>Ga0308159_1000358_pt1 | contig 115164 bp, 98 predicted proteins | sample PhyCR1_FD_201040 | JGI IMG/M metagenome (GOLD analysis project Ga0308159, IMG submission 201040) | Phyllosphere microbial communities from UC Gill Tract Community Farm, Albany, California, United States - DLSLC.R1 | ecosystem: Host-associated > Plants > Phyllosphere > Unclassified | place: USA...
CCCGCGGACCCTTTAACAAGTCAACAGTTTTCAAGACTGCCGCAATCGACCACTCTGCCAACTCTCCGCTGCAAAAGTACAAAGTTGATCGTAATCTGCAAATGATTTTTACTATAATATTCAATAAAAAATATTAGCGCTTGTGAACCATTTAGTTAGCGCAACATTTTTTTTTAAATAGGGAGTTAACCAGCACAAATAAGTGGCATTTTGGCCTTTTTTTAATTTTAAACCTTCCACAAAAAGCAGATTATTGCGGTACGGCCTGCACTTTATCTACAGCGAGTACTCCATTTCCTTCTACAATAAAGCAAATGAGCCCAATTAAAACCAGTGATGAAAACCAGAATTCGGAATAAGGCTTGAAGATGCCACCAGAAATATTGATGAAAAATACAGCGCCAATAAGGATCGGCAGGTTTAAAAGACAAAAAAAGCGCGTGTTCGTACCAATCGCAATGGCAATGCCACCAATAATGTGGACTAATATAATCAGGTGTGCAGCTAAACTAATGCTGAACGCCGTACCCAGCATGGCGCCACGCATTAAATGGTTAAAGGCTTCCATGTTGATGTAAAAGTCAACTCCCTTCCAGATAAGGACGATGCCTAACAAAATTCTGAAATAATCAATCCATTGAGGGTGATGCTGATCTCCCCAGTTTTCGATTTTCTTGAGCAGTTTCATGTTTTCTATATTTTGGTTATGTCAATTTACAGAAAACAATAAATATAAGCAAGGTTTAACCTGTTTATTATCAGCGAATAATTATATGAAGCATCAGCATGTTAACGGAAATAATTAGCATTATAAAATCGAACCAGGTGGGATCTCGTAGGGTGTTTTGTTTTTTTCAAATACCCTGGTTGGCTCCGTACCTTCGGTAGTGATGCGGCCAGCGATTCTTCTGATCCAGTTTCCCTCCCGTAATCCAATCACCTTTGTATCGTTCTGTGTTAAAAACTCCATGATTCTGGTTTCCCGGGTTTCGCCGTTATGCTTTAAATCCGGATGTGGATCAAGATAGTGAGGGTTAAGGTTGAAGGGAACCAGGCCCATACATTCGAAAGAGGCAGGATAAACAATCGGCATATCGTTAGTAGTTTTCATGTTTAGTCCGCCGATGTTGCTGCCCGCACTACAGCCCAGATAGGCTTTACCATTCTGAATTTCGTGTTTAAGTACTCCCATTAAATTCATTTCGTGTAGCGCTTTAACCAGCAAAAAAGTATTGCCACCGCCGGTAAAATAGCCTTGAGCTTCCTGTATTGGCTTTACAGGATCATTGAATTCATGCAAACCGCGGACATTTATTTGAATGCCTGCAAAAAACTGCCTTGATTTTTCAGTATATTCTTCATGAGAGATACCTCCCGGCCTGGCGAAGGGAATAAATATAATCTCTTCTATACCTTTAAAAAGATCAACTATTTCTGCTTCAAGGTAGGCAAGATAGGTTTGGCCAAAGAGTGTAGATGTAGAGGCTAGAATGATATTCATGTGCTTGATTTTAGTGATAACTGTTTTATTCTAAGGCAACTTTACTCCTTAACCGGCTTAAAGTTTCTAACCGCATTCCAATAAAAGAAGCGATGTATTTCAATGGTATCCTGTTCATTAGGTGTGGATAGGTTACCAAAAATCGTTCGTAGCGCTTTTGTGCGGTAGGTAATCTGGCAATAAAAGCTCTTTCTGAAGCACCCTGAATGTAAAGTTCCGTCATTTTTCTACCTACATAATTGGCGATCAAAAAATTATCATACAAATAGTTGGTCATGGTGTGCGGAACGGCGATAGCAAGTACGTTTTCGATTGTTTCTACATATTCATCAGTCGAAAAGTCTTCCCAGAGGTTCCTGATGGTGCCTGCAAGTTCATTTTCGGCAGCAATCCAGGTGGTAATTTTATTACTTCCTGTTTTAATATAGCCATGTACTGCACCTTCTAAAATGAAATAAATATACTTGTTCCGTTTAAGGGGGGATGCAACATGTTTGTTTTTAACAAAGCTTACCGGAAAGGTATGTTCGTTAATAACGGCCTCAATCTCCGGACTAAGTTCATGAAAGGATTTAAACACAGCAATTAATGGTGATTTACCGCCAAAGTCGATCCATTTTTTGTCGCCATAGATATTCTCAATGTTCATTAATGATATTTTGGGCAAAACTCGGAATTAAAACAGAAAAAGCATAATAGACTGACGTTATAAGCGCCGGAAATTTGTTAATTATGATTAAAGTTTAATCGTTAAAGGAGTAACGATGTTATTGGAGGTTTCATACCATATTTATTATTTGCAATGAGACGCTTTATTTAAAATCTTTCAATGCTTGCTGTGTTGAACGGTGTACATGTACATCAACTGATTTTCAACATCGCTATGTTTTCATCGATGTTTAATTATATTTGCTAATTAATTTAGTAAAAAATGTCTGAGAAAGTTAACATTACCTCAAAGGGAATTCAAAAGGTTCTTAAAAATTATAATGAGAAACAAGCCATAGCCGAATACATCTGGAATGGTTTTGATGCCAATGCGGATGCAATTAACATCGATTATGTAACCAACGAACTTGGACGTTTAGATAGCCTACAAATTGCCGACAATGGCTATGGCATTAATTTCGAACGGTTACAGCAGAAGTTCGACCCGTTTTTTGAGTCGGAGAAGGCTATTCAGATTGTTGCCCCAAAGCATACTTCTAAAATGCATGGACGAAATGGCGTTGGAAGACTCACGTTTTTTACTTTTGCCCATAATGCCACCTGGCGCACCACCTATCAGGATGAAAAAGGTTTCCACCACGGAACGATACAAATTAATACAGGTGGACTAAATAGCTACGAAGCTGCGGAAGAAATTGTAAGCGAAAACCAAACCGGAACTGCCGTTACCTTCACCAATCTACGCATTAGCGAGATGGATTTTGAGCAAGGCGTTATCCCGTTTTTGATCAATGAATTTTGTTGGTTTATTGAACTGAACCATCACAAAAAAATGCAGGTTTTCGTAAATGGAAAAGCGCTTGATTTCTCTACAAACATTAAAAGTAAGGAAGAATTTGAGCTGCTGTACGCAGATACGGGCTTTAAGTTTAAAATTAAATACGTGCACTGGAAAGAGAGTTTGCATAAAGAGCTTTCTAAATATTATTTTCTGGCTGGCGGCGAAGAAATTTATAAGGATTATACCACGCTAAATAAGAAAAGCGACGATTACTTCCACAGCGTTTACATTGATAGCGACTTTTTCAGGGATTTCGATTTTAAAAGTTTTGAAAATGAAGGGCAGGTGGCTTTGTTTGGCGCAGCTAAATCTGCTCCCGAATACCGCTTTCTCATTAAAGAATTGAACGAATACCTTAAAAATAAACGCAAGCCATTTCTGAAGGAATATGCTGATCGTTTGATCGATACTTTAGAGCAGGATGGGATTTTTCCTAAATATGTAACGGAGCGGGAACGGGATGTTTCTAAACCAAAGCTAACCGGGTTGATTAAAGTTTTATATGAAGTTGAACCAAAATTATTTAGCAGCCTGAGCATCGATCAAAAGAAAATGCTCGTCCGCTTACTCGATTTTTCTTTAAAAACCGAGGATAAACAAGGTGTATTCAATTTAATAAGTGAAATTATCCAGCCTGATGAAGAAGACGGGGATGATTTGAGGGAAGGGTTGTCTATTAGTCTGTAGTCGAGAGTCTTTAGTCATGAGTCTGTAGCCGTGAGTTTAATATGCGAATAGACTACCGACTTAGGACTTCCGACTTTTGACAAAGAATTAAGAAGTTCTGACTGGGAAGTAGGGAATGGGAAGTTGAGAGTCGTGAGTCTTTAGTCATGTTCGGAGTTCTGGGTGAATAGACTATCGACTTAAGACTTCCGACTTTTGATAAAAAGAGTCGTGATTAGCACGCAATGTATCAACGACCAACGAAAAACGACCAACGACCGACTTACTAAAAAAACAACATACCCGTATATTTCAACATCGCCCGTAAATGCTTCAAGGCTATTGTTAATTGATTTTCGACAGTTCTTTTTGAGATACCAAGTTTTTCGGCAATTTCGGCAATACTCAAGTGATCCTGGCGGCTTAGGAGGTAAATTTCACGGCAGCGGAGCGGAAGTTCTTCAAGGGAAATTTTTACTTTCTGATCAAGCTCTGCGATCAGTATCTTTTCATCGCCCGCATTCGCTACTGACGGATGGTCAGTCATCAGGCCATCGCCTTCGGCTTCATAGCTTTCTACGTATTTTAAGGGAACAGCTTTCTTTTGTTGATTTTTTCTGATGCCATGATAACTGGCAGAGGTAACCACGTAGCTCCTAAAAGAAGAAATGTTTAAGCTATGGCGCTTATTCCAGATATTCAGAAAGATATCGTGTGATATCTCCAGCGCCAGTTCTTCATCTTTCACATAGCGGAATGAAACGGCATACACCCGCAACCAATGACGTTCGAAAAGGAGATTAAATGCCTTTTCATCATTGTAAAGTATGCGGTTTAGTAGTTCCAGGTCGCTATGATCGCTGTTTGGCATATGCTTATTTAAAATAAAGCTATGGTTTAATAACTGAAATAAAAAATGCATTAGGATAGCCTAAAGCTTTATTTGCTTTTTTTTTATTTTTTTATGTGTGTGCCGCATTTTAATTGTATCTATATCTATAACAAGCTTTCCTAACCAAGTATTCAATCACCCGGGAAATGACCAAAACCCAATATTTCGACCTTTGCGAAAAGTACCTGAAAGGACTATGTTCTCCTGAAGAAGAAAATATGCTCTATACTTACCAAAAAGAAAATGGTTTGTTTGATCTCAGCGTGCCTGTTGAAGAGGTAAAAAGGCTTCAGGAAAAGTTAAGCATCAGGCTAAATCAGAGTATCCGGGAGCAGAAAAGTAAAAAATTGAATATCTCCTGGCTGAACTGGAAGATTGTTGCGCCAATCGCTGCCATACTCTTAATTACCATTTATCTTGCTGTTCATCAATTTTCATCCGATAAACCCAAAGCCGTTTTAGCTGCAAAAGCAAAGTCGTCTAATGAGGTTAAAGACATTGTAGCAGGATCTGCCAATGCGGTTTTAACGTTATCGACAGGAGAAAGTATCAAGCTTGACGGCGCTAAAAACGGTGTAATCAGCACAAAAGGCAGTAGCAATATTTCAAAATCCGGAAATGGACTGGTGGTTTCTGCCAAAGCAAAGGGTAATCTGTCAGATCACGAACCGCTGAATAAAATTGTCATCCCAAGGGGTGGAAAATATGATATCACATTGCCGGATGGAACCCGTGTATGGTTGAATTCTTCTTCTTCATTAAGTTTTCCGAATGCCTTTGAGGGGCCCGAGCGCAAGGTGTTGTTAACTGGGGAGGCTTATTTTGAAGTAGCCAGTAACAAGCAAAAACCTTTCAAAGTAAATGTTGCCGGTAAGCAAGAGGTAGAAGTGTTGGGTACGCATTTCAATGTCAGTGCTTTTGAAGAAGATCAGAATATTACAACAACCCTGCTGGAAGGTGCTGTGAAGGTAAACACCAGCAAGTTTCAAACGCTGATCAAGCCCGGAGAGATGGCTGTTAATAACCTGAAAACCAAGCCCAGAATTGTGCAGGCAGATCTGGATGAGGTAATGGCCTGGAAGAACGATATGTTCATTTTTAACAATGAAAACATCACTTCTATTATGAAGAAGATTTCCAGGTGGTACGATGTAGATGTTACCTACGAGGGCGACATGACGGCGCTTAATTTCGAAGGAAATTATTCCCGGTCAAAGGGACTTAAAAGTTTACTTAAAAATATTTCGCTTACCGATAAGGTACGCTTTGTAATGATAGAAAGGAGGATCACTGTTATAGCAAAATAACTACACACCAAAGAAAATCTAAAAACCGGAAGTGTTGAGACCACTCCCGGAATTGATTAGCGATTCGCTAATCCGGATATTATTAATCGATCAAACAACTAATTAATCCTAACCAAATGTATAAAATTTTTACTGCACTTCTGTGCGGGGATATCCCTTGCTATACGCAAAAAATTCTTCGAGTTATGAGGCTTACCATCATATTAATCATGATTGCTGTTTTACAGGTGAGTGCCGGCACGTTCGCTCAGCAGGTAAGCATCAATGTAAAAGATGCTCCGGTGAGAACGGTTTTAAGCCAGTTAACCAAACAAACAGGTTATAACTTCATTTGCGATGCCAATATTATTAACAGCATTTCTCCCGTTACCATCAAATTTAAAAATACGCCGCTTCAAAGGGTTCTGGAAGCCTGCTTTGCTACGCAATCGGTAGAATTGCTTTTTGGCGATCACGCCACTATCGTTATTAAAAGAAAGCTTCAGGTTGTGCTACCGGTAGCTCAGGTGATCTCCGTTTCCGGAAAAATAACCGACAACAAAGGCGTTGGTTTGCCCGGTGTAAGCGTATTGATTAAAGGAACGAAAACAGGCGTGGTGTCTGATGTTAACGGTAACTATACCATTAAAGCACCGGATCAAAGAGCTGTTTTGGTATTTTCTTTTATCGGTATGGTGAGCCAGGAAGTAAGCGTAGGCGACAAAACCGTTATCAACATTGTGCTGGCTGATACCCCCCAATCACTCGGCGACGTGGTTGTAGTGGGTTACGGTACCCAGTCGCGCACAACCGTAACTTCTTCCATAACCAAAGTAGAAGGAAAAAATATAGGCAATCAACCGGTGTCTACTCCCGGAGAAGCTTTGGCGGGTTTAGCCGCAGGTGTTCAGGTGCAGTCAGACCAGGGCGGTAAGCCTGGTGCTGCGCCAACCATCAGGGTTCGTGGCGTAAGTTCGCTGAGTTCATCAAACGATCCCTTGTATGTGGTGGATGGCTATCCGCTGGAAACGGCCGCCAATTTTAACCTGATTAACCCAAGTGATATAGAATCTATCGAAGTATTGAAAGATGCGGCATCAGCGGCAATTTATGGTTCGAGAGCGGCCAATGGCGTGGTGCTGGTAACCACCAAGCGCGGAAAAGCTGGTAAAACGGTATTTTCAGTATCCGCTTATACGGGGATTCAATCGGTAAATAAATACATCGATGTTTTAAGTAAAGATCAATATGTGGAGCAGGTAAAGGCATTAAGCCGCATTAAAAACCTGCAATACCCGAGCATTTTAGATGGAGATATTTCCGGCCTTCCGGATGTAGACTGGCAAAAGGAGATCTTTAGAACGGCACCGATCAGCAGTTTCGAATTCAATGCTTCAGGTGGTAGTGAGAAAGTTCGCTTCAGTGCTTCGGCCGGAATTTTCAAACAAAAAGGGGTACTAATTGGTACGGAATACACCCGTTACAATACGCGGATTAACCTGGATGCAGATATTGTTAAAAACGTCAAATTCGGTTTTTCCATTTCGCCATCCTATTCCGAACAATTCAGGCAACCCTCTTCAGGGCAGGCAAGTGGTGCTGGTGCTAACCCGAGCGATTACATTATCGGCGTACCAGGCCTGCTGGCAGATCTGAACTTGCCAAGTCCGCTAAACCAGGCTTTAACATTTCAACCGATTGTACCTGTATATCGTGCCAACGGCGATTTTGCACAGCCTTATGATCGCGAGTTAAATTATAACCTGTCGCCAACCTCTGTGTTTTCTGCATCGAATTTTTATAATCCGGTAGGCATTTTAAGTCAATCCATCAACCGTTCCCGGGCGTTCAGAACCTTGAGTAACGCTTTTTTAGAATATGCACCAATTCCGGGGCTAAAGTTGAAAACCTATATTGGCGCTACTTTAGAGAATGAGCAAATTCACGGCTATGTTCCGGGTTCTATGGCTTACAGCTCTGCACCTACGGCCTCTTATGCAAGTCCGCAGCTGGCCGGTATCTTCGCTTCAGATAATGTGCGAAATAGTTTCGACTGGGTTTGGGAGAATACGGCTACTTATGATAAACAGCTCGGAAAGCATCATTTTAATCTATTGGGATTATTCTCTGCACAGAAATATGAATCGCAGATCAATTATACGGCAGGTTTACCAGGTACCTTTATTACCACTTCGGTTGAAAGTCCGCTGGCCTCGCCAAACACGGTGGGTACAGAACTTTTCGATGCCAATACTTTTGTTTCTTATGCGGGCAGGTTTACTTATGATTACGATAAGAAATACCTGTTTACCGCTGCGGTTCGTCAGGATGGTTCATCCCGGTTCGGATTAAATAATAAATACGCCGTTTTTCCGTCATTTTCACTGGGCTGGCGTTTGGCTGAAGAACCTTTCCTGAAAGAGCCGCTTGCCAAAATCGGAATTAACGAATTTAAACTAAGGGGTGGATATGGCCGCACAGGTAACGCCAATATCGGAAGCTTTACTTACGTGAATGCCATTGCCTTAAACCGGAATTATGCTTCTGGCAGTAATCGTATTTTTGGTACGCAGCAAACCGGGTTTGCCAATCCGGATTTAACCTGGGAGAAAAACGATCAGACCAGTATTGGTACCGATATTGGTTTATTGCAGAACAAAATTGTGTTGACTTTCGATTATTTCATCAGAAATTCTAACGGAATGTTGTTGAATAAAGCTTTGCCACTGGATGTGGGGTATACGACTACCTATCAGGCGAACCTGGGTAAGCTGCAGAACAAAGGTTTTGAGTTTACGGCAAATACCAATTTCAAACTGGGTGCAGTAACCTGGAATGCAAACGCGAACTTTTCTACTTATAAAACGAAGGTTTTGGATCTCGGCGGACCGAATGCACTACCAGCAGTAAGGGCAATTAACGGATGGAACAACGTTTACCAGGTGCAAGTTGGTCAGCCTTTGGGAATCATGTATGGTTATGAGATTGTGGGGGTGTTTAGAAATGCAGCAGACCTGGCCAATAATCCAAGGGTTACTTCAGGCAACAACATTGGCGACTCGATGATTAAAGATCAGAATGGCGATGGCAAAATCGATGTAAACGATATGACAGCACTGGGGCATGGTTTACCGGATTTTACCTACGGTTTAACCAACTCCTTTCAATATAAAAATTTCGATCTGAGTATTTTGATGCAAGGCGTGCAGGGTGTAAATATCATTAATGGAAATAACAGGCAAACGATCACGGGTAACCATAACCAGAATTCGCTGAGCAAATATTTCAATAATTATTTTGATCCGGCTTTTCCGAACCGTGATGTGGTTTATCCGAGTCCTATCTCTACAGGTTCGCTGCCGGGCCCGGCATTGTCTAGCTTAGCAGTTGAAAATGGCTCTTATCTGCGGGTAAGGAATATCACGTTAGGCTATCGCCTGAACGAAAATCTGCTGAAAAAGATTGCTCTTCAGTCGGCCAGATTTTATGTAACCGCGCAAAACCCGTTCCTGATTACGAACTATTCAGGCTATAATCCTGAAGCGAATATTATGGGGGGAGACCCGACTACGCCAGGCGTAGATCAGGGAACTTACCCAACCGCGCGTACCATCATTTTTGGGATCAACTTTGGATTTTAATTGCTTTAACACTGAAAAATCATGAAAACTAAAAACATCATTATATGTGGTATCTGCATGCTGATTTTAAGCGTAGCGGTTACCTCCTGTAAAAAATCTTTTGTCGAGTTAACGCCAAAAGGCATCATACCCGTAAACACCTTTTACAATACAGAGATTGACATCCGCTCTGCTTTAACAGGTGCGTACAGCAGTCTTCGCCCTATTTATAACGAACAATATGGTTTTGGCGAACTTCCTTCAGATAACAGTCAGACCTATGGCGAAAGTGAAGTATTGTATGGCGAGCAGGATAAGCTTACCTGGACACCCGCTTCTACCAATTTGCAAAGTGCCTGGGGAAGGTTTTATGCCACTATCGCTTATGCCAATATTGTACTTGATCATGTAAATACACCACCAATGACTACCGCAAACCGCAACGGTTACATTGGTCAGGCTAAATTTTTACGGGCATTAATGTACTTTAACCTTGTCAGGATGTTCGGCGGCGTACCCCTGGTATTAAACGAAATTACCTCCGAAGCGCAGGCTTACACCTACAACAGGGAAACAGCTGCAACCGTTTATGCGCAAATTGAGAAAGATTTGACCGAAGCTGCTGCTGTTTTACCGGCAAGTTATACCGGAACAGACATTGGCCGCGCCACAAGCATTGCTGCAAATGCACTCTTAGGTAAAGTCTATATGTTTCAGAATAAATTTCAACAGGCAGAAAATATGCTGGCTACGGTATCGGCCACAGCTGGTACTTTACTGCCTTACGATCAGGTTTTTGGCTTGGGTAAGGATAACAACCGCGACATCATCTTTTCCGTTCAATATCTGGGTGGTGGTTTCGGAGAGGGCAATACCTTTGCCCGCAGCTTTGTTCCGCAACCATCTGGTACTACCATTACAGCAGTAACCGGAAACAGTAACAATAGCGGTACGCCTGATCTTTTCGGATCTTTCGAAGCGGGTGATAACCGCTTAAATACAGCTATCGGCATTTACCGCTCCGGTACTTTAGTATATTATTATGCAAAAAAGTTTATCTATCAAAGTGTGGGCGCCAATAGTGAAGGAGACAACGACTGGCCGGTGCTCCGTTATGCGGATGTAGTTTTATTGTATGCGGAGGCATTGAATGAGAATGGTAAAACTGCTCAGGCGTTAACACAGTTGAACCTGATAAGGACCCGTTCTAACCTCGATGCAAAATCAGGTTTATCTCAGGCTGATGCCAGAACAACCATTCGCCATGAAAGACGCATTGAACTTTGTTTTGAAGGAGAAAGATGGTTTGACCTGATTAGATGGGGAACTTTTGTGCAGGTAATGCAGGCCCATAAAACTAATTTCGTTCCTGCTAACGGATTAATCGGAAATGTTACGCCTAATTTAGCTTTATATCCAATTCCAACGCGGGAGATCCAGTTGAACCCGAGGTTGACGCAAAATCCGGGGTATTGATGGGAGTGAGAATAGAGAGCGGGAAATAGGAAATAGACGTAAATCTGAATTAAACGGACGACGAGAAACGAACAACGTTGAAAAGGAATAGTTTGGAGTTGGGAATGGGGAGTTGGGAATGGGGAGTTGGGAATTGGGAAACAGGGAATAGACGTAAAGCTGAATTAAACGACCAACGAGAAACGAACAACGAAAAACGTTTAAAAAGGAATAGTAGGGAGTTTGGAAACAGGAAATAGGCGTGAGCTGAATTAAACGATCAACGAAAAACGAACAACGTTGGAAAGTGAGTGGTTAGGAGTTTGGAATGGGGAGTTTGGAAACAGGAAATAGACGTAAAGCTGAATTAACCGATCAACGAAAAACGACTAACGAAAAACGAACAACGAAACTCACAAAACCAGAAAAGCCAGTATCCGCATGGATACTGGCTTTTCTATTCAATAATTCTGTACTAAATTAGCGTATATCGCTTTTTACTTTGTTAGCTGTTCTTTGGCCTGGCAGATAAATCTGGAAACCGAAAGAAAGATTTAAATTACTTTGAGTGGCCTCAGAGCCAAATCCAACTAAACCATTGTATTTTAATAAAGTTTCTAAACCGATGTTTGGCGTAATGAAATAGGCAAAACCAGGCCCAACGCTTAGGTTAAGGCCATTGGTATTACCACCGCCTCTGCTTACGTTAACACCACCAATACCAACAGTTGCCTCTGCAAAGAAACGTCCGTGGTTTAATACTTCAACATCTTTACCAGTATAGTAACGGCCTAATGCACCTACTCCATAAGTTGTTGTGGTTGGTGCATTTTTAGTAGTTTGTAAACCAAAGTTTACATATCCACCCAATGCAACATTGTCCTGAATAAACCATGCGGCTTTAGGCGTAATGTCTACACTAAAAACTTTTGGATCATCCAGTCCTAAGTTAATATTGGTTAAGTTTCCACCAACCATCACGTTACCTTTTTGGATTTGCGCTTTTGCAACACCCATAAATAATGCTACTGAAAACAAGCTTGAGATAAAAATTTTTTTCATGATAAATGTTTTAAATTATTAAAAAAACTAACCGATTTAACTATCGATTTTAAAGCCAACATACGTATCTACATAATGTTTGGCCTTGTTTTAATTGTGATTGATTATCAGTAAATTATATTTGAAGTTTTTTTAAACCAACAGTATTTATTCCCCTGCGCTATAAAAGCCTGATAATTAACATATATCAGGTTTTTAACACTCGAACGCTTTTCTATCCGGATAGATCTATCAAACAAATGCCATTTGAAAGCACATCCGCCAGTAGTTAGCGCATTATATTTAGCGTAGTAATCTGTGGGGGCAGACTTTAAGATTTGTTAATACTGAGGGAATATTGGGGCACTAGCTTTGCCGCAGCAAACGAACAGCATTGAGCAGACTTTTAATTGCTTCCTTAAAAAACAACGATCCTTTGGCGATGGAGCAAATTTTCCATGCGCATTGGGAAAAGGTGTTCGATTCGGCTTTCAAAAAGCTCGGTGATGAGGCACTCGCCCAGGATATTACGCAGGAAATTTTTATCTCCCTGTGGGAAAAACGAAGTAAACTTGAATTAACCGGCGATCTCTTTGGATATCTACATGGCGCAGTGAAACACCGGATAGTGGATTACTACCGGTCAAATGCTGTTAAAGATGTTCACCGTAACGAATTTGCCTTATTGATGAATCAAAAAAGGACGAATACTGCTGATGAAAACTTAATTCTTCAGGATACTGCCCGGGAAGTGGAAGCCGCAATGCAGCGTTTGCCAGAGCGGATGCGCCTCGTCATTTCGATGAGCAGGGAAGATGATAAAACAGTAAAGGAAATTGCCGGCGAATTGAATGTTTCGGTCCAGACGGTTAAGAATCAGATTACTGCAGCGATGAAATTACTTCGGGAAAACCTATCCTATCTCCTCCTTATCGCATTTTTGTTCGCTTAACCGAAACTTAACTTACTGGTAACATCTTTCGCTAGTACCCTTTCTTTTTTGAAACGACGTGTTTACAAATGAGCGAAGAAAAAGCAAAGCTGCTGCTGGAAAAATATGCGAACGGACAGGCAAGCCCGGAAGAACGGGAAGTTGTGGAGCAGTGGTATGCAAATCTGGATGCAGCTAAGAAAACTATTCCTGCAATACAAAAAGTATTGATCCGCGATGCCATGTTATCGAACATCCAAAAAGTGGTTGCCAATCGGTCGTCCAGAAAACAGGCTTTCATTTCGCCCTGGATCAGGATTGCTGCAGCCGTTATCCTGGTGGCGACTGTTTCTTTTTCGATCTGGAGATTGAGTGGTCCATCCGAAAAGGCTGCTGAACAAATTATTGCATCAACACGTATCGGGGAGCGTAAAAAAATTATCTTGAGTGATGGCTCGGAAATCACCCTGGCACCTTTGGCTAAAATCAGTTATCCGCTGAAATTTAATTCACACTCCCGTGAAATTTCACTCATTGAAGGTGAGGCTTTTTTCTCCATTGCCCATGAAGAGAACAGGACCTTTCAGGTAAAGTTACCCGCTCATTTAAAAGTAACCGTTTTAGGTACTTCATTTCTCATCCGTGCTTATCGCGCTAACGCCCATGTAGAGGTTGCGGTTTCAACCGGTAAAGTAGCTATTCAGAATAAATCTATCCTGCTGGGAACATTAGTGAAAAATCAAAAACTTCAGTTTAATAAAGTGACGGGAAAATCTATCCTGAAGGTGATTCAGCACACACTTCCGGTGAAAATTCAATTTGCCGGCACCACGCTGCAACAGGTAATCCAGCGGATGGAATATACCTATAATATTAAAATACTGCTAAATGATAAAGCAATTGCAGACTTAAAAACAACAGCAACATTTAGCAGTGAACAGCGGCCTGAAGAAATTCTCGACCTGATCTGCAGTCTTCATCACCTGAAGCTCGGTTCGGATCAAAACCATCAAACATTTAAAATATACAAATAATGAATAACTAGATCATTCCATGACCTGTCCAACTTTATTTGAAGGACAATGCACAACAATTTTTAATTCATCCAAGCAAATCAAACAATGAAAACAACCTCACCCAAGAGGACCTTATCTCTTTATCGGATCATGAAATATTCATGTTTAACATTTTCAATTCTCTGCATTTTCTGCAGCTCACTTTTGGCATCGTCTGGCATGGCCCAGCGGTTAGAAAAAAGTAAGGTTAATATCAAAATAAGCAAAGGCCGTAAACTCAGCGAAATTGTTCGTGAAATTGAAAGCATATCGGGTTTAAATTTTGTTTACAATCCAGATCTTTTGCAAAGCACAAACACGCAGTTAAGCGGCAATTTTCAAATGGAACCTGTACGTTCCCTGCTGGATAAACTCGGTCTTCGGGTAGAAGAAAAAGGAAATTATGTGATTTTAAACAACACAACCTTTAACAAGCCAGACCGGATAGTAACCGGGGTAGTAAAAGATTCTACCGGTATGGCGCTGCCCGGGGTATCCGTAAAGGTACTTGGCACGCAAAGCGGAACCACCACTGATTCGAACGGTGCTTACCGCATTGAAGTTGGGGCGCAAACCGTTCTTTCATTCTCTATGATTGGCTACCGGACCAAAGAGGTAACGGTTGGGGATAATCAATCGATTAATGTAACCTTAAGTGAAGAGAGATCTACCTTAGCCGATGTAGTGGTGGTAGGTTATGGCACGCAGAAAAAGGAGACGCTAACAGGTGCTGTGAGTTTGGTTTCACTGGATAAACTTTCTTCGAGGTCGGTGAACAGTGTTGGCGAAGTGCTGGCAGGGAAATCTCCGGGTGTAATTGTAACCAATGAAGGCGGCGACCCCACTTCAACACCCAGAATTAACATCAGGGGTGCAGGCGGGATAAACGGTGAAAGCGTACTGTATGTAATTGATGGTTCTATTTTTCTGGGTACACCACAGCTTAATCCGAACGACATCGAATCTATTTCGGTGCTAAAAGATGCTTCGGCAGCTATTTATGGTGCGCGTGCATCTGGAGGGGTGGTTTTAATTACTACCAAAAAAGGGAAAAAAGGAAAGATGCAAATCAGTTTCGATGCCAAGGTTGGACAGCAAAGTGCCTGGAAAAAACTGGAAACCCTAAGTGCTGAGCAGCGGGCTCAAGTGGCTGCAACTGCTGCGAAAAATGGCGGAACAACCATTTTGCCTGCTTTCGATCTCAGTAAATACCCTGATGGACAAACCACCAGAACCAACTGGATGGATGAGGTTTTCAGAGATGCATTGCTTCAGGATTATAGTGCGGCCATTAACGGTGGTGGTGAAAAATCTAATTTTTACCTGAGTTTTAATTACCGCGATGCTGAGGGGATTGTACTGAATACTAAAAGCAAGCGGTATAATTTTAGAATCAACTCTGAACATGAACTTACGCCTTGGTTAAAAGTTGGCGAAAATTTATCCTATAGCAGCACGAATGGAAATGGTGCAAATACCAGTAACGATTACACAGGCGCCTTACTTTCAGCTGTCTATTACCCGAGAAATGGCACGCCTTATAATGCAGATGGCAGCTTTGCCGGTTTACCTGGCGGCCAGTACGCTGGTGATTATGGCGATATCGTAAACCCTGTTGCAGAATTAAAGCGAATCGATATTAATAACCCGGTAAATGTTTTGGTGGTAAATCCTTACGCAACCTTGCATCTGGCGAAGGGATTAAGTTTCCGTTCTAACCTAAGCATCACTAAATCAGATTCACAGTTCAAAAATTTTGTTCCTAAACGCCCGGAAGTTGGTAAGCCAGTATTAAGCAATAGTTTGGTAGAAAGGGCAGATGCTTCAACCGACCTTCTGGCAGAACAGGTATTGAGCTATAAAACAACCATCGGCGTTCATCAGCTTGATTTTACCGGTGGCTATACTTTTCAAAAGACAAAAAGTAATGGCTTATATACGTCCGGTGCAGGTTTTGATGATGAGTCTGATCAGTACCGCTATTTAACTAATGCCACCATTATTCAGCCTTCTACAAGTTATTTTGATGCAAAAGCGATTTCATCGGTATTCTTAAGGGCAAATTATAATTATAAAGAAAAGTACCTGTTATCATTTATTGGCAGACGGGATGGTTCTTCTATGCTGGCCAAAGAAAACAGATTTAGAAACTATGGTTCTGTTTCTGCTGGCTGGGCAATTCATAAAGAAGAATTTTTGAAATCTGCCACCTGGTTAAATGAATTGAAATTAAGGGGCAGTTACGGCATTCTCGGTAACCTGGGCAGTTTATCAGCCTCTGCCGTAAACCCATTACTTGCCGCTACGCAGAGTTACTTCGGGCAAACGCCAACCTTGCAAAACGGTTATGTCCAAACCATTTTAGCCAATAAAAACCTAACCTGGGCAGAAAGTAAACAAACCAATATTGGTTTAGACATTACGGTGCTTGATCGATTGAGTTTACTAGCTGATTATTTCATTAAGGAAACTGATAAAATGATCCTCACCAGGTCGCTTCCTGGTACGGCAGGATTAAATGCTCAAACCCTTAATGCCGGTTTAGTGAAAGATAAAGGGATTGAGTTAGGCTTAACTTATAACAGTGCAAAAAGCACGGCCTTTACTTATTCGGTGAATGCAACGCTTACCAAATTAAATAACAAAGTAGAAGAACTGGCTCCTGGTTTAAGCAATATTGCCGTTGGAACGAATTTTAGAAATGAGTTGGCGCCGCTGGCAATAACAGTAGGACAGCCCTTGTACAGCTATTATGTTTTAAAAACGGAAGGCATCTTCCAGAGTCAGGCTGAAGCGGATAATTATAAGAATGCAGCAGGAACGAAAATTCAGCCCAATGCAAAAGCCGGAGATTTCAAATTTGCAGACCTTAACGCAGACGGATCGATTGATAGCAAAGACCGTTATTTTGCCGGAAGTGCCTATCCTGATTTTTCTTACGGGTTAAGCTTTAATGCCAACTATAAAAACTTCGATTTAAACATTTTTGCGCAAGGAGTGCAGGGAAATAAACTTTTCAATGCTGTAAAAAGAACGACTTATAGTGCCAGCGGACCATCTTACAATAAGCTGGTTGGAATTCTGGATGCCTGGTCGCCGGAAAATCCAGGTGGCAAAGTGCCGATTATTTCTACCAGCGATAACAACGGAAACTTCAATGCTTCCGATTTCTACATCGAAGACGGTTCTTACCTGCGTATCCGAAACGTAACGTTAGGTTATAGCTTGCCAAAATCGCTAACCAGCAAACTTAAAACAGGCGCGGTGAGGGTTTATGCCACCGCCAATAACTTATTCACGATCACTGATTATTCTGGTTTTGATCCCGAAATCGGGATGGATAATAATGGCCTTGATGTTGGTCGTTATCCGCAGGCAAGAAGTTTCATCTTCGGTTTAAGCGTTAATCTTTAATCTACAACAACATGAAAACGAATATAAAATACCTGGCGCTGGTTGCAATCACCGTTTTTGCATCATGCACCAAACAACTTGATATTACACCGGAAGGTTCGCCATCGGCACAAAATTTCTGGAAAACAAAAGAAGATGCCATCAAGGCCGAAGCAGGAATGTATGAGAATTACAACTCAGAAGATTTCTATGGACGCGGAATGTTCTGGTTCATTAATGCCAGCGATGATATGGTAACCGGAAGAAATAAACCGGAAGGCGATAACATCAAAAACTTTAACCGGAGTTATATTGGCGGCGGTTATACCGAATCGCAATGGAGCCTGCGTTATGCAATTATCAAAAGAGCTAATGATATTATTGCCAATGTACCTGCCATTTCGATGGATGATAATTTAAAGAAACAGATTATTGGTGATGCATACTTTAATGCTGCGCTCGTCTATTTTCAGCTGGCAGCAAATTATGGAAACGATAAAGCCGGCGTCCCTATTGTAACGCCAGATGCCGATGCGGCTGTCGCTATTCCAAGGGCAAAAAATGTAACGGAAAATTACGATTACATCATTTCATTATTTTTAAAGGCTGCAGATAATCTGCCTAACTTTTCTGCAATGAAAGCAGCTGATTTTGGTAAAGCACATAAAACTGCGGCATGGGCTTATCTATCTAAAGTTTACCTGTTTAAAAAGGATTATGCAAATGCAGCTAAATATGCAGATCTTGTCATTGCTTCTGGTCAGCATGATTTGTTAACGAATTTCGCAGATGTATTTAAAGCATCGAATAACTGGTCTAAAGAATATATCTGGTCGGTAGTGTGTACGCCAAATGGTGGTGGCACAGGCTGGGGAAGTAAGCTGCCTGGTGTAATGTTAACCAATAAGGCCTGGGGGATTTACAACGGCTGGGGCTATTATTTACCTACTAAAGAGCTTTATGATTCTTTTGAAGCAGGAGATCAGCGTCGCGAGGTAACCATTTTAAAACCCGGCGACAAGTTTACTTTTTTTGGCACGGAACGTACCTTTACCAAAGATGCTGGCGCCACTTCAAATTATCAGTTTAAAAAATATATGGAGCCATTTACCTATGCCAATCCGATTCCTACACATGTTAATCCCAATGGTGATAACGGAACCACTGATTTAAACGTGCCGCTGATGCGTTTCGCTGAAGTACTTTTAATTAAGGCAGAAGCAGCAATTAACGTGAGTGGGGCAGGTGCCGGAGATACGGAGTTGAACAGAATCAGGATACGGGCAGGTTTGCCTGCAAAAGCAGGAATGTCTCTAACTGACCTTAAGCGTGAGCGTCGCAATGAATTAGCCGGAGAGTTTGCAGACCGTCACCGGGATTTGGTAAGATGGGGAGATGCGCAGGCAACTTATGCGAAACCACTGCATGATTTTGATGGCTGGGTAATCTGGCCTGCAAGAACATTCAATCCTCAGGTACATGATGTCTGGGCGGTGCCACAGCGGGAAATTGATAACAGTTCTGGCGTGATTAAACAAAATGCAGGATGGTAAAAGGATCTAAGTTTTTCTGGATATTATTAATCGGTTTCGGGGTTCATTCAGTTTCTGCACAGCAGAAACTGAATGCTTCCAACGGGCACAGTCATAACGATTATAAACAGCAAATTCCGTTATTGGAGGCTTATTATTCAGGCCTGGGCGCCATTGAGGCGGATGTTTTTTACCGCAACGGCGAACTATTTGTAGCGCACGACAGCACTGAAATCAAACCGGGCAGAACGTTAAAGAAGATTTATATTGATCCGCTTGTAGCCTTTTTTAAGGAAAACGGAAATAAGCCTTATGCCAATGCCTCACAGAAGCTTCAACTGGTCATTGATATCAAGGAAGATTACAAAAATGTTCTGGCTACGTTATTGAAACAGCTTAAAGGTTCAGAATCTGTTTTCGACCAGTTGAAAAACCCTGCCGCCATTAAAATTGTGGTCAGTGGCGATGTTCCTCCGGTAGATGAATTTAAAAATTATCCTCCGATGATCTCCTTCGATGGCCGGCCCGGAAGAGATTACACCGCAGAACAATTGAAGCACGTTGGCATGATCAGTGATGATCTTGCTCATTATTCAGTTTGGAATGGAAAAGGTACACCAACTCCTCCCGATCTGGAGAAAATGAAAGCAGTAATTGCAGCGGCGCATCAAATGGGCAAACCCTTTCGTTTCTGGGGCACAAAAGATAGTCCGAATAGCTGGAAAGAATTGGAGCAAATGGGGGTAGACTGGATTGGAACCGACCGCCCGAAGGCTTTAAGTGAATTCTATAAAGACAGGGGAAAATTAGAGTATGTGAATACTAAAAAGTATGAGCCTTATCTGCCAACTTATAAAAGTGATGGTTCACCAAAGAAGGTGAAAAATGTGATCTTGTTAATTGGAGATGGAATGGGTCTTGCTCAAATTCAAGCGGGTTTGAGTGCTAATTTTGGTCAGTTGAATATGACCAACATCAGGCATATTGGCTTCTCCCGTACAGAGGCTTCCAATTCTGATTTTACTGATTCGGCGGCCGGAGCTACGGCCATGGCAACCGGAGAGAAAACGAATAACCGATACATCAGTGTGGGTGTTAATGTAAAATCTTTGCCGTCTATCCCTGAAATTTTAGCGCCACTCGGCATTAAAAGTGGTATCATTACCAGCGGCGATATTACTGATGCCACGCCGGCAGCATTTTACGCCCACCAAATTGAAAGAACCATGTCGCAGGAAATTGCAGCTGATTTCCAGAACAGCCCGGTTGAGGTGCTGGTAGGCTCCCGACGCAAAAGCTTCACAGAAAACAAAAATAATGACCTGATTCCCCTACTAAAAAGTAAAGGTTATCAGCTTCAGCATGATTTGAACGGTTTCCAGGCTGCCACTTCAGAAAAGCAATTGGTACTACTAGACGATTCTGCAACCAGAAGTATTTTGAAGGGAAGGGGAGAAATGCTGAAAATATCCTTGTTGAAGACTATTCAGATATTGGGTAAAAATAAAAAGGGGTTTTTTATCATGGCAGAGGGTGCACAAATTGATCACGGCGGCCATGCTAACGATTTGCCCTATGCCATTACAGAGCTGCATGATTTTGACCGATTGGTTGGCGAGGCCTTGCGTTTTGCCGATCAGGATGGAGAAACACTTGTGATTGTCACTGCAGACCATGAAACCGGCGGTCTCTCTTTACTCGATGCTTCTTATAAAAAAGGAACGGTGCGTGGAAGTTTCAGTACAGACGATCATACCAATATTATGGTGCCGGTTTTTGCCTATGGTCCTGGTTCGCAAAATTTTACGGGTGTTTACCCGAACACCGACTTATTTAAAAAAATGATGGCGCTTTATAACATAAGATAAGCCTGTAAATCTTTCAATAAATCTAAAATGCCCCCAAAGCGTAACGGCCAGGGGGCATTTTCGCGTTCTGAGTAGATTAGCTACGCACTTCATCCGGATCTCTCAAGGAACGTTAAGCTGCAATTCTGTATTTAAACAAACTATAGCGGGAGAAATACGCGAAATTATCCCATTACTTAGTTCGGGGGTCATGGTACAAAACTGATCTTAAAATGAGACTGTTCCCTCCAATACAATAATATTTACAATTAGATATGCCGAAACTTAAGTTATCCCCAGGTCGTCCATTCCCCCTTGGGTCTACCTGCGATGGAACAGGAACAAACTTTGCGCTTTTTGCTGAACACGCAGAAACAGTAGAATTATGTTTCTACAATCAGGAAGAGCTGGAAGAGGAAAGAATTACGCTGAGTCAGAAAACCAATCATATTTTTCATATTTATCTTGAAGGAATTTTACCAGGGCAGCGCTATGGTTATCGGGTACATGGTCCGTACCAACCAGAAAATGGTTTCCGCTTTAATCCTCAAAAACTATTGTTAGATCCTTATGCAAAAGCGATTAGCGGTGAGGTGCACTGGAACGAAGCCGTATTTGGCTATGATATAAATCATGCAGAAGCTGATTTGGTACCATCATCACACGATAGCGCTCCTTTTGTACCCAAAGCGATGGTGGTCGATGATGCTTATGATTGGGAAGATGATCGCCGCCCTGAAATTCCCCGGCATCAATCCATTATCTACGAATTGCATGTTAAAGGTTTTAGTCAGACAAATCACAATATCCCCGCACACTTGCGCGGAACTTACGCTGGCCTTGCACAGCCCGAAAGTGTACAATATCTTCAGGAATTAGGAGTGAATACCATCGAACTGATGCCCGTTCACCAGTTTATATCTGATGGTCACTTAGCTGATAAGGGCTTGCAAAACTACTGGGGCTACAACACCATTGGGTTTTTTGCACCACATTCGGGCTATTCCAGTTCAGGAGATACCGGCGGTCAGATAAATGAATTCAAAAACCTGATTAAAGTCATGCATCAGGCTGGGATTGAGGTGATTCTCGACGTCGTGTACAATCACACGGCAGAGGGCAATGAGAAAGGTCCGACACTTTGCTTCCGGGGCATCGACAATCCGGCCTATTACCGCCTCGAAAAAGATCTTCAAAGGTATTACACTGATTACACCGGTACCGGAAACAGTCTGGATATGACTTTACCTGCAGCATTGCGATTAGTGATGGATAGTCTGCGTTACTGGATTACAGAAATGCACGTAGATGGTTTTCGCTTCGACCTCAGCACTACGTTAACCCGTGGCGCAAATGGGGAGCGGATGCAGGCTGCCTTTATGGAAATTATCCAACAGGATCCGGTTATTTCGCAGGTTAAATTAATTGCAGAACCCTGGGACGTTGGAGATAATGGTTATCAGGTAGGTGATTTCCCGCCAGGCTGGTCGGAATGGAATGATCAGTTCAGGGATACCATGCGTAAATTTTGGAAAGGCGAAGAAACAAGTTGTTATGATTTTACAAAACGGTTTTTAGGAAGTCCGGATCTTTACCGCAATAAGCAACGGCAACCCTGGGCCAGTATTAATTTTATTACGGCACATGATGGTTTTACCCTGCGGGATTTAGTAAGTTATAATGAAAAACATAACGAATCCAACGGAGAAGAGAATAACGATGGGACAACTGAAAATTATTCCAGTAATTACGGCGCCGAGGGCGAAACGGATGATCTATCCATTAAACTCATCAGGATAAAACAAAGCAAAAATTTACTCGTTTCGCTGATCCTGGCACAGGGTATTCCTATGATTACCTCCGGAGATGAAATTGGAAAAACGCAGGCTGGTAATAATAATGTTTATTGCCAGGACAATGAACTGGCCTGGTTAAACTGGGCCAGTGTAGACCATAATCTTTTATCGTTTACTAAATCATTGCTGAAGTTAAAACGTGATCATCTGGTTTTTAACAGACCTGAATGGTTAAATAGTGCATCGATCAATGGAGAGCTGCCTGAAAACATAGCATGTTTTTTAGATACAGGTGCAGCAATTCAAAACGATCAATGGGAAAAAGTGGCCTGCTTAACTTTATTTCTAAACGGCAAAACCTTCGGGGGACAAGATGCAAATGGCGGGCAATTGATGGATGACGATTTCCTGATCATGATAAATCCACAAACCACTCCGCAAAGCATTCTCGTTCCGGAATCAAAACAAAACAAACGCTGGGAGATTCTGCTTAATACGGCAATAACATCTGATTTTTCTATAGAAGAGGAAGGCCTTCGTTTTGTAGAAGTTGAAGAGCGAAGTATAATCATATTTAGAGCAGATTAATCTGCTCTAAATATTAAAGGAGACCACTTATTCCGCTGCGTGGCGCAGGTACGGTGAGCATTCTGATCTCACCCTTTGGGTTTTGTAAAACCTGTCCAGCTTTCTGTCTGGACGGTAAATTTAAAATCGTTGCAGCAGTTCTGCTTATCGATTTTAAATTTGTTTTGCGCTCGCTGTGAACCTTCAATTCAGGTTGTGCAACGTTTAAATAGCCTATGGATTGGTAATCCTTTTCTGCTAATCTTTCCATCTGTTCCATATAATCCTTGTTTTATCTTACAACACCAGGTTACGTAGCTTAGTTTGAAGAATTACCGTATTGGGTATTTTACCCGTTTTTTACCGTATAATATGCAAAGTTTTTATTGCTTCGAAAGTGCTGCATTTAATAAGTCGAGTCCAGCATCGTTGCCTTGCATCGCGGCGAGGTCTGCTGCTGTCTGCCCGCGTGCGTCGGTCATTTCGAAGTTGGCACCGGCATCTAAAAGCAGTTGAAGTACGTCATTGCGGCCAAACATACTGGCAAACATTAATGCGGTACCACCGTTTCCGTGCTGAAGATCCAGCTGTGCGCCAGACTCAATTAAAAGTTTGACAATTGCAGTATATCCTTTAAAGCTTACGCCCATCAAAGCCGTATTGCCACCGTAATCTGCTGCATTTATATCTGCACCGGCATCAAGTAACAATTTGGCGGCATCCAGCTGATTATTGTAGCAGGCGATAATTAATGGGGTATACCCTTTTTCGTCCCGGGTATTTACATCTGCCGCCCTGCGGATGAGCTCCTGCAAAACTGCTGTTTCACCTTTTCTTGCAGCGGGTATCATGAGTTGGTCTATATTTTCCATGCAATCAAAACCCCTAAACAGGCGTAAAGTTTGGGCGTCTTTATTTTATGAATAAAGTTTAAAGCCATGGATTTCATCCAGATATGCTTTTCTTGCTTCCAATGGATTATTGTAGGCCACAGGTAGCTAAACAGGAAATGATTTTACGTATTAATACGCTTAAACTCTTAAAACCATTTGCACCCGGCCGGGGTTGTAAGTAAGTCTGATACAGCCAAATGCTTCCAATCCAGTTGCATTAAAAAATAAGCTAAGAAATTGAAAATCAAGAGCAAAGTTTAAAATGCCTGCCAGACAAACGATCAACATAAACAAAACTCACTATGAAAAAACAGGAAAGTGGTACTGAGCCAAAACTAAGTACAAAACCATCTACAACTTCAGCTCCGGCACTTAACGAACTTTTTACGGATGGGATCCGCGACTTATACTGGGCGGAAAATCACCTGGTTAAGAACTTGCCTAAAATGATTTCAGCTGCTACGGCGCCTGCGCTTGTATCTGCAATTGAGTCTCACTTAGCGGAAACGAAAACTCACGTATCCAGACTCGAACAAATATTTGAATTGCTTGGAGAAAAGGCTATTGCAAAAAAATGCGATGCCATGGAAGGAATCACCAAAGAAGGCGAAGGAATTATAGAGGAAACAGAACCAGGTACTGCAACTAGAGATGTAGGAATTATTTTAGCCTCGCAAAAGGTAGAGCATTATGAAATTGCATCATATGGCGGTTTGGCCCAGCTGGCTACCACTTTAGGTTTAACAGATGTCGCTGCAATTCTGGAAGAAACGCTAGCCGAAGAGAAGAGTGCAGATACGAAGCTTTCTGCCATTGCAGAAAAAGAAATTAATTATAAAGCCGCCGAAGAGGCATAGAAAAACTATAATGGCTAAGAAACCAGTAGAAAATAAAAGTCAACCTCAACAGGTTGAAAACGATAAAACCAATAAACTGGAGGAATTTGTTGCCGATAGTACCGGACAACGGTTAACCACTAATCATGGTGTAAAAATCAGCGATGATCAAAATTCACTTACCGCAGGCGATCGCGGTGCAACATTATTGGAAGATTTCATCTTAAGAGAAAAGATTACGCACTTTGATCACGAAAGAATTCCTGAACGCGTGGTACATGCAAGAGGATCTGGCGCTCATGGTGTTTTTAAAGTATATGAAGATATGTCTGACCTTACCCGGGCGGCATTTCTTTGTGATCCGGGCGCCGAAACTCCCGTTTTTGTGCGTTTTTCTACTGTCGCAGGATCTAGAGGATCAACGGATCTTGCGAGAGATGTAAGGGGATTTGCTGTTAAATTTTATACACAGGAAGGTAATTTCGACCTTGTTGGAAACAACATGCCAGTCTTCTTTATTCAGGATGCGATTAAGTTTCCGGATTTAGTACACGCGGTAAAACCCGAACCGGATAATGAAATGCCACAAGCGGCCTCCGCACATGATACTTTCTGGGATTTTATTTCGCTATTGCCAGAATCTGCACACATGATTATGTGGACGATGAGCGATCGCGCGCTGCCAAGAAGCTATCGCATGATGGAAGGATTTGGCGTGCACACGTTTAGGTTTGTGAATGCTGCGGGTGTATCACACTTTGTAAAATTCCATTGGAAACCATTGCTTGGCGTGCATGCTGTGGCATGGGATGAAGCGCAAAATATTTCAGGTAAAGATCCCGATTTCCATAGAAGAGATCTTTGGGATGCCATCGAAGCCGGGGCTTTCCCGGAGTGGGAGCTGGGGGTACAGGTTGTTGCAGAAGAAGATGAATTTAAATTTGATTTCGATCTGTTGGATTCTACTAAGATCATTCCTGAAGAACTGGTTCCTGTGCAACGCATTGGTAAAATGACATTGAACCGGAATCCGGATAATTTCTTTGCAGAAACAGAACAAGTGGCTTATCACATCGGTCATGTAGTACCGGGGATTGATTTCACCAACGACCCATTGTTGCAGGGAAGACTTTTTTCTTACACCGATACGCAATTAATTAGATTAGGCGGACCGAATTTCCATGAAATTCCAATCAACCGCCCGGTAATTTCTGTTCATAACAATCAGCGCGACGGTTATATGCGTCAAACTGTTAACCGCGGAAAAACAAGTTACGGTCCAAATGCAATCGCTGCAAATGATCCACAGCAAACGAAAGCTGCAGACGGTGGCTTTACCAGCTATAATGAACGCATAGATGCCAGAAAAATCCGGGCCAGAAGTAAAAGCTTTTTTGATCACTTTTCTCAGGCCAGATTATTCTTAAACAGTCAGTCTGATCCCGAAAAAAATCACATCATCGATGCCCTTAGTTTTGAACTAGGTAAGGTGAAAATGGTGGAAATCCGGGAAAGGATGCTTGGTGTTCTGGCACATATTGATAAAGGTTTAGCAGCAGCTGTCGCCTATAATTTAGGCTTACATGTGCCTGAGATTCCACTAAACGAATTGAACGGAAGTATTCCTGCAGATGCAGATCCGGCAGATTACACGCCAGAGCAAAAAGAAGGAGCATTAACCAGATCGGAAGCATTGAGCATGGCTAATACCATTAAAGATTCTATTGCTACCAGAAAAGTTGCTATTCTTGCAGCAGATGGAGTAGATGGAAAATCTTTAAGCACCGTGAAGGATGCATTGGTTGCTCAGGGTGCAGTGGTTCATATTATTGCACCGAAGCTGGGAGAAATTATCTCAGCAGAAGATCAGAAAATTCAGGTTGACGAAAGCTTCCTGACAGCGGCATCTGTATTATATGATGCTGTTTATGTACCTGGCGGAACAAATAGCGCAGCAAGTCTGGAAGCTGAAGCTAATGCGGTTCACTTCTTAAACGAAGCTTTTAAACATTGTAAAGCAATTGCTGCCGATGCAGGAGCCATCCAGGTTTTGGAAGCAGGATATTTCTTCAAAAAGCTTCCGGTAGAATATTCAGCAGAAACGGTATTGCGCGAAGGTGTGATTGTTTCTGATGATCTTAATTCATTGACAGATTTGTTTGTTCAAATGATTGCACGCCATAGATTTTGGGAGCGTGAAGTTCCAAGAAAAATTCCGGCATAACAAGCCTGGTTTCAATAATACTCAAGACCGGGCTTTAGTCCGGTCTTTTTTTATTTCAGATTTAAATTTATCTATTTCGGACAAAAGACCGTTTTATTAACTTATCTACAACATGGACAATCAAAATAAAGCTGCCCGCGCAAGCCAGGCAGATCACGAGAAATTCAAACAAGGCCTCTTAGAAACCCGCTGGACAGAAACCGGAGAACCTTTCTATGTGATAAAAGACGGGAATGATTTAAATGAATTTGCCCCATTAGCAAAATTAATTCTCGAAGATGAGCAGGCAATTGCCCATGATTTTACCTCCAAAGTGGTAAGCGAATCTGGCGATCAGGAAGTTCCGTTTGAATATCAGTCAGGATGGTTTTTGGAAGGGCTGGGCGAAGGGGAGATTGAGTAACACGTTTGCGATTTTACTTATGATGCATTCCCCATCCAGCGGAGTGGTGTCGGTTAATGAACTTCAATTATTAACTTAAACATTTACCGGGGAAAAGTGTTGAACTCTAGATGGATAAACTTCAACGCAGCATTTATATTATACTTTTTCTGGTCCTGTTTTTTGGAGGGCTTTACTTTGCCAGTTCTTTTCTTATTCCGCTTGCACTTGCAGCCGTATTTTCGATGCTTTTTATTCGCCTAAGTGGCTTTTTTGAAAGTAAAGGGATCAACAGAGGATTGGCATCGGCTTTTTGTATGCTGATTTTTGTATTCAGTGTGGTATTGATTGTTGGTCTGCTATACTGGCAAATGGGGTCGTTTACTGAAAACCTGGGTGAAATGAAATCGCGGTTAGGCAGTATGGTCACTGATATGAGGGCATGGATTAATGAAAAGGCCGGCATTAACCAGAAACAGCAGCAGGAAATTGTTAAGGGGCAAGGCGAACAAACAGGCACAATGGTAATCGACTTCGCCAGCAACCTGATTTCTATCGGCGTCAGCACTGTTTTAGTGCTGGTTTACATGTACCTTTTTCTTTTTTACAGGTCGCACATTAAGCGTTTTATTTTAAAACTGGTACCTCAAAATGAAAAAGAGAACGCTGCCGATATTGTACACGAATGCGGGCATGTTGCGCAAAAATACTTAAGTGGATTAGGCGCTATGATCGCCATACTGTGGGTGATGTATGGAATCGGTTTCAGTATTGTGGGCATTGAAAGTGCCATTTTTTTCGCAGTGCTCTGTGGTATTCTCGAAATCATTCCGTTTGTTGGAAACTTAACCGGAACGAGCCTTACCGTTCTTTCTGTGATTGCCCAGGGTGGAGACAGCAAGATGATCATCGGCGTACTCATCGTTTATGGGTTGGTACAATTGATTCAAACCTACGTGTTAGAGCCATTAATTGTAGGCGAACAAGTCAATATCAATCCACTATTTACCATCATGGCCATCGTTTTAGGTGAGTTTGTTTGGGGTGTGGCGGGTATGATTCTTGCCATTCCGCTGTTAGGAATCGTAAAAATAATCTGCGATAGGGCGCCCGCGCTGAATGCTTTTGGTTTCCTGATCGGACCAATTGCTCCACCAAAACGAAGAAAAATGTTTGGCCGTAAATAGCTTATTTATCGATTTTTTCCAGAATTGTCTTTAAAGTGTTCCAGACATTTCCGGCAATAATTTCATAGCCTTCAGCAAGGGGATGGACGCCGTCGAACATATTCAGATGCGGGATGCCTGCCACACCATCCAGCAGAAACGGAACCAAATCGATGTTATTTTTTGCTGCCAGGCGCTTATAAATATTCCGGTATCCGGCAGCTTTAGTACCGGGAATCCATCTGGGCAATTCCATACCAAGGAGCAAGATCGGTGCAACAGGATGATGTTGCTTCACCTGATCGATTATGTGTTGAAGGTTGGCCTCCACACCTGTAGCGGAATGACCTCTGATTAAATCGTTTGCACCTAGCTCCAATACGAAAATATCGGTTTGCATGGCCAATATTGGCTTCAGTCGGCCCAGTGCCGAAAATGTCGTATCGCCACTTAATCCGCCATTAACCACATTAAAACCTCCGCCCCTTTCATTAATCATCTTTTGAATTAATGCCGGGAAAGATGCCGTTGCAGGATCTCTCAGGCCGTAGCCCTGCGTGAGACTATCGCCAAAGAAAATAATCTGTTTCATAGAGGTACGAACAGATTTTTATTTAAGATTGTTTAAGGCATAGGGAAAGAACATATATTTCGTACCAGCGTGCATCAAGATTAATGAAGAATACTGATGAAGTTGTAAGTCTAATGATTTGTGCATCAATTATATAGAAATTCTATAAAACAAATGATACAAAAAATGAATTATAGACGCATGTATATAGTGAAATTTAGGAAGCCATTCACAACAAGCGTATTAATGGTAATGCTGATCGGGTTGATGGTTTTGCAAAGTTGCAAGAAAAATCATTCAAAAGTTGGTGCTCACCTGGTAGAAGCCACAGGCAATAAAGTTTTTGGAAAGATTGATATGGATGAATTTGGAATACGAATGAAAGCTGCCATTTCAGCGCGTTCTAAGACTTTAAAAAACCCAAAGTTTACGGATGCACTTTATGCAGCCAATAATTATGAACCCATCTTAGTTGAGAAATTTCTCCCGGATAGTGGGCTGATCAGAGCGGCGAACACCATCGCATTGGCTGAAGATCATGGCTTATCACCAGAAGCCTTTAAGCTTTCTAAATTTAAGTCAGTGCTACAAAAAACCTATGATAAAGCAGCGGTTAAAGACCTCGATCTTGCTTATCAAACGATTATTGATCTCGAATTGGCAGCAAGCAATTCAATCACCACATATAGTCAGGCAATGGAGTATGGCCTGGTAAGTCCGAGGCGGATTTATGCACAGTATTACACTAAAACTAAAAGGCCAGATTCTTTAAGTTTTAAAAAACCCTATCAAACTGCAGATCTTGCAGCTTTTTTAGATAGCATCCAGCCGAGAAGTGCAAATTATAAAATGTTACAGCAGGCATTAAAACAAAATACTCTTTCTCCAGGCCACTCGGCTGAAGAAAGCAAGAGGATTATTCAGGTTAACCTGGAGCGCCTTCGCTGGCAAAATAATCCGACAGAAGAAAAATATGTTTGGGTAAACATACCGGAATATCAGCTCCATGTAATCGAAAAAGGCAAGGCGGCACTTACAATGAAAGTGTGCGTAGGCGAGGGGCGTGAACAACCTGCCGGCCAGTCTTTAGCAGAATATGATGAAGATGATCTGGAGAAAGACCGTCCGTTTAACCGGGAAACGCCACAGCTTAAAAGTATGATCCACAGCGTACAGGTAAATCCGGTGTGGAATATTCCGCAAAGCATTGCTACAAATGAAATTGCAACGCAAGCGGCAAAAGATCGCTACTACCTCAGCAATAATAATATTGATGTTTTTTACAAAGGCAAATTGGTTGAAGATCCGGAAACCATTGATTGGACAGCTAAAGATGTGGGCAAAACCTATGCTTTTAAACAGCGCCCGGGCGATGATAATTCTTTAGGCAAAATTAAGTTTCTGTTCAATAATCAGAGTAGTGTTTACCTGCATGATACGCCGGCAAAGGCCGCATTTAATCAAACCGTTCGTGCCGTAAGCCACGGTTGCGTACGGGTAGAGCAACCTTTGGAACTGGCTAGGGCACTTTTTGGTACGGGGAAAAAGTTTGATAAAATCAGTGCCGGCATGGCAAGCACTGATCCAAAAGCAGAGAATATTTCACTTCCTAAGCAAATTCCGGTTTACCTCAGTTATTTTACCTGCTGGAGAGACCCAAACGGTGTACTGAAATTTGCAAAGGATGTTTATGGATTGGATGCTGTGTTATATACGCACCTGTTTAAAGTTTAATCCCTGGCTGAAAAGGTTCCATACAAAGCTTCTTTATTAATTTCAGGCATTGCGGCAAGGTAGGCACTTTTCTCATCCAGGTAAGCCGAAGCATATTTTTCTGCAGACCGGTTGATAAAAAGAACGCTGCCTTCGCCAAGGGAAGAGATTAACTGATCAGAAAGCTCCGGGGAAACTGCAGGGCAACCCTGGCTTCTGCCTAATCTACCTAATGCTGCAATGGTACCCTCACTTACATAAGGTGCGCCATGAATAACAATAGAACGAAGTCTGGCATTATCATTAAACCCGGGGTCCATGCCATCAAGCCTTAATGATCTGCCATGTGCGCCATGGTATTCTTCGCCTGTAACATAAAAGCCGATGCTACTGGTAAACGAATCATTTTTATTGGAAAAAGTTACCGCCTGATCTTCGCCACTGCGTTGTCCGTGAGCCACCCAGGTATTGAGCACTACATCTTTCTCATCGACATTAAGCACATATAGTCTTTTGCGCGTGCTTGGCTGATCAAAGTCTGCAATGGTCAACAATGCATGGTCAGATAAACGACCGGCTTTTTTAAGATTGTAATAACCTGTTAACGCTTTCTCGAATACCGGAAACGACAAACCCGAATCTTTTAAGTGGGCCGATTGGTAAAGTGCTTCCGCGTGTTGGATATAAGGAGTCTTCGAAGGCTGTTCTTTTTCAATCTCCTGCGTCACGATTTCTTTATCGTTATTTTTCCATGAAGTAAAAACGGAGCAGGTAGCAATTAATAAAAGACCAGAGATTCCCAAAACATATTTTCTCATAGGATATATTGATATAATGAATGATTAGGTAGGTCTTTTTTCTATAGGCTGATTTCTTTTGTTAGCATAAAGATACAAAAATGTTACAGAACAACCAAATTTTATAGCAATATTTTAAGGTTTGACAGCGAGCTAAATGCTTTTATTATAATAACTTTTGATTGAAGTTCCATCAGTTAAAATTTTCTTGCGAACCTTTTCTATCCAGTCCTGTTATTACTACAAAACGATATAAAATGATTGAAAAGAAAGAACTTTTATCTGAGAACCTGAAAGATTTTATGGATTATTCTATGGATGTATTGAAGTCTATGGATGGTACGCCGGAGCATACCCCAGCACAACAAAAATTGGTGAACGAAAAGATTCAGAATCTAAAAATTTATCTCGGGCATTTAGAAACTTCATATAATGAAAATACGCCTCAAGGTAATATTGGCGATACAACAGGTGAAGTGCCTGTAATTTCAGATATCGTATTGTAACGTAAGCATTGGACACATGAGATGCCAGCATAAAATACGGAACAGTAAACCTTCGGGTAGTGCTTTGGGTTCTAGATAAAAAGGAAATATTATGAAAACAGTCCAAAGCCTATTGTTCACTTTATTGGTAGTGATCATCTCATCTTGTCAGAATCCTTCTGACCGAGCAGTTAAAGGAAATAGTAAACGCGATTATGGCGATACGCTAAATAAGGATTCAGTACAAGCGCCAAAGCGTTTAGAAGCAGAAGATACAGTTGGGGGCCATTAGCATTCCTGATTGTTTAATCTGCGATAGTTAACTTTTAAATAAATAAATGCAATTATGAACGAGCACGAGAAAAATGAAAATCTTGGAGATACACAGGCGGAAAATTCAGCTGACAGATCCAACATGCCCGATAATCAGGTTCCGAGGCACCGCAGCAATGATAATAACGAAGAAAACAAAGTGAAAAGTGATGCTGGCTTTTTAAGCCGTGAGCCGGGAGAAGGCGATTTTGGCTCAGAAGAAGCACGGGCTGATGCCGATAAGGGAAATGAAGGTGAAGCTGGTAATATGCCGCACTCCAAACCAAAATCTGAAGCCGGAAAATAGCCAATCACCATTGGTAATCTACGCGACCATCTCGCGTATTTTTACGCGTTTAAACGTTTTTATAAACCTTTAGTGAGTGAACAGGCTTCTCTTATATAATTTGCCGACAATGGTGTTGTGCACACAAAATAAGATATAACATGAAAAAACATTTGCTAATGATGACAAGTGCGGTATTATTAATGCTGTCTGCTTGTAATTCGGAAAATAAGAACAAGGCTTCAGATTCTGTTGGTTCTGATACAACCATGAGCGATATGAGCGGAACGGCTCCAATGCAGGATAGTGTAGCTACAGATACCACAAAAACGGATAGCGCTGCAACCACTACAGGTACAAGTACCACACCTCAATAACAAGCACCAGCGTAACCCAAAAAAATTACGATAATGGCCGCTGAATAACAAATTCAGCGGCTATTACTATTTTGAAGCATCATGTGAGTAGCCCGGTGTGTAGGGGAAGCTTTTTCCCCTTATGCTTAATTGAGGTACCCATTAGTGACGGCGAACCGAATAAGCGCAGCGGTATTTTTCGAACCAGTTTTATCGATCAGAGATTGGCGGTGGCCTTCTACTGTTCGTTTGCTAAGGAAAATTTTATCGGCCATTTCCTGGTTGGTATAACCTTCAGCAATCAGGTGTAAGACCTCAATTTCGCGCATAGAAAGTTCAATCTGCGTGTGAGTTTGTTCTGTCTGCGCTGCCACATTATGTAAAAGCCTGTCTAGCAAGCCTTGCGCTAATTCGCAGCAGAGATACTTTGTGCCGGAGTGAACTGTCTTCAAGGCGAACATCATTTCATCTTCATTTACATTTTTCATCAGGTAACCCTGGCTACCTTCCAGAAAGGCTTGTGCAACGTATTTCTCGTTATCGAGCATCGATAGCACAATCGTTTTAATTTCCGGCCATTTTTCTTTCAGTTCGCGAATAAGGCTGATGCCATCCATTTCAGGCATGTTGATATCGGTAAGTACAATATCCGGTATGGTGCCCGAAGCAATCAGGTCTAACACTTCCTTTCCATTATCTGCTTCGCCAATTACCTGAACACCAGGTTGTGAATCCAGAATGAGTTTGATGCCGTTCCGCACAATAATATGATCTTCTGCCAGTATAATCTTTAACATCGTTATAATTTTATTATTCTTGAGTCTCCTACATCTTTGAGCACGTCTTTCAATCTGTCTATATGAACTTTAAGCTCATCTGCTCTTTTTTTACGGTCTTGAATTAAATAAGAATTGCTTTGTATACGCTCTTCCAGTCCGGAAATGAAATTGCGGCGCTCTTCCATCATCCTGATGGCTACCCATAAGGCTTCTTCTACCTTATCAATATACTCGCCGCCCAATACTTCTTCAGAATAAACATGACCGGTAAAGCAACGGTAACGGGTATTTCCATTTTCAGTTATTTTGGTGAGTATACCTCCACAATCAGGACAGGTGAGCGCTGTTGGCTTGCCAAGTTTGCTTGTCTCTTCGTAGCTGCTGCTCATCCTCAACGTAATTTCCGATTCGAGTTTAAGTGCTGCAGGCACTTCACCCTTTACGCAGTCTGCCCTGCTGTATAAATCGGCAAGAATATAAGGCATATCAACCAGAGATACCCGATAATCTACATCAATGTTGTTGATTACGCTTTGCGGCATATCTGCATATTCTGCTTCCTCAGGCTCCTGCACAATACAGGTTCCGCCAGCACTTTTAATGGCAATCATGCCCGATGTACCATCATCCAGCAGCCCGGTTAAAATAATGCCGGTTACACAAGAGCTATAGGCCGCTGCAGCCGTTCTGAAAAGCACGTCTATAGATGGACGCCAGTGGTTTTCCTTTGCTCCGCGGCTGGTAATAATGGTATCCTCGCTGAGCATCATATGGTGGTCTACCGGTGCCAGGTAGACTTTTCCATTTTCTATTTTTGTTCCGTTTTTTGGGATGGAAACCTTGAGTTTCGATTTTTTATTTAACAGGCTGATGATGTTTTCTTCAATAGCCGCCTTACTGATGTGAATGACAATAAAAACGGCCGCATCTAAATCTTCAGGCAGCGACGTAAGTAATGCAGATACCGCCGATAATCCACCTGCAGATGCTCCTATTGTAATTACATTTTTTACTTCTTCAATTTTCATGCTTTTCTTAAATAATTATTGTTCCAGGGGGAAGGAAATGGTAAACGTTGCCCCCGGATGATTGCTGATCTCCAGATTACCCTTTAAAAGCGATACCCGGTTTTTAATTGCCCGCAATCCTGAACCGTCCTTCAGGGCCTGCTCGATATCTTTTTGAAAGCCTTTTCCTTCATCCTTCACCACAATGAGAACTTGTTTTTCATCTAATCTGACGACTACGCTTGCCTGGTCTGTTCCCGAATGTTTTATGCTGTTGTTTAAAAGTTCCTGAATGATTCTGAAAACATAAAGCTGGGTTTCTGCCGACAACTTATCTGCCCGGCGATCTATTTCAGAATGGACTTTGAAACCAGCGTTTTCTAAATGTTGAATCATATCCTTCATTCCTGAAACAAAACCAAAATCTTTCAGAATAGAGGGACTTAATTCGCCTGAAATGGTTCTTAACTCTTTGATCGCCAGATCCAGCAATTCATTTATGTTTGAAAATGACGTTTCGGTAGGCTCGTTTTTCTGCAAATGGTTAAGTTTGAAACGAATGCCATAAAGGATCTGGCAAACACTATCATGCAAGGAAGCACTGATTTTATAACGTTCTTTCTCTTGCGCATCTATCGCTGCACGGCGCAGCAGGCGCTGCTGGTTTCGCTCATGTTCTTCTTCTTTTTCCAGAAGTCGTTTACGCTCAGAAATGTCAGAAATTATTCCTGTAAACAAGGTAGAGCCATCAAGCTGGTCAATTGCTTTACCTCTAATTAAAATTATTTTGCTGGTTACCCTGGTTCGTACACCTAGCTCTATGTCAATCGCTTGTGTACTAGGGAATTTGTTTGCAATATTAAGGAGTTTTTTTCTGTCAGATTCCTTCACCAAGGCATAAAGTTCTCTTAATGTTGGTTGGCCTTTGCCCGGATCGAGATCCAGAATTTGCTTACTGTAATCATCCAGGAAAACGGTTTCATCGTTCAGTGTTACCCGCCAGGTACCCGTATGTGATGCCTGCAAAGTCTGATTCAGCCTTTCTGAAGCTTCCAGTAATTTCTGCTCCGAACTTTTAATTTTTGTAATATCAGTAATGGTGATATAAAAATTCTCATTGCCAGAACCCGGATCTTTTACAATAGATCCATCCAGCTGGGCAAAAAACACGGGCGCTCCTTTCGGATGGATCCGGATCTCGCAATGTGCCTTTAAATGTAGTTTTTGTACGCGATTGATAAAAGCATAAAACTCATTCCTATTATACGGGGAGATGAAAGAGGATAGGTTTTTACCAACCACTCCACCCATGCCCGGCACCAGCATTTTATTTCCAATCTCATTAATCTCGGAGATTTGGCCATTAGGCGAAAGAATTAAGTAACCAATAGGGGCAGCATTAAAAAGGCCTACGAATTTCAGTCGTTCTAATTCGAGTGCATGGTGCGAACTTTCGAGTTCATCATTCTGCATCTCCAGTTCCAGTTCATATACTTCCAGCTCATTCAGTAAGATAGCCACCTCGTTCTCTTGCCGAATGCGATGATCTGCATTTTCACGGCCAAGAAGCAACTCTGCTTTTTTTCTTAACGCGCTGAAAATAAAATCTTTGGTAACTGCTCCCCGTTTTTTCACTGTGCCCTTTTAAATTTTAAAATTAATAATGATGGTAAATTTGCCTCTAACTGAATGTGTTCGATGGAAATATATAGTGCAATCATACCAATTCCGTTAAAGTGGTGTTGTATGTAAAATTCTTCTTCAACGGGAATGTCTACCATCAGTTTGTCAGCCAGAAGTTTAACATTCCACTTATTATTAACAATATCTAAAAAAGAAAGTTCAGTAATTTCTGACTCTGTAAAATTAAACAGGTCTAAAAAATGGCGATTGAATACCACCACCTTTTTCTCCGAATCAATAACAATTGTAGCCTCAGGTAATTTGTTAATCACAGCCTGGGTATATTTAAGCAGGCCCTGTACCTGTGCCGTCATTGATTTAATTGGAGTGATTTTGGTAAAGGTGAGCACTGCACCATTAATAAAGTTATCCATTGTACGATAAGGCATCATGCGTAAATTATACCATTCGTTCATTTTGGTTTTCACTTCCAGTTCTTTGCCAACAAGCGTTTCAATTACCTGTTTAATCGTGTTTTCGATAGATGGATAATCGAAATTAGATACAATGTGTGTGATTGATCTGCCTACATCTGTGGCAATTACATTAAAAAGTTTGGTTACCTGTGGCGTAAAACGTAAAATATTCAGTTGATTATCTAAAAAGATGGTTCCAATCTCAATATTATCCAGCAGGTTCTTCATGTCGTTGTTTAGCTGGGTTAATTCTTCCGCTTTGGTTTGGTACTGAAGGTTAATGGTCATCAGCTCCTCGTTAAGCGATTGCATTTCCTCTTTGGTGGTTAAGGCCTCCTCATTTGTACTTTGCAGCTCCTCGTTGGTGCTTTGTAATTCTTCATTGGTCGATTTCAACTCTTCCAGTGAAGTTTCCATTTGCTCTATTGTAGTATGTAGTTGTTGTTTGGTATAGGTAAGTTCCTTTTCCAGTTCCTCTACGGCGCCTTCTGTAACCGTACTATTCGCCCTTCTGCTGCTCTTCTTCGTAGCGGTTTTCTCATAAAAGGTGACCAGCATCATGCCTTGTAAAGATGGGTCGTGCAAATATTCTACACTGAAACCCACAAGGAAATTTTTATCCTGTTCCTTTATTTTAATTTCAGAAATTTCTACTTTGCTCCGGTTAGAATGTGCCTGGTGAATGGCATTTCCCAAGACATATTTCAGCTCCTCACGTATCATGCGGTGGATGTTCATTACCGCTTCGCCCGGATGCAACTGAATGAACCGGCTCGTGTTTCCATTAATGTACAGGATTTCGCCCTTATCATTCAGCAAGAGTGACGGCGGGGTATGGTTATCTAATAGAACCTTATTAAAATGCTCTGCAAGCGGGTTTTTTTGTCCGCTTTTAACCGCAACATCTGTTTTGGAAAGTTTATCCTGGTTTGCGATATGAAACGGAAAATCGAGTAGTTTCCCCAGTGATGACACTCCCTCCTTACGTTGGAAGAGTTTCCATTTCGAATCCAGGCTGTTGAAGATATCATGGAAACTACCTACAGATTCTGCAGGGCCTAGAAAGAGTAAGCCATTGACATTTAATGAATAGTGGAATATCGGAATGATTTTCTTTTGCAGATCTGTAGTTAAATAGATCATCACATTTCGGCAACAGAGCAAATCTAAGCGTGTAAAAGGAGCATCTTTAATCAGGTTGTGTTGTGCAAACACAATCATTTCCCTGATTTCCTTTTTCACCGTGAAGCCATTGTTTTTCTTGATGAAGAAACGTTCTATCTGCTGTGGGCTCAGCTCTGCAACAATATTGGAGAAGTAAAACCCGGTTCGGGCGAGTTCAATAGCATTGGCATCCAGATCAGTCGCAAAAATCTGTGCCTTTGGTTTACGCTTCATTGGCAAGGTGTCCAGGTATTCTGTAATCAGAATGGCGATGGAGTAGGCCTCTTCTCCGGTAGAGCAACCCGCAATCCAGATGCGGATGGGTTCCTGAGGATCTTTGTTTTTTAATAACTGATAGATGTGCTCCTTTAAAACTTCAAAAGCCTGTTTATCTCTGAAAAACTTAGTTACCCCAATTAAAAGTTCATTAAATAAAAGTTCTATTTCTGACGGGTTTTCACGGAGATAGTTTACATAGCTCTCATAATCCGGAAGCTGATGGAACGCAATGCGGCGTTCAATTCTCCTGGAGATAGTATTTTTTTTATAAAGCGTAAAATCGTGTCCGGTATGCGAACGAAGCAACATCAGGATCTTCTGTATATGTACCTTGTTGGTTTTATGAGTGTTCGATTCGTTTTCTAAGGGCAACCGCAATGCGGGATGATTGAGATACCTGATCAGCCTGCCGGGCATTTCTTCGGGCGTAAGCACAAAATCTGTCAGGTGCGTTTTAATGGCAGCAAGGGGCATGCTGGAATATTCTGCATTCTCCGGATCCTGAACCATGCACATGCCTAATTTTTCCTTAATCATTCTGATGCCGGTTTCGCCATCTGCACCTAAACCAGAGAAAATAATCCCCACCGCAAGGTTCCACTGGTCTTCCGCCAGGCTTTGAAAAAAATGATCGATGCACATGTGTGCTCCCTTTTCGCGGGATGGATTAAATAATAACAGGTGTCCGTCGTGGATACCGATATCAACATTTTTTGGCGCAAGATATACATGTTCCGGAAAAACTTTCATACCATCTTCCGCCATTAAAAGCGGCATGGTGGTATAAGAAGTAATTAACTTTTCAAAATCTTCATCCTCCTTCGCGTCCTGGTGAATGACGAGTACAAATGCCATCCCAGAATTGGCGGGCATATGCCTGAAGAAATTTTTAAAAGCAGTTAATGAGCCACTGGCTCCGCCAATACCGATAATAGGAAAGGCGTTCTGATCCGCTTTTGCTGGTTGTTCTTCATCGTGTATTTGAAATCTGGTTGGGATGGGTTGTTCGTTGTTCGTCATTTTACTATGATCAATTCATTACCTTGATCTTGCTAATTTAAGCCATTAAAGCCAATAGGAGGTTATTCATTTTATGTTTTTTATTACGATGATGATTGCCGGCCGGGTGCTAACCCCTCGTTTAGTTCTATAAAAAAGGTAGTTCCCTTGTTTTCTTCAGATTCAAACCAGATTTTTCCTTTATGCCATTCTACAATGGTTTTGATGATAGACATGCCAAGACCGACCGAATGTTCACCGCGTAAACCTGTGCGGCCAGCAAGGTTAAATTTATCAAATAACTTTTCATGGAACTGTTTAGGAATACCAATTCCGGTGTCTGTAATGGATAGCCTAACAGTATTTTCCGTTTTCTGGAGGCCAATGGTAATGGTTCCATGATCAGGTGTGAATTTAATGGCGTTCGAAATCAGATTGTTCACCGCCTGCATAAATTTTACCTCATCTATAAAGACGTATATTTCGCGTAAGTCGCACTGAAATTTAAAAGTTAAATCCAGGTGAAGTTCGGAAGATTTATATTCATCTATCAGTTGCTCAATTTTTTCTACAAGGTTGCGTCTTTTTCTCAATAGTTCAACTCCAATGGATTCGAGAAATTCCTTCTTAATAAATTCCTGAATCATCTTGATTCCTCTCTTGCTGTTTGCTTCAATCATATCGATTATCTTCGTAACCTGGGCTTCAGTGTTCTCTTTCAGGTATTTTTTAAGCAGTGAAGAGAGCATTTGAATGGAACCCAATGGCCCTGCCAGATCGTGACTAACGATATTCAGAACAGCATTTTTTTTATTGGTATATTCCATGAGCTTTTCAATATAAATTTTCTTTTCAGTGATATCAGTCACCCGGCCAGAAAGAATATGAGTATGCTCTTTATCAATTATTACATTGGCAAGTAAATGGTAGGTGCGTTGTTGCAGCACCATCCTGAACTCAATATTGTTGCTCAAAATGCCCGGCTGCAGATCCTGGTAAACCGTTTGAAGATAGCCAAGGTCATCAGGGAAAATGGTTGAAGTAAGGTTTTGGTAATCAGATTGATAATCTACCTGTTGAAAGAAATTGCTGAAGGCATGGTTGTACTCCAGGAAGCGGAGCTGCCTAAGGTCGAAAGCGAAATATAGCGATATATCCTCTTTAATAAAGCGATTTAGCAAGGGCAGATTACAATCCATGTTTTGTGATTAGGTAATACAAGTTACATAAAAGTGCCATTGGCTATCTACTCTTTAATTGTAGGGTATAACGCGTATTTTACCCGTATTTATACGTTTTCTAAGATAGGCTACTGTAGAGTCAGCTTGGACGGGGAGCCTAACGGAACCTGAAGGTAGTGAAGTATAATTAGCATTTGACTAATGAGGAAAGCCCCAATCTGCACCCTTCCCTTAAGCGGGAAAGGGCGAGAAATAGGGCTGATGAAATGGAGTAATTTAGCTTTTTAAGGAACCGCAGTTTTAACCACAGATGGCACAGATTAACACAGACAAAGTTTTATTTGCCTAAGGGCATATATTTTTTAAGTTAAATGGATATAGTGTTAACTTACAATGTATTAGATCTGAGTTTATCCTGTTCATCTGTGGTTAAATGACCAACTATACACCTGTAATTGTCTTGCTATCTATCGTTAATAAATTCGGACGCCAAATGAATTAGCGGTTTTTATATTGCTTCAGCATTTTCTTTAATCTTAACCTGGCATGGTGAATATAGGTTTTAACCGTTCCCAATGGCAAATTGAGTTCATCAGCAATTTCCTGGTATTTGTAGCCTTCAAAATATCTGATGAATGGCACGGAATACATTTCAGGAATGCTGCTTAGTGCCTTTTTAATGTCTGCCATAGCAAAACTGGTTTCGGCAGCGTTGGCTGTGGCACCATAAGTCATTTGACTTGCAGGTAACTCATCTTCACGCACAACGCGACTCCTGTGCTTCACATTCTTGTGGTAATTATTGATAAATGTATTTCGCATAATTACGAAAAGCCATACTTTGGTGTTGGTTTGGTAATCACATCTGTAGGCAAATCGGGTAGCTTTAACGAGCGTATCCTGAACGAGGTCATTTGCATCGTCAAGGTCTTTGGTGAATTTAAATGCATGCGATATCAAAGATTTAGCATGTGTTTTCACACTCATAGCAAATTCATTTTCTGTCATAGGTAACTGTTTAAGATTTAAGGCGAGCAGCGTTAGTGATAAAGGAACTTGATTCTTTTCTGATCTTTCATCTCGAAGATCTAAGCATTTGCTGTTCTTAAACTATTGCGGTGGAAGTGTCTTTGTTGCCGTATCACGTCGCATAGTATCGCGCGTAGGGGTATCTTTTTTTGCAGGCTTGTTCCTTTTAGCAGGTTTGCTCTTTTCTGTTTTCTTTCTGGTAGTGTCTTGTCGGGTTTGCGCAATTGTTGGCAAGGCTAATGACAAGGATAACATGAACATAATTAGCTTTTTCATAGGATTTTTGTTTTAGGTAAACATTGTAAAAACAACACCGAAAATTTTACGAGGGTTTGCCGATTAGCTGGATAAATAAGCCGTTATGCTAAAAAGGGGTAGATATACCCAGTGCAGGGCGTACTTCTTCAATGCCTGTCCCGGATAACTTACTACCAAATTGAATAAATTCATAATAGGTTGATTAACAGGGAATAAGTTTTTTAATTTATTAACTATCTGTTTCATAGTTATTTAACTTACATGTTTTGTGGTTTTACGTAAAATCCGCAATTATTTACCGTATTTCTCACCTAATCCTTTAAAGCCAGTGGCTGTTCTCTATATCACATCCTTTACCGGAAGCAAATCTCTAATTCAATCAAAATGAGAAAGTACTTTTATCTTTTAATTGCCTTTGTGTTCTTCGGGAGCGGGCTTTTTGCACAGGTTCCCACCGGGCAGGTTATCCGACAGAAAGCAGACACGACCAAAAAAGGAAAATCAATTCCTAAACCAGAAAAATATGATGCTGATGCACATAAATGGCCAAAAAAGGATAGTTTAAAAAATATTGAGCAGCGCACAGATTCGATGAAGCACCTGCCCAAAAAGAAAGCTAAAAAAAACCTGTCAACCAGACCTAAAGCCAGAAAACAGGTGCCAAAGAAATAATTACTCAGGTCAGGGTCAGGGAATATTTTCCATAACGCAGTGTAGAATTATCAGAAATTTGGATTAGGTACGGAATACATAAACACAAATATGCTTTATTACTATCATTGTAAACTTCGGTTATGCTTTCTTCACTATCTCGGTATTATAATTGTTTCCCTTAGCTCATTCGCCTGTAAAAATGACACTAAAACCGAAAGTGCTGCTGTACCTGATGCGTGGTACAGAAACAGCATCATTTATAATGTTGATGTTGACAATTTTAAAGATAGTGATGGTGATGGGATTGGCGATTTCCGCGGGTTAAGCGAGAAGCTACCTTATCTTGATTCGCTTGGGGTGGACGTTATCTGGCTTTCTCCTTTTCAACCAACCCCGGATATGGATGATGGATATGACGTGAGTGATTATTATGGGATTGACCCGAGATTGGGATCAATGGCTGATTTTGAATCGTTTATGGCATTGGCGAAATCTAAAAATATCAAAATCATTATGGATATGGTGCTCAATCATACCTCTATAGAACATCCATGGTTTTCGCAGGCCCGATCTGATAGTACCGGTGAATTTAGATCGAGATATAATTGGTTAAAGGAGCAACCGAAGGATTACGATAAGGGGATGGTATTTGAAGGGGTGCAAACCGAAACCTGGACGTATGATGAGGTAGCGAAGAGTTATTATTATCATCGTTTTTACAACTTTCAGCCAGATTTGAACTATCGGAACAAGACGGTACAGCGGGAAGCCATAAAAATAGTGAAGTATTGGTCGGCAAAAGGAATTAAGGGCTTCAGGCTAGATGCAGTACCATTTATTATAGATGTGCCGGAGCTGGGTGCTGATCATTCTGCAAAGATGTTTGGTATACTAGACTCTATTATTACGGGGGCAAAATCAATTGATTCGCAAACCCTGTTATTAGGCGAGGCAAATGTCGAACCAAAAGAAAGTGTTGATTATTTTGGCAACAAGGGGCAACGGTTGCAGATGATGTTCAATTTCTACGCTAACCAATATCTGTTTCTTTCCCTTGCAGATGGGGTGCCAAAAAGTTTGAAGAAGGCGCTGAATGAAACCCGGCAAAAGCCTGGGCCATCGCAATGGGCGTATTTTCTGAGGAATCATGATGAAATTGATCTGGGTCGACTCTCTTCGGCAGAGCGCAACCGGGTATATGAAAAGTTTGGACCAGAGACGAATATGCAGCTCTACAACAGGGGCATCAGGAGACGATTAGCACCCATGTTGAATAACCCAAAGCAGTTAAAAATGGCTTACAGCCTTCTGTATTCGTTGCCTGGCACCCCGGTAATTAGGTCCGGTGAAGAAATTGGGATGGGAGATGACCTCAGGCTTAATGAGCGGCTTTCTGTTCGCACCCCTATGCAATGGGATGGTAGCAAAAACTCAGGCTTTAGCTCGGCAAAAGATACCTTTCGTCCGGTAATTTCGATGGGCGATTATCGGTATCAGGAAGTGAATGTGGCGAAACAGTTGGCAGACAGTACGGCGTTACTTCCTTTCATTAAAAAATTAGTTGCCCTTAGAAAGCGTGCCCCGGAAATCGGCACTGCAGACTGGCGCGTGCTTGATGTAAAGGCAGACGCTGTGCTGGCTATTGCTTATGCAGGCAAAAAGGGAAAACTTATTGCCGTTCATAATTTTGGTGCTGCTGCTTCCCGGTTTAAGCTTCCTGTTCAAGGTACTTTTACCGATCTTTTAACCGGAAAAACCTATAATGCAGATCAAAGTGAAATCCAGATAGTGCCTTATGGATATTTTTGGTTACGGGAAAAATTAGCCATCGGTAGCTATTGAAAACGGTTTGAGCTTTAATTAAACATAAATTGATATTTAAGCCATCTTCAGCAAGCGATCATCTACGGCCTTGTTTCTCATTCTGCTTAAAGTTTCTAAACGCATCACCAGGTAGCTGGCCAGATAACGCTGTGGGATCCGGTTCATTTCGGAATGATTACTTTCAAATTTAAGATACCTGCCCATAGCGGTTGGTATTCTCGCTAGAATAGATCTTTCTGATGCTGCGTGGTAGTTGCTTTCTAAAAGCTTTCTGGTTATAATATGCGATTCCGGATATTCTAAATAAAGGAAATCAATCAGTTTATAAGGAATCCGGATGAGTTGGCAATTTTCCAAGGCCTGCAGATATTCAATCGAATAATCAGAAGGATCGCCAGGACATTGAATGGCTTCTATAAATTCATTTTCAAAACCAAAGCGCGTACTTATATCCTTTTTGCCTTCTTTTACAAAAGCCCTTATTACGCCCTTTAACAAGAAAAAAGCAGCGTCGTTAGTATCAATCGGAGAGAGGATAAATTTGTTTTTTTTAACATTGATGAGCTCGCACATTTCAATATATTGCAATTTAAATGATTCTGACAGGGGGTGAAACCGTTCCATGAAATCAAACAAGGGTTGCATAAATGAACGATTTTTTGAGCATACTTTCATACTTTGGATAGATTGCGAGAGAAACGATAGACAACTATTATACAGGGTACGAAACAGACTTACCTGTATAATTTGTAATCAAAGTTAATTGCAATCGCCTCTGAACTTACTTTTTCTGCGGTGTTTCTCTCTAACCGTTCAACCGTTAGACGAAATAGGCTATACTCCACCCCTGGTAGTTCCCTGAGAGAAGTACACCGTGGGCATTACGCCTTTTTCTTTCTTAAAAGCGTTATAAAAAGTAGCCTGACTTTTAAAACCAGACTCGTACGCAATGGCTTCGATGGTAATTTTATCACTTTGCAGGGGATATTGGCGAAGAAAATATGCTACTCTGTAGCCGTTAATCCAATCGCGGAAATTCTTGCCAATGTAATTATTGATCACATGCGAGCAATGGTGCACCGGTATATTAACTCTGGTGGCCAGATCAATTATTTGCAGGCCAGGTTGAAGATATATTTGCTCACTTTCCATCACCTCCTGAATCAAAATTGCATAACTGGCAGTTTGTTCGGGAGAAAGATTAAGCTTTTTCTGCTTATCGGTTTTAACCTTCGGGCGTTCGATAGTCTTCAATATAACCGGCTCAGAAACTTCTTGCGGAACAGAAACTGACATTTCAGCTGGCGGCTTTTTTGTATCCCAGTTGATTGCAACAAGCAGATAACCATAAAGAATATGCGGCCGGTGGAGCGCATACATTAAGATAATCAATAGAAGAATGCAATTTGAGAGGATAAAGAATGAGTGATGAAGCGGGATGTTCAGGAATTTCAAAGCAATTGGAATTAATCCGGCGAGCTGAAAAAAGGTAGCTACTTTAAGTAAAAAAATAATCCAGCTACGACCATAATCATCATGACTTACCTGATCATCGTTTGTTTTAAACTTTAGAAGGGCATGCCACGAAAGGGCAAGGTAAATTGCGGTGAGTAGCGGCCGACCAGCATACTGAAAATAAGCGGGGAACAATCCGTTTTTGGCTGTTAAAAAAAGATATCCATTGTCGCGGAGTTGGGATGCGATTAGCGTCCAGTTTAACTTTAAACCCGGCCAGGGAATTACATGTATAATGGCAAGCAGCGCAGGCAGAAAATGCAGCAATTCTAATTTGGTTAATCTATGTCTATTATGAATAAAGCCAGTAATGTATAAATAAAAGCAGGCTGGCGCAGCAAAATAAAGTGGACTAAAGAGTTGAAAAATTAAAGACAGTGTATTTTCTGAACCCGACTTTATTACAAGCAAGGTGAAGATTTGCCCAATGCGGGCAAAGAATAAAGATGCTAGCAACAAATTTTGCCTTTTGTTTCCTTTTTTTGCAAAAAGCAAGTGGATGGAAAACAACAAAAGGAAAAAACATGTAACGCTAACCAGAAAGTTCAACAACTGCATAGTGACGAGCAAGATACTGCTTTGTTGTTGAATTAAGTCAAGTAAGACGTTTTTTTTGACAGTTTGTTGTAAGTATAATTAGTCCTTTTTTGTTTTTATGATTAAAATTACTTTCATAATATATTTTTGATGTGTGATTTACTAATGAAGAAACTCAGGAGTTTATATTAGTCAGTATTTGAAGAATGAGGTGTTGAAAATAGATTGATTGGTGGCACCTTAGCCATAAGGCCAATCATCCCGCTTTTTCTGCCTGATCCGTATCGATGCTGAAAAAAAATGACTCGAGTTTTTCGGAAATTTAGGACATAAAAAAAGCCACAAAGTAGCTCTATATACGTTTCTGCATTAAGTTTAACTGATTTTCCTATCCCTGACTTTTACCGCTGGGTTCCCCTGATAAATGGTATAAGCGGTAAGATCGCTAACGGCCACACTACTCAAACTTAGTACGGCATGTGAATACAGTTTTATTCCCGGACCAACTACTGCTTTCGCACCAATCCACACGCCATCTTCCAACACAATAGGTGCAGTCATTAAATCGAAGGTTGTGCTTTTATAATTATGATTTCCGGTCATGAGCATGGCTTGCTGAGAGATGCAACAGTTCTCTCCCATTGTTACCCAATCCAGGTTTTCGATATAACAATCGGCGAGCCAGCAATAATCGCCGATTTCTAATTTCCAGGGATATTTTACCTGAATCCCCGGTTTGATGCGAACCTCTTTGCCAATTTTGGCTCCAAATGTACGAAGCAGAAATACCAGTACAGCACTAAAAGGGATAACCTTCGTCCTGAAAAAAAATACGTCGGTAAAATACCATAACAACTGTTTCAAACCAGAAGCACCGATCTGGAAATCTCCGGTATTAAAGTTCTTCTCTAGCTGTGTTTTTAACAAAATATTTTGATTTAAGTGAAATAAAGCTGAAAGGGTAAAGCTGAAAGCTAAAAGGCTAAAGCTGAAAGCTTAATCTGCGAGTTAAAAGAAACACTAATATTAAGCTTAAACGCAATAACAAATTTTTTTACCAAGTATTTTCTGCGTTTTTGCTAACCTCTAACCATTCTAACCCCATAACCCCTCTATTTACCAAAAGCTAAAAGACTAAAGCTGAAAGCCTAATCGTCGAGTTTAAAGAGACAGCAACAGATGAGCTTAAACCAAACAAATTTTTTCACCATGCATTTTCTGCGTTTTGCTAACCCGCTAACCTTTCTAACCCCATAACCCCTCTATTTAGCCAAAAGCTAAAAGGCTAAAGCTAAAGCCTAATCATTGAGTTTAAAAGAAACACTAACAGTTGAGCTTAAACTAATAATAAATTTTTTCACCATGCATTTTCTGTACCCTGCTAACCTCTAACCTCCTAACCCGTCTAACCCTCTTCCCCCTCTAACCTTTCTACCTCTCTAACGTCCTTCTTCGTTTTCTTCCTGATCCAAATATAAAGCATCACAAATACGATAATATAGACGATTACATTGAAGATTTCGTGGTGATAATCGAAATAATTGCGTTGGCTTTGAAAATATCCAAATAGTAAGCCAAGCCCGGCAATTCTACATACATTAAGAATATAGATGGCTATCAGACCGATGATTAACATCTTGATGGTTGATTTCCAGGATGCCGGAAAAGCAAGGACGAAAGCCGCTAAGAAACTCATCACCCCTAAACCCAGGCAAGAATAATTGATTCGAAGATAGGGACCGTTAACCACCATTACATCCATTTCGTTATGAATGGCATAAAATCCGAATAGCTTAATAATCCACACTGCAGGTGTAATTAAAGCAGTTTTCAATCCCTGGATATAGTCAAAATGATCAGCAATATATGGATTGTAAAAGCGGCCCGTCGGCGTCATTATGCTGTACATAAATAAATTGCCCTGACTGAAAAGGACGTAAAGAACAAATAATGCCACAATAAACTTGATGGCTTTCCTGTCGGCTTTTTTTTTGGCGTCTTTAACGGTAGTATCGGTCATGTTTGCTGATTTATTTATTTTTTAGTTTACGAAGTTCATAAATTTTGGCATCAATTAAGAATCGAAACCAGAAGCACTGCAGAAAGTGAAAGATCAAACCCCGGGTTCCATCTAAAAAGCCGAGGCGAAAGAAATACCTCACTATAAAATAGAGTACCGGCCTTACAAACAGTGGAAGTTTTTCATAGAGATTTTTAAAATACCGCCTGCGCTGCATGGAATCTCCTTTGAGTTTGCCAGAGATTGTTGCTGTTGAAGAATTGGCATTACTAAACTGTTGAACAGATTCCAGGGTCGACCATTTGTCGTGCCGTTGGGTAAATGTGCTTAATGATTCTGTAATCAGATCGATTACATCGCCTTTCAATTTAATCGTCTCTCCTTCAACTAAATAATGCTGGTCATAGAGTTTTTGTTCGCACATGCCTTTACCTAATCTAAACGCCATGGCGTGATATGTAGGGTAGTGGCCGCCATATTTGATCCATTTGCCCATAAATATGGTTTTCCTACTGGCGAGAAAGCCGTTGATGTTTGCTAATTTTCCATTGGTAAGGTATTGGTTGACTTCGGTTTTAAATTCTTCCGTTAGTCGCTGATCTGCATCGAGGTTTATCACCCACTCTGTTGTTATGGGTAGATTTTGAAGTGCCCAATTTCGTTGCTGACTGTAATTTTCGAAAGGATGTTGAAAAACCTGTACCGGATAGTTCGAAAGGATTTCCAGGGTTCGATCTGTTGATCCAGAATCCACGATGAAGATTTCTGCAGCAAAGTCTTTTACGCTTTCCAGGCAGTCGATAATATTATTTTCCTCATTAAATGTTAGGATAATTACAGCGATCGGACTTCTCAATTGGTGATGTTTTGGTATAGGTTTAAATATTTTTGCACGAGATGGGTATCGTTAAAATCGTTTTTTATAATTATTGGTGCTTCCTGGCGGATGAAATTTCTTTTGTTATGATCATCAGCTGCGCTGAACAACGATTTTTGAATATCTGCCGGATCTAATGATGTAACCCAGCCCAAATCCTTTTCCTGCACATAATCAGAAAGGCCAACCTGATCGGAAATGAGTACTGGGGTACCCAGGCTCAGGCTCTCTATCACCACATTTGCAAAGTTTTCATTATGCGAGGTGAGTACCAGTAAATCGTGCTTTGCCAACAGGGTAAATTTATCCTGGTTGGAAACCTGACCAATCCATTTTAGCTGACGATCCAGTTTCAGTTGTATTGCTTTCTGTTGCAGGCCTGCAACATACTTTTCTTCTCCAGATCCGGCAATGATTAATGTCCAGGGTATGGTAAGATGCGCCAATGCCTCGAAAAGAAGTTCCAATCCCTTCTTTTCCTCTATACGGGATAAGAAAATTATGCGAAAAAGATTTGGTTCGTTCGCTGAATCTAAATTGGTATAACCTGAAAGTCTTTGTGCAGTCTGAACCAAATTTGGTATCACGGATATGGTTCTTGGCGTGAAAATAAGATTAATGTCTCTTACTTCCTGTTGGCTAGTGGCATGGATGTGGCAGTATTTCAAAAGTCGCTTCCCCACTGCTTTGTGAATCAGGCTTTTAAATAACGTGTGACGGTTGTTTTGACTGTAGCTGGTAAGCATCCCTCTGGGCGAAAGCAGTACCGGGACGCTATACCATTTTGCAATGAGGCAACTGAGAATAGAAACGAGATTCCACCAGGCATGAATATGCACAACGATTTTTTGATTATTCCGTTCAGCGCGAAGCACTTTTCGCAACTGCAAGAGCAATGCCGGAGCGAAATGACTGTGGTCTTTTGTCCATCGTTTAAAATAAGAGACACGAACACCGTCAATTTCCTTAGGTGTACTGGTGTCTACATTAAGTTCGGTTATGCCATTGGCTGTTGTGGTGAAAACCGCTATATCTATTCGGTTTTGTTGCGCTTCTGCAGCAATTGCTTCACAAAGTTTAGCTACGCTTTGTATGGGGCCACCGTAAATGTAAGCGGGCTTATAGGATGCGGTAATGTGGAGGATTTTCAATCGGCTAATTAACTTTGTAAAGAATTCCCCTGGCTATAAAGATCTTTTGAATAATGAACATGGTAATCAGACTCCAAAAGACAGCATTCACCAAAAATTCAAAACTATTTCCGCGCCACAAAATCTGAAATAAACCTGCAAACACTACTGCTGTACCCATAAAATAGCCTGCGAACATTCTTTCTGCCATTGCTGACAGGTGTTGGGCAATAAAGCCGTAAAGGAATAAACCGATCCAAATTCCAATCCCACCATAAGAAAGGTAACAATCAACAATAAATGCGGGTTTTGCCGATACTGCGCTTTGCTGATCAACCACCCTGGCTGCATAAACCCGATCCATTACCATTTGTTCGATATTGGGTTTGTTTGGCCAAAAGAAACGCGGTACAACGGTTTGCAACGAAGTGGTAAATAAGCTGGTTTTGTAATAGGGGATAAAATAAGGTGTAGATTCTGTATACTTGATAAACATACTGATTTCTGATAAACGGCCGGTTAGAAATGCCCAGTTATCCTCTTGCAGATCTGCTGTCAGATGATCATTGTTTATAATCCGATCAATACTTTTATCTCTGGCAGTTGAGGCATCAACTCCTTCAGATTGGATTTGCCTGAAATTTCCGATAAAAGTTGGAAGCGTAAAAAATAGCACCAGCAAAACAGAAAAGAGTATGGGTAAGACTTTTTTGCCGTAAACCGGGAGCAGAAAGATTCCTAACAGTAATGCACAGATTATAATCGGCTCTTTAAAGCCAGAGTTTAAAGCGGAAAGTATATTTAATCCAAATAATCCGGCGGATGCCCAAAGGTTAACCCGCTTGTTTTCGCGAATGGCAAATGCAAGGGCAATGGTTCCTGCAACAAAACTTAACCCATTTAATTGAATACTAAACTGGTTTAGGCTTCCAACCTTTGAAAATAAATAGCCGATAGGTAAGCACACCACTGAAATGCCGAGTAATAAGTTACTCATGGATGGTGCATAAATCTGATATTTTTTTTCTTGTAGCTCACGCATTGCTGCAAGTAATCCATGGGTGAGTGCAGCATGGCCCAGTACATAGTAACGCTGACAAAGGGCAATTGATTTATAAATGTCTCCTGATATAAAACTTTTGTTCCCGACAAAGCTGAAATACTCATATCCCAATGTATTTGCATAAAAAAAGATAGAAGTACAAGCCATGTAACCCGCAAATACAATTTGGAGAAAAAATATAGGTCTTAATAATTGTTCAAATAGTGGCAAATCATCGGGCATTTTTTTTATAATGCCTTTGAAGCAGACAAAGAAAATAAAGAATGACCCCATCCATGCAATAAGATAAGCGCTATGCGGCAGAGACCGAAAGGCTACACTGATGAGGTAGGGTAAGTATAAAAGCAGATAATAAATGTGTTTAGTGCCCTTCATTTAGTTTCTTTGCAATGGTTCCCACCTGTTCTTTAATAGACCATTTCTCTATTATTTTTTTACTTTCCATTCCCATCTCTACCAATTGTTGCGGCTTTTCTATTAAAGTCCGAAGCTTGCTTTTTAAGTCTTCCAAATCTCCGGATTTAAAAATTTCACCGTTCATTCCTTCCTGAATTAAATTTTCTGCACAACCTACCTTATCAGATATTAGAATAGCTTTCCCTGCAGCCATTGCTTCATTAACGGCCAATCCCCAGGTTTCTCCCGGGCCTCGTGAAGGTAAACAGAATAAATTGCAGGCCTGATAAATTACTGGCATCCGACTTTGATTTTGGAAGTCAAGGAGGTGAATGTTGTGCTTTTTATGTTGTAATATTTGTGCTTTCAGGGTTTCTTCGAGCGCGCCGTTTCCTACGAATAAAAGGTGTGTCTTTAGCGTTGGCCGTTGATCGTTTTTCGTTTCTCGTTGTTGATAGATGTTGGTTAAGCGTTGTTCGTTGATCGTTGATGGTTTGTCGTTTGTCGTATGTCGTTGATCGTTGATTGTTTTTCGATCTATCGCTTTAAAGGCTTTTAACAATAACAGCGGATCTTTTTTTTCTTCCAATTTTCCGGCAAACAGAATTAAAGTATCGTTCACTGAAATGCCCAAGTCCTGTCTTAATTTTATGGCTTCGGTAGATCGATCTGTCGAAAATCTTTCATTGTCTATGGCATGCGGCGCAAATATCAGTTGTTTTTCTGTTACTCCAAATGCTTTAAAATAGGCTTTGTTGGCTTTTCCAACATAAAAAGCCAAATCTACATGTCGATATACCCAGGTTAACAATAGCTTTCGTGAAATCTTGCGCAACGTTCCTGTTTGATCCAGTAAGGTTGAATCTCCTCTAAACCATATGGGCGTTTTTCCTTTAAAATACCTCATCACGGCCAGGTGACTTTGATATGCCCAGCCAAAAATTAGAATAGCATCTGGATGAAAGTCTGTTATTAAGTTGATCAAACCTGGATTTACGATTCCTTTAAAGTGGTGTGAGCCGGGGTCTTTTGCTTTGTTTTCAACAAATTCGTACGGATAGCCATTCAATAAAGGGATATCCCAGGAGACGGTTTTTTGAAAATCGGGATCATATTTTGTTGCCGCTCCTTGCGCTCCCCAGGTATAGAAAACTTTTAAGTCACACACCTTCGCTAGTTCCTGATAAACCGGAATGTAGTATTGAATAGGATGGGTAACGATAATGGCGAGGGATTTCAATTGATTATAAATATTTAATTATTCAATATTTTATCGAATAGATCGCATTGTTGCTTCGTTAAGTTTCTAGCACTATACTTTTCGAATTTATTCCAGTTGGTTTCCAGACTATGCTGAGTTGATCTTAATGAGTAAAGTGCAATACGCACCTTTTCCGTAGCAGGTTCTTCATTTATAGAAATTGTTTTTCCTGCTCCGCACTCTTGAATTATTTTAGCTGCACTGCTTTGTTTATGAAGAAATGCCAGTAGAGGTTTCCGAGCTAAGATATAAGGATAAATTTTTGAAGCTGTATATTGCTGATCATTCGATCCAATTACTAATAAGCCATCTGCATTTAATAGCGTGAAGATCCCTTGATAGAACGGAATCCTGTCTGTTTGCTCTTCAACGTATTCTGAAATACCCATTTCATCTGCTATGGGTTGAATTGTTTTGATACCCGTGCCGGCTGGCGCATAGCTGGTGCCTATAAAATGAAACCTCAGGTTTTTAAAATCATCGTACTGATGGATTAACCCTTTTTTAAAACCATCGAAGAGCAAGGTTACTGCATCTTTCATGTCGTATCCGCCCCGTCCTATATAGAGCACATGAATAAGATTTTCATTTTTTTGAAATGGCAATTCAAATGCTCGCCATTTTTTTTGAACAAGATCAAAGTCTTCCTGATAAGCACCAAAAGTGATAACTTGTTGTGGTACTGATTTCAGCATTGGATAACGTTCGTTTAAAGTATCCAAGTAGCCCTGCGAAACACTAATCAGCCCATCGGCGTTTTTTATTGCCACAGGTTCCAGGTATTTATCAAGGCGATGAGAAAACCAATACTTGGCGGGTTTTTCTGCCTTCGGCTGATCTTCATAATAGGTAGAAAACCAGGGGTCTTGCATATCAATTACATAAGGGATTTTAAACTTTTTTTTCCAATAGGCACCTAAAATAAGTGCAGGAAATTGAGTAGTGCTAAAATAAATCAGATCGAACTTTTCTGCCTTTAATAACTGATTGACTTTTTGTTTATAAAACCATAATGAACGTAATGCGATGCTTCCTAAACCGAATTTGCTTGTCCATTTTTTAGAAAAGGCTTTTACACGATAAATTTTAACATCTGATGGGATATTTTCAATTAAAAGCGCATCAGTTGGCAAATCCGTATAGTCAGGATTTACCGTTACAACCGTAGGTTCCCATCCACATTCGTAAAAATAAGGAAGGCTCATTCTCACGCGTTGCATATCGGCTGTGTTAACCGGAGCAAAATAAGGAGAGATGATGAGGAGTTTTTTCAAACGATTGTCTGATGAATAATCTTCAAAAATTTTTCCTGCTCCAATTCCCAATTGTATTTTGATTTTGCCAAATTGAAAGCATTTCTTCTGTAGTCATTTAACAACTTTCTATCATTGAAGAATTCGGTTATGATATCAGCTAAGGCATTAACATCTCCAACAGGATATAATTTTCCGATATTTTTATTTTCCGAAATGAACTGAACTTGAGCTTTTGTATTTGAGGCCACTATTGCCAAGCCAGAAATTAAATAAGTAAAAATTTTATTGGTTAAGCAAATGTCTCTGTTAAATGGCGTATTTAATTCTAGTGCGAGGCCCAAATCAAATTTACCAGCTAATTCAAATATCTCGCCTGCATAAATGGGTGGATAGTATTTAATATCAAAATGAGCTAACTGATTAAAGTAATTAGCGTCTTGAAGTGACAGACTACCTAACAAATGCAGTTCTATTAAAGGATTTTCCATTTGATTCAGTGCTTCAATCACATCTTCCAGACCTCGATTTTTGCCTATCGTTTGTGAGAACCAGAATAGTTTTAGGTTTGGATTTACATCCTTATTAAACTCAGGCTGATCTTTTATTTCAAATACATTATTGATCACTTTAAAATGTAGATTTGGGTAAAGTTGTTTATAGGCTTCCTTAATCAATGGGCTTGCTGCGGTGATATAATCTACTTGGTTTAGGTATTGATCTTCGATAGCCGTTTTCAATTTAACATCCATAACTCTTAAATCGTCGCTAATTTCATTTCTATGAAAATCTTCGGCATCAAAACCGCATTTCGCCTGATTTCTTTTAGCTGCGTTTACAGCAATGGGTAAAGCGCCCAGGTTGTGTGCAATGTAGAGGTCTGCTTTGATTGTCACCGCCGCCTTAAGTTGCCATGCGTAATTTCTATTGATTAGCAACTCGATAATATTGATTATAGGGTACATCCATCTGGCAAATCTTTGAAATACTGCTGTTTTAAATCTTAAGATTTTGTTAGTCGGTGTCCAGAGTAAATAGTCGTATGTCAAATCTGGATGCCTAGCTAAAATTCTCATGTCTTCGGTTACCAGATATTCCATGTATTGAGTAAAAACGACATGTACTTTATATCCCGCATTACTTAACGAACTTGCTTCTTTTATCAATCTTGGATTAGAAGCAATATGGCCAGTTGTAATTAAACAGATCTGTTTAGCTTGCATGGAGGCTTTCGCGGTTCAATTCATACAAGGCATTTATTTTTTTGTTAAGCGAACTACGATATTCAGGCCATTGCCAACGGCGGGCAGTTGCTAATGCTGCGGTGCTTATTTTTTCTAAATTAGCAGCATTTTTTACAACCGCTTTCATCTGTTTAATCAATGCCTCCAGATTACCAGCTGGTATAATCCAACCGTTTTCATTATGTTTAATGATATCCGGACCTGCACTGTTTTCTGTTGTAATCACCGGAGTACCTTGCGACATTGATTCGGTAATCACCATCCCAAATCCATCTGCCAGGGTTGGTAACACAAAAATATCTACTTCACTATATATTCCGATCAATTCTTCATGAGGGATTGTGTTTTTTATTATGACTTTACCCGGCAAATTTGTTCTTAAATGTTCTGGCAACTGCATTTTCCCAATTAACCATAATTCAGCTTCAACGGCTTCGAAATTGCAAATTTTCCAGGCTTCATATAATAGGTGAACACCTTTTCTTAATGATTGATTTCCTGCATATAAGAACTTGATAGGTTCGTTTCTATTCCTATCACGAACTTTTTCTATTGGCTTTGGAAACGCCAATGGGATAACTGTTATTTTTTTTTCATCAATGCCAGCATCTATTAATGTTGTTTTAGTAAATGAAGAGTTACATAAAATAACATCTGCAAGTTTTAGTTCATTGTCTCGCCTTATGTTTCTCTTTTTAGCCTTATTATTTACCAATAAATCGTTATTGAGCGTTTTCAGGTCAGGATATAACAAGAATTGTTCCTTTGCTACCTTCGTAAAAAATGTATGGTGTTGGCTCAACTGTTCATAAATTGTATAGATTCCTTTCTGCCTGGCTTTTTCTAATGTTGCTAATGCGCAGTGCTCATAAGTGTGTATTGCATCTATATTTTCAGTATCAATACGCTTTGCTACCCAGTTATCAAATGATAGTTCTGCACGATGCCAGATCGCATCTGTAATTTCTGCACTCAATTTTCTTGCAGATATGCTTCTTAATATTTCTAATAATGGTTTGCTTGCAAAATATGGGATGGGTAGGTTATTAAATGCTCTCTTTTTTAGTTCTTTATTGAGCCCTGGAATCTTTGATAACAGGATAGAAAGTGTACTTTCAGGATGAGAAAAAAAAGTTGTGTAAAAAGTGCTTAAATCTCCGCTATCAAAATAGGCAGTAACATTTTGTTTTACATGTGGTGCTACTGATGGGTTAGCTATTGAAATCTTCATTGTTAATGCGTTTGGAATAAAGATTTAAATATTGACTAATGATGACTTCAGATGAAAATCTTCGCTCTGCATCTTCACGAACTATTTTCCGATCAATTGTTGCTATAGATTCAACAGCCACAATCATTTCCTGTAAATTATTACATCTATATCCATTTAATCCGCTAATAATTACTTCCGGTACCGAACCTCTGTCAAAGCCAATTACCGGGGTGCCACAAGCCATTGCCTCAGCCATTACAATACCGAAAGGTTCATTCCATTCTATCGGCATCAAAAATGCGAGTGCTGAACCGAGAAGGCTATTTTTTTGTTCATCGTTTACCGGACCAATATATTCAATCTGGTCTGATAAGTATGGCTTTATTTGCTGTTCAAAATACTCGTTATATTCCGTCGGAACGTTTCCTGCAATAATCAATTTTTTTTTGGTTGCCAATGCTATTTGTATTGCGAGGTGTGTTCCTTTTACAGGCTCTATTCTACCTAAAAACACTAGGGGTGCATCTTTCGAAATTGTATCGCTAAAATGGTAGGTTTTCAAATTCACACCGTTAAAAATTGGGTAGGCTGGTGCGTAGGGTAGTATTTGATTACTGATATAAGCACTACAGCCCGTAAAAGCTAATGAATTTCCTTTTGATAACCGCTTTGCTTTTTTCACCTGACTGATCGTCGGCTCCCTTTGATAACTCATTATTTTTGGTGTTCGAAAGGGTAATTGTGGTAAGAGATAAATCAATCTTCCAAAACTATGAATGATATCGTACTTATTTCTGAAAAGTTCTTTATTGATTGTAATTGTATTTTTCAATATATCAAAACCACTTGTGCTGGTTTTTCCGCTATAGCCAAACAATCTGGCGGATGTTTTTGATTCCGCATGAGCAAACAAGCTTACTTCGTGTCCTAATTCAACATAGCCTTCCACTAACATTGCAATGATCCTTTCAATACCGCCATATAACAGTGGAGGGATTGGCAATTCCGGATCGGCTATGATGGCTATTTTCAAATCAATTGAGCTAATAGGCCTTCATTAATCATGAAATTACCTGGAACGAAGTCGACAAACTTTTTAATATTTGAATGATCACTAACACAATCGTGAAGTATTTTTGAACCATTCCCTGAAAGCACATCACTGTCTGAGTTGTCTAAATAGATGTATCCACCGTTTTTAACTTTGGGAATTGCATTCAAGCAGCATATCTCTCTTGGGCCGCCATCAATGTAAATTAAATCAAAATGGTGATCTGGAAACTCATTGAAATCAGACATTTTTTCTGCCGTCCACTCAAATCTAAGATCAATATTATTAATATTTTCAGTTTTGATTTTTGAATTAAGTACATTGAACCATTCCATATCAGCTTCTATACTTACCACATGTTTTGATCTCTTGGATAGCCACATGGTAGATGTACCAGCACCAATCTCTAAAATATTCCAATCTGCCTTTATGATCTTATTTAATTTTCTTGCTGCAGAAAATGGTATCCAAGGCAAGCTGGGGAAGATTTTTAAATACTTTCTTAAGATGGCTAAGTACAGAGCCTTAGGCAGGTTTAAGTATTTAATTGGGGACAATTTTTCATCTCTGCTTGTTGAAAATCTACCTCTCATCTTATAATTTTGTTTTAATTTTCTTTGCCAATTTCCAGCCAAGGAAAACAGTTAGCAGTTTAGTTTTTCCGCCTGCTGGAAATTTTGAATCGGCACCTCCAAGATGCTTAATCTTAGATTCGGCTTCTGTTATTAGTGCCGAATGTTGGGGATATACTTCATAAACAAAATTCCTCATTAAATTTGCGCAAGCTTTTTTAATCAGTTTATCATTAGGATATCGATCAAGTGCTAAATTAACGCCAAAGCTTATACTCTTGTAAAAAGATGCGTATGCCAGTTGTCCTTTTTGAGATGATAATCCGCTAATACCAGACCGGTAGTAAAAAGTGCTTGAATTGTTGAATCTGATCATGCTACAATTACTGAAAATCTGTGAAAAGAATTGGAAGTCATCATTTAATGATAGCGATTCATCCCAATTTCCTGAGAGACCTATTATTTTTTTTGGTATCAAAACTCTACCCGGACAGGTCATAGTTGTGTTGTTACCCCAATAACCTAAAATCCATTCTTTAAAAGTTAGATCTCTCTTAATTTGATGTTTATCGATATTTAAAGTTGTAATATCATTGTTCACGAATCTTCCCCATTTACAAACTACAACTTCGTTTTCTGCCACTATAGTATCAAGTTGCGTTTCCAAATAAGTTGATGGGATCCAGTCGTCTGCATCAAAAAAAATAATATATTTTCCTTTAGCTAAGGATAATGCCTGATTTCTTGCTGCTGCAGCACCTTTACTGTTTGCTGTGCGCAAATAAATTCGTTGATCTTCAATGTTATTAATGATGTTAATTGTTTGATCTGTCGAATGATCATCTATTATTATAATCTCAAAATTTGAATGCGTTTGACTAACTATAGATTCAATTGTAAATCGAATAAATCGCTCAGCATTATAAGAAGGAATGCAAAATGAAACGAGGTCTGAATTTGTGGTTACAGCCATGCAGTCTGAAAATATTCTTTCTTTGACAAATCCACATAATGGCCTAAAACTTTTTTTCTTTCTTCTCCGTTTTTTGGATTAACGATGTAATCTTGTGCGGCTAATATCGTTCGTTGCTGATTTGCGATAATCATCGCTGACAATGCCTGCTCCAAAAAATATGATGAACCTTCAGTTGCTTCTAAGGTCTTAGCCCAATGTTCTACAGCTATCCAATTGATAGATTTTGAGTTTAATCCGATAGCACCAACATTAACCAGGTTAGGTATTTCTACCTGACAAAGTGATTTCATTAGATTTTTACTATATCCATACGACTCTTCACAATCAATCATATGTAAAGCCCCATTTGGATTTTTTAACCAGTCAATTATTTCAGTTGGATGATTCCAAAATAACATATCAGAATCTAATACTAATTTATAGGATGAATCGGTGATCGTATGAATATCGGTTAGTTTTTTAATATGAGGATAAACTTTTCGTTTGTGATGAAGGTATGGGAAATCATTAAGCGGTAACTTTAATAATAAATTCCGGTCTATTTCCTCTTTAGTGATTATTCTAATGCCTGGCATCTGTTCATTCGCCTGTATTTTTAGTTTTTCGTCAAAACTTCCATCATCAACTAATATAAATTGAAATGGAGTCTTGGAGACTGTGGTCAGCGAAAAAGCGCAAAATAGCGTTTGGTAAAGATAATTTCTGCCAGTTAAGAAATAAACTTTATAACCATCTTCTTTGGAGGGGATAGGGGGAAGTGTTTTACTCGCTTTGATCATTTCCTGTTTTCCCGTCAACATTTTTCTATAACTCATCAACCCTCCGAAACGCTGGATCGTTTTCCATTTTGAGAGCGGGTAGCGGTAGAGATGATTAATTAATTTTTGATACATCTTTTACCAGAATCACTGGAGCTTTATCTGGGAAATAATAGGCAATCATTTTACTGCCTAATTTTTGAAACGGCTCTTCAATAATTGAATGCAGAATATGAGCGGTAATCAGGGTGGCACATGTTAAAATTATGAAGTTTATTCCGAAATTAATATAAGAGCTATACAGCGAGTTGTTAGGCAGGAAGTTGTAAAAATTTATTTTCCGAAGCAAAAATATCAATCCGTATTGGCATAAATACGCACTGTAACTTATTCTACCTATAAATAAGAGAACACTTTGCTCAAGATAAATATCCAACTTACTTTTCTTTAGAAGCGCTATCCCTATTGCAAAAGCACTTGCAATAATAAAATGATTGCTAAAAATAGGCAATGCAGTCACAGTTGAAATGATTATTAAACCAATAATCGTTAGGAGTGCCTTGTTTAGTTGATTTGATGGCTTTAGATCGTCACGTAAGTAAAAATATAAAACAAAGCCAAGTGCGAAAATTGGTAATTGGTTTGGAAACCAAAAGTATATAAAAGATCCATCAGCTTGAATTGATGAAAATATGGGTAATTTGATGAAATAGAAGGCAGCAACTTTGAAAAGTAATGCTATAATTAAAAAGTGCACTGAAGATGTAATTGAGTTTATCCTTTTAAAGAGTATAGGAATTAATAAGTAAAAAAACATCTCTATTCCTATTGACCATCCTCCCGGAACAATACTATTTATGTAATGTGGTGAAAACCCATGCAAAAAGGTAAAATTTAAAAATTCTCCCATGCCCCAGGTATGATTGTACCAAGAGTAAAATAAAATGGCAAGATAGTAAGCTGGCGCTATCCGAAAAAATCTTCGTAGATAAAAATTAATTGTTGATTTTGGCTGCCTATTTAAGGTGTGAAATAATGTGAACGCACTTAAGATAAAGAATAGTTGAACTCCATATATACCAGATTCGACAAAATGTTTAACCATTGGACGGAATTTACGAATATTACTCAGTTCTGTTGAATGTACCATCAAAACCATTACTACAGCAAGTCCTTTAAGGGAATCTAGATATTTTAATCTATCGTTTTTCAAATCTATCAGTAATTTTCATTCGTAGTTGGGCATGATCGTTTATGTTTATTGTGATCTAGATAAATAAGTTTGAAAGCATATTATTTTGTGAATTTATAACTCTGAAAGCCCTTTATAAGTTCCACAAGCTCCTTTCCATCGTATATAGTTTGGTTTGCTAAGCCAAGCCTTCTGTTTAAAAAATGCTTTGAGCTGCCTCATCCAAACAGTTTTTCTACTGATTGGTATCCAAGGGCGAATATTATGATTGCTTAACATTTTCACCCAAGACCTACTACTTTCATAAGCCATTTTAGCAAGGTATTTCTTGGTAAGTCTAAATTCAGGAATGATATGGTAAAATTTCAAATTTGGAAAATATCCAAGTTTATAACCTTTAAGGAAGATATACATGTTAATGTCGTTATCTTCACCAGAAGATAAGTTACTACCTTTTCTTCCTAAATTTTTACTGATTTCATTTTTGCTAAAAAAATGCAAATACTCGTTCATGCATTTTTTTCTTGGCGCGATCAAAATTGGAGAACAAGCTGGATATTTATCAATGTTAAATTTACTCTTTTGAATTGTTATTTCAGTTTCTCCCAAATCTCTAATTGCAAGTAAAACATTAAATTCTGAAATCCAATCTGGTGGTTCTTTGAGGAATTTTGGAAAAGACCTTCCTCCGATTATGCCGAGACTCGGGTCTGAAGAATAAATATTTTGTGCACATGCAAGGTAGTCCTCAAATAATGCGGTATCATCATCTACACTTATCAAGTATTCATATTGTGCTTCTATTGTGCCTCTATTCCTGGCATTAATTAGTCCAATTTTATTTTCTAGTATAATTCTTGCATTAGGATGCCAACTAAGATCCAACCAATTGGAGATTGCCTCAGAACTATTATTGTCAATCACTAATAGTTCCCAATAATTGTATGGCAATGTCTGATTTTTTAAAGATGTGACTACTTCTTCAAATATATTTCTATCAGGGTTGTAAGAACATAGAATAACAGAAAGTGTAATGGTCATGAATTCTTATCTATTATTTTAATATAAAAATCTTCTATCAATTTACTCATTACGGTACCGTTATAGTAATCTAAAATATGCTTCCTACTATTTTTACCTATTTTTTCCAATATAGAACGCTGATTATTCAACATTAGAATTAGTTCTTTAATTTTATTAGGTGATGTTGGAGGAATTAAAAAACCTGTCTTTCCATCATCTATGATTTCAGCCATTCCACCCGAATCAGTTCCAATGACTGTTTTGCCTGCAGACATAGCTTCTAAACAAACTGTGGGGAAATTTTCCCATATGCTCGGAAAAATGCAAATATCCGTGTCTTCTAAAATTTTATAGAGTTTATTGTTATTCACAAAACCCTTGAAGGAAAGCTGATGAGTGTATTTTTTAAGTTTATCTAAAATATATACATCCATTTTCTTTTTTTTATCCGGAGAAGCCATTGCCGTTCCAACAAAAACAAATTCAACTTTGACTTTTTTATCCAGAATTAATGGGATTGCATCTATTAAATCTAATATACCTTTCCGTTTTTCTAATTTACCGATAAACGTAACCGTTAATAAGGTCTTCTCTCTTTTTTTTATGGAAAGAAGTTCTGGTGGTGGTATAAACAAATTCGGTACAATAATAATGTCCTTATCTCCCCATACCTTATTTGTAATCACTTTGAGGCTCTTGGAAGGACTACAAACGCCATCTGCTATTTTAAATAATTGATATTCAGGGTCATTTTTTTTATCGTATTGCCAATATGGTTTTACTATTTCGCCCTTTAATAAGCCCCTAAAAAGGAAGCGAAATTTTGAAAAGGGTGATAAACGGTAGCTATTTAGTCTTGAAATTAAGAATGTAGGTGTATGTAGTTTAATTACTAAAGGTAAACCAGGAAATTTTTTTTTAACTAATAGTGCATCCGCACCATATTCCGGACTTTCAATAAGATCAAAAATGATTAATGTATTTCTTTCAGAAAATTTATCTAGCACTTTGTTTCGAAAGTCTAAAATGTCTATCGAATGAATTAAGTGTAATTGGTAATTATCAATTATTTTTGTTTCATTTATTGATCCATGGCCGCTAAATGCTTCTATATGATGGCCTTTTGATGCCATTAGTTTTGCTACCTGGCCTATATAAGTTCCAATTCCTCCACCGCTGATGCCAAGCGGATGTTCGTAAGAGATATAGGCAATCTTCATGCTATAGACTCTTTAATAAAATAATTTGCTACGGTTTCCGGATTGAGATACTTATCATAATTTTTCTGATTAGACTTTTTAATCGAATCCCAATCCTCTGCATTAATTTCGTTTAATAATTGCTCTACAATTAACCACTTTTGATCCTCCGCTTCCCAGATTTTAAAGACGTTCATATCAAAATAGCTTTCAGTTAATAGTCGGTCAGTAACCACCGGGATTCCGATAAATAAAGCCAAACTTAATATATTTCTCCAGCCCCAATGAAAACCACAAGCAAAAACCCCCAATTTAGAAGAGCCCAGCATTTGCTCATAATTTATAACTTCTCCAATTTTCATTGGGAAAATTTTTGAGTCTATTTCTATTAAACCACTATTGTCACAGATTGAAGGTTCACCATATTTTAAAATAGAATTAATTCTAAAGCCTTTCACGTGAAGATTCCTAAATACTTCATGTAGCTTTATTCTGTGTTTTGGCCAACCCCAAGAGGTATCATTTAAAGTGATATCGTAAGAAAGGTGTTGTTTTCTGAGCAATAGTAGTTCTTGATATCTCTTTAGATACATATGATGTGTATCAGCATAATTAGTTGATAGTGAAAGCGCTTTTCTAATCTTATCATGGAAATTAATATAGAGCCTTCTTATTGCATTTATTGGAGTCTTTTTAAATAGAGTAGGAGCAATGGGAATAAATTTTCTCACTTTAAAAAAATGTGATCCGTACTTATTTATTTTGTCAGTTAAAGTTTGTTTATACCATTGAAGATCATTTTCTGTCTGCCAGCTATAAAATTGAGGCATTTTTTTATGGATAAAGACGTCACTGTTGTAGCCAGAGCAAAAATAGATATCGGCATAAATTATTAATTCAGAAAATAATACGAAAGAGTCCTCGCTATCGACCAGGCATTTTTTTCTGACATTATTATCTTGAAGTAAAATAAAAGATTTGTGCCGAAGGTCTTGACATTTCAATATTGCCGGATCAAAATCGTAATTCAGCATATCTACTAAATTCCGCTCTTGATATTTGATTTTCTTTTTAGCATTTAGTTCCATAAATCCGAAACGTAGCCAATCATTCCGATTTTCGTGAGCATGTCTAAACCAAATGATTTTAATCATGTTTTGGCTTCGGATTAAAAAACTTAGGAAAATAAGCCTTTTCGTTTTCTATAAATGATTGACTAATTTGCAGCGCTTCGTCAATAACATGATGCATATCCATATATCTATAGGTTCCTAGTCGGCCAATGAACGTAATATTATCTTCTTTTTCCGCAATATTTCTGTACTGAGTAATTAATTTTATGTCCGCGGCAAGGCGCTTTGGATAAAATGGGAGATCACCATCCTGCGTTTCTTTGCTATACTCTTGAAAGTAAATGCTTTTTTCGTGTTTCTCCCAGGGAGTAAAGTGTTTATGCTCATGTATTCTTGTATAGGGGATTGTTTCAGCACAATAATTAATTACCGAATTTCCCTGGTAATCTTCCCCTTCGAAAACATTCTTTTTAAAATATATAGTTCTGTAGGCTAATCGGCCTAAACTGAATTGAAAGTATGCATCAATAGGCCCTGAATAGAAAATATGATTGAAGCCTACATGTTTGTCCTTACTATATTTCGTATTTAATTTAACTTTTATATGTGGATGATCAAGCATCCTGGAAATAATATTTGTGTAACCATCTTTAGGGATCCCTTGAAATTTCGAATGATAATAATTGTCGTCGTAAGTGAACCTAATTGGTAATCTGGTTAAGATACTAGCTGGTAAATCCTTGGGGTCGCAACCCCATTGTTTAATAGTGTAGCCCTTAAAGAAATTTTCATAAAGGTCTTTGCCGATCAGTTTTAAGGCCTGTTCTTCAAAATTTTGAGGATCAATTATGGCTGAATCGCCATTTCTAGTAATATACGCTTCGGCTTCTCTTGGATTAAATTGCTTATTAAAAAATTGATTGATGGTTAAAAGATTTAATGGCATCGAGAAGATACCTTTTTCTGTAACCGCTTTTACTCTATTGGTATAGGGAACGAGTTCGCCGAATTTTTGTATATAATTCCAAACTTTTTCATTATTAGTATTGAAAATATGAGGGCCATACACATGTTCCATTATCTGCGTTTCGGCATCTCTTTTTGTATAACAGTTACCAGCTATGTGATCTCGCTCGTCTATAATAATAATTTTGAAATTATTTGTTTCTGCAAGTTGCCTGGCAATTACCGCACCTGAAAAACCAGCGCCAACTATTAGGATTTTTTGTTTCATCCTACGATTGTATTTAAAATACTTTGGACTTGCACAGGGACTTTCTTTCCGAAAAAAACTATTAACTTTCTTACTAGAATCCATAGGTCTGCCTGTAGTGGATAAAACCACCTATTTTTTTTTACATACCTGAAATAGATACTTCTTTCATTTTGGAAGTGATAATTAGTGATAAGCGCCTCTTTATTAATTCCAATATGCCAAGGCTTACAGCTGCTAGTAAAATGAATGATTTTTGCTTCTGTTTGAGTTTTTTTCTGAAACTGCCTATTATCTTCACACTTGTTTATAGTTGTTTGTGAGCGAATTGATAGATGAGAGAGTAACATTCCAGCTTGGATTTAGCAGACTCCAATTTCCATTTAATATAGCATTTATGCCTTGCTGGTCATTTTGATTGTAAGTTTTGACATATTGCATAATCTTTTCACCTAATCTTTTGCTTCTCCAAAAGTCAAGGTTCATTAATAATACTCCTGCATTGCAAAACGGAGCTTCACCATTCAAGCTTAGATGCTTATAATTAGGGATTGCCATATTTGACTTAATTTTTGTAAAGTAATAGTCTTGAACACCAGCAGTTGAGTATATATCTAAATCAGAGTCCCAAATTGTTAATAGATCGCCTCGTACAATGATATCACTGTCCAAATAAATAGCTCTGGCCTTATGACTTAAGAGATTTGGAATAAGAAGACGTAAATAAGTAGTGCTATTAATTTCTCTGGTAACATAAAGTTTTTCCTTATTTTGAAGACTGGTGATAATCCAATTTAGCGATTTTAATTTACCCGTTCTCTTAAGAATAATCTCAATTTTCTTCTGAATTCTAAGCGAAATTCCGGTAGATATTACATAAATTTCAGCCTTTGCATCGTCAGATAAGTTATCTAATGCTGAATAAGCTGATATAGCCATAGGAAATAAAAACTTTCGATCGCAAGTGAAAACTATAGTAATCATTTTTTATAAACCAATTTTCATTCTTAATAATGTATAAATGCAAACTTTCAAAGTCCTTAAAATCATCAGTTTGTCGATTTTTTGCATTTTTCTAAATAAGAATAAGTTGTTATTTATGGATTTTGATAACCGTACAAGCGTTATAAGCTCCTTTACTTTTTCATCTAATAGTAAATTATATTTTTGTGATTTTACTACTTTAAAGGTATTAATCATCCATTCCATAATAGAGAGTTGCTCATTTAAGATTGATTCGCTATAAATACTTCTAGCATTGTCAGAATGGCCACGATGATAGTTCTTTGTTTTAATTGTATAGGCAATGTTTGTCTCAATTAATATCGACGCATATACTTTCCAATCGCCACATACTTTATATGGAAATTTTAGAATATCTATTTTGTTAAGTGCAATTTTTGAAAACAATACCGCGCTAGCATTTGGAATGGTGCATTGAATTGCAAGATAATTTTCACATTCATGGATTCCCAAATTAAAAAAATCGCTATCCCACCTATTGTTATCAACTCTTTTTAACCATCCATCATTATAGTCGGTTATTTTGTTGCTTGCATCAATTGGGAGTGATTTGCAATATGCTAATCCAATGTTTACTTGTGTTTTATGCAATTTCACAAGTTCTTCTAAAAAATTCTCTTCGCAATAATCATCGCTTTCTGCAATCCATACGTATTTCCCTTTAGCAAATCTTAAGCCTTTTGCCCATTGTTTAAAGGTTGAACCGCTATTAATCTTGTTATAAATAATATGGACTACCTTATCGTGATATCGATAGCTCTCAATTATTTCCCTACTATTATCTGTTGAGTAATCATCAAGGAGTATTATTTCAAAATCTTGGTAAGTTTGGTTGAGTACTGAATCAATTCTTAACTTAAGAAATTTAGCATGGTTGTAGTTAGGGATGATTACAGAGACTTTCGACATAATTTCATCCTTTGAAAGTTAGAAAACTCTTCAGCTTAAAAAACTTTCTGGTACCAATTAATAGGTATTTAACTGCAGATCGAAATGGTCTGCTCTTATCATTATAGTAAATTTTATTTATGCCGTTTGCTTCATGAAAAGCCTGGTAAATATTATAAGCATATTTTTTAAGAAGATAATTGAAAGAAAGATCATACTTTTTGTTATCTAGCGATTTGGAAATCATAGAATTTGTCAGAATTCTATATTCGTACAGTTCTTCATCTAAAAAATGGAATCTAAAGCCTCGAAAGCAACTATTAAGCCAAAAATCCCAGTCTTCATACCCTTGATAAGGCATATTTTCATCATACCCTTGATTTTCTTCCCAAATTGATTTTTTAAATATAGAACAAGCATCAATATAGTTACCATAAATAAGGTCTGTACCATTAAATTTTTTTGTTAAAAATTTCCGGGCCTCAATGTTCTCTCCAAAAAAGTCTGGTTTGGCATATACTATATCACATTCGTTAGCTTCAAGTAAGGGAAGTGATTTTCTAATATAGTCGGCTTTAATCTTGTTATCAGCGTCAAGTGGTAAGATGTATTTACCTTTTGCTGCCTCAATTCCGGCATTTCTCGCTTTAGCTAATCCCGAATTGGGTTGTTGGATCACATGAAATCCAGTCTCCTTCAATTCTGTCATTTTTCTAATGGTGAAATCATCTGTTGAGCCATCGTCCACTATGATGATCTCAACGGGCTTATCGGTGTAGGTTAAGACGCTATCAATTGCATCTTGTATATATTGACCATGATTATAACATGGTATTATCACTGATAAAAGCATTAATTTAAATGAGTTTTTTGTTTACACAGAAAGTTGTTTCTCCGACATCTTCAATACTAAAGTTATTTTGGATAAGAATATTTTGGATATTCAATCGGTTGTTGAACTCGTCATGTATTTCTAAGCTTAAAAACCTAATCTGGTTTGACAGACATGTCAGGAAATTTTCATTAGCAAATAAATTATTTTCGCTTCCTTCGATATCAATTTTCAAAATATCTATAATTTTGTTTCCCCCAAAAAGGGCGACTATCTCTTGAAGCGTTATGGCTTCAACATTTCTTTCCAGCTGTGATCCGACTTCAACAGATTTTGCCCAGTGGTTTCCATCTCGGAAAGAACTTGATATATTAAGATTATCTGTGTTATTTATCCAAATTGCTCGGTTGAGTGCAACAATTTCTTCCTGATTAAACTTATTGCATTCAACGTTTTTCAATTGTATTTTATGGTTATTGTTATCCGCTTCTATAGAGATTATTTTAGCAAATGGATAATGGTGTTTAAAAAATAATGATGTTAATCCTATGTTCGATCCTGCGTCAATTATTGTCGTGATTTTATCGGTATAGTTATTTCTTTCGATTAATTTGATCAAATATTGGTATTCATAATCTTTCCATATCTGATAAAGCACTAGCCGATCGCTAGAAACTGGTCTTATGAATACCGTATAGGGAAAATTCTTATGTTGTAATTCTAATAAGTTTTGAGCGACTTTGACTTCATAACCATCGTTAGTTAACTTTTCAATTTCTCTAAGCCTGGCGAGATGGTATGCATGATTAATTAACCGAAGAATTCTATTGAAAAGCCTACCTATAAATACAATTAATTTGCTTTTCAATATTATAATGCGTGTGTATTTGTGTTCCATTTACTTCCCAAGTATAGAAATGGTATCAAATGAAACTTCAATCGGCTGTTCAAGTGTTTTAAAAAAAGGTATGTTTCTAATTAACTTGTTGAAATAAATTTGCTTCTTCAGTTGGTTAACTGACCGTTCATAGTTGTAAGATTTTCCTGGTATAAATTTACTTTTTCTATCATATTTCAATATATTCTCAATTTCAAGTGATTCAAAAATACACTCTTTCACTTCCAGTTCATTGATCTCGGCTATAGCTTTGATGCCTTCAGGGAATATTCTCCAGCAATCAAGAGGGGCTTCGTGATAAGGCCAACTAACAGGATTTATAGTTACGATTTTACCACCAACTTTGGTAACTCTCTTCAATTCCTTAACCCAGTGCCAAATGTGCTGAACATGTTCTATCACTTGGCCAGAAAGTACAATATCATACTTATTTTCTTCTACTGGGAAATCATAAGCAGAACTTATGCGATAGGTTAGTTGGTCCACAGCATTTTCTATAAATGTTGTATCACTAAAATCAATTGTATGCCAAATAATGCTATCGTCACTTACGATCTTCTGATAAGCGGATGGAAAGCCCGCAGGTCCAATTTCAAGTACTTTTAAATTTGGAAGAAAATATGGTAATGCATATTTTCGGAAAAGTAGTTCGCTGTTTAGATGCATAAAATTATTCTTATGTATTAAGTTGCCAATGAAAATCTTCTGTGTATACACAAACATTTTTCTGCCATCCCCATTCTATAATCTTATTTGGCATGACCACATCGAATTGACAAACTCTATGAATTTCTTCAAATTTAGTCCTGCCTTTACTTTCTGCCAAATGCAATACCAGGTAATAGGTTTCAGCATATAGCTTACATTTTGGAATAATACAGCGCAGGTTATTAAGGCCTATCCTTCGTAAAATTGGCGTTTCCGCATCAAATATATACGTGTAGATTATGGGTACTTCCTTCGGATTACAAATTTGTAGAGATAGCGACATACCTTCAATAATTTCAGGCATGCTGACCTCTAGATCAATTAATAGGTCTTTTCCATTCATGTGTGAGCCGTCAATTTCTGAAGTTATAACTTTTGCCCGAGTGATAGAAGGTAAATCAATTTTAGCTTGTTTCTTATAAATCCCAACCTCGTTAACGTCCGCTTCAAGATAGGTTTGAATTACGGATTCTGTATCTGTGTATAATTCTAAACTTCCATTTTTCAGGAAAATTGATTTACTGGTCAATGTAGCAACAGCATCCATATTATGGCTCACAAAAAGTACCGTCCGTCCTTCGCCTTTACTCACTTCGCCCATTTTACCTAAACACTTTTTCTGAAATTCGGCATCACCTACGGCTAATACTTCATCAACAATTAAGATTTCGGATTCTAAATGTGCGGCAACTGCGAAGGCCAGGCGTACATACATGCCTGAAGAATAGCGTTTAACAGGGGTATCCAGGTACCGCTCTATTCCGGCGAAGTCTACGATTTCTTCGAGTTTACGCTGAATTTCCTTTTTACGCATGCCTAAAATAGCACCATTTAAGAAGATGTTTTCTCTTCCACTCAGTTCTGGATGAAAGCCAGTACCCACTTCTAACAAACTCGCGATTCTCCCCTTTCCAGATATTTTACCGGCAGTAGGCGCAGTAACCTTGCTTAGGATTTTAAGGAGGGTACTTTTTCCTGCACCATTCCGGCCAATAATGCCTACTGCATCTCCTTGTTCGATCTCAAAATTGATGTCTTTTAAACTCCAAACCACATCACTTGCACTTCTCGTATTTTGATTATTACTCTCTCCAATCCGCAAGAATGGATCTTCTTTTCCCCGCATCCGCGCATACCAACGTTCGAGATCCCGACTGATTGTTCCGGTTCCAATTTGACCAAGCTGGTAGGCTTTACTGAGGTTTTCTACTTTAATGGCAGTGTTCGACAAAGGGGGGGAGGGGTTAGGGTGGGTTAGGTATCGTTGTTCGTTTTTCGCCTAGCGTTTTTCCTGACATTGTTCACTTGGTATTGTTGACATCCGTCTAAGTTTCCAGAATTTAAATGTTTATTTCTCCTGAAAACGAAACTGTATGCTATGGAAAGGCGATTTAACATGATCTAGTTCAGAGATTTAATCAGTTTAGCTAACATCATTTTTATACTAATAATTTGAGCATCAATATGTGAATATGTCATGTCATCGATATATAGTAAACTTTTAGCTAAATATAAATGATAGTGTGTTTCCGCTAAAGATCCCTTTGCTACAAACAAAAACTGCTTAAATTCTTTAACATATTGCCTGGCTTGTCCTTCTATGATATTTGTCGGTACACTAGATGCACTTCTTCTGAGCTGTGAAATCAAGCCAAATTGTTCTTCTTTCGGGAATTGTTTGGTGATCAAGTATACAGCTAAAGTTAATTCGTGCGATTTTTTCCAGACTTCTAATTTATTCTCCATGTTATAGCTATTTTTTTTAATATTATAATCAAGGATGACTGGACTAAATGTAATATTTTTTTTGAAATGTGAATGTATTTATGATACGTTGTTCGGTTGCTGTCGTTTTCCGTTCTTCGTTTACTGTATCTTTCAAAACGATAGACGCTGGACGAAAAACATTTTGATAAGTTTTTATTCTATCTGATGTTCGACATTATTCGTTTACTTCATCGCTAGAAATAAGCATTATGCTTTCAAAACGAACAACGATAGACTAACAACGATCCTCATACCGTATCCACAAAATTCCGTTCCACTTTATTAAAAATAACGACTCCAAAAATCAGCATAGCTAAGGTTACACCAACTGCGTATCCTAAACTTCCCCAACTAAAACTTCCCTCACCCAGAAATCCGTATCTGAAAGTTTCAATGATGGGCGTCATGGGGTTGTATTTGATGATCCAGGTATAGGCAGGGTATTTTTTTATGGCTTCTGATAACGGATAAATTACCGTGGTAGCATACATTAACAGTTGCACTCCGAATGAAACCAGAAAAGCAAGGTCCCGGTATTTGGTGGTCATTGCGGAAATGATCATTCCAGCGCCTAAACCCAGCAAGGCCATTAATATCACGATAATTGGGAAGAGTGCAATGGCCCAGGTAATGTGGAATGAAGCATCTTTAAAATAGTAATAAGCCATCATAAACAAAAATAGCAGCATTTGCACACCGAAGCGCACCAGGTTACTCGCCACAATACTAAGTGGCATAATTAGCCTGGGAAAATATACTTTCCCGAAAATACCGGCATTGTCTTTAAATACGGTTGATGTTTTGGTTAAGCAGTCTGCAAAGTAATTCCATGCAGTGATCCCTGCCATATAAAATAATGGTTTAGGCAAACCATCGGTAGAAATACCTGCCAGATTTCCGAAAATAAAAGTGAAGATGATGGTGGTAAAAAGGGGCTGGATGAAAAACCAGAGAGGTCCTAAAATGGTCTGCTTGTAGAAGGAAACAAAATCCCGACGTACAAGGAGCCATAACAAATCCCGATAGGCCCAAATTTCTTTCAGTTTTAAATCGAATAGTGAAGCTTTTGCTTCGATCGTCCAGTTATATTCTTCTTTATGCTCCATAAACAGGTGAAAAACTGACTGCTGTTTTTAGTGAAGAGGTGGGCGGTAGCGTTTCTTTTTGGTCAGGCATAACTTGCAGCAGGTAATTCATCTAATTTGATAATAGATTGAGAAAGTTGGTTTTATATTGTTCAAAACTGAAAGCATTTAAACATAGATTTTGAAGGTGTAGCGCATCGGCGGCTGACTTCGGAAGCGATAAGTGTTTGGCAATTGTTCCGGAAAGTTCTTCAACATTGTTTGGGTCGACAAAATCGCCCAGTTTTCCATTCAAAAGGGCATCCCGACTTCCATCGGCCTGGCCTGCGATGGAAGCAAGGCCACATGCTGCGGCTTCGATAAAGGCAATGCCAAAACCTTCTCCTTTACTCGGCATCACAAATAAATCAGCTAAAAGAAAGTGAGGTTGGATTTCATCTTCGGCCAAAAAACTCGTAAGTATAACCCGATGCGCCAGGTTCTGCGCTGCGACCAAGCTCAATACCCTTGCTTCTTCTTTTTCATCGGCCTTGCCAGCCAGGATGTAAATCACTTCTTCTGGCAGGCTTTTTAAAGCCAATATCACCTGATCGTAACCTTTATACTGTTCTTGAAATGACAGGCGGGTTAAGGTAAACAGGACTTTTGTGCTGCTAGAAAGCTGATATCGTTGCGAAAGCCGCTCAGGTTTCACAAAATTGGCTGGAATAGCAAAAAATGGATCTAAGCTGTTGTTCAGGGTTTTAATTTTTGCCGGAACCAAATGATGTATTTTTTGGATTTGATCTGCTGTGTAGTTGCTTACGGCCCAAACTTCTGTGCTTTTCTGTAAGAATTTGGTTTTCCACTTTGGAAGTTTGGCCCATATTTCGATACCGTGGGCGAGCAGAATAATGCGTTTTTTCGGTTGAATTTTATTTAAGATCCACGCCAGTAATAGCAGGTTGATGTGGCTTAAAATAATAACTTCCGTGTTTAGGCCCGCCTTAATTGCGTTAAAAAGGAAAGCGGTTTTATTTCCCCGAAAACCGCTGAAATGAGAATTGTGGATGTATTTCTCGTCTGGCTGATCATCGTAAAGACTCAGTAACTGGTGATTGCTTTTTGATGATGCATTTAAATCAGAAAGGATTTTACTCACGCACCTGCATACTTTTTCTATGCCGCCTGTTAAGCTGAAGCTGTGTAAAGTGAGGAATAAAATCTTGTCGGTTTTCAATTTGATTGGTGTTGCGTTTTTCGTCTATCGTTGGTCGTCTATCGTTTTTCGTCTACCGCTAGTCGTCTATCGTTGGTCGTTTTTCGCTTATCGTCTAGTGCCCAATATCTATCATCTTTTGTCTAGCGTTTCCCGTTAGGTTTTTCTAAATACCTGATATAGTGCAAAGGCTTTTGACCAATGCATTTTGCCTGCTTTGAATTTTTGAATCTGCTGTTTGGCAAATGCGTTTTCTGCATACAGTTGCTCATTTGAAATCTGATCTCCTTTGATAAACCACTCCTGAAGTGGGAAACTGAATCCCATTTTTGGCCGGTTCCAAACGGCTTCGGGAAGTATGTTTTTAAAGGCCTCAATTAATAACCCTTTTTTCCTGGCCGGAAATCTTTGTCGGCGTGCAATGCCATCAATTGTTTCCACGAAGTTTTGATCCAGAAAGGGAACGCGAACTTCTATTCCATGACTCATGCTCATAAAGTCGGTGTCTTTTAGCAATTGGTTTTGCATGAAAATATGTGTTTCAAACCAGCAGGCTCTTTCGGCTCCGCTTAGCTGAATCACTTCTTCATTAATAGGAAAATCTTCAAACAGTTGATCAATTTCTTTCTCGCTGATGTTTAAGATTTGAGCAATGGCTTCCGGAATATAAAAGCCACGAAGGAAAAGATATTCTCCAATTGGATTCCGGTAACTGAGGTAGTAGATCCTTTTTAGTTTTTCTGACGGTAGCTTTCCGCAAAAGCGCAAAATAAAGGGTGGCAGCATTTTAAGTGCCTTGATTATTCCCATTCTGTTGAATGATGGGTATCCGCCGAAAAGTTCATCTGCGCCAATTCCAGATAAAACAGCTTTTAAGCCACTTTCTTTAGCATATTTATTTACAAACCACGAATTAATACCATCATTAGTGGGTTGATCCATCGCCTGCATAATCGTTTCAAAGCTGGTATTTAAATCTTGTTCTTCTACCAAATAAGACTGGTGCACTCCGCTGGTTTTGGCCGTAATGAGTTGTTGATATTTTTCTTCTGAAAATGCTTTATCTCCGAAATTTATAGATAAACTATTAAGGTTTTGCCCGGTTTTTTTATCTGCTAATAACGTAATGATGCTGGAATCTATTCCTCCACTTAAAAATACGCCGATTGGTGCATCTGCAATTAAATGACGATTAACGGCATGTTCTAGCTGATAATTAACTCGATCTGCGGCTTCTTTTGTAGACGTAATTGTTTTTCCTGGTCGTGCTTTTTCAAATGATGTGATTTCATAAGTTTGCTGTTGGTGATTCCAGGTCAGAAAGTTTCCCGGTTTCAACGAAAATACGGCCTCAAGCGTAGTGAAGGGCTGGGGGATATGTCCAAAAGCCAGAAAATAAATCTTCCACTTTCGTTCTTCCCCATATGGATAACTGGTTTTTTCAAAAGCTTTTACTTCAGAGGAAAATACCAGTCGGTTTTGTTGGGCAGAGTAATATAAAGGCTTGATTCCTGATGGATCGCGAACGAGATAAGTGAGTTGTTTAGTTTGATCATGGATTGCAAAAGCAAACATTCCATTAAGTTTCTTGAAACTGCTAATTCCCCAGATCTGGTAGGCAGCAAGGATCACTTCGGTATCGCTTCCACTGTGAAATTGGTAGCCCAATGCTGATAATTCTGCTTTTATTTCTCGAAAGTTATAAATTTCGCCATTAAAGGTAACGATGAACGCTTTTCCTGAAGTTTGCATGGGCTGATGCCCACGAGAAGAGAGGTCGATCAGGGCTAACCTGCGGTGTCCAAACCTAAGGCCAATGGAATCATCGGCATAAAAGCCTTCATCATCCGGCCCTCCGTGTTGCATGGAATCGCACATCAGTTTAATGTCTTTCTCCAGTTGATCTGGTTTAGCGTTTTGATCTATAATCCCTGCTATTCTGCACATTAAATCATTCCGTTTGGGAATTTATAGTGGTTGAGTTTCTGATAGGTTGATCTATTTTTAATTGGCCGGACACAGCTTCGCCCCTTCAGTCACATTTTCATTTTAAAAATGAACTGATTAATTTTTTAAATAGGTGAGCGCTTTTATCAAAACTAACCTATCTTATTTGTTAACAAGCCTGAATAGTTTTAGTTAGCTATTCAACTTGTGCATTTTAGTAGTATACGTTACTTAAAGGTATTTTTTGCTTCAAGTCATTCTTTTATATCTTATCTCCAGCTATCCGCTACCTTAAATCGGTTCTACAAAAGCGACCGATGTATTAATCTCAATAGAATAGCCAATATTATCTAATCGCAATATGATGCGCTGTTTGTTTTGTACCGATACCATTTCCGCTATCATATCTTTAAAGGGACCTGCCTTTACGAGCACTTTTTGTCCGGGTTTAATATCATGATCAAAAACCGTTAGTTCATGTTCGGTTGCTAACAATAATTTGAGGTGTTCAATTTGTTGCTCAGGCATTGACGCTATTTTTCCAGAAAAATATAGAAATCTGGCGATGCCGTTCGTCATGAGTACTTCTGCATATTCTTTGTTTGAAATATACACAAAGAGATATGATTTAAGGAGTGGTTCTTCAACAAATTTCTTTCGGTCGCTCCATTGCTTGAGTGTTTTATGAAGAGGAAGGTAAGTGGTGATGCCTTTTCTGTTCAGTTCATTAAAGGCCTTCTTCTCCGCCCGCGAACGGGTATAAACCGGATACCAACGATAATTGTTATCGATCATATTTTCAAGTTAATCTCGCTAAAGTTGATTTAGGTAATACATCATTTACTTATTTATCTTTTTACTAATATAATAGGCATGGCTTTTAGCTCGATTCATCTTTATGATTTAGTTAGCATCTAGGGTACAGGTAAAAATACTCATTTAACCGTGTTGTATTTGTTTATTAAGGTCTTTTGTCGCAAGAGTTAAAGACTTATCCGCTCGTCGGCGTCTTTGCCATTGAAAGGAGCGGGCTTGTGATCAGGTTTTTATGGAAAAGAGATTAAAGTTGAATTTTCTTTAAAAACATGGATAAAGCGAAACATCATTCCAAAATTGTTTAGACTAAAGACTAAAGACTAAAGACTAAAGACTAAAGACTAAAGCTAAAGCCTATTTCTTCTTCCAGAACATCCACCATTTCCTATTTTCATCGTCGTAATAACCAGATCCGGAGTAACCACTATAGTCTGAATAATAATAAGTGCTATTGCCTCCTCCGCGCGAATAATCGGTGGTGTAATAGTTCGAATGCAGGGCATCATCACCAAAGGCATTTAAAATAATAGCCAGATTGCTCAAGCCGTATTCTCTCGATAAACGTTCGGGAATGTTGGCTGCGCGTTGCTGAGATACGCCCGATCGGATGACAAATAAGTTAATATCTGCCGATCTGATGAGCGGAATTGCATCTGAAACCAAGCCTACTGGCGCCGTATCAATCAAAACATAATCATACTGCAGTTGAAGTTTAGATAACAGCTCTTTCATTGCTTCGGTGTGCAGTAATTCTGAGGGGTTTGGCGGTACCGGACCTGATGGGATAAAATCAATGTGGTGCACATCATCATGAATCATTACCTGCTCCAGGGTTGCCTGTCCGGATAGTAATGAACTAAGGCCTTTTTTATTGTCGCTGCCAAATGCCTTGTGTAATTTCGATTTTCTTAGATCTGCAGCTATTAATATTATTTTCTTTTCGATTAATGCAAGGGTACTGGCCAGGTTAATGGTAACGAATGATTTTCCTTCTCCTGATACCTCTGAAGTTATACAGATGACTCTACTTTCTTTATGACTGGCAAGGAAACTCAGGTTCGTTCTCACCGATCGGACAGATTCTGCAAATACAGATTTGGGTTTCGATAGTGAAAGTGCTTGTCTGCTATCCTGGTCAATGTAATCAGGAAATTTCCGGATCACACCGATGATAGGCGTATGGGTTAAACCTTCAACAGTTTCTTTATCGTAGATGTACGGATTCAGGAAGCGAACAAGTAAAATTAAGCCAAAGCCGGATGCTAAACCCAACATCAAAGCAGTGCTGTAGGTCTTACTTCCGTTTGGAGAAATTGCATAATAAGATGGATAGGCCGGGTTAACGATCGATGCGCCTGGCACAATTCCCGCCGCATTCATTTCTGCTTCTAGTTTTTTCTCCGACAGGTAAGACCGAACCTTATTATTTACTTCAAAATTGGTTTGTAACTTCACGAAGTTTTGTTCCTTTTGTGGAATGGAACTCATGCTTTGTGTAACGCCTGAAATTTGGCTATCTATATAGCGGATGGTTTGTTCGTTTTGCCTAAGCATACCGGCAACAGCGTTTCTGATGCTCGCCTTGATATTAGCAATTTGCTGTTCAATTTGTTTAATGGGTTGCGAATCGCTGTTAAACTGGCTAAGTTTCGCTTCTCTGTTCGCCAGCAGGGAGTTTAGTTGGGCAACCAGGGTCCCCGTTCCGGAGTTGATGTCTCCTTCCAGGTCCAGGCCAATTTCTACTTTCGCCTTGTTGCTGTTTACTTGCTCCTGAAGCTGCTTTATGCCCAATTGTTTCAGGTTAAGCTCCGTTTTTTGTTTCTCGAAATCGGCTAATTTTCCAATGGTCATGGAGGTAGATGAACTCATGTCTACCATGTTATTCCGGGTTTTGTAATTGGCCAGTGTACTGCCTGATTTTCCGGCCTCGGTATCAATAAATCCCAATTGGTTATTAATAAAATCTACCGTTTGATTGGCGGATCTTCGGCGCTGAATAATGTCGTACTTTACGTATTCTTTCATAATGGCATTGAGCATGTCAGCCGCAAAAACTGCATTTCCATCCGTTTGACTAAGCCCCATTACGTTAGTAAACCTTGCGGCTTCGCCAATGTTTAAGCCACCCAATGCTCTGCCGATAAAATCGTCCTGACTGTTAAATTTAAATTGGTAGGTGCTATTTACCGGAATTTTATCTTTAATCCGGAACAACATGTTGCCTTTGTTAATCACTTGTCCGTATTGGTAAGCGACTTTCTGATCTTCATTATCAGAAGTGGTGAGTTCAAAATGTTGATCATCCTTCCCTGTTGCCGAATAGAGCGAACGGTCAAAGTTAACACTGTCTTGTTTAATAATTTCAATTACAAACGGCACATTCGGATAAAGCTCTGTTGTGCGGACACGGCCTTTTAAATAGTAGCTAATTTTGTAGTTCAGTGTTTTGACGGCGTTAGCAATTACTTCATTACTGCGAATGGTAAAACTTTCGGCCTGAATTTTATCGGTGTAGTCATAGTTTTGCATGGCCATTTGGCCGCCGCCAGTTCCGATAGTGGGGTTGCTTTCTTCTAATTTTAGCGAAGCGCTTGTTTGATAAATAGGAGGGGTGTACCACAGGTAAAGCCATGCGCCACAAAGTGAAATTGTAACCGTTGCCGCCACCCAATACCACCGGCTTAAAAATACCCGGAATATTTTATAAAAATCGATACTCTGGCTAACAGCCTTTTTCTCTTGCACTAATTGTGTCAATGTGTTTCGTTTTTGAAGTTTGGGAACAATCAATTATTTATAAAGATAAAATCAATTTATCAAAAGGAAATATATTATTACAAGTGATTTATACTTAGTAAGGTTTGTAAATAAAAAAAGACGTTGGTTGAGGTCCTGTTCGCTTGTAGCACCTTTCTTTAGGGGTGAAATTTTCTAAAAGAAAAATAGAAACGATCATCTCAAAATTGTTTTCACTAACGACTAACGACTAACGACTAACGACTAACGACAAACGACTAACGACTAACGACTAATTTACCTCGTAACCGTGAAAATGAGCACTGCTAAATTGACTACGACGAGTAATGGTTGCAAAATGTTGTTCAGGCTTTGTAATTTATCGCTAGTGGCTGCACTTTTAGTTGGTTGGAGTACGATGATGTCATGGTTTTGAAGAATTAACTTTTTGCTGGCCAAACTGTTGATATCGTTTAGATTAACATAAATTAGTTCAGGGTTTGTTCGATCACCGCGAATGATTTTAAGTGTTTTTGGATCAGCTGTTTTACTGATCCCGCCTGCTTCGCCGATGATATCAATTAGCGTGGTATTGTCGCGTTCTAAAAGGAAATTGCCTTGTTTGCCAAATTCGCCCAGTAACGTAACTTTCAAATTAACTACACTAAGTTCGATAATGGGTTCCTTTAATAGCCTGGTTTTATATATATCCTGAATTTTGATGGCTGCTTCGCGTCGGCTTAAACCCAGCACCTCTACCTTCCCGATAGCTGGTAGATTTACTTTCCCGTCAAGGTCTACCGGGTATGAAAGTATATTTTGAATGTTTCCGCCTGTGGTATTCTGACTATTCGCAGATGATGAATTGGTATTACCGGCACCTGCTGTTGCGCCAAATTCAAAATTCTGGACGTTACGAATGGCCAGCTGATCATTTACCTTGATTTTGTAATAAGCATCGCTAATCCCCTGATCATTCACAACATAAACCTGCTTAATGGTATCGGTCACAATATCTGATGGGGCATTAAATAATGTGCGCTCTTTGCGTACTCCACAGCTAAAGAGGGAAGCGATTATAAAGCTAATAAACAGTAAATTAAGGATTGCATTTCGATTTCGCATGATTCTGATCTGGCCGTTTATTGGGGGAACTGTAATGTTAAACAAAAATACAATATAAAGTATCTTAAGTACAAGGGGTGAATAAAGTGACCAGTTAGATATGCAATTACCTTATCTGTTATTTTGTCCAAAATAAAATCAAAAGCCACAACATTTTGCAGCGTGAATGAAATGAATAAACTATTTGGGTAAAATAGTTTGTAAAAATATTGTTATTGATTAATGTCATAAGATTAAACGATGTGCTCCAATATGCATATCCGCAAAAAACTTAGCTGTAAGCTCATAAATGTAGTTTTTAGAATTTTTTATAATGTTTACCGTCTGGAGTTCTAACTGTTTTAGGACGGGATGATCGCTTGTTCGTTTGTTTGTATTGCAATTTTAAATAATTTTGTAGCCTAAGTAATACAAGCATTAACCTATCCGTTTTGAAGTTCTCATTCCCTAATATTCCTCAACATCTAAATTTATTTGGAAACAAATTTTCAGCTTTTCGTTCTCGGCTTAGCATAAAGAATAATCTAATAGGATCATTAATTATTGTTTTCTCTCTAATAAGCTTCAACGCTTACTCACAAATTAGCGGGAACGGTTGCGACTTTGGGGGGCAGATTGCCACTCAGTATTTAGGTGATGCCCCTTATTATGGAAATAGAAATGATATAGTAATGGTTTATAGTGCATCATCTGCAGTTCCTATTAATAAAGGAAATGGTTGGGGATATGATTGTGCTGCAATTAATGATTATAATGAATTTCAGGTTTGGGATCCGTCCATACAGCCATATGGCGGAATGAGAATTGTTCCTGCTAGCCACGATATCAGGCGAAATTCAGCTTCGGTTCAGCATGAATGTGTAGTTGCATCGGCACGGTATGCCACGCCTGGTGGTGAAGGTAAGATTGTTGGATCTACTTATCAAGATCCAAATAAATGTAATACCTCCCGTCCAAACCATTTACCCTTAGATGATTATATGCCTCTTTTAATAGTCTTAGCCGGAATAGTAGCTTTTTTCCTTATCCGAAACTGATTTCATCCCAGTACCTCAGTAATTTAAAAACCGTAGCTAGTCTCATAATAATTCTTGAGTTTAAGTGATGAGCGCGTACTCCATCTACTAACTCTCGTATCCAAACGGACCCAGATAAAAATTAAATCGACGCTGTCAGACTATATTCATTAACTTATTTTTCATTGAATATGATTCAACGAATGAATTCGGGTGATGAACGGATTTAGAAGTCTTTCTTCTATTGTACATTTTCAGTGCAGTGCCATTCAAATAGCACTCCATAAAGAAATCGGGATTTTTTATGTTGAAAAATTATTGTTCAGTATATAAGGCTCATATACAAGTAAATACTGAATGAAATGAATGTGGTATTAAGCGTGTGTCAGCCTTACTTTTGCTTCAAATCTCCTAGTTGATGCTCGTTCGGTACACACTTTTTTTGCTGTTCCTGTTATTTGGAACCTCTCAACTCCATGCCCAGTTATTAGGCTGTCAGATAGGGAATAATGTTTACACACAATTAAATGGTTCTTTAAATGTTACCATCGTTTTGGCTTCTGTAAATGTAAGAAATTTTGATAATCCAAGTTTAAGTACGCTTCCAAACGCATGCCCTAGAGCAACAGATGTTACACCGGTTTCTGGTCCGTTAGCGCTAACCGTTTGCGTGGCTAATGGCAATTTACTCCCTTTGGGTACAACGGTTACTTATACCCGATTGGATCCACCTGTTCAATGCGACCTCGACGACTATACTTTACCACTTACAGCTGCCGCAGCAACTTTAGGTTTAATCGTCATCCGAAGGCGAAAAAATAACTAAGTATTTTTTTCAATTGCCTTACGCTTAATCTGCAAATAGCAAGCCTCTCGAACTTATTTTATTAAGCATTGAAGCAATTTTTTCTTGAAGAAAAGTTAAATGCTGAAGCTCGATTTTATAATTATCATCATAACGGGCACCAACATAAGCTTGTTGTAATAATTCGAGCCATTTCAATTCCTTATTCTCTTTTGCATTGAAAATACTTTTGATTTCCGGATAATAGAAACCTGCGTTTTTTTGGAGCAGAGCCAATTGATGACTCTTGAAATCTGTTCCATTAAACAATTTTATAATGAGCTTTAATACCTGCTCACAGGTTTGATGGAGCATAAAAGCTGCAAGGTGTAACTTGCCCATAGCAATATATGCTGTTGCACCTTCAAAAAAATTATTGGCTTTTTCCAAACCATTATTTAAAATTGCCGTAGAAGATGATTTCATGGCCGCCAAGGTTATCTCTGAGGATTCGATAAAATCGTAATTAGATGTGTGTTGATAAATACAATTAATACGCCTGCAATAGGTAGCAAAGAATAGATTGCCGCGTTGAAGAATATCATTTAATGTTCCGTAAGAATAATAAATCAGCTCGACGTTAATTTGGCTTAATGCCAGAAATTGCAAAATATCTTTAGTTTCTTCTGTAGCCTGGTAACGATGTTGATCCAATACAATAATCAGGCTGATGCGCGATGCGTTTGGCGTGCACCTGAAGATGTAAGCAATTGGAATGATACTGGTAATGAGTTCCAGTAAGCGACTTAATTTTTTATCGGTAATGCTGGCAAGGGGATGTGTATTGTGTGTTGAACTTAGGGAGATTTCATTGGCGGTGATGTGGTTCATAACTTTAAATTTAAAAATTTTTTATTTATTGGTTATGGGATGTTAACGAATTGAAGCGGATGTAGTTATTTTGAGGCAATTGATTATCTTGCATTGTTACAAAACAAATTTAATGAAATAATAAGAAATTCTTAAATTAATTCATATAACTTACCAACATTTTATACATGACTGAACTAGACCGCTTAAGATCATTGATGGATATACTGTACTTCAAAACACAGAAAGAATTTGCCATCGCTTTGAATATTAAAGAAGGCTCACTATCGGATATCTTACGCGGACGGGTCGGAATTTCCAATTCTATCAAAGACCGGCTTGAATTCAGGCTTCATGTAAACGTTGATTGGCTGGAAACCGGAGTTGGAGAACCATTAAAAAAAAGAGGGCCTGTTATTTCTGAAATAAAAGAAGGTGTGCCATATTATGATATCAGCTTATCCGATGCAGATACATTTATTTTAATGGAAGAAAAGGCGGAGTATTTCGTAAACTATAAGCCCTTTAATGATTGTACAGCCTATCTTCCGGTGTATGGGGATAGCATGTATCCCCGGTATGCCTCAGGCGAAATTATTGCTGTTCGTGAAGTGACCAATTTTGATGTTTTGCAGTGGGGCGAGGCTTATGTGGTAATGGCTAATGAAAAGGCAAATCACCTGCGGAGCATCAAAATGATATTTGAACATGGCGATAAAAGTAAACTGATTTTGCGTTCATCTAACCCAAATTTTAAAGGCGATACCATTATCAATAAATCGAATATTACTTCTCTTTATATTATTAAAGGAAAGATCACCAGGAATTTGATTTAATCAAACGGCAATCCTCGAGGAGGACATTTAAAACCGCAGGAAGAAAACGTGAAGTGAATGCCAGATAAAACGTGTTATGTTATATATCAAAGATTTGGTTAGAGATATTCCCATTGGCTGTCAAGAGTACGGAAAAATATAGACTTGGATTGTTTCCCAAATCCCTAGCCTTAAAATATTTATACCCATAAATAAATACTATATTAGCATATGATTAATCCACTAGCTTATGAAAAAGTTATGCTTAATCATCCCTATCTGTTTTATCCCAATTTTCGTTTTTCCAGAATATGGTTGTCTGGTGCCGGGCTACCCGGAGTTACTTACCTACCAAACGAATCCACCAGGTGGAATTTTTTCAGTCACACCAGGTGGTATATATCCTTCCCCCGGCTGCCTGTGGAGATTAGATGTCAAGTTGCCCATTTCTGGATGTGTTGGCCATGGCAGGGCGGGCACAAAAGGAACCTACTATCAAGAATGCCCTCTTGATGATTTTAGTCCGCTATTATTTATCTTTACTACGGGCGCAGCTTTTTTAACATTATATAGAAAGCCCCTGCGATTTAGAAATGAAGATATCCATCATCACGGTAGTTTATAATGGCGAGGCCTATCTTAGAGACTGTATAGAATCTATTATCCATCAATCCTATCCAAATGTAGAGTACATTATTGTTGATGGTGACTCTACAGATGGTACACTTTCTATCATTGAAGAATATAAAATGCACGTCCACCAGCTGATTTCAGAGCCTGATCAGGGTTTGTATGATGCCATTAATAAAGGTATTGCCATGGCGTCTGGCGAGATAGTGGGTATTTTAAATGCCGACGATATGCTGGCCGATCGAAATGTGATTGAACAGATTGCAAAAAGCTTTATTCTGGATTCTTCGATTGATGCTGTTTATGGCGACTTAAATTACGTTCACCCCATAAACAACAAAATTATAAGAACATGGAAATCAAAACAGGCTGACGAAAAAGACATTGCCCGAGGATGGATGCCGGCGCATCCAACGCTCTACATCAGGAAAGCGTTGTTCGAAAAGTATGGTAATTACGCCCTCAATTTAGGTACAGCAGCAGATTATGATCTTATTTTGAGGTATTTTTACCAGCATCAGTTGAAGGCGTATTATTTACCGTTTTTAATGGTGAACATGAGAATGGGTGGTATAAGTAATAAAAATTTTTTGAGTTTGCTAGGCGCTTTCCAAAATGATTACAAAGCATTAAAAATGAATAATATGCCTTACGCCTTTTCTGTGTTATTGAGAAAAAAACTATCAAAGCTAAAACAGTATTGGCAGTAGATGATGCCTTTCAGAGCGCTTAAGCGCATATTTTTAAATTTACTTGCCAACTATTTGGCATCTCCAAACACTCATCTTGATTACCCGTACAAGTAGCCATATCCCGGTATAGGTCAAGAAAAACCAGATTGATATTTGTCATAGTAAAGAATAAAACGAACAGCGAAAACCTTTCCGCTAAAGCTATCTTTGTTAAAATAGTTCCCCATTTTGTTCAAAAATTTGTTAGCAGCAACTCCAGAAGTATTCTATGGAACAATATTTATATTGTCACTGGCACTCGTCATCTTCAGTATCCCCTCTGTAATTCATGCCTCGTTAAAATACAAACTTTTTGATGTTAGCGATTTGCACAGAAAGAACCATGCAGCAAATATTTCGCGGTTAGGCGGCTTATCAATTGTAACAAGTTTTACCATTTGTACCCTACTGTTTTCAGCCCTTATCAGTTTCAAAGAAGCGAATTTTTTAATTGTTTCGTGCATCATCCTGGCCGGTCTGGGATTAAAAGATGATGTATATGGGAGCAATACCAGTACTAAATTTTTGTTGCAGCTTGTGGTCGCGTCCATCCTCGTCTTTTTTGGTGACTTTCGGCTTACCAGCCTGTACGGTGTGTTGGGTATTAACGATATCAATTACATAGGTGGCGGCATTTTTTCTATTATATTAATTATATTTTTGAATAATGCCTTCAATTTAATTGACGGGATAGATGGCTTGGCAGGTACAATCGGCATCCTGGCAAGCTTGTGTTTCGGAATATGTTTTTCTTTGATGGGGCAGGTACCTTATGCGTTTATAGCTTTTGCCCTCGCCGGGGCGATTGCCGGTTTTTTGAAATATAACTGGTTCCCGGCCAAAATATTTATGGGCGATACCGGGGCGTTAATTATCGGTTTAACTACCGCCGCCCTGGCCATTAAGTTTATCGAACTGAATAAATTTACCGGAATTAACAGGCCTGCTTTTTATTCCGCACCGGCCATTGCGGTGTCCATTTTGATTGTTCCTGTTTTCGATTCGCTCCGGATATTTACCGTAAGGATTTTAAGCAGAAGATCTCCTTTTTTGGGAGATAGAAATCATATTCACCATAGGTTAGAAACCCTCGGGTATAAGCCTAACAAAATTGTATTGATGACGGTGATCTTAAATTTCGTCATTATCCTTGCTACGATAACCCTGCAAACCTTTGGTAATTTCCTTCTCATTATATTATTAATCGGGGTTTGTATGATTTTCAATGTGCTAATCTCCTGGCGACTTTCTAAACAATCTGGTAAATGATATAAATAAATGCAGACAGAATTTGCGATAAAGCTATAATCTGGAAATAAACATTAATTTTGCGCTCTAATTTCAATGAAATGAGGCTGGCGATTAATGGTTTCGGTAGAATAGGCAGGACTTTCTTACGCTTGGCATTGGCTGAGGGCTTGGAAGTAGTCGCAATTAATGATCTGGCAGATGCCAGCGCAATGGCTCATCTTTTTAAATATGATTCTGTACACGGCGTTTTTAAAGGCGAAGTTGCTGCCAAGCCAGATTCCCTTGTAATTGGAAAGCTTTCTATCCCTGTTTTTTCAATTAAAGAAGCTGATGAATTGCCTTGGTCTGCTTTGAGGGTTGATCTGGTAATAGATTGTACCGGCAAAAACTTAACTGTCGATACTGCCGGGAAACACATTACTGCCGGGGCAAGTCAGGTTTTAATATCTGCGCCTGCGGCTGATGATATACCAATGGTTGTGTTGGGCGTAAATGATGACAGCATAGATTTAATGAGTGAAATTCTCTCTAACGCAAGTTGCACTACAAATAATATTGCGCCGATGATTAAGATCCTCAATGATAATTGGGGGGTGGAAGAAGGCTATATCACCACGATCCACTCGATGACGGGTGATCAAAATCTTCACGATTCAAACCACAAAGACCTGCGCCGGGCGAGGGCTGCATCATCATCCATTATTCCTACAACTACAGGTGCCGCAAAAGCCATTACGCATGTTTTTCCGGAGTTGGATGGCCGTTTAGGCGGTGCAGGAATCAGGGTTCCGGTTTTAAACGGATCACTTACTGATTTTACCTGTCTGTTAAAAAAGAAAACAACTATAACAGAAATTAATGCTGCCTTTAAAAATGCAGCAGCAACCGATTTTAAAGGGATTATCGAATACACAGAAGATCCTATCGTATCGGTAGATATTATTGATAACCCACATTCCTGTATTTTTGATTCGCTGCTCACCTCCATCGTTTGTGATATGGTTAAAGTTGTCGGTTGGTATGACAATGAATTTGGATACAGCTCCCGCCTGATTGATATTGTGAAAAAAATAGGAGAAAGCAAAGAAGTTAATTAAGTATATACTTTGGCTTGTTTACCAATTTAATCCACTCAAGGCGATATTATATTTTTCTTCATCAAATTTATATAAGTTCGGCGATTTATAGGCGCCACCTTTTCGCTGCTCATCAAGCTTGATGAGGATATCATAACGCATCATTTTTCGATAGAAATTTCCTCTGTTAAGCTTTTTGTCTAAAATTGCCTCATAAAGTCCCTGCAATTCTGGAAGTGTAAATTTTTCTGGCAAAAGATTATAGCCAATAGGTTTGTAGCTAAGCTGCTCCCTTAATGTGCTAAGCGCCTTTTTGATAATCATTTCGTGATCCATAACCATTTTCGGACGAGAAGCTATTGGCACCCATTCACAGCGATCTGAAAAAACATCAGGTACTGGATTTACTGTGGTTTGATCAACCAATGCATAATACCCAATGGTTATAAATCGCTGTTTATGCCATAAATCATCAGGGTAATCTTTAAAGTAACTTTCAGATCGATTCAGGTCGCCAAATACCCCAAAATTATTCAGGAAAATTTTATCTGCACCACTTCTTTCGTAGAGAATTCGTTTCGCTGCATCGTCAATAGCCTCATCTTTTTGTAAATATCCACCAGGCAAAATCCAATTTTCTTCTTTTTTTATTTTCAGTAAAAGCACATTTAGCTGACTGTTCAGAAAGCCAAATACTACGCTATCTATTGAAATATGAGGGATTGAACTCCGCCAGAATGCTGCACTTGCATCTTTTATATCCTGATTAATCATTGGTTGAAGTTAGTTTATTTAACGACTTCTAAAACTAATAATTTGTTTTTCTTAATTAAACACATTAATATTGCTTCATAATGAAGCAATGGGAGAAAGTGCTGATTTAGACTAACCAATGCACTTCGTTTCTATATTTTTTTGCCGATAACTTATAATAAAAATTAAATACTAATCCTAGTTGGCTATGAGCACCCTTAAAAGCAAGTTACTCCTGATATTGCTATCTGCATTCTGCATTTCATCCTATGCGCAGGAAAAGATAAGAAGAGATTATATTCCCCAAAAAAAAGCAGCAGAAAAGAAAGAAGAAGATAACAGAAATGTAATGTTGAATGCGGCAAATAACACAGGCCCGCGTGATGTAAATATTGGTTTACCAACAACGGTTGGGGGCATCACTATACAGGAAAATAATTTACCGGTGGTTTATTTTTTCTGGCCGGAATTGCCAAACAGAACCTGGCGCCAGAGTGTAAGCTTGCAGAAAACCGGATTATTAAAAATTGGCGAATCGGTAATTACCACAGGCGATCTGGGTTTCGCTGTCAATTCATACACTAAACTCGGCACACCAAAATTTGAAGCCGTTGGGAACTTATCCGGCAGTCATTTTGGCTGGCTTAAAGGAGATGTAAATGTTTCAGGGCCAATTAAAAATGGCTGGTCTTACGTGGCCGGCATTTATCAGAATTATGATCCAAATTCTTTCGATGTTCAGTTTTCAAATTATTCAGATAAAACACAAATCTATCGTGCGGGCTTAACCAAACGGTTTAAAAAAGATAAAGGCGAAATCAGTTTCTTGTACAAATATGCCAAGTCCATATCGCTGACCAACTATGCTGTTTTTCAATATAAGGAAAATGGGCAGGTACAGGAGTTGGATAATTTTAAAATTGGTAGAGATTCTTACATCATCAACGATGGGATCATGAAGTTTAAAGACATCCGAACGGGCGAGTTTTCATTTAAAAATGAGGGGGGAAATGATGCGGCTTCCAGTTCTCACAGTTTTGATGTGCTTGGAAACTATAAACTTAATAACGGCTGGAACTTTAATTACAATACCCGTTTAAGATTTGCAAAGGCAACCGCGTTAACCAATATTCCGCTGGGGATTTTTCAGGCTGGAGTAAACGATGGGTTTTCTTATTTAAATAATGGTCAGGCATACACCGGAAATGTAAATTCGATGTTGGGGTTATCTACACCGAAAGCACCAACACAAACTATATTATCCAGATTTGAACTAACTAAAAAAGTAAATAACCACGACCTCAGAGTGGGTTTAACGGAGTACTATTACAACGTTGATCAATATACTTCGAGCAGAGCTTTTTATTATCAAACAGTATCTGCAAACCCCGATAAGCTAGTTAGAAACACCGCGGGTGGTAACGCCAATACAGATGCTGACGGATTTTATAATTACAACCTGGGAGGAGAATATCATGATGGTTATGAAAACAAACTTTCTACCTACTTCTCTGATCACTGGAATGTTTCAGATAAATTTTCACTGAGTTATGGCATTAACTTAAGGTACCATAGAATTGACGGGAATTATGATCAAACCCCACGTACGGTGGGTTTTGTTTTCGATCCAAATCAAAAAACCGCAGTTACGAACAACTGGTTTCATTTTGGCGGATCGGTAAATGCAGTTTATAAATTTACCAATAGACTGGGCCTGTTGGCCGATTTTACCTATGCGGAGAACAACGGCCGGTTAGAAAGCTATTCAGGAGCCGTAGTTCCTGATATGTCAAAAACGAAAAGTCCACTGGGTGCTTTTGGTGTTTACTACAATCATGATAAATTCAGTGTGGTTTCACAGGCAACGTACTTAACGAGAAACAATTATTTCTCTCGTTTAAACCTGGTTAATCCGGGTAATGCCAGCGATTCTCAGGTGGCTACCGTTAATTATGACATTCAAACTTTGGGCTGGACGACTGATATTGTTGCAAATCCTTTCAAAGGCTTTAACATACATTATCTGATTACCTTCCAAAATCCAATTTATAAGAACTACAATTTTTCTGCCTTCGGAAACAATTATTCCTATGATAATAAAAATGTACTGGAAATTTCTAAAATGCTGATGGAGATTGATCCCAGCTATACCTATAAAGACTTTAAAGTTTGGGCTAGTTTTCGCTATTTCAGCAAGCAATTTGCTAACTTAACAAATGCACTTTACTTCGCCGCCAGATGGGAAACTTTTGGAGGTGTTAACTATAAAATAAATAAACATTTCGATTTCGGTGTAACTGCTGTCAACTTCTTAAACCAGACCGGTGCAAAAGGTACGATTAATGGGGCAGAGTTAATTACAGATGCATCTGCTTACTATAACCAGCTTTTGGTTGGTTCATATATCCGTCCGTTTACCGTTGAGGCGTCATTAAATTTCAGATTCTAACCAAATGAAAAAAATTACAGCAACTCTGGCCATCGTGCTGATCGGGAACTTTTCATTAAGTGCCCAGCAATTCAACATTGTAAAAAATAATAACGGAGCCACACTCGGGTATTCAGCAGCTTCTGGTGTGAAAATATTATCCGTAAGTAGCTTAAAGTTTAAAGATTTAAACCGAAATGGTAAGTTGGATAAATATGAAGACTGGCGATTATCTGCAGATGAGCGTGCAAAAGATTTAGCTTCGAAAATGACGGTTGAGCAAATTGCAGGCTTAATGCTTTATAGCAGGCACCAGGCTTTACCGGCAGGCGTAGCTGGATACAATATGGGTACTTATGGCGGTAAAATATTTCCAGAAAGTAAGGCGAAAGCATCAGATTTAAACGATCAGCAAAAACTGTTTCTGAAAGATGATCACCTGCGGCACGTTTTACTTACAAGTGTCCAATCGCCAGAAGTTGCAGCCATTTGGAACAATAATGTACAGGCTTTTGTAGAAGGAATCGGTTTAGGTATTCCGGCAAATAACAGTTCAGATCCTCGCCATACGGCGGTAGCCACCAGCGAATTTAATGCAGGTGCTGGTGGAAAAATTTCCATGTGGCCTGATGGTTTAGGTATGGCCGCTACTTTTGATCCAAAAATTGTTGAGCAATTTGGTCAGATTGCAGCGAAAGAATATCGCGCTTTAGGAATTGCTACAGCACTATCGCCACAAATAGATTTGGGAAGTGAACCGCGGTGGTACAGGATCTCTATGACTTTCGGCGAAAGCCCTCTTTTAACCACCGATATGGGGAGAGCTTATATTGATGGGTTTCAAACTTCATCCGGAAAAGATGAAATTAAAGAGGGTTGGGGCTATAAAAGTGTAAATGCCATGGTTAAACATTGGCCGAGTGGGGGTGCAGAAGAAGGTGGGAGAGATGGTCATTGGGCTTATGGGAAATTTACCGTTTATCCAGGTAATAATCTTCAACAACATATAGATCCTTTTGTAAAAGGGGCTTTCAACTTAAATGGAAAAACCGGTAAAGCATCGGCTGTAATGCCATATTACACGATCACTTTTAACCAGGACAAAAAATACAAAGAAAACGTAGCTAATGGGTTTAGCAAATATATCATTACTGATTTGTTGAGGGATAAATATGGGTACGATGGCGTGGTCTGTACGGATTGGCTGGTGACCGGCGATGAAGGAAAAACACCTAATGTATTTGCTGGCAAGCCCTGGGGAGCAGAAGCTTTAAGTATCGCCGAAAGGCACTATAAGGTTTTAATGGCAGGTGTAGATCAGTTTGGTGGAAATAATGATAAAAAACCAGTGCTCGAAGCCTATCAAATGGGGGTAAGAGAATATGGGGAGGAATTTATGAGGGCTCGTTTTGAAAGATCTGCTGTTCGCTTGCTGAAAAATATCTTCCGGGTTGGTTTGTTCGAAAATCCTTATTTAAACATCGAAGAAACAAAAGCCATTGTTGGGAATGCCGAATTTATGAAAGCTGGTTACAATGCACAACTGAAATCAGTCGTATTATTAAAAAATAAAGGAAATGTTCTTCCACTGAAAGAGAAACAAACCGTTTATATCCCTAAGATTTATACTGCGCCTGTTAAAGATTGGTGGGGCATTTATACCGCCGCAAAGCTGGATTATCCGGTGAATATGGAGTTGGTTAAAAAATATTATAATGTAACCGATGTGCCGGAGAAAGCAGATTTTGCAATCGTGTTTGTTTCAAGTCCGCAAAGTGCAGAAGGCGGTTATGATATCAATGATCGAAATAATGGAAGAAATGGTTATGTCCCAATTTCTTTGCAATACGGAACTTATACCGCTGAACATGCCAGATCAAAAAGTATGTCCGCTGGAGATCCGGTAATTGATCCCCTTATAAAGGACAGGGCTTATAAAGGCAAAACGGTTACCGCATCAAACGTTATGGATTTGAGAACCATTTTAGATACTAAAGAAATGATGAAAGGAAAGCCGGTTATCGTCTCCGTTACCGCATCTAAGCCAATGATTTTTAATGAGTTTGAAAAGGAGGTAAATGGCATTGTACTCAATTTTGGTATTTCCACGCAAGCTGTTTTAGATATTATTTCTGGTAAAACTGAGCCTTCTGGTTTATTACCTGTGCAAATGCCGGCAGATATGAAAACCGTAGAAGAGCAAAAAGAAGACGTTCCTTTTGATTTGATTCCGCATAAAGATACAGAAGGTAATCGTTACGATTTCGCTTATGGTTTAAACTGGAAGGGTATTATTAAAGATTCTAGAACTGAAAAATATAAAAATAATTAAGTGATCTGCATTGATCTTAGATCACCATATCCCTCTGCTTTCATTTAGCGCTTTCGTTGATTTTAAAAATAAATACTATGAAAAATAAAATTTCCCTGTTAATGCTCACTGCTTTAAGTTTTTGTTATACAGTTAACGCACAGGAAGCCATTAAACTATATGCCGGAAAAGCACCGGGTTCGGAGCATTGGAAACAAAAAGAGCAGCAAGTATATTCCCAACTTTTTAAAACAGAAGTGGTCTATAACGTAACAGATCCGGCAATTTTAGTTTATAAAGTGCCTGATGGTGTTAAAAATACCGGTACTGCAATCGTAATAGCGCCGGGCGGTGGATTTCAAAGTTTATCCATCAATAGAGAAGGCATCGATTTAGCTAAGCGGTTAAGTGAAAAAGGAATAACGGCATTTGTACTGAAATACCGTTTGCTGGAAACCATTTCTAATGATCCTGCAAAAGAAATGATGGAAAAACTTAAAGATCGTGCAGCCTTTGAAAAAAGCGCTGTGCCGATAATTGAAATGGCCGCTAACGATGGCAAAAAGGCCCTTCAGTACGCTTATGAAAATGCTGAGAAATACGGTGTAAAAACTGACCAGATCGGTATCATCGGTTTCTCTGCCGGCAGTACCGTGGCGATGCAAAGCGTTTTAAATAACAATAGCGATTTCATCCCAGGTTTTGCCGCGGCCATTTATGGCGGAATTTCTGCAGAACTTTTGCAAAAACCATTACCAAAACAAACCCTGCCACTGTTCCTTTGCGCTGCAAGTGATGACCAGCTGAAACTTGCCCCAAGAAGTATCCAGGTTTACAATAAATGGTTGGAAGGTGGCTACCCTGTCGAACTGCATATGTACGAAAAAGGAGGTCATGGTTTCGGCATGGGAAAACAAAATCTACCTGTAGATAGCTGGATCAATCGATTCGAAGAGTGGTTACAGGACCATAAATTTATGAACCAAATACAAAGCAAATAAATAACCATATGAAAAAGTACAATGTAAATCAAGCCTTAAAGCTTTCGCTGATGGCTGCATTGGTATTCTCCAACGTTTCCTGGAAAAATCCAACCATAAATAGCATTAAAAAATCAACTAAAATCACCATTAACGGTTTTAATTTCGATGATTTAAACGGGAACGGTAAGTTGGATAAATACGAAGATTATAGATTGCCAATGGAAGAGCGGATTGATGACCTGATCAGTAAAATGACAGATGAAGAAAAAGCATCTATGCTTATGGGCACAGGAATGCCTGGTTTCGATGGTTTAACACCAGTGGTTGGTGCAATTGAAGGCCGGGTTCCTGGTGCAGCAGGCGGAACTTATAAAATTGAACGGCTAGGTATTCCGGAAATTATCGTTGCCGACGGGCCTGCCGGATTGCGCATCAAGCCTATTCGCGAGCACAACAAAAATACCTATTACTGTACCGCTTTTCCTGTTGGAACGGCGCTGGCTTCTACCTGGAATCCGGAATTGATTCAAAGTGTAGGTAAGGCGATGGGCAATGAGGTGAAAGAATATGGCGTGGATGTGCTTTTGGCTCCTGCACTGAATATCCACCGAAACCCATTAAATGGCCGGAATTTCGAATACTATTCTGAAGATCCATTGGTGTCTGGTAAAATTGCTGCGGCCATGGTAAATGGTATTCAATCCAATGGTGTGGGTACATCGGTAAAACATTTCGCCGCCAACAATCAGGAAACCAATCGCCTTTCGATTAATGAGCATATTACCGAAAGAACCATGCGTGAGCTTTATTTAAAAGGCTTCGAAATTACGGTGAAAGAATCAAATCCATGGACGATTATGTCATCTTATAATCTGATCAACGGAACTTATACTTCAGCAAGAAAAGATTTGCTTACTGATATTTTACGAGATGAATGGGGTTTCAAAGGAATTGTAATGACCGATTGGTTTGGTGGCTATGCGGGCTTCAGTTCATTGCAAGGTGGTACGAGTAATGTGGTAGCGCAGCTTGAGGCCGGAAACGACTTGCTAATGCCAGGTCTTCCAGCACAGAAAAAAGCAATTTTGGAGAACATGAAAAATGGTAAACTCTCAAAAGCTGTGGTAGATACCAACATCAAAAGGATTTTGGAACTGGTATTTAAATCGCCAACCATGGCAAAATACAAATATACCGATAAGCCAAATTTAAAAGGAAATGCTGAAGTTACGCGCAATGCAGCTGCAGAAGGCATGATTTTGTTAAAGAATAATGGTAATTTATTGCCTTATCAAGCTAAGGAAAAGGCGATTTCGGCCTTTGGGGTAACCTCTTATGATTTTATTGCAGGTGGAACCGGAAGCGGTGATGTGAATGAGGCTTACACGGTCTCATTAATCGAAGGACTGGAAAAAGGTGGATACAAATTAGATACAGAACTTAAAGAGATGTATGCACCATTTGCTGCCAAAGAAAAAGCTGCAGAACTGGAAAGTCGTAAAAAACGTGGAATTCTGGCACTCCCTGAAAGATTGCCGGAACTGGATTTAAGTAAAGATCTGATTGCTAAAAAAGCAGCATCAACTGAACTGGCGGTCATTACCATCGGAAGAAATTCTGGTGAAGGTGGCGATAGAACGGTAGATAACGATTTTAATCTCGCAGCTGATGAAGTTAACTTGATTAACAACGTCACTGAAGCCTTCCACGCAAAAGGTAAAAAAGTTGTGGTCATTTTGAATATTGGCGGCGTGATCGAAACTGCAAGCTGGAAAGATAAAGTAGACGCCATTTTACTTTCATGGCAGCCAGGCCAGGAAGGTGGCAATTCTGTAGCAGATATTTTTAGTGGAAAAGTTACACCTTCCGGGAAATTAACGATGACTTTCCCGGTGAAATATGAAGATACGCCTTCGGCTAAAAACTGGTTGGGTACACCCGCTTCAAACCCGGAAAATGTAACTTACGAAGAAGGAATTTATGTAGGTTACCGTTATTTCAATACCTTCAAAGTAAAACCATCTTTCGAATTTGGCTACGGATTATCCTATACCAACTTCGAATATTCGGATCTGAAATTAAGTGGTAAAACTTTCGACGGTAAGTTAACTGCATCGGTAACCGTAAAAAATACAGGTAAAGTAGCAGGGAAGGAAATTGTACAGTTGTATCTTTCTGCACCGCATCAAAATATCGACAAACCCATAGCAGAACTTAAAGCATTTGCAAAAACAAAATTGCTGAAACCTGGTCAGTCAGAAACTGTCAAGCTCACCTTATCTCCTAAAGATTTGGCTTCGTTTATGGAAAGCAGGAGTGCCTGGATTGCTGAAGCTGGAAACTATAAAGTGGCCATTGGTGCTTCATCATTAGCTATCAAACAATCTGCAGAATTTTCTTTAGCTAAAGAACTGGAAGTAGAAAAAGTGCATCAGTCTTTTGCATTAACCGCCCCGGTTAATGAGCTGAAAAGCAAGTAAGGCGAATCAACCACTAACTCGGATTTTCTTGAGTTGGTGGTTGATTTTATCAGGCACTGCAAGCTCTTTAAATTGAAAAGTTAACTATTAATCTTATTTTCCCCAATAGGTGTGCAAGCATGTATTGCAGCCTATAATTTTGTTTCAATTCACAAAATATTTTCAAAGCGAATAGGTTCGATCCTTTGTATAGCCCATCAAAATTCTTAATCAATTTTAATCAGGTTTCAAATGCTTTGCTAACTTTGTCGGTGCTGTGAAAACAACCCTTTGCCTATCTTGTTGATACTTGTACACCTTTTGCTAATATTAATATGGTTAAATTCATTCTTCCCGAAGAAGTTCTTCCGCTCAGAAGCCTGATGCTTAGGGATGGTAAGCCTTTTGAAGAATGTATTTTCGAAGGAGATAATGCATATGATACTTTTCACCTAGGCTATTTAGATGATAACAGGATCAGATCGGTAGCTACCTTTATGCGAAATGATTTTTTCCCAGAGGATGGTGAAGGTTATCAGCTTCGTGGAATGGCTACACATCCGGATTATGGAGGCAGGGGCTTTGGAGTGGCATTAATTAACTTCGCCATTGATTATCTGAAAGAATACAATACAGATTATCTTTGGTGCAACGCAAGGTCTACGGCAGCACCTTTCTACAAAAAAATCGGGTTTATCAATGAATCACCAGAATTTGATATTCCGGGCATTGGTTTCCATTATGAAATGCGACTAAAACTAAAATAATATATAAACATGAAAACAATTGATCAGTTAAATTTTAAAGATAAAAAAGCACTTATCAGGGTAGATTTCAACGTGCCTTTAGATGGTGAATTTAAAATTACCGATGATAAAAGAATGCGTGCAGCACTTCCAACCATTACTAAAATTTTAAATGATGGCGGTTCTGTAGTTTTAATGTCTCACTTGGGTAGACCAAAGGATGGCCCGACTGATAAATATTCTTTAAAACATATTTTAGGTGATTTATCACGGATGCTTGATCTTGAGGTGAAATTTGCTGATGATTGTATTGGTGAAGATGCTGTTAAACAAGCAAAAAATCTTTTCCCAGGCGAAGTTCTATTATTAGAAAACCTTCGTTTTTATAAAGAAGAAGAAAAAGGTGATGTAGCCTTCGCAGAGAAATTATCAAAATTAGGTGATGTTTATGTGAATGATGCCTTTGGTACCGCTCACCGTGCACATGCATCTACCTCAATTATTGCACAATTTTTCCCTGATGCAAAATACTTCGGTTATTTAATGGCCTCAGAAGTAGAAAATGCTGAAAAAATCTTGAATCATGCTGAACGTCCTTTCACTGCGATTATGGGTGGAGCAAAAGTTTCTGATAAAATTTTATTGATCGAAAAGTTGTTGGATAAGGTTGATAACCTGATTATCGGCGGTGGCATGGCTTATACTTTTGCAAAAGCGCAAGGTGGCGAAATAGGCACTTCTCTTTTAGAAGCCGATAAACAAGCACTTTCATTAGAATTAATAGAGAAAGCAAAAGCAAAAGGTGTAAATTTAATTTTGCCTGTTGATACAGTGATTGCAGATAAATTTGCGAACGATGCAGATAAGAAAGATGTAGATTCAGGTCAGATTCCAGCTGACTGGATGGGATTGGACATTGGCCCGAAATCTGTCGCTTTATTCCAGGAGGTGATCAAAAACTCTAAAACGTTGTTGTGGAATGGTCCGATGGGTGTTTTCGAAATGGAAAATTTCCAGGTAGGAACTAAGGCTGTTGCTGATGCTGTTGTAGCTGCAACGACTGAAAACGGTGCTTTTTCATTAATTGGTGGTGGAGATTCTGCTGCTGCAATTGCAAAATTCGGTATGGAAGATCAGGTAAGCTACGTATCTACCGGTGGTGGTGCTTTATTAGAATATATGGAAGGTAAAGAATTACCAGGAGTTAAAGCAATTAACGGCTAGTTTAGTCATCGGATGAATAATAGGCAACAAGCTATATTCATCCGATGAGTATTCGATAATTCATTTTTGGTCATCGGATGAATAACAGGCTACATGCTATATCATCCAATGAGTATTCGATAATTCATTTTTGGTCATTGGATGAATAATAGGCAATAAACTATATTCATCCGATGACTATTTCCGGTCAGATGCCTTCCAGGCATTCCGTTTAAAATCTAACATCGCTTCACTCTCTTTAATAAAATCCCCTTTTTTTATTCCGCTTAGCATAAAAAATAATTCCTGATTGCACAAGGTTCCGTTTCTCAGGCCAGCAAGATCCAGGTATGACGAGAATTTCCAGTCGCCTAAGTTTTTTGTTAAACCAGCTTTTATAGGGTTTTGATGGATGTAATGCGCACAGCTTTCCAGATAGCTTACCGTATTATTATCATCCATATCTATCAGTTCTTTTGCCTTCGTTTTTTGCTGAAATAAAGATCCGGTTCTGCATTCCTGAAGATTAATAGCTCTTGTGTAAGACCGGAGCAAAATTCCTATGGCATTATTAAGTGCGTATGGAATTTCTAGTTCGTGAGAATGAATAATTAAATGAAAATGGTTGGGCATTAAGCAATAGCATAGCAGATCACCATGTGGAATTAATTCCTTTCTGATTTTGTCTAGAAAAAATAAATAATTTGCTTCTGTGAAAAATATTTTCTGGCTATTATTTCCTTTATTATAAATATGATAAACAGAATGGGTCTCGAATTTCATCCCTAAATATAATAATTTTGAAACGGGGTTCTAATTACCACTCTCATATATAAGGATGTCTATCTTAACCACCAATTGGGGAATTTTGACTAACCCGAACACTCCCGATCAGGATCGTTGGATGATTTTGTAGTTTTATTCATTCAATTGGCCAATAAATGGTTTAGCTTTGCGATTTTACAGAAATTTTGGGTGGGCTTCCCATATTTTGATCTTCAACACATAAGTGGCTGATTTTTAGTTGTAATGAATTCATTCTTAATTGTGTCAGATGCAGAAATAGGCCTTCAGACCACGTTATTGTAACAAAAAAGATGTTGAAAACTTTTTTGTGGTAAAAAGTGGTAAAAAGTGGTAGAACTATTTACTTTTACACTAGATAAAAAGTGTAGATACCACTATGACCCAACTTTTAGGAGAATTCGATTGTAAACTTGACGCGAAGGGACGCCTTATGGTACCTGCTGCGCTTAAGAAACAATTGCCTAATTCCGAAAATGAGGGACTTATCATTAATCGTGGTTTCGAAAAAAATCTGGTGATCTATCCTAAAAATGTTTGGGATGCGGTGGTAGCCGACCTGGCGAAGTTGAATATTTACGATCAGGAAAACCGAGCCTTTGTAAGGGCTTTCACCCGTGGTGCAACTGAACTTTCGCTTGATGCTGCTGGTCGCGTGTTGCTGCCGAAATCTTTGGTGGAGTATGCAGGGATTGGAAGTGATCTGGTTTTGGCCTGTCAGTTAGACCGGATCGAGGTTTGGGATAAAAAATCTTACGAAGATATTTTTGATGATGTGCCTGCAAACTTCGCAGATCTTGCTCAAAAAGTAATGGGAAATAAGAAAGGAGGCGCTGATGGAGAATAATTACCACATTCCGGTAATGCTGCAGCCGTGTATCGATGGACTAAATATTAATCCTGATGGGGTTTATGTTGATGTGACTTTTGGTGGAGGTGGGCATTCGAAAGAAATTCTAAAACATTTGAGCGCTAAAGGAAAACTCATCGCTTTTGATCAGGATCCTGATGCGCAACAAAATATTCCTGACGATAATCGCCTGGTTTTTATCGAACAGAATTTTGGATTTTTAAAAAATAATCTTCGCTTAAACGGTGTAAGGGAGGTTGATGGCATTCTGGCTGACTTAGGTGTTTCTTCTCATCAGTTTGATGTTCCTCAACGTGGATTTTCCATCCGTCATAATGCGGATTTAGATATGCGAATGGATCAGCACCGCAACTTAACCGCTGCTGAAGTGCTGAATACCTATTCTGAAGATAAATTACATAAGCTTTTCGGTATTTATGGCGAGGTGAAAAATGCGAAATCACTTGCTCGTGCAATTGTTACTTCTCGCTTGGAAGCTCCTTTTACTGATATTGATAGCTTAAAAAATGCTATCGCATCTTACATCCCGAAAGGAAAAGAAAATAAATACCTGGCGCAGGTTTTTCAGGCCTTGCGTATTGAGGTGAATGCTGAAATACAAGTTTTGGAAGATTTTTTGGCGCAGGCTGCTGATGTATTAAAACCCGGAGGTCGTTTGGTGGTGATGTCATATCATTCATTGGAAGATAGACCGGTTAAGAATTTCATGGCTAAAGGTAAGTTTCAGGGAGAGGTAGAGAAAGACTTTTTTGGGAATCAACAAAAGCCGTTCAATGTAATTACCAGGAAAGCCATTGTTGCTAACGAAGAAGAAATTGCTCAAAATAATCGTGCCCGTAGTGCGAAATTAAGAATTGCGGAGAAGATATGAACAAGTTCAGGGAGGAGATAGAAGAGGAGGAAGTTGGTCCTGAGCCGGAGTTGAAGGCTGTGCCTAAAAAACCGAAAACAGCTGAAGAAAAAATGGATAGTAATTCATTTATCAGTAAGCTTTTTAATGATGGATTGGTATCAAAAGAGGCGGCAACAGATGCTTTGCCTTATTTGTGTTTCCTGGCTTTTTTAGGTATGGTATATATCGCCAACAGTCACTTTGCGGTAAATAATGTGCGCCGGATTGATAAATTAAATAAAGAAGTAAAAGAATTAAGATGGGAGTATAAATCGTTAAAGGCCGACTTAATGTTCAAAAGCAAATTGACAGAAGTAGCCAAAAAAGTAGATACTCTTGGAATAAAAGAACTCATTGAACCACCAAAAAAAATAATTGTTAAAAGCGATGAATATTAGAGCAAACATCTTGCTTCGTGTATATCTGGCATTTGGCTTAATTGTGCTTTTTGCATTCGCGGTGTTTTTGCGCCTGGGTCAGGTGCAGTTTGTGCAGGGAAAAAAATGGAAAGCAATGGCCGATAGCCTGTCAACACGTTATGTAAGTGTAGAAGCTACTCGCGGAAATATCTATTCTAACGACGGCAGTTTGCTGGCTACATCAGTGCCTGAATATGAGTTGCGGATGGATATGTTTGCTGGTGGTATTGCAGAACAGAAAGTCTTTTATGAAAAGGTAGACTCACTGGGTATTAAACTGGCGCAGATTTTTCAGGATAAAACGGCAAAAGAATATGCCCGGATGTTGCGTAAAGGACGGCAGGATAGTGCACGCTATTTGCTTATCCACCGAAAAGTAGGTTATGCAGATCTTAAAACGATCCGGACTTTTCCGCTCTACAACATTGGTAAATTTAGTGGTGGTTTAATCGCTGTTCAGCAGAACAAGCGAATTCTTCCGTTTCAGGCATTGGCTGCACGTACCATTGGTTATAAAAATGAAAATGTTAAAAATGGTGTTGGTTTAGAAGGTGCATATAATGAGTACATTAATGGTGAAACCGGAAAAAGATTAATGCAGCGGATTGCAGGAGGGGTTTACATTCCTGTTAATGAAGAAGCCGAAGTAGCACCGAAAGATGGAGCCGATATCATCTCAACTATTGATATCAATATGCAGGATTTAACCCAGAATGCACTCGAAAAGCAACTGAAGCTCATGAAGGCAGATCACGGAACCGCAATTTTGATGGAGGTGGCAACAGGTGAGGTCAGAGCGGTAGCTAACTTTTCGAAAATTGAAGAAGGGGTTTATAAGGAGAAATTCAATTATGCCATTGCTGGTAATCAGGATCCCGGATCAACTTTTAAGCTGGCCTCTTACATGGCATTGTTGGAAGATAAACTGGTAGATACTAATACCATGATTGGTACCGGATATTACCAGATTCCTGGGAAGTTAATTACCGATTCGCACCCGAAAATAGAGGCTGTTACTGTAAAACGAGCATTCGAAGAATCATCGAATGCGGCCATTGCAAAATTGATTAATACCCATTACGGAGGCGACCCAATCAGGTTTACTGATCATTTGTACGATTGGCACTTAAACGAAAAGATGGGTTTGCAAATCCCTGGTGAAGCGATGCCGGTAGTTAAAAACCCGAAAACAAATAGAAGCTGGAATAAAAACATGACCCTGCCACAAATGGCTTATGGTTATGAAATGCAGCTCACACCACTTAAAATGTTGTCGTTTTATAATGCTGTAGCCAACGATGGAAAATACGTAGCGCCAATTTTTGTGAAAGAAATTAGAAGGTTAGGTAACCCTGTTGAGCAATTTAAGGCGAGGGTAATCAATGATAAAATTTGTTCTGACGTCACGCTTAGCAAAATTAAAGCAATGTTAGAAGGCGTGGTAACAGAGGGAAGCGGAAAAAATATCGTTTACAATCCGCTTTATAAAATTGCTGGTAAAACAGGTACGGCTCAGGTTGCTGATGCCAATAAAGGATATAAAGCCAATAAACAGTATCAGGCTTCTTTCGTGGGGTATTTCCCGGCAGATAAGCCGAAATATTCACTGATTGTAGTTATTAATGATCCAAAAGGCGCTTATTATGGTGCTACTGTTTCCGGGCCGGTGTTCAGGGAAATTGCAGATCGGATTTATGCCAGCGATATGCAAATGTACAATGACATGCCAACGCGACTGGTAGGTAATACAGGTAATCCACCAACAAAAGCAGGTCAGAGCAAGGCCACGCAAAAAGTATATAAGGCATTTGGTTTCAAACCGCTGTTTGCTTCGAAATCTGAATATTACAATATTATTGATACCAGTGCTGGAACGGTATTTCAGGAAAATAATGAGCGAAGAGGTGTAATGCCAAATGTTACCGGAATGGGCTTAAAAGACGCGCTTTACCTTTTAGGGAATGCAGGATTAAAAACAAAGGTGTATGGATCGGGTAAAGTGATTGCCCAATCTATAGCCGCTGGTACCAAAGTTGGAAAAGGTTTAGGTGTACAGATAGAGTTGAATTAAAAAAGTTCGGAGTCTGAAGTCAGAAGTCCGCAGATAATAAGAGTAAAAGTCTTGATACTTAATACTCACTACTTGATAATAAAATATGCAATTACAAGATTTACTTTATGGTGTAACGATTAAAGAATTGGTTGGTAAAACCGATAGGGAAATCAATGCGCTTAACTTTGATTCGCGCAAGGTTGGTAAAGAAGATGTTTTTTTTGCTATTTCCGGAACTGTTACAGATGGTCACCAGTTCATTGAGCAGACTATCGCGCAGGGCGCAACGGTTATCATTTGTGAAAATCTGCCGGAAATACATGATTTCACCATTACCTATATTAAGGTAGATAATACAGCTGCAGCTTTAGGGATTATGGCAGGGCACTATTTTGGTAATCCCTCCGCAGATTTAAGGCTGATTGGCATTACCGGTACCAATGGAAAAACGACGATTGCTACCATTCTATTCAAGCTTTTTAGAGATTTAGGTTATAAAACCGGACTCATTTCTACAGTAGAAAATTATATAAATGATATTGTAATTCCGGCAACACATACTACACCAAATCCAATTGCATTAAACCAGTTATTAAAAGACATGGTAGATGGAGGTTGCGATTACTGTTTTATGGAAGTGAGTTCGCATGCGGTTTCGCAGCATAGAATTGAGGGTTTAAGTTTTTCTGGTGGTGTTTTCTCGAACCTTACGCATGATCATTTAGACTTTCATAAAACCTTCGAGAGCTACCTAAAAGCGAAAAAAGCCTTCTTTGATCTGCTTCCAAAAACAGCATTTGCGTTAACCAATATTGATGATAAGAATGGTAATGTGATGTTGCAGAATACTAAAGCCCATAAAAAAACTTATGCGCTCAAACAACTCGCAGATTTCAAAGCGAAGATTATTGAAAACGGATTCAGTGGTTTGCATTTGGATATTGATAATGAGGATGTTTATTTTAAGCTTATTGGTTCATTTAATGCCTATAATTTATTGGCCGTATATGGAACAGCCCTGCTTTTAGAGCAGGATAAATTAAAAGTGTTGACTTCTTTAAGTCGATTAACAGGTGCTGAAGGACGTTTCGACTACATCGTTTCTGAAAATAAAGTAATTGGTATTGTGGATTACGCACATACTCCGGATGCCGTACAAAATGTTTTAGGCACGATTGCAGATATCCGTAAAGGAACAGAACAGGTCATTACTGTAATTGGTTGCGGTGGCGATAGAGATAAAACGAAACGGCCGATTATGGCGCAGGTGGCTTGCGACTGGAGTGATAAGGTTATTTTAACATCAGATAATCCAAGAACAGAAGATCCGCAAAGTATTATCGCAGATATGGAAGCTGGTGTTTCGCCAACCAACAGACGTAAAACATTATCCATTTTAGATAGGAGAGAGGCCATTAAAACGGCTTGCCACCTGGCTCAACATGGAGATATTATTTTAATTGCAGGGAAAGGGCACGAAAAATACCAGGAAATAAATGGTGTTAGAAACCATTTCGACGACAAAGAAATTTTACTAGAACAATTAAACCCGGACAGCTAATGTTATATTTACTATTCGAATACTTGCATAAGCACTATGACATTCCTGGTTTAAGGTTGTTTCAGTACATCACGTTCCGTGCGTCAATTTCCATTATTTTATCATTGGTTATTACCACCGTTTATGGTAGGAGGTTAATTGATTATCTCCATAAGAAACAAGTTGGTGAGATTGTCAGAAATCTTGGCCTCGAGGGGCAAATGCAGAAACAAGGTACCCCAACAATGGGTGGGATTATCATTTTGCTTGGTATTCTGATTCCTACATTGCTGTTTGCTAACATTTCGAATATCTATGTCATCCTGATGATCATTACAACCGTTTGGATGGGAGCTGTAGGTTTTCTGGATGATTATATAAAAGTATTCAAAAAGAATAAAGAAGGATTAGCAGGTAAGTTTAAGGTTGTTGGTCAGGTAGGTTTGGGTTTAATTGTAGGTACAACCATGTATTTTCACCCGAATATTGTAGTGAGAGAAACCGTTCAGGATGATGTTAAAAATACTTCTCCTGCACCGATGGTTTTGCGTCAGAAAGGAGAAACCTTTTACTATACGCAAGATGTAAAATCGACTAAAACTAACATGCCTTTTTACAAAAATAATGAATTTGATTATGCGAAGGTGCTGAAGTTTTTGGGTGGCGATTATCAAAAATTTGCGTTCATTATATTTTTGCTGATTACTGTTTTTATTATCACTGCCGTATCAAATGGCGCGAATATAACCGATGGTATAGATGGACTGGCAACCGGAACATCTGCAGTAATTGGAATTACACTAGGGATTTTAGCCTATGTTTCCGGTAACACGGTGATGGCCGATTACCTTAATATCATGTACATTCCGAATTCTGCGGAGTTGATGATCTTCGCGGGCGCATTTGTCGGATCGTGCGTAGGTTTCCTTTGGTACAATTCTTATCCGGCCCAGATATTTATGGGAGACACCGGAAGTTTAGCCATTGGTGGCATTATCGCTTCATTCGCACTGATGATCCGCAAGGAACTGTTGATTCCAGTTCTATGCGGCGTTTTTCTGGTAGAGTTAGTCTCTGTAATTATGCAGGTTTCCTATTTCAAATACACAAAGAAACGATTTGGAGAAGGACGAAGAATATTTCTGATGTCGCCTTTGCATCACCATTATCAGAAAAAGGGATATCACGAAGCGAAAATTGTAACGCGTTTCTGGATTATCGGAATCATGCTGGCAATCATCACGATAGTGACATTAAAATTGAGGTAGCGGAAAGCTGAAAGACTAAAGCTGAAAGCACAAAGAATAGAATTGAAAACTAACATGCCTTAAGTGGTAAATAAAAATAAATAAGTGGTATTAGGCTCGGTCTTGATACTTGATACTAAATACTCGATACTAATTAAAAATGAACACCAATCAAAATAATACATCAGGTAACGCGCAGTCAGCAATGGCAGGGCAGGGCCGTGTCGTTATTTTGGGTGCAGGCGAAAGTGGTGTTGGCGCTGCTAAACTTGCGCAGGCAAAGGGCTTTGAAGTGTTTGTATCCGACTTTGGCCCCATAGCTGATAAGTATAAATTAGCTTTAGAACAGTTAAACGTGCCTTTCGAATCGGCACAGCATACAGAAGAACTGATATTGAATGCAGGCGAAGTAATTAAAAGTCCGGGTATTCCATCTACTGCTCCAATCATTAAAAAGTTAGTGGCACAAGGAATACCTGTCATTTCAGAGATTGAGTTTGCCAAGCGTTATACTTCGGCCAAGACAATCTGCATTACCGGTTCGAACGGTAAATCAACCACCAGTTTGCTTACCTACCATATTCTTAAAAACGCAGGTTTAAATGTGGGCCTTGCTGGCAATATCGGACAAAGTTTTGCAGCCCAGGTTGCAGCAGAAAGTTACGATTATTATGTGTTGGAAATTTCCAGCTTTATGCTTGATGATATGTTCGAATTTAAGGCAGATATCGCTGTGCTTTTAAATATCACACCAGATCATTTGGACCGCTACGATTACAAAATGGAAAACTATGTTGCATCGAAAATGCGCATTATTCAGAATCAAACTGCAGATGATGTCTTTATCTACTGTGCAGACGATGAAGAAAGCATTAAAGCGGTAGAAAATTTTCAGCCGGTAGCCAAAACATTTCCGTTCTCGATTACCAAAAAAATTGAACCAGGCGCTTATTTAGAAGCGCAAACGATAACGATCCTTTTAGAACCAAATAAAGAACTAACCATGTCTATTCTTTCAGATTTAGCCCTACAAGGCAAGCACAACATTTACAACTCTATGGCTTCGGGCATTGTTGCGAAGGTTTTAGAGTTAAGAAATGAAACCATCCGTGAGAGTATGGGTAATTTCAAAAATATTGAGCACAGGTTAGAGCATGTGGCAAAGATATCTGGAATCGATTTTATTAACGATAGCAAGGCTACCAATATAAATTCTACCTGGTATGCTTTAGAAAGCATGACGGCCGACGTGGTTTTAATTATGGGCGGCGTTGATAAAGGCAATGATTACAACATGCTTAAAGATTTAGTGAAAAGCAAAGTGAAAGCTATTGTTTGTTTAGGAAAGGATAATAAACGTATTCACGATGCTTTTGAAGATGATGTAGAAATTATTGTAAATACATTTTCTGCAGATGAAGCCACGCAAATTGCTTACCATCTGGCTAAACGCGGAGATGCAGTTTTACTTTCACCTGCATGTGCCAGTTTCGATTTATTTAAAAGTTATGAAGACCGCGGTAATCAGTTTAAAGCGGCAGTTAGAGAATTATAAACAGGAGGCTTAAAAAGATGTTCCAAGCACTACTTGATAAAACAAAAGGCGATAGATGGATCTGGTTGATCATCATCCTGCTTTCGCTTATATCGGTGATGGCAGTTTACAGTGCAACCGGAACTTTAGCCTATAAAAAAGGTGAAGCCGTAGAAAAATTGCTCTTAACCAAACACCTGATTTTCGTGTTGATGGGGATTGGAATGATCTATATTGCGCATTTACTTGATTACCGCTACTATGCCGGGATATCAAAAATTCTGATGATTATCACGGTGCCGCTGCTGGTATATACGCTAATCTTCGGTACAAATTTGAACGATGCCTCACGCTGGGTAAAAATTCCGGTGATAGGGCTAACCTTTCAAACTTCCGACTTGGCGAAATTAGCATTGATTACATTTTTAGCCAGAATGCTGACGAAGAAACAGGAGAACATTAAAGATGTAAAAGAATCTTTTTTACCGATCATGGGCTCCGTTTGTGTGGTTTTCGTATTAATTGCCCTTGCCAATTTATCTACGGCACTGATGCTTTTTGGCGTAAGTATTTTACTGTTGATTATCGGGCGGATTAGTATTAAGCAAATCGCCATTGTTTGTGCCGGCGGTTTTGTATTGCTGTTATTTGTATTCTTCCTCGGGCCGAGGCGGAAGACTTACATGTCCAGGATTAACACGTTCCTGCATCCGGAGATGCAGCATTCAGATAAAACTTTCCAGGCAGACCAGGCAAAAATTGCTTTGGCTACTGGTGGTGTTTTTGGTAAAGGACCAGGTAATAGTACGCAGCGCAACTTCCTGCCACATCCGTATTCCGATTTTATTTTCGCCATTATTATTGAAGAATGGGGAACATTGGGAGGAGTTGTCATTATGGTGCTTTACCTGGTGCTTTTATACCGATGTATAAAGATAGTTACCAAGGCCCCGAAGGCATTCGGAGCGCTATTGGCAGCGGGGCTAAGCTTTAGTTTAACCATTCAGGCTTTCGCAAACATGGCGGTTGCTGTTGGTTTAGGTCCGGTAACAGGGGTGCCTTTGCCGCTGGTAAGTATGGGTGGAACTTCCATGATTTTTACCAGTGTGGCTTTCGGGATCATTCTGAGTGTAAGCAGAGATGTAGAAGAAAATGCTGGCGCAATAGCCAAAGAAGATAAAGAAAAAGTAAAAAATAAAGTGATTGTTGGAGAACTTCCGGCATTTGGATAAGCGTTGTTGAAGAATTTAACCGCAGAGAACACAAAGTGAAAGCGCTAAGAAACGCAAAATGTAAAATAAGTTACAGCCAGGGTATTTAATGGTTCATGGTTTGGAAATAAGAAAATTGCTTGGTGTGCTTTGCGAAAACCTTAGCGCCTTTGCGGTTAAATAAAATAAATTAAAAATGAATAATTCCCCAAAAATTATCATATCAGGTGGTGGCACCGGCGGGCATATATTTCCCGCCGTAGCCATAGCCAATGCGCTAAAACGCTTGGTGCCTTCTTGTGAAATTCTATTTGTGGGTGCAAACGGACGTATGGAAATGGAAAAGGTTCCTGCTGCCGGATATAAAATTATTGGCTTAAATATTAGTGGCATGCAAAGAGGTTCAATTTTGAAAAACCTCGCCTTGCCGTTTAAGGTAATTGGAAGTGTAACAAAGGCTTTAGAGATTATTAAAGATTTTAAGCCAGATGTGGTGGTTGGAGTTGGTGGCTATGCCTCCGGACCAATATTATACGCCGCCTCACTGAAAGGAATACCCTATTTAATCCAGGAGCAAAATTCATATGCCGGAGTAACCAACAAATGGCTGGGAAAAAAAGCTTCAAAAATATGTGTGGCTTTTGATGAGATGGATCAGTTCTTTCCGGCTGCTAAAATATTAAAAACCGGTAATCCGGTTCGGAAAGAGGTAGTGGATATTAAGGGCAAACATTATGCGGGTGCTGAATTGCTGAAACTCGATCCATTGAAAAAAACGATCATGGTTACCGGCGGAAGCCTGGGTGCCGGAACGTTAAACAAAGCGATTGAAAAACATTTGCCCGAGATCTTAGCAAAGGATGTTCAGGTGGTTTGGCAAACCGGCAAGTTCTATTACAAAGGAATCATAGAAAGATTGGGCTTGGAGTACCATCCCAATGTGCGGATTCTTGAATTTCTGAATAAAATGGATTTGGCCTATGCTGCTGCAGATGTAATTATCTCAAGAGCGGGGGCAGGTACCATCGCAGAACTTTGCCTGATCAAAAAGCCGGTGATTCTGGTGCCTTCGCCAAATGTTGCTGAAGACCACCAAACAAAAAATGCAATGGCTTTGGTAAAGAACGGCGCTGCTCTTTTGGTTAATGATCGCTCTGCTGAAGATACATTAGTTAAAGCGGCATTAGAATTATTGGATAACCAGGACCAAAGTCGAAAGTTAGCTGAAAATATTGGAAAAATGGCACTTCCGGCAGCAGATGAAATTATTGCTGGGGAAGTATTGAAATTGATTAGATAAACGTAAAGTAGGAGGCTGAAAGTGGAAAGCCAAAAGCAAATGCGAAATCTTAGATAATAGTAGAAAAGAAATAGATTAAAAAAATAGATATATACGGTAGAAAGGTAGCTTTAAGCTTTAGTCTTTCCGCTTTAAACTTACGACAATGGAAAGGCGGCTTTAAGCTTGAGTCTTTCTGCTTTTAGCTCATAAAAAAATGGAATTAAGTAAAATAAACAGGGTCTTTTTTGTAGGTGTCGGTGGTATCGGCATGAGTGCACTTGCCCGTTATTTTGCTAAAAGAGGCCAGCTGGTTTGTGGTTACGATAAAACGAAAACCAGGCTTACCGAAACATTAGAGAACGAAGGAATCTTAATCACTTATACGGATGAAGTTTCCTCATTGCCGGAAACATTTTTAACTCCGAAGGAAGATACGCTGGTGGTTTATACGCCCGCCATTCCGAAAGATTTGAAAGTATTGACTCATTTCAGAGATCTGGGTTTCACCTTGAAAAAAAGGTCTGAAGTATTGGGCATCATCAGTAAAGGGATGTTTTGTATCGGCATTGCGGGTACGCATGGTAAAACAACCACATCCGCTATCGTTGCACATCTCCTTACAGATACGGGTTACGGCTGCACCGCATTCTTAGGCGGAATTGCCAGTAATTATAACAGCAACGTACTCTATGGAGATAACAACGTTGTAGTGGTAGAAGCAGATGAGTATGATCGTTCATTCTTAACCTTACATCCTGATATAGCAGTGATTACATCAATGGATGCAGATCACCTCGATATCTATGGCGACAAAAGCCAGTTGGAAGAGTCATTCAGGTTATATGCGAGTCAATTGAAGGACGATGGGAAGCTGTATGTTCACGAAGGTCTGCCTTTAGAAAATAGCACAACCTACGCAGCAAGCTCAACCGCTAATGCAAAGGCCATTAACCTAAGAGTAGAGGGCGCAAAATTCGTTTTTGATTATGAAGATGATCATCATAAAATTAACAACATTAGTTTAATGTTGCCTGGAAAACACAATGTTGAAAATACGACCGTGGCCATTGCCATCGCCTTGCAATTGGGGATTGAACCTGAAAAAGTAAAACAAGCGGTTGCAAATTTCAAGGGCGTTAAGCGTCGTTTTGAATATATTGTAAATAACCAATCGCAGATTTATATTGATGATTACGCACACCATCCGGAAGAGTTAAAAGCTTGTTTCAATGCGGTACGTCAATTATATCCGGAAAAAAAACTGACGGTGATTTTTCAACCGCATTTGTTTACGCGGACGCGTGATTTTGCGGATGAATTTGCAAATGTTTTAGGAACTGCAGATGAACTTTTACTGCTTGATATTTATCCTGCCAGGGAATTGCCATTGGAGGGAATAAATGCCCAGTTTTTATTAAATAAAATTACGCTGGAGAATAAACGGATTTTTTCAAAAGATGCGGCTGTTCAATATATTAAAGATGAAAAACCTGAATTGATTTTAACCGTAGGTGCGGGAGATATTGATACTATTATTGAACCACTAAAAATGATATTAACCAATGCTTAAAAGATTTGACTGGAGCGCAATATTTACTGGCTTTGCCTGGCTCATTAGCCTGGCAGGCGTTGTGGTGCTTTTAAGTTTCATCAATGTGAAAAAGCAAACGGTAAAATGTACGGATGTTAAAATCTTGATTCCTGGCGCAGATAATTTTATCGAAAGAGAAGAGATTGATGCCATTTTGAAAGAAGATCAGGGGGTGCTTTTAGGCCGGAATCTGGAAAAAATTAATATTCATCAGATAGAAAAAAAGCTGCAATCCAACCCCTATATCGCATTTGCGAAAGTTTATGTAGATATGGACGGCGTTTTACACATTGAGGTAAAACAAAGACAGCCCATTGTACGTATATTAAATGAAACTGGACAAGACTTCTATATTGACAATGATGGATTAAAAATGCCGATCTCTTCTAATTTCACCGCGAATGTGCTGGTTGCTACCGGTCACATCTCGGAAGTTTTTGGCAGCCGCGTAGATACACTTCACACTAAGTTAGCGCGCGACCTCTATCAAACCGCTCAATACATTAAAAAAGATACCCTTTGGGATGCTCAAATCGAACAGATTGTGGTTGATCAGCAAAATGATATGGAACTTATTCCAAGAGTTGGAAATCAACGTATTATTTTGGGAAATGCAGATTCATTAGAAAAGAAGATGAATAACCTGTTGATTTTCTATAAAAAAGCGATGCCTCAGGTAGGTTGGGAAGCCTATAGAACAATTAATGTGAAGTATACCAATCAGATTGTTTGCCAGAGACGCGATTCAACCGAGATTGCAAGGAACCTGAAGCGGCTTTCAAAAATGGATAGCATTCGTGTTCACCAAAAAGTGTCAGATTCGCTGATTAGCAACGTTATCGCAACAGCAGTTAAAGAAAAGCCAGTGCAAAGAACGGTGGCGGTAACACCTCAGCGGGTTGAACCAAAAAAAACCGAGACGAAGAAAGTGGAGGCTAAGAAACCTGAAACTAAAAAGGTAGAGGTAAAAAAGACAACGGTTAAGAAAGTAGAACCCAAAAAGGCGGTAACGCCGGCTGTAAAACCGAAAGAAACTAAAACAGCAGCAAAAAAGGATAAGCCAAAAGCAACAGCAGCGGCGAAACCAGCGTTGAGTGCAGCAGCACTTAAAAAACAAAAGGAAGCAAGAGATAAGGAAATCAGAGCCCTAGAAAAACAATATAAAACTCAGCAAAATTAACAAATATGGACAAGGCAAAATTTACCAGTCAGTCGCCCATTGTAGTAGGATTGGATATCGGTACTACAAAAATATGTGTTATCGTTGGTCGCAGGACACAACACGGTAAGATAGAAATTTTAGGAATAGGCAAGGCAGAATCGGCGGGGGTGACACGTGGCGTAGTTTCTAACATTCAAAAAACGGTACAGGGCATTGTGCAGGCAGTTGAGGTTGCCAGCGGACAATCCAATGTAGAAATACAGGTGGTAAATGTGGGAATTGCTGGTCAGCACATTAAGAGCTTGCAGCATAGAGGAATTTTAACAAGAAGAGAATTAAACAACGAGATCGGTAAAAAAGATATCGATAAGTTGATCGATGATATGTTTAAACTGGTAATGCCTCCCGGAGAAGAAATTATCCATGTATTGCCGCAAGAATTCACCATTGATAATGAGCCGGGAATCAAGGATCCGATTGGTATGGCAGGGGTACGCCTTGAAGCCAACTTCCACATCATTTCAGGTCAGGTAACGGCAGTGAAAAATATTATTAAATGTGTAAACAATGCAGGTTTACAAACTCAGGATCTGATTCTTGAGCCATTGGCGTCTTCTGAATCGGTGTTGAGCGAGGAAGAGAAAGAAGCGGGTATTGCATTGGTAGATATTGGTGGTGGTACAACTGATATTGCGATTTTCCATGAAGGCATTATTCGCCATACGGCTGTAATCCCATTTGGTGGAAATAGCGTTACGGAAGATATCAGAGAGGGCTGCTCTGTGATGCGTAATCAGGCTGAGTTATTGAAAACACGTTTCGGTTCTGCACTTGCTGAGGAGAACAAAGAAAACGAAATCATTTGTGTACCAGGTTTACGTGGTCGCGAGCCGAAAGAAATTTCTGTTAAAAACCTTGCTTACGTTATTCAGGCAAGGATGGAAGAGATTATAGAACATGTTTACTATGAAATCAAATCTTCGGGTTACGAGAAAAAATTAATTGGTGGTATTGTAATTACCGGCGGTGGCGCTTTGTTAAAGCACTTGTCTCAGGCAGTAGAATATGTAACGGGTTTGGATTGCAGAATTGGTTATCCGAATGAGCATTTATCTAAATACGAAGATATGCCTAAAACCATTTATGATGATCTCAAAAGCCCAATGTATGCCACGAGTGTTGGCTTATTGATTAAAGGTATTCAAAAAGCAGAAGAGCTGATTGAGGAAATGAAACAACCAGGTGTTTTTGTAGAAAAACCAAAAACGATTAAAGAGAAAGAAAAACGCGGACCAGGTTTGTTCGATAAATTATTAGCAAAAACGAAGACTTTCATTCAGGATGATATGAATGTAAGCGATGAAGATTACTTGAAAAGCTAAGACTTTTCAACAAACAGAGAGTTTTCCACATTCTTAACAAATGTGGAAAACGTATGTTGAAAAAGTGTTAATATTACATTGAGTAATGAACAGAATTTAAAAATTTTTAAACAACTGATTCATAAAGATATGCAGTTCGAAATGT
>Ga0308159_1000359_pt1 | contig 114701 bp, 88 predicted proteins | sample PhyCR1_FD_201040 | JGI IMG/M metagenome (GOLD analysis project Ga0308159, IMG submission 201040) | Phyllosphere microbial communities from UC Gill Tract Community Farm, Albany, California, United States - DLSLC.R1 | ecosystem: Host-associated > Plants > Phyllosphere > Unclassified | place: USA...
GACCAAAGCGGAAAGACTAAAGACCAAAGCGGAAAGACTAAAGACCAAAGCGGAAAGACTAAAGACCAAAGCGGAAAGACTAAAGACCAAAGCGGAAAGACTAAAGACCAAAGCGGAAAGACTAAAGACCAAAGCGGAAAGACTAAAGGCTTTATTAAGGGCCTGCACCATGGACGATTAACGATAGACGACAAACGATCAACATCATCCAAATCTGTGTAATCCTTCAATCGGTGCAATCATCCCGAAGGTAAAACATATCTTAGTAAATAAATCTATTTGACTATGAATAAGAACATTTTATTAAGCTTATTTGTGCTAATACTGTTTGGCTGTAACCAAGGCAAGAAACCTGTAGAAAAAATTACGTTAATGAAATATCCTGAAACGAAGAAAGACAGCACCACCGATAATTACTTTGGCAAAACGATTGCTGATCCGTATCGCTGGTTGGAAAATGATACCTCAGCCGAGACTCAAGCCTGGGTAGTTGCTCAAAATAAAGTTACCCAAAACTATTTGAGTCAGATTCCATATCGGGAAGATATTAAAAGACGGCTAACAGAAATCTGGAATTACCCTAAGGAAAGTGCGCCGTTTAAAGTGGGCGAATACTATTTTTTCACTAAAAACGATGGTTTACAAAATCAAGGCGTTTGGTTTATCAAAAAGGGCTTAACTGGTAAAGAGGAATCTTTTTTAGATCCCAATAAACTTACGGCCGATGGTACTGCGGCAATTTCTTTACTAGGATTTTCGCACGACAAAAAATATGTGGCTTATTCTGTTGCCCAAGCGGGTTCAGATTGGAGTAATATTTATGTAATGGATATCGCGACTAAAACGAAACTGCCTGATGAACTGAAATGGACTAAATTTTCTGGTGCCGCCTGGAAAAACGATGGCTTTTATTACAGCAAATTTGACGAACCTGCAAAAGGAACTGACTTATCTGCTGCAAACAAATTTCAGAAAATCTACTATCATAAATTGGGCGATCCGCAGCAAAATGATCAGTTAATATTTGAAGATAAAACTAATCCAAATCTGTATTTTGGAGCAAGTGTTACCGAAGATGATCGCTTTTTAATCATTTATGCTAACGCAGGAACATCTGGCAACGCACTTTTTTATCAAGATTTAAGCGAAAAGAATAGCAAAATTTCCCTGCTGGTAAAGGGATATGAAAATAACCATAGCATTGTAGATAATAATGGTGACAAGCTACTATTGAACACAGATTTAGGTGCCGAAAACAAGCAGGTGGTGTTGATAGATCCCAAAAATCCTGACCCTAAGTACTGGCAAAACACTATTCCTGAGTCTAAACTTCCGCTGGAAGGTTTGAGTAGCGGCGGTGGTTTTCTATGGGCATCTTACCTTAAAGATGCCAGTACTCATATCGTTCAGTTTGATTTATCAGGGAAGCAGATTGGCGAAGTGAAGTTGCCTGATATTGGTACGGTTAGTGGCTTTGGAGGCTTTAAAAACGATAAGGAATTTTTCTATACTTTCACCAACTTCACTACACCAGGAACGATTTACAGGTATGACATTGACCTGGCCAAATCTGAACTTTACAAAAAATCTCAACTTAAGTTTAATACCGAAGATTATGAAACTTCTCAGGTTTTTTATCCTTCTAAAGATGGCACGAAAGTACCTATGTTTATCGTGCATAAAAAAGGGATTAAACTTGATGGAAACAATCCGGTTTACCTATATGCTTATGGCGGTTTCCAGATTAGTTTAACTCCGGCTTTTAGTTTATCCAGAATGTTATTTTTAGAAAAAGGGGGCATTTACATTCAACCGAGTTTACGCGGCGGAAGTGAATACGGAGAAGCCTGGCACAAGGGTGGAATGCTGGCTAATAAACAAAATGTTTTTGACGATTTTATTGCCGCTGCAGAATACCTGATTAAAGAAAAATATACCAATCCAGCTAAAATCGCCATTTCCGGAGGATCAAATGGTGGCTTATTGGTTGGCGCATGTATGAGCCAGCGAACAGAACTTTTCAAAGTGGCCTTGCCTGCAGTTGGTGTTTTAGATATGTTGCGTTACCACAAATTTACCGTTGGCTGGGGCTGGGCAGTTGAATATGGCACCAGCGACAAAAAAGAAGATTTCGATTACCTGATCAAATATTCGCCTCTTCACAATATTAAACCTGGAGTGAATTATCCGGCAACGCTAATTACCACCGCAGATCATGATGATCGTGTTGTACCCGCCCATTCATTTAAATTTGCAGCGACACTACAGGAAAATTACAAAGGCGAAAACCCAATGTTAATCAGAATTGAAACAAAGGCTGGCCATGGAGCGGGCAAACCTACTACGAAGATGATTGAAGAAGCTGCTGACGTTTGGAGCTTTGTATTTCAAAATTTAGGAATGAATTGGTAAGATTATTGAAAGACAAAATCTAAAGCCTATAAAATCTATAGACCAATTATAATTTGCTTTAAACAATCAAAAGCCTTTAACTTTTGTTTTAGGTGAGCTTAAGAGATATAAAATACTGAATACAATAGCATTACAAAATTATCTAGAATATTTCTAAATAGAGATATTCATAAAAGTTTATTTTGTAACTTTGCGTAAATTTTTTTTGAATGATCACTACTGATATAGCCATAATAGGCGCTGGTCCGGTTGGTTTATTTGCCATTTTTGAAGCCGGCTTATTAAAAATGCGTTGCCACTTAGTTGACTACTTACCTCAGGTTGGTGGCCAGCTTTCTGAAATTTATCCTAAAAAGCCTATTTATGATATTCCGGGTTATCCGTCAGTTTTAGCGCAGGAATTGGTTGATAATTTAATGGAGCAGGCGAAACCTTTTCATCCAACTTTTACGTTGGGCGAACGTATAGAAGGTTTAGAAAAACGTGGTGAAGCAGATTTCGTTCTAACCACCAATATGGGAACTGTTATCGAAGCTAAGGTAGTGGTTATTGCTGGTGGTTTAGGTTGTTTTGAACCGCGTAAACCAGCTGTAGAAAACTTAGTTAATTTTGAAAATGGTAAAGGGGTTAATTATATGATTCTTGATCCGGAGAAATACCGCGATCAGAAAATGGTTATTGCCGGCGGTGGTGATTCTGCCTTAGACTGGACAATTTACCTTGCTGAGGTTTGTTCTGAACTTACCCTTGTTCACAGAAGCGAAAGTTTCCGTGGGGCACCAGATTCAGTGGCTAAGGTAATGTCGTTAGCTGAAAGCGGAAAAATTAACCTTATTCTGAATAGCAATTTACAGGCTGTACAGGGAACAGATAAGTTGGAGCAAGTAGAAATTGTACAAAATCGTACGATGGAAAAAACTGTAGTTGAGGCTGACCACCTGATTCCATTGTTTGGTCTAAGTCCTAAATTAGGTCCGATTGAAGGGTGGAATTTAAACATCAGCAAAAGTGCAATAGAGGTAAATGTTGATGATTATTCGACCAATATACCTGGAATTTATGCAATTGGCGATATCAATACCTACACCAACAAATTGAAGTTAATTTTGAGTGGTTTCCATGAGGCTGCATTAATGAGCCATAGCGCTTATTCTTACATGAATCCTGGGGTGAAATACACAATGAAATATACTACGGTAAACGGTGTATCAGAATTCTAAATTTGATTAAAAGCGTTTTAAGGAAAGCAAAATAGAATATTTGATAGTTTTTTTTATTTGTGTTCTTAATGCTCTTCAGTTTTAATTAAGTTTGCGTTGATAAGCGAGCAAAATGGAAAACAACATTACAATATATATGCAAGAGCCGGATGGCTCAGTTACTGAACATGAAGCGCCAACAGATATGGGCTTAAGTTTAATGGAATTTTTAAAAGCTTCAGAATACGATATTCTGGCAACTTGCGGTGGAATGGCTTTATGCGCTACCTGCTGTGTAGATGTTTTAGAAGGCGAAGAAAAGCTTAATGAAATGACCGATGATGAATATGCAATGCTGGATACTTTACCAGATTTATTGCCAAATTCCCGTTTAGCTTGTCAGTTGCAGTTAAACAATAACATGAATGGCTTGAAAGTGAAACTCCACGGAGTGAGCTAGAAAACAGGCTTAAAATATAAAGGGCGATACTATTGTAGTATTGCCCTTTTTTGTTTTCCAATAAAACCTCGCAGGTTTTTCAAACCTGCGAGGTTTAGATCGCCTTATGTCAACAGCACCTCAGTTGGTGAGTACACTTATTTAATATTTTTAAGCGATTAATTTACCGCTATCGTTTTCCGCTCTACGTTCCAGCCGTAAACTTCAACAGCTAAATTATCTTGCCTACCGGTATATTCTACTGTAATGGTTTTTTGCTCCCCTGGTAGCACGCTTACATAATTATCATCATAAAAAGCAGGAAGGATCCGTTTTCCGCTTTGCTTATCTACCAGGGCTACTCGGTTAAAAAATGCAACCGGACTCCCCTTTGTGTTGCTCAATGTAACTTCGACTTTATTATTCGATTTTTTTGAAGCAGAGACAACCAAAAGGGCAGATTTTAGCTTTTGTAATCCGCTATACTCACCGTTTTTATCTGCCATCCAATAAATATTTTCGCTTAGGATATTTTGCTTCTGATCTAAAATTCTAAGCGATACAAATACGCCTTCTTTTTTATCTAACTTTTTTAAAAAGTCATTTAAAGGGAAGAACCTGCGAACTGATGAACCACCAATGCTATTAAATACCTGCGAAGAAAAATAATCTTTTCCATCCATATCGTAAGCCTTCGCCTGTATCATTAAATTATTTCGCCCTGCAAAGCCGTTATTCACCACGGTTACCATGCTATCAATAGGATTCATCATTACATGCAGCGGTTCGCTTCCTTTTCTCAAACCATATAAACAAGCGTTTGGATCAAGATAATAATCATACATCTGGCCACGAAGTGCTGTCCATGGGTTTTGCGTTTTCCAGATGATAGAACCTGTATACCAATCCCACATTTTATTGGAAAAACCTTCCATTAATGCACGGTACTGATCATAATTAACCAATTGTGCTTTCATAGCGAAGTCTTTCGCATTTTTTGCTTTGCCATATGGATCAATGTACTGCTCGTAAGCAATGTATTTGTGATAATCCCAAACTGAATCCGGCTTTTCCTTAAACTGAGGCGCAACCATGTTTTTTGCAGGGATAAACCTTTCTAACGATTCATAATCGCCAACGCCAACAGAACCCACTTCAGAGTTATATGGAAAGGTTTTAGTACTCCAGAAACTTTTAGGATCCTGAATGCCATAAGGCCCATCGCCATTGCCACCAAGATCATTGAAAGACATTTCATCACTATTCGAGAAATCGAAGAACTGACGGGTTCCATCCAAACGAGGCAGGATGTCTTTTTTTATAGGGTTCAAAATATCTTCTGGCGGGGTAATTTCATTTCCTCCACACCAGAAGGCAAGTGATGCATGGTTTCTGATCAATTTTACCTGATCTTCAATCGCGTCTAAAACCAAAGGATGATTGTCTGGATAATTTCTTCTTGTCCACTGGTCTTCCTTTTTTAGAGGATCAACCCAGCGGCCGTTACAATCTCCACTGAACCAAAAATCCTGAAAAACCAGGAGCCCATATTTATCACAGGCATTATAAAACTCCGGACGCTCCAAAATGGCTCCGCCCCAAATTCTAATTAAATTCAGGTTCATATCTTTATGGTACCTGATTTCTGCATCATAACGTGCATCACTGAAACGCAACATCGCATCTGATATGATCCAGTTTCCACCTTTAATAAAGATTTTCTGGCCATTAACATAGGCACCCATACTCTTGGTGTGCTCATTCCAGATGTTATCAATTTGCCTGATCCCTACTTTTAAGTTTTCCTGATCATAAATTTCGTTGGCTGCGCGGAATTGGATTTTTAAATCATATAGATTTTGTTCGCCGTAGCCGCTTGGCCACCAAAGCTTTGGCTGATCCAGGATCAGGTCTGCAAAATTAACCTCCGTATTTTTGCCGGCAGGTAATGATACTGATTTGCTCACCGTTTTACCTGCTACCTGATATTGTAACACACCAGTAACCACCTTATTGGTTGGGTTATCTACTTCTACAGAAACTTTGATTGTCGCCGGTTTCTGAGCACCTGTTGGCATCCGCTTACCTGGCACCAGTGTAACCACATGCGGGTTTTTCACATTGATGGCTTTGGTTTTTTCGATGGTTACCTTATCCCAGATTCCTGTATTCCGATCGCGGGTAGGCTGAATCCAATCCCAGCCAGCTGTATATTGGGTGGTTAAACCTTTGGCAATGGTGCCGTCTCCTCCCTGGCCTCCGTTCGGATTACCTGGAAAATCTGGCGGATAAACAATTACGGCTAATCTGTTTTTACCTGTTGGCGATAAGAACTTCGTAATGTTATATTCCGCACGGATATGCATTCCCTCGTGCGTTTTTGGATTTAATTTTTTTCCGTTCAGGAAGAACTCCGCTTTGTAGTTGATGCCGCGGAACTGCAACCATACCTGCTCATTACCAATGGCTTTCTCTGCAAAATCTTTTACAAACCAATAGGTGTAATGATCATTCCCGATGTCATATACATCAGGAATTTTTTCGTTGTTCATGCCATAAAATGGGTCAGGAACTTTTTTATTGTTTAATAAAGTAGTTAAAACAGTTCCCGGAACCGTGGCAGGCATCCAGTTATTTAAAGAGAAACCAGCGTTTGATAGTTGCGCACCATCTGCTTTAACTTCTTTTATATTGTTGCATACCCAGCCAGAATTTAATTCATAACGCTGTTGTGCAAATGAGGTCAGGCTTGCAAGAAGCAAAAATGACAAAAATAATTTCCTCATCAAGTGGATATTTATAAGATTTGAATTGGTGATTGTCCTTTTAAATTATTTAGTAGAAACTGGTCTGTCGCTTGCCGCGATTCCCCATCCTTTAGATGGCGTATTGCCCATATAAATCCTGATGTTTCCACCATCTACAATGGTTTTGTGCAAGATAAACGATTTGGTATACGGCTGCCCGTTCAACAGGATGCGCTGAATGTATTTATTTTCTGCACTATTGCCTATCACGTTAATGGTGAAAGTCTTATTGTTCGGTAAATTAATCATGGCATTTTTAACTAATGGCGTACCGAAAACGTAAGCACCATTTGCCGGATTAACAGGATAAAAGCCTAAAGAAGAAAAGATATACCAAGCACTCATCTGCCCAACATCTTCATTTCCACATAATCCATCAGGCTGTGCTGAAAAGAAATCTTTATCGATTTTACGAATCAAATCGGCTGTTTTCCACGGCTGACCAGCATAAGCATACAGGTATGGAATATGATGTCCTGGTTCGTTACCTTGTGCATAGTTACCGATTAAGCCAGAAATATCAGGAGAACTGTTTTCGCCTAAATCAGCAGGGACGATAAATAAAGAATCCAGTTTATTTACAAAAGGTTTATCGCCACCAAACAGATTAATCAATCCTTCTACATCCTGAGGTACCAACCAGGTATATTGCCAGGCATTTCCTTCGGTATAATCATCTTCACGGTGTTTTGAAGCTACCGGATTAAACGGCGATCTCCATTTTCCATCTGCTAATTTGCCTCTCATAAACTGAACATCTTTATCGAAATATTCGCGGTATAAACCAGCTCTTTTGCTAAAATAGTTGTAGTCTTCTGTTTTGCCCAAAGCCTTTGCAAACATGGCAATGCAGTAATCATCAATTGCATACTCCAATGCTTTTGCAACAGATTCATTCACCTTATCTGCAGGAATATATTTCAGCTTTTGAATGTAATCAATACCATCTTTCTTTTGCATGGCAGATTGTTTTACGGCTTCGAAAGCAAGTTCTGCATCAAAACCACGGTAGCCTTTTAAGTAGGCATCAACCACAACGGGTACGGCATGATAGCCCACCATGGTATTGGTTTCATTTCCCATTAAATGCCAAACTGGCAATTTACCCTGTTCCTTGTATATTGCTAACATGGTGTTCACTACATCGCTTACCTTATCTTGGTGAAGAATGGTATATAAAGGATTTGCAGCACGGTAAGTATCCCAAAGGGAGAAAGTAGTCAGGTTATTGAAATTGGCATTTTTATAGACCTTTTTATCTGTTCCGAGATAATCTTTGTTTACATCGTTAAACAGCGATGGTGCGGTCATGGTGTGAAAAAGTGCAGTATAGAAAATCTTTTTGGTAGTTGCAGATGCATCTATTGCTACTTTCGTTAGTTCCTTTTCCCATTTTGCATCTGCGGCTTTTACTGTTGATGCAAAATCCCATCCCGGAAGTTCAGTCTGCAGGTTCAACATGGCATTATCAATGCTTACTGGGGAAATGGCTACTTTGATTTGTAATTTATTCGAATTGATTGATGCGAAATCAACTACGGCTTTCAATTTCTTAGCTTGTAAATCCAATCCTTTTTTCAACTGATCATCTTCGTAAATAGCGAAGTTTTTAACTGGCTGAGATAATTTTATTACAAAATACAAGCGCTGATCGTTGGCCCATCCTTTAGAATTTCTATTTCCAACAATTGTTGTAGCATCGATCTGTTTAAATGAAGTGTTTGTTGCTTCATCCCAGCCTATACCTTCAACCAAATCAATAATCAGGTGTGGTTTAACTGCATTTTTAGGGAATGTATACTGATGAAAACCTACCCGTTCAGTCGAAGTTAATTCTGCTTTGATTTTATATTTATCCAGCAATACGCTGTAATAACCAGCTTTGGCCACTTCATTTTTGTGCGAGAATTTAGAAAGATATCCATTGTCTTCATCGCCTTTTTTGCCCTTTTGCAAAATGGTTTCTCCAGTTGCCGGCATGATGGAAATGTCGCCTAAATCGCCGATTCCTGTACCGCTTAAGTGCGTATGCGAAAAACCGGTGATGGTATTGCTCACATAATTGTATCCACTGCACCAGTCCCAACCTTCAAAGATATTATTAGGACCTAACTGTACTGCACCAAATGGAACATTGGCACCTACAAAGACGTGGCCATGTTTTGCAGAGCCGATAATCGGATCAACAAATTGGGTTAACCTGTTCGTTTTTTGAGCATGAACATTTGCTGATAAGAGGAGGGCGCTGAATAGAATAGGTTTAAGTTTCTTAAAATTCATGGGTTTTGTAAATCGGTATTTGATAAATCGTTTTACTAAATTACATAATAGAACGAGTGGGTAAAACATAATTAATAATTATCGCCATTCTAATCTAATGACGCTGTGTTTTTGACTGGTTTCCCAATCACTTTATAATTGCCGTCGCCTTTCAAAATGGCTAACATCTGTGGCTGGTTACCAAACAAAGCTTTAGCGGCAACTAATTCTTTATCGTATTGAAAACTTTGCTCTATCCTGCCCTTTTCGTAAAAATAGCGACTCACAATCTGTGTTTCCAATATTCTTTTAATTTCTGATTTATGCACAGCCACATCTGTTTTTTTAGATACGGTTAACTTATATTTCAGATTCTCCAGATCGGCCTTAACTTCAGCCGATTTATTTTCCTTCTCTGCTTCAATACGGAGATCAGAAAGCAATCGCTCCGTTTTGCTTTGATAGGTGAGGTCTTTATCTGCCAATCCATTCACAAAAATAGCATAATCGGTATCAGAGATCTGAAAACCTTTTGCTGATTCTAATTTTGGATTACTTTTTTTATACTGATTGGCATAATTGAAAAACAGATTTTTATTGATCATAGAGATGGTTACAGGGCTTAAACGGTCAGCATTTACTACCACATCCGGATAGACACCATTGCCGCTATATACATTTCTACCTGCTTTGGTTTGATACATCACCATGGTAGAATCGGCAAACCTTTCTACTGCACCTTCAGCATTTCGGTGCGCATAGTCTAACTTCTGAATACACCTTCCAGATGGCGTATAGTATTTTGCAACAGTTACTTTAACCATACTGTTGTATGGCAAATTGAACGTTTGCTGCACCAATCCTTTACCATAACTGCGTTGCCCTACCACGATGGCCCGATCAAGATCTTGCAAAGAACCTGCAACAATCTCAGAAGCCGAAGCCGAATTCACATTAACCAGCACTACTAACGGCACATCAAGCGCTACAGGTGGATACTGGGTTTTATAGGCAATCGTTTTCTCTATATTCTTTCCTTTCTGGGTAACAATCAGCTGGTCTTTGTTTACAAACAAATTGACGATTTTAACGGCTTCCTGTAAAATTCCACCTCCATTATTGCGAAGATCTAAAATCACTCCTTTTGGGTTTTCCTTGTTAATTGCGAGCAAAGCATCTTTTACTTCCTGACCGGAATTTTCCAAGAATTTATCCAGCTTGATGTAGCCAATCCCATCTCCTACCATGCCTGAATAAGATACATTTGGCTGCTTAATCTCTTCTCGAATTATTTTTTTAGTGAATTCTTTCCCCTCTCTCATGAAAATTAAATCTACCGGCGTTCCTTTTGGTCCGCGCAGTAACTGACTTATCTGAGCTCTTTCTTTGCCTTTAACTTCTATACCGTTTATTTTAACCACCTGATCTCCGGCCTTCACTTCTTCCTTAAAAGCAGGATAACCTTCACTTACTTCATTAATGAAAAGTTTACCATCAATAATAATGGTACTGGCTCCTATCCCGCCGTATTGAGTACTTACATATTTAAGCTTATAATCTTCAATTTCAGATTCTGGAACGTATTCGGTATACGGATCAAGACTTTCTAACATGGCATCGATGCCCGTTTTCATCAACTGTGGTGCATTGGTGTCATCAACATAATTGATGTTGATTTCCTTGTAAAGCGAGGCGAAAATATCAAGGTTTTTGGAAACCAGGAATAAATCTTCTTTAAAAGAGAAAGATAATATAGCGATGCTAAATCCTGCGGCTAAAATTGCATATTTCAAATTTTTCATCAGTTCAGCTATATTTAATGGTGCTTTCCTATGGATCACTAACAAACGACCTCATAGGCTACATGCTAATTTTGGTATCGCATGTTAAACATTTTTATACGGATAGAATTTCTTAATCGTACAGGTGTAAATGTACAAAAAGAGATAAATATTAAAAATACTTATTGAGGTATAGCGTAAAATAGGCTGCTTACGCGTATTTGAAAGTTAAAGCCTGTTGCCTTTAGTATCGGCAAGTGCTTTTTGAATGGTGAATTCAATATAAGTGCGGTCGCGTTTTACCAATCGCATTAAATCTAAAATCAATTCATCTTCTTTGCCCGGCGTAAAATCCAATGGCTCATTTGCTAAGTCGCGGTATTTCCTTAAAAACTTTGTTTTTACTTTAAATGCGGTTTCAGCGGTAAGTTGAAAGTTAGCCATAGCAGATTTTATTTGATGCAAAAGTAAAAAATATTTGCTCACAATGGTATCTTTTTATCTGCGGATCAGAAAAAATTAGCGTTGTTAGGAATGCTTTGCACGATAAATCTGTTAAAACGCCGTTATGTATCCTATTAGATAAACACACAAAAATTAAATTCTAAGAAAATGAAAAAATTTATTCTCCCTATTGTGCTTCTAACCCTTGGTTGGGCAACAGCACAAGCACAAACCTTTAATCTAGGCGTTAAAGCAGGTGTAAACTTAGCGAAACTTAATGCAGATTTTGCGAGTGAAGAAAATCGTTTAGGCTATCAGGTTGGTGCTTGGGCACGTATTGGTGGTTCGAGTTTCTATGTTCAGCCAGAGGCTTATATTGGGAGCAAAGGAAATAAATTTATCAGTTTTACCAATAACAATAATAATGAAGTGGCTGCAGAAGGTAAAGTAAGGTTTACCACCCTTGATGTTCCGGTTTTACTGGGAACGAAATTTGGCGCTAAAAACCTTAATTTCCGGGTAATGGCCGGACCAGTAATTTCATTTATACTGGATGAGAACTCAAGTTTCAGTTCTGCCTACCAACAGGCTACAGATTTCGACAATTACAAAAACCAGGCATTGGGCCTTCAGGCTGGTGCTGGTGTTGATGTTGGTGCCATCTCTGTTGATTTACGTTACGAAGCTGGTTTATCAAATATTAGCAAGAGCGAAAAATATAGCCAGAAACCTAACTTATTCCAGTTGAGTTTAGGGTTTAAGATATTGTAATATAAAAAAGCGCCAGAATTACATCCTGGCGCTTTATAACCTAACTCAAAAGCCTTAGCTTAAATTTATTTCTGGAGTTTCACCAAGGTCTTTAATAAAAGGTAGTGTAAATTGTTCCTGCAAATGGATAGGTACTGTTTCCAACAATCCCACGCAAATATAAGGTGTAGGCTCGTCCCTTCGTAAAAGTTAAGCTACTACCTGCCGGAATTATTGAATTTGCTGTTCCCGTAGCATTAAAAAATGTTTTAACCACTGGCGTTTGGCCGGGGCCGATATTCGGAATCTCCAGCCAGTTTGATGCTGCACCATAAGCAATATTGGTTATCATTTTCGTTCCGGTTGCTAAATCTCTCGTTACATCTAAGCTTGGGCTGCCATTATATAAATTTACCAACCGCAAAAACACTTTGGTCGTATCTAATGCAGGCCTAACATCTTCTAACATTACTGATGACGGGATCTTCTTTGCGGTAGCTGAATATTGCCCCGTAGTAAAAACTGTATAATATTTCCCTGCTTCAGGGGTTATAGTGGTATTAAATACCTCCAAATTTGCATCTGCAGTGGCGGTAGGAATAATTTTAGCAGTAAGTGTATGCGTACCCGGACTGGTTTTAGCATAGCCTAAATCAGGAAAGAGACCATTATAGGTATAGCCTGCACTTTCAGTTCCTAATGTAGATAAAGCGGAGGAAAATTTATTCCCATCCATATAAAATGTTAGTGTCGGACTTCCGGGCGTTAGGTTCAGGATCTTCAAATAGGCATATTTAGTATCTCCAGGACTTATCTTTTCATAAGCGGTAGTTTCCACTAAATCACCTTTCTTACAGGCAGCAAATAATCCAATACCAACTGCAATAAAATATAATATTTTTTTCATCTTGTTTCTATTAATAGTGAATTACGGTTGGGAAAACCACATTTTATAAGTGTGATAATCACTTTTATCTGCGCCGATTTTTTTCAACGATTCGGTGTTCCATAGGTATTCCGAGTTATATCTCGGGCGGTATCGTTGTGCGGGCTTGCCCCCATTGTCAGCATAGAAACTTACTGGGAAGCGGTAAACATTCAGGTAAGGATTATTTCCCGCTACATCGCCGTCTATGTAATTAAATTTACGCAGATCACACCAGGTTTCTACAAAACCATATCCGTAGAGCGCAAGGTACTTTTGCAACATAATATCTCTTATGGTTAAGCTTGCAGCCGTTTGCTTTACAGAAGCACTGGTGAGATAAGCAGCCTTTTCTGCCGGTGTAATTGCTGTTCCTAATGCGCTTACAAAATCGATACTGGATGAAATTCCATTCAAATAAGCGGTGTGAGCTAAAGCAAGGTCTCTTTTTCTAAACGCAGCCTCTGCCTTGATAAACTGCATTTCTGTATAAGTCATGATCGGGAAACCTACATTATCCTTAAATAAATACTTACCCTGGTTTGGACCCGGGTTTGCGCCTCCTAATGCCCCCCACGGATTTGGAACCTGATTTTTTGCTAGCGCCGTTCCACCATCAACAGTAAAAGGAGGTAAGCCTCTAAACACTAAATCTTGCGAGGCAGTGATCATATTATTACGCCTTGGGTCTATTACTGGCGAAACCAGGTTTGAAAGATAAGTTCCATCTAGCAGGCCCACAATGATTGCGGTTTGCCGATACGCGGCCAGGTTAGCGCGGAGCGGACCAAAGAAGTTACCATTCAGTGCCGTAGTACCGGTGTTGGGCACAATGAAGTTTTCCGCATTACTGGCCAACGATTTATCTACATATTCGATGACTTTTGCAGGATCATAAGACGCTTTGTTTACCAGATTGTTGGCATTTCTGGCCAGGATGCCATAATTAAATTTAATCCATTTTGCATTGTCGCCTGCATAGATTAAATCTGCAGGGCCAAATTTCGCAACTGTTCCATTACCATCCGTTCTGGAGAAGTTTTTTATTGACTCATTTGCTAACCTTACTACTTCGGCATACACATCTTGTTGGGGATCATAATCGTAAACATACCGATTAACATCAAAAGCCTGCTTTAATATCACATCGCCATGATAATCTGTTGTGGTTTGCCAGCTCCAGGCCTTTAATGCCTGTGCCATACCTAAATAGTTATATTCTTGTTTGGCTTCAGCATCCTTAATAATCAGATTCACGTTAGCACCTAATCCGAAGTAATTTGTTCTCCAAATCTCTCCCATGTTATCACTTCCAGGAATCCAACCATGCTGTTCGCCTACATTAACTGCACCTCCAAAATATTGGATTAATCCGCCTAAATATCTGGAATCAAATTGAATACCTCTTTCCATTTGCGCAAATAGCGGAGGGGTTAAAGTTCTGCTTGATACTTCCTGGGGTGTAGCCGGATCTGTATTTACATCCAGATACTTTTTGCAACCTGAAGTAATTGTCAAGGTAGCCAATACTGAAAATAGTATATATATTTTTCTCATCTCTTTAAATCTTAAAAACCTATTCTTACCCCTAAATTGTAGCCTCTTGGCAAGCCAACCGAACCAAAATCTATCCCTGTTCCACCAAGACCACCAGATGCAGCGCTTAATCCATTAACTGATGGATCTACACCTTTGTAATTGGTGATCAATAATAAATCTGTTCCGGTTACGAAGATGTTTGCGCTTTTAAAAACCTTGCTATTTTCAAAGAGGTCTTTTGGCAAATTATAACTCAACGTAACATCTTTTAGCCTTAGCCAATTCACGTCTTTTTCTAGAAAATCAGCAGTGTTATAAAAAGTGGAATAATAAGAAGTGGTGATGTAAGGTATAACAACAACATTATTTTTGGTTGGATTTGCGGTATTCTCCAAGCCATCTCTCATCACGCCCTGGATAATTCTCGGAGCCTCACGGTCTGTGCTCAGCTTAGATAAACCTCTTGAATACAGGTATAATTCCGTAGCATTATAGATATCGCCACCTTTTCTAATATCCAGCAGGAAGGAAAGATTGAAGTTTTTATACGTAAAACTATTGGTAACCCCCACCATAATATCCGGTGCCCTATCGCCCATTTGAGAAAAGTTGGTATCCTTAATTGGCATACCGTTAGCAGGGTTAATTAACAGTTGACCATCTTTATTTCTTAGGTAATCTATGCCTGCAAATGCTGAAATAGAAGTACCCACGCCATATTGAGCCCTTACATTATCAAACAACCAGCTATCAGATACGTAAAACACATCTTGGTTTGCAGGGAGCGAGATGATCTTCCCTCTAGATCTGGAGGCATTTGCGGAAATATCCCAGGTAAATTTATCGGTTCTGATCGGCGTACCTTTTACCAATAACTCAAATCCACGAACACGAATTTTACCACTATTGATGTACTGTAAAACTGCTCCTGATGCGTAGCTCAAACGCGGAGCCGTAATTTGCTTGTCAGATAAATTGTGATAATATGAGAAATCGAAAGACAGGCGATTGTTAAAAAACCCAAGTTCCACTCCAATTTCCTTCGCTGTGGTAAACTCTGCCTGCAATTCTGGGTTCCCCATATTTACATCAAGCGCATAACCACCGCCTGTGGTTTGTTGTGCCACCAGCTTATTATTGGTGATATAGGCAACCCTGGCATCTTTACCTGATTGGCCCCAAGACCCTCTTAATTTACCATATGAAAGCCAGCCAAGACTTTTAATTGCTGCCAGATTCGAAAATACAAAGCTTAGCGAAGTTGCCGGATAAAAGAAAGTATTGTTTTTTTGCGGCAAGGTTGACGATAAGTCTTGCCTGCCTGAAAGGGTTAAGAATAAATAGTTATCATAACCTAATTCTGCATTTCCAAAGAAACCTGTCTTACGTTTTAATTCATCAGTATAAGCCACCCGTTGTGTTGTAGGGTCGATATTGTTCATGCTGAAGAAGTTTGGCTGATAAAAGCGGGTTCCAAATTGTGCATTTACCTGATAAGAGTCATCCTTTATTTCTGCACCTAAACGGATAACCGGCTTAAACTTTCCAAAATCTTTTTTTACCGTTGCGACAAAGTTTGCGGTGATTAATTTTTCATTGGCGTTATAAGTGTTTAAACCACCGCCAGAATTGGTTGTTTGGGGCTTATTGGCTTCATACGACTGAACATCATATGCAGAAAGACCGGTTTGTGAAAAAATATCAGCACCCGCATTTCCTTGCATACTCAACCAATTAGTCGGTGTATAAACGAATCCAATATTCCCTAAAACACGGTTCATTTTATCATAATTAGGATTCCGTTCCACTCCCCAATAAGGATTGTCCAATTCAGCACCTAAACTCCCTGTTACGGTTCTACGTTCCCCGTTTGTGGTTAAATAATTTCGCATGTCATCCGTTAATGGCCAGGAAAGCGCACTTAACATCGGACTACTTACGCCTTTATAGGTTTTATCTGTTCTGGATGAAATCAGGTTTAGCGAGGCGTTCATACTAATTTTCTCACTGATTTTTGATGTACCTGTAATTTTACCGTTGATAGTATTATAGGCCGTTCCGGGAATAATTCCTTGTTGATCTGTATAGCTTACTGTAGTTCTTACGGATAGTTTTTCACTTCCGCCTTCTATTGTTGCATTGTGTTTCTGCGTGAAGCCGGTTTTGTAAAAATTACCAATGTTATCATACATGGCTTTATTTGCCGGATATTTAGCGCCAAAGAACGTCCGCGTACGCTGCTCATCATCAAAAAATCCACCCGCTCCACCGCCATATACTGTTTGCACTTCTGGATAACGGTAGGTGTTCTCTAATCTAAAAGAGTTGCTGTATGAAATTCTTGCCGTACCCGCTTTTGCTCTTCTGGTTGTAATTACCACTGCCCCAGAGGCACCGTCAGTACCATATAAAGCGGAAGCTTCAGGTCCCTTCAAAATGGTTAGTGATTCAATTTCCTCTGGATTGATGTCCATCGCTCTATTTCCGTAATCATTCTGGCGATTAAAAGAACCTTGTCCAACAAGGTTATACTCACTAAATGTACGGTTGGAGATCGGCAAACCATCAACAACAAATAATGGTTGATTGTCGCCATCGAGCGAGATTCCTCCACGAATCACCATCGTTGCCGATGCACCCGGTGTGCCTGTGGTTGGTGTAATTGTTGCACCAGCAACACGCCCCTGTAAGGCGTTCAAAAAGTTATCGCGTTGAGTATCTGCTACGTCAGAACCTTTTAAGGTTTGAGCAGAATAGCCTAATGCATCTTTTGACCTTTTTATACCAAACGCCGTTACCACTACATCGTTCAGGTTACCCGCATCTGATACCAGGGTGATGTTAATGCTGGTGTTGGCACCCACAGCCCGCTCTTGTGTAGCATAACCCACATAAGTAAACTGCAGCATATCAGTTTTTAGTGCCTTTACTGAGTAATTTCCGTCGCCATTGGTTTGTGCAACCGTGGTGGTTCCCTTTACCCGAATGGAAACGCCGGGGATTGGTCCATCAGTAGATGAGACCTTACCTGTAACGGTTATTTGTTGTGCAATGGCTTGCGCCAGCAACAAAAAAGTACCAATAATAATTAATAGTAGTTTTCTTTTCATAAACTGCCCGGTTGAAGAATGAAATGATTTTAGTTGATTAGTTTGTTGTTTGCCTATACATCAAATACACGCACAATCACGCATATTTTTCCAATATTTAGCTAATATCATAAATGTTTTTCGTTTAAAAAACAAATAACAAAGATTGACGCATAACATTTCCGATATATTATTGCAAGAAAACGCAAAAACACGCAAAACAAATAAATACTATATTTACGGTTCTATAAATCAAACCCAGCATGCTCAAAAAAGAACGCCACGATTTTATTATGCGCCAGATTAATTTGCACAATCGCGTGCTTACCTCTGACTTGGTTCAATTACTTAATGTTTCGGAAGATACCATCAGGCGGGATTTACAGGAACTGGTAGATGAAGGCCTGCTTTTTAAAGTTCATGGCGGGGCATTATCCAAATCTTACCACAGCTCTTTCGATGATAGCACTGTTTATGCAAGGGATAGTAAAATTATCATTGCTAAAAAAGCCGTTAACCTGATTAAAGACGGCATGGTAGTGTTAACAGGAGGTGGCACAACCATTTTAGAATTTGTAAAACAACTGCCACAGAATATTGAAGCTACGTTTTTTACCATCAGTCCTTTGGTGGCTGTGGAACTGGCGAAATACAATAATATTGAGGTGATTTTGATTGGCGGCTTATTTTCTAAAAACTCTCAGGTTACTTATGGCGGTCAGGTGATTACGCAACTTTCTGAACTTAAAGCAGACCTCTGTCTTATGGGCACGAGTGCAATCCATCCGGAAGAAGGTTTAACAGATACTTATTGGGAAATTAATCAGCTTAAAAAAGCCATGCTGGCGGCGGCTAAAAAAACAGCTGTTTTGTGTATTTCCGAAAAGTTAGATATTGCGCTTCGGTTGAGGGTTTGCCACATCAACAGCATCAGTTACCTGATTACTGAGCTTGATGACAGCCATGAATCTTTGATCGGTTATCAATCCAAAGAAGTTAATATTCTATAGTAAAATAGGGTCTGATACATTATTATTTTGCCACGGAAAGAACAGAACAGGGTGACGAGACAGGTGGGATTAGTTATACGTGCATAATCATAGTGATAAGTATCAGATAAATACATCCAAGTTGCAGGTTTTCAAGCGATAACTACAAAGATGGTTTGCTGAGATAAGTAGGGCGATTTTATAATTAAGTCGAATTCAATTTGCCACGGAAACACGGAAAGCACAGAACAGGGTGACTAGTATAGGATGAATGCAGCCACAGTGTCGGGTTTTCAAGCGATGACTAATAAGATGGTTTGCTGAGATAAGTAGGGCGATTCTACAGCGAAGTCGAGTTCAATTTGCCACGGAAACACGGAAAGCACAGAACAGGGTGACTAGTATAGGATGAATACATCCACAGTGTCGGGTTTTCAAACGATGACTAAAACACGTAAAGAACAGAATAGGTTGACGCTAAATATGTCGTGATATCAGGATAAGTCATCGGATGAAAATAACTTATATGCTAAATATTTTCATCCGATGAAGAATAATGTTAAAAAACTGGGTCTGCCGGAGTATTGGTATTGTTGTCCCGTTCCTGAAATGGATAAGGGAAAAAATTGCGTTTCCGATCTGCAACTGGTTGATTGAACCTTCGCATATCTTCGATTTTTAAACCTGAAGCATAGAGCTCAATTGAACGGTTTTTATAAATCAAATCCAGCAATTGTTGTTGTGTAAATGGCCCTGTTAGCGCTGGTAAAGCTGCTGCAACGCCAAACACATCATTAGTTTTGGTAACCACCTTATTTAATTCTATTAATGCATTTTGTAGATCGGATTGCCGGGCATATGCTTCTGCCTTGATTAAAATCATTTCTCCTGGCAAATATATTGGGAAAGGCGTTGAAGTTCCTGTAGCAAAGCCGCCCATCCGCAGAGTTGCAGGATTCCCAGCTAACACCGTGTAAAAAGGAATTCTTCGATCCGCAGCATCAGGCACATTGGCGCCAGTTAAACCTAAATTAGCATTTAGCGGCTGAAAAACATTATTTGAGGAAATGATGGTAAATAAAATATTAGGAGAAGTTGCATCGAAATTGAAGGATGATGCACGGGTTAAATCTACGGCATTTGCTTCGGTTAAAGCCAAAGCATAATTTTCAGAGAACAAGGCATACCTTGCCTTTAAAGCATGAATGGTATTCACGATGTTAATGGCCGGTACATTTGCATTGAATCCTGTTGAAATCGGATTAGCTGAAATTGTTGCCAGCGCATTATCCAGTACAGAAATCGCTTTCGCGAAACCGGCAGTGCGGGTAATGAAAGCCACATTTTTGCCTGTGCCATCTGGAATTCTCTCCCAGTATTGTGATAAATTTCCAATAGCCAGGGCCTTAAAAATGCTAGAATAGGCAATCAACCCGGAAGCATAGCCTTTATCACCTAAGTTATTGGCATTGGTAATCACTAAATCGGCATCGTAAATAATTTTGTTGGCACTCGTCCACAGGTTGAATAAGATGGTATTGGTTCCATCTACCGCGGTGCCCCCGGTACTCAATTGCAGTTCTGGAATATTTCCTGAATTAAGCAGTGAAAATTCATTGGTTACAAAGCCATTTACTGCTACTGAATTAAACATTACACCAGTCCTGCTCAAGGAGTAAACCCGTTGTAAACCTATCGCAACTGCCGTTAAACCCTGTTGAGAAGTAAGGGCAACATCGGCCTTGGCTCTTGAAGGATCCTGATATTCTTTTGTGCAAGAGGACAAACACATTGCCCATGAAAAAGCAACGCAGGTGATATATTTTGAAGTGTTATATCTTAAATTTTTCATAAATTTTCCTTTACCGATTAAAATTTAACTTGTAAACCTAAACTAAAGGTTCTGGGAATTGGAACGGAACCGAAATCGATGTTCCTTAAAATAGTTGACTGACCGCCTGAATTTACTTCAGGATCGTATCCTTTATAATTATCCCACGATACTAGGTTTCTTCCGCTCAAAGTGATGGTTAAATCCCTTAAGTATTTCACTTTTCCTACGTTGTAACTTAAAGATATCTCTCTCAATTTAACAAAAGATCCATCATCAATCCGCCATTCTTCTGTAGCATAAACACCCGCTACATAACCCCTAGGCAACTGCCCAAGTTGTTCTGCCTCGGCAACTTTTCCATTGCCCACGCCCTGGCGGGTTCTCCAGTCGGCGTTCCAAACATCACCTCCCTGAACCGCATCTAACTGCACATGGAGGTTAAACTTTTTATAACTGAAATCATTTACAAATGAAGCGGTATAATCTGGGTTAGGATTACCCAAGACCTTCCGCAAGGTTGTTCCGGTTGGCAAACCGTTGGCACCACGTTGTGGGGTAAAAGTAGTTGCCGAAGTTTGAATCCCACGTTCTAACTGCGGGATTCCAGCAGCATTGGTGAGCAGACTTCCATCCGCATTCCGGGCAAAAAAGGTTCCGTAAAAAACACCAATTGCTTCGCCATCAATAATGGCAACCGGCGCACCGGGATTCGTTGCGAACAACCTCAGTCCTCCTACATTTAGTGCCTGATTTCTATTTCTATTAAAAACTACGGTAGTATTCCAGCTGAAGTCTTTGGCTTTTAAAGGCGTTGCGTTCAGTACCAGCTCAATTCCTTTGTTTCTCAACGAACCAATATTATCCAAAAAGCTGGAAAATCCGGTTGAAGGCGCGGTAACACTCGCAATTAAAAGATCACTTACCTTTTTATTGTACCAGTTAAATTGCAAGCCTAAGCGGTTTTTAAAGAAAGACAAATCAGTACCTAACTCCAACTCCCGCTGGCGTTCTGGTTTTACATTTTCATTCGCCAATGTTGCACTCGAAAACAACGAGGCCCTACCTAAAAATGATTGCGTACTGTAAGCATTAATGCGGTCGTAAGCGCCGATACCGGTTAGGTTACCGGATTCGCCGTATGCAGCCCTGATTTTAAACGTATCCCACCAAGACGAAACGCCAAGGTCTTTCCAATAATCTGCAGATGATAATACGTAACTTCCGTTCCCTTTAAAGTAGGTTTGTGTTCTATTATCAGATCCAAAAACGGTTGACTGATCTACCCGTACGGCTCCTGTTAAAAACAAATGATCTTTGTATTTAAATGTTTGCTGTACATAGCCCCCGCTTACCGAAAGTTGTGTTCTACCATCAACACTTGGCAATTGTGTGGCTGCCGCATTCACAGTTTCAATCAGCGGTGCTAAACCACGACCATTAACCAATTGATAACGTGTTTGTTCATATTGAAAAGAATAACCCAATTGTGTAGTCGATGCAATTTTATCTGAAATCTGCGACTGGTAAGTTGCGTTGATTTCATTGTTAAACTGAAAAGCATTGTTACTTGCAGTACTGGCGTAACCATTTAGCGCTCCATCTAAAGTGGCACCTCCACCAAAGAAATCAGGATTTACATTATACGCATATGGCGGAATATAAGTTGAGCCATTGGCCCCGGAGTTATCTACGCCCACTAGAAAGTTTAAAGTCAGGTTTTTTACCGGATAAAGTTTCAGGTTAGCACTGGAAATAATTCTGTTTGTTTCCTGGCGTTGCTTGATGTCTTCGATAACGGAAACGGGATTAACCCTTCCGCGCTCGCCCACTGGCAATAGATTACCATTGGCATCCCGGGCAAAAATATCGTGAAAATTACCAATAATCGTAACAGAGTTCATTGGAGAAAAGAATGAATTCCCATCTGGTTTTTCATTCGCTGCACTTCTGATGTAGTTCATACCCACACTTAAGGAGGCCCAGTCGGTAATCTTCTGATCTAGATTGGCCCGAAGATTATACCTGGTAAAGTCGGTATTTTTGATAATCCCCTGGTTGGTAAAATAGCTGGCCGAAGTATAGAACTTCGTGTTATCAGTTCCTCCGCTGATGGAAACGGTATTGTCAGAACCGTAGCCCGTTTGAAAAATATAATCCTGATAATTATATCTGGTAACCGGAGTAGTGTTGGTTAATAAAACAGCCGGCGTATTGGGCGTAACCACTGCAGTTTGAATAACATCTTGCGTAAATGAGTTAACCGAACCGCCAAATTTAACAGGAGATTGGTTTACCTCAATCTGTTTCCGCAGTTCGCTCACGGTTAAACTGGTATTGAAAGTAACCTGCGCTTTACCGCTCGCACCTCTTTTAGTAAAGATTTGGATAACACCAGAGTTGGCTCGCGAACCATAAATTGCTGCCGCTGCCGCACCGTTTAACACTTCAATCCGATCTATATCTGCCGGATTAATATCTACCATTCTATTTTGTCCGATGCTTCCAACCACATTGCCTCCGTCAAAATTAGCAGAGGTATTGGTTACCCGGGTGGTAGAATTGTTCACAATAACGCCGTCGATGATATAAAGTGGCTCTGAGGATGAATTAACGGAACTAATTCCGCGTAACCTTACCGACATGCCGCCAGCAGGATCACCCGAGTTTTGACTAATTTGCGCACCGGCGGTTTTTCCCTGCAAAGAAGATAAGACATTTCCGCTTGGCGCTTTGTTCAGGTCATCGCCTTTTACGGTACTTACATAACTACCGAGTTCTTTTCGGGTAGTTCCTGCAGATGTTCCTGTTACGATCACTTCGTCAAGCCCCACCGCATCTCCACTAAGTACTCCATTTAATTGTACAGTTGCATTTTCGCCTAAAGTAATCGGCTGTGCCGAAGATTTATAGCCTACAAATGAAAAGGAAACCTGGTAATTTCCCGGCGGTAAATCTACCGCAAATGTATAAGCACCATTCCCATTTGTACTGGTTGCAAGATTTGTATTCTGAATTTTAACAACTACACCAGGAATGGGTGTATTGCTGGCTCCATCGGTTACTTTTCCACTAATCGTATATCGCTTGTTTTGGGCCTGCGCATCAGGTGTAAATAAAAGCAGGAGAAATGGGATCATCGAAATCATGAATAATTTCGACAACCATTTTAGGTAAGTTTTTTCCATAAAATTTGGTTTAGGGTTAAACAAAATTAATAAAATCACTTACAAAGCCAATTTTTATTCCATTGAACTCATGTTTTACGAAATATGCCTAAAGCTAATCTATTCTGGCAAGCTAATTTTCCCCATACAAACGGAAGGCACACCTTTCCTCCCGCCAAAGTTAATTGGTGCGCCACAGATGCTTTCGTTTGCCAAAACTGCAAACAATACGGCTTCCTTCGCATCTGGATGAATTCCTAAATCTGCAGTAGTGGCGAATTGAGATTGGGGCAACGCTTCTTTTAATAACCTAACCAATAACGGGTTGTGCATTCCGCCGCCGCTCATAAAAATTTGTGCCCTAGCTGCTATACCAAAACACTTTTTTACGGCATCGGCAATGGTTGTAGCAGAAAAATGGCAGAGTGTGGCCATTACATCTTCCGGATTGATGTTTTCTGTAGCCGAAGTTTTTTGAGCAGTAGCCAGATAATTTAAATTGAATAATTCAGGCCCGGTTGTTTTTGGAAAATCTGCCTCAAAGAATTCGTTTACCAACAGCGCATTCAGCAGATCTTGATTTAAATTTCCAGATAATGCTACTGCACCGTTTCGATCATAAAACTGATTGAAATGTTGCTGCATAAACTGATCCATTATCGTATTCCCAGGTCCAACATCTGTAGAAAAAATTTCTGCAGCGTTCAGGTTTCCGGGCAAATAAGTGAAGTTGGCAATTCCCCCAACATTTAACATTACCCGATCTTCAGCTTTTTTAGAAAAGATTAAATAATCACCATACACAGCAAGGGGAGCGCCTTCTCCTCCCGCAGCTAAGTGCTTTTGCCTAAAATCAGAGAGCGTAATAATCCCTGTTTTTACGGCAATATGGTCGCCATCGCCAATTTGCAGCGTTCCGTTTGGATAATCATCCATCTTATGCAGCGATTTTGGCGCATGAAAAATTGTTTGTCCGTGACTGGCGATGAAATCAATATCCTCATTTTTATAGCCCCACTCTTTCAGCGCAGCATTAATCAACGTGGCATGGGTTTCTGCAATTAACTCATTCATCAGGCAAACCAATTGTAAGTCGACATCCCTTTTTGAAAACACGGCCTTAACCTTTGAGCGGAAATCGGCCGTAAAATCTCCGGTTTTAAATTTTAGCACCTTAATATTGGTTTCGGCTCCGCTCCCGCTCACCTGGCATAGCGCAATATCCAAACCATCCATAGAAGTGCCACTCATTAAGCCTATAATGAGACGTTCTTTTTTTTCCGCTTTTAAATAGAGGTTTTGAATTTGCTTGTTCATGCTTAAAGGCTGCTTTATAAATACGATTGGCGATTTGTTTCTTCGATTAAATCTTCAAATTGAAAATACCGACAATAAAAGTAAATAACCTTTGTTAGAAATAGACCATAACTCCTATCTTTACTGCTCCGTACATTAAAAACCATATAAAAAAAATGGCTAGATTAAATTTACTGGAGGAGACACGTTTCGAGAAACTACCCGTAAGCGTGTTCGAAAATCCAAAAATTGCTTCGATTAATGTGGCGCACCGAATCGCCAACCTCATTAAATCTAAACAAGCAAGCAACACACCTGCAGTACTGGGCTTAGCAACAGGTGTTACCCCAATCGCAGTTTACGCCGAACTGGTAAGACTGCATAAAGAAGAGGGTTTAAGTTTCAAAAATGTGATTACTTTTAACCTGGATGAATACTATCCAATGGCGCCAACTGCGGCACAGAGTTATGTCACTTTTATGAATGAAAATCTATTCGATCACATCGATATCGATAAGAATAATGTTCATATTCCTGATGGAACGCTGGCACTTGAAGACATTCCGGCTTTCTGTCTGGACTACGAAAAGAAAATTGGCGACCTGGGCGGATTAGATATTCAGATTCTGGGTATTGGCCGTACCGGCCACATTGGTTTCAACGAGCCGGGATCTGCTCCGAATTCAGGAACCCGCCTGGTAACTTTGGATGATTTGACACGCAGAGATGCCGCACGAGACTTCGGCGGAAAAACTTTTGTGCCAACCAAAGCCATCACCATGGGAATTGGTACCATTTTCAAAGCAAGAGAAATTATCTTAATGGCTTGGAGCCGTAAAAAGGCTTCGATTATAAAAAAAGCTGTTGAAGGCGAAATCTCGGGAGAAGTGCCTGCAACTTACCTTCAGCTATCTGACCATGTAGAGTTCATTCTTGATGCACCTGCTGCTTCAGAGCTCACCCGTTTTTATACACCATGGTTGGTTAAAGATTGTGTATGGACAGATGCATTAATTCGTAAAGCTGTAATCTGGCTGGCAAATACACTTAAAAAACCAGTGTTGAAGTTAACTGAAGATGACTACAACAACAATGGAATGGCCCAACTGGCAACGGAAAAGGGACCAGTTTACAACATCAACATTCACATATTTAACAAGTTACAACATACCATTACCGGCTGGCCAGGTGGCAAACCGAATGCAGATGATTCTCAGCGTCCGGAACGTGCCGAACCAGCAAAAAAACGTGTAATTATATTCTCCCCACATCCTGATGATGATGTAATTTCTATGGGCGGTACATTTATCCGCCTGGTTGATCAGAAACATGATGTACATGTGGCTTACCAAACGTCTGGTAATACTGCAGTTTGGGATGATGACGCGCTTCGTTTTGTAGAGTTCAATGTAGATTTTACCGAAAAAATGGGTATGGACAATACACATTTGAAGGAACTTTATCACAAAATGAGGACTTTCATTGAGGATAAACAACCTAACCAGGTTGATACCCCTGAAATTCAAACAGTAAAAGGTTTAATTAGAAAAGGCGAAGCCATTGCAGGTGCACGTTACTGTGGTTTGGAAGATGACCATATTCACTTCCAGGCACTTCCTTTCTATGAAAGTGGTAAAAATCAAAAGAACCCGGTAACTGAAGCTGATATCGATTTAACCATCGAACTCTTGCAGAAAGTTAAGCCACAACAAGTTTTTGCAGCTGGCGATTTTGAAGATCCTCATGGCACACACATCGTTTGCTTCAACATCATTTTAGCGGCATTAACCAAACTTCGCAAAGCGGAAGATTGGGCAAAAGATTGCTGGTTATGGATGTACCGCGGTGCTTGGCAGGAATTTGAAACCCACGAAATCGAAATGGCAGTTCCAATTTCTCCGAAAGAATTAGAACGCAAAAAATACGCAATCTTCAAACACCAGAGTCAGAAAGACAGAGCAGTATTTCCTGGAGATGATTCCAGAGAGTTCTGGCAGCGTGCTGAAGACCGAAACCGTGAAACAGCCAAAGCTTATGATGACCTTGGACTTGCGGAATACGAAGCCATGGAGGCTTTTGTGAGATGGAAGTTTAATGACTAATATTCAAATCCCCGCTTATTGAAGGCGGGGATTTTTTTTTGCCGCTGCGCTGGGTTGCCCCGGCTGGCCGCCGAAGGGCTTTTACTTTTTTGCTTGATCAAAAAGTAAAAAAACCGAGCTTTTCTGCGAGCTCATGAATGCCGCTAAAAACATAAACAAATTATGAATAAACTCAAGGCTTGGAACTGACGTCGGATAAAAGCGTTAAAGCTTTTAACGTTTTCTCCTTCCATCATTTCCTAGGCCGGAAGGCAGGGTGGGGATGGCGAGTGGACCATCTTTTTAACAGAACCCCGATGCCCAAAACCTAATTGCTCGTATCATTACCCTCATAATCTAACCACTTAAAGTTTGCCGTTTTACTTGATTTTTCTCCAGACGAGGTTGTGTACAATGCAAATAAAGAACCTACAAAACCGCCCGCTTCCTTTGTACTCAAATATTTTCCATCCGCATTGTTTAGTAACAACTTCCATTGATTCGGAGTTGTGGCATACTTAAAATGATATTTATCTCTATCCGCTTCAATTTGCAGGTAAATCAGGTTGCTATGTAATTCAATTTGCTTTAACAACTCCATCTTCTTTTCATCTTGCGTTCCTTTAAAAACCTGTAAAACAGGCTTACCGGCAGCCACCGACTTACATAAATAATAGAAATGCGATTCACTTTGAAAAATAGTAATTCCCGCCTTTTCATTTTCAGTTTTGGCATCAAAAACCAACTCAGTGCTCGCCTTTGCTTTTAAATGTTGTTGGCGTTTGCCAATAAAAGCCGGGTGGCCTTTACCCATAATTGTTTCCGGCAAAAGTTTCATGGTTAAACCCGTTGCCTTGTTCAATTGGAACCAGCTGGAATCTAACGTTCTCAAAAATAATAAAGCCGGATCCAGCCGATCTTCAAATTTAACGCGATAAGAAAAATTACCACTTTGTGGCTTTACTCCCGCTTGTTTAACTTCTTTGAAGTTTGCCGAGTAACTAAATTTTAATGCTTTGCTATCTGGATTAATGATTGGCCAATCGTTTTCCCACTTCACCGGCGCAATAAACGTCTCTCTTCCTGTATTGTAATAATCTCCTTCATAAGGCCTAACGGCTAAAAATACAGCATAAGTATTTCCGTCTGGCCCATCAACAAGCTCTGCATGTCCTGCTGATGTGATTGGATTTTTTCTGTCCGGATTGAGATCCCTTTGGGTCAAGATTGGATTTTTCTCATAAGCCAAATAAGGTCCTGTTGCATTTTTGCTCCGCAAAACTACCTGCGAATGATTGACCGAAGTGCCACCTTCTGCCGCACACAAATAATACCAGTTCGCTCGTTTGAAAATGTGCGGCCCTTCTATCCAAACCGGTTTTTTCCTGATATCTACCCCACCATTAACCAGTTGCACCTCATCACCGAGCACCTTTAGATTTACCGGATCAAATTCGTAAACACGGATGGTGCGGTGACCACTATAAAGGGGCTTGTTATCGGGCGCATCGCTATTATAAACGATATAGGCCTTGTCACGATCGAAAAACAGCGACGGATCTATTCCCTTCACTTCCGGCAACCAAACGGGATCACTCCATGGTCCACCCGGATTTTTTGCCGTTACTACAAAATTTCCCTTATGGTCTATCATCGTGCAGGTAACATAATATAATCCATTGTGATAATTAATCGAAGGCGCGAATAATCCTCTGGTTACCCGGTCGCCCAAAAAATTCATTTGTGTTGGTCGGTCAATCACATTGCCGATTTGCTTCCAGTTCTTAAGGTCTTTACTATGAAAAACAGGTATTCCCGGAAAATATGCAAAGGTGGAGTTGACCAGGTAATAATCTGAACCCACTTTGGTTACACTTGGATCTGGATAAAAACCTGAAAGAATTGGATTGGTAAACTTGATCTGTGCCGTGCCTTGAAGCGACAAACACATCAACACATAGAAAATTAGCTTTCTCATTTTAGGATAATATCTGGTTAAACAGCTGAAGGTATAAATAATGAAATAAAATTGCAACCGATTGCATAAAGTATTTATTCTTCTTATTTTAGTGAGCGATAACGCGACTAGCGTGCTACCTAACCAAAAGCCTTTTATGAAAAAAATTTCTCTATGCTTACTTTTAATTATGGGTAGCCTAACTGGCTTTTCCCAAATCAAACTCCCAAGGCTTATCTCCAACAGGATGATTCTCCAGCGGGAAGATACCGTTAAACTTTGGGGTAAAGCTGCTGCTAACGAAGCGGTAAATCTGAACTTCAAAGCAAAAACCTTCCAAACAAAAGCAAATGCGAGTGGCTATTGGGAGATTAAACTTCCTCCACAAAAGGCAGGTGGCCCATATGAAATGGTTTTTTCTGGCAGCAATAAGGTGGTTTTAAAGGACGTCCTTTTTGGCGATGTGTGGCTTTGCAGCGGACAATCGAATATGGAACTTCCAATGCTACGGGTAATGGATAAATACCCAGAAGTTATTGCGGCAGCTAATCAGAATCAAATCAGGCAATTTTTAGTGCCAGATGATTATGATTTTAATGAACAGAAAACAGATTACTCAAGCGGCTCTTGGGTAGCTACTACACCTGCATCAGTGCTGGATTTTTCTGCCACAGCCTATTTTTTCGCATTAGATATCAATAAAAAATTTCACATCCCGATTGGGATTGTAAATGCAGCGCTGGGTGGTTCGCCAGCACAAGCGTGGATGAGTGAAGCTGCTATTAAAAAATTTCCCACCTACGATCAGGACTTTCGGAAATACAAAGACGATCAACTTATCAAAAGCATTGAAGCTGCAGATCAGGCGGCGTCAAATGCCTGGTACACTAATATAAACCAGCAAGATGAAGGCATTAAAAACAATTGGAGAAATGGCCCTGCCGGATCAGATTGGGCAGCAATGGAATTACCAGGATATTGGGCAAATGAATCGTTAGGAAAAGTAAATGGAGTGGTTTGGTTTAAAAGAGAAATTGATGTGCCTCAACTCCTGGCCGGAAAGCCTGCAAAACTGCTGCTGGGTAGAATTGTTGATGCTGATTCTGTTTTTATCAATGGAGAATTTGTGGGATCAACAAGTTATCAATATCCACCAAGGCGATATCAAATAAACAGTGGAATATTAAAAGCTGGCAAAAACACCATCACCGTTAGGGTAGTTAACAACGCTGGGGAAGGTGGCTTTGTGGCCGACAAAGATTATCAGCTGATTGCTGGAAATGATACAATTGATTTAAAAGGCACCTGGAAGTACAAATTGGGTGTAAAATCCAACCCAACTCCGGGCCAAACTTTCATTAGATGGAAACCCGTTGGCTTATACAATGCCATGATTGCGCCGCTGAAAGCTTATGCCATAAAAGGGGTGCTGTGGTATCAGGGAGAATCAAACGCTGGTTATCCTGTAGAATATTTTAGCTTAATGGAAAGCCTGATTGCCGATTGGCGCACCACTTTCAATCAGTCACAACTACCCTTTATTGCCGTACAACTGCCTAATTTTATGCAGGCGAAGGAAAATCCTTCTGAAAGTGGTTGGGCAGAATTGAGGGCACAGCAAGCAAAGTTATTGACTATAAAAAACACGGCAATGGCTGTGGCGATAGATTTAGGTGAGTGGAATGATGTACATCCGTTAAACAAACAAGACATCGGCAAAAGATTGGCTTTACAGGCGGGCAGATTGGTTTATGGAGACGTCAGAACAGTGGCTTCCGGACCTACTTTTAAATCAGCTATTGCGAAGGGAAATAAAGTAATCCTCAGTTTTGACAATACCGGTAAAGGTTTAATGTCGAAATCTGGTCCTTTAAAAGCATTTGCCATAGCAGGCAGCGATAGAAAATTTGTGTGGGCAGAAGCAGAAATCCGCGGTCGGGATGTGGTTGTTTCAAACAAAGATATTTCAAATCCAGTTTATGTGCGTTACGCATGGGCAGATAATCCGCAGGATGCGAACCTCTACAATAAAAGTAGCCTTCCAGCTGCACCGTTTGAAGCCGCGATCAAATAAATTCTAAAATAAAAACCCTGCAGAAATTACTTCTGCAGGGTTTTTTCATGTTATCAACTCGGCGTTTTAGTTTTCGCCATTGCCTTGCAAGGCTTGCTTTGCACCAGCGTAAGCGGCTTTCTTGCTAAAGTTTTTATCGAATAAAAGCGGATAATCCAGTCGGTTGGCGGTAACATTTGTTGAGGTATTTAACCAGCTACTGGTATCGTCTACTCCCCAAATGGTAATCCCTCCGCGTTGCGCTGCCGGAACATATTTAATATAAGTGGCGACTACAAATTTGTACATCGCAGCCTGTAACCTTAAATCATATGCAGAAGCTACATAACCCACTGCGGGGCTAGCACCTCCGGGATTTATTCTAATGTCAAGTTCAGATATTTTAACCTTCAAGCCCGTTGCCGCTAGTTTTTGCATCATTGAAATGATATTTGCATAGGGCGTAGAAATGAGCATATGCATCTGTGTACCCACACCGGTAATCCCTGCATTTGCAGCTTTCAATTCATTTGCAAGCTTCACAAAAGCATCGAGCTTTGCTGTACTGCTCTCTAAATTGTAATCGTTCATGTAAAAATCTGCACTTGCGTCGGCTGCTTTTGCGTACTGAAAAGCTTTCATTGCATAGTCTCTCCCTAAATAATTCTGCCAAACGAAAATATCAGTTCTTCCAGTTGATGGAGTGTTGGTGTTATTTCTTAATTCGCCCGCATCAGAAAATGGCTCATTGATCACATCCCAGGCTTTAATTTTACCGACATAATGACCAATAACCGTTTCTATATGTTTCTTCATGGCATTATCAACAATAGTAACCACCGCAGCGCCAGTTGGAGGGGCTATAACAGAAGCATCGGTAATGCTTACATCATCAAGGTATAACGTATTTGCCGTTCCTCCTAAATCAAATGCAATTTGTATCGAGGTTACATTTGCCGGAACCACATAGCTATAAGTATTTTTAGCATAACTGGTGGTTACTGGTAAACCACCCTGGTAGTTTACTGCGCCTGCAGCTCCACTTAAAAATGAGCGGACTTCCAGCTGAATAGTTTGTGCACTGGCACCTTTAATGCTATAAGAAATGTTATACGTTTTCCCGGCTGTTACCGGAATTTGCACTTTGTTTATCATTTGAGTGGAAAATGATTGTCCGCCTGCAGGCACATTCACCTGCATTGCTCTTGCACCTGCATTTGTGTTGCTCGTTGTACTCACAAACTGGCCTTTGCCATTCAATGCCAACCAACCGTCGGCGGGTTCATCCGCGGTATTTACCGTGATGTTTTCGAAACCGGGATTAGAAACCAGGTTAGAAACGCCGCCCCCACTGCCGCCGCCAATCAAGGTGTTATAATAACTTGCGCGTTGCTGAGAATGCCAAACCAAGGTATGACCGAAAACCTGTAATCCGGCAGTTGTAGCCAGGTTATAAAATGCGTCAGCACGGGTAAAATCGTAACTTCCATCACTTCTGAGTACTGCATCATTTTTCAATTCGTTTCCAAACGTGATGTTACTTGCTTCGTTTTTTACCACAGACCAATAGCGTGCATTCGTACTTGAAAGCGGATATTCGGCAGCGATCCCAATGGGAAAAGAAGCCACACTTTTTAAGGTAGCAGTGGTGTCTGTGAAGTTTCCATTGTTTTCAAAACCTCCGTTCTGACTATCTTTTTTGCAACAGCTTAACATTGCAACGAATGCAATTGCTGCCACATATAATGAAGAATTAATTTTCATAAAGTTTGTTTGTAAATAGTAAGCGCAAGGGAATCAGATTTATGCTGATTCCCCAACCAAATTTAGTAGCCTGGGTTTTGAGGGAACTGATCTCTGTTGGTGAGTAAATCCAACTGTGATGCTGACGGGATTGGTCTTAACACATGAAAATCCTTGATATTTGGTGCCGCCATTTCATTGTATAAAATTGCTCTCGAAACCAATGTTCCTGTCCTTTTTAAATCCAGCCACCTGTTCATCTCTCCAAAAAGCTCACGTGTGCGTTCCTCCAAAATAAAATTCAAGGTAATATCGGCACTTGTAATTTGGTTGGCTAGCACTGATGCACTGTTTTGCGCAGGGGTATTGGTCGTTCTAAAGGCTGCACGATTCCTTAACACATTGATCATATTAGCCGCATCAGCAGATCTTCCAAGTTTAAAAGCTGCTTCAGCAGCAATCAGGTAAACTTCACCCAAACGCATCAATAGAATTGGCCTGTCAGAGGCATCATTATAATGCTGCTTCGTTTTGTCCATGTGTTTGGTCATGGTTGGAAACCACTCTGTATTGTATTGTGAAGGCGCAATAATTACCCCTTTAAATCTTTGTCGCTCGGCAACTGTAACCTCTCTGCCGGGCATAAAGATAGCGGTGTCAACACCTTTAACCGGCACCACTGCCACACCATTTCTAGTGGTAGTGAAAGCTGGCGTAGTGGTTTGCACATTATTATCTTGAGTAGATGGCAGGTTCATGATCCATGCTTTTTGAAAGGTACCATCATAACGGGCATCATTATTCTGGTTAGAAAAGGTTGCATAGGTGTATGGAGTTGGGCGGTACCTTCTATAAGGGCGACCACTAACCTGATCTCTTGCTGCCATTTGCGTGGTTACTGTAGGAGCACCTGGAATTCCTTCATTTACATTACGGGTGAGCGTATAAAAACTTACCCAGTAGCAATTCAACCGGTTTTCTTTGTTTCCTCCTGCGGGAGCAGTGGTATTGTTATAGCCGCTTTCTGAATAAGTGGGGTCTGTGTTCCGGTCTGCAACGAATAGAGATTCTTTACCATACTCGTTTCCTTCTCTAAAAACATCTGCAAAGTTACTTTCTAAATCTACGCCGTAAGTGGTTTTTCCGTTGATTAAACTTACCGCAGTTTCATAAGCTTTGGTAAAATCAGAAGAACCATCGCCATCTCGAGCATCTGCATCCCAGGCTTTTGCCAAATATACTTTTGCCAGTAAATGAAGTGCTGCGGCTTTTGAAGCCCTGCCTTTAGACTGGCCTGCCTGAATGTTGTTCAGTTGAGAAACAGATTCTGTTAAATCTTTAATAATTGCATTGTAAACGTCTTTTTTGGGAGATCTTAAATCTTCTGTACTGGGCTTATTGTTGTAAGCGAGTTTAAGTGGTACATTCCCGAAAGTTTGAACCAGCAGAAAATAATAGAAGCCCCTTAAAAATTTTGCTTCACCTAAAAGTTGCGTTTTCACGGCGGCATCCACATTGGCCTGCGGACCAAGTTCTAAAATTCCGTTAAGGTTATTGATAGGCACATAACTGTTATCCCAAATCCCCTGAATGGTTCCGTTTTGCGGTGTGATGTTGGTATAGTTATGGAAATCCAGGCCGCCATCTCCCCCTCTAACTACTTCATCTGTACCGGCAACCTGCGAAGAGGTAAAACCTTCACTCCCCCAGAAAAACCGGGTGGTAGCATATGAAGCATTTAAACCAGCTTGCAAACCAGATGCGGTAAGAAAATACTCCGGGCCTAAGTTTGAACGATATTCTGACTCCAACTGCTTTTTACAGCTCATTGGCGTAATGGCTACAATTGCTAAAGCAATCCAGCCAAACTTAATTTTTTTATAAACTTTCATCTTTTTAATATGAATCTGTTAAACTTAAAATTTCGCGTTAATGCCAAACAAGAATTGTCTGGTTGATGGCAAATCCAATCCAGCTGTAATTGCTCTTCCATTGGCAATCGCATTGTTACCAATTGCACCACCCACACCTGTGCCCTCTGGATCAACACCTAAGCCTGATTTCACAAATGGAGAATACAAGATAAAAGGGTTGTTTGCTGTTGCGTAAAGCCTTAAACTACCCAAACCCAATTTTGAAGCGAGGGCACTTGGAAAACTGTAACCTAAATTGATACTTCTGATTTTAACAAAAGAGCCATCATAATAACCCAAAGTAGAAGAATAAGGTAAGCTAGTTGCACCACCTGCTGGTCTTGGGAAAGCATTTGTTGGGTTGGTTGGTGTCCAGTAATCTACTTTTACCTGGTTTACGCGGCCATTTAAAAAGGCGAAGTAACCAGATGTTCCACCATCTGTAGTTAAATAAGGGGCTACAATTTTATTGCCTAAACGGGAGAAAGCAACAACAGATAAATCAAAATGTTTATAAGAGAACCTTTGCGTCATACCCATAATAATCTTGGGTTGGAACGTTCCGATGATGCTTCTGTCCTGATCATTAATAATTTTATCGCCATTTAAATCTGCAATTTTGATTTGTCCGGGAACAGCAGAATAGCCACCATAACTTGCTGCCTCAACAGCTTCTGAAGTTTGCCAGATTCCTAGTTTGGTAAAATCGTAGATTACGTTAATCGGCTGACCTACAAACCAGCCATTTCCAACATCCTGTTGCGTAGAGCCATCGGCTAAGCGCACAATTTTCTCTCGGTTAATCGAGAAGTTAAAGTCACTCGACCAGCTAAAACCATCCGTTTTCTCGGGTACTATGTTTAAAGTATTAATGTTAAACTCAATCCCTTTTCCGCTTGTAGCCGCAGCATTGGTAAAGAAACTCGTTGCACCGTTACTTCTTGGCAATTGTTTGTTGATGATCAAATCATCTGTATTCTGTTTATAAACCTCAATCGAACCAGTAATTCTATTATTAAGGAAACCATAATCCAAACCAATGTTTAACTGTTTAGTACTCTCCCAACGCAAATCTAAATTGGCTAAGCTACCAATGTAATAGCCCTGAACATTCTCTGTTCCATAATTATAGCGGTTTGATTGTAAAGAGCCACGGGTAGCATCAGTTGGAATAGATGGATTTCCGGTAACGCCATAAGATGCTCTTAACTTCAGGTTGGAAACGATTTTTTGATTTTTCATAAAATCTTCGTTTGAGATATTCCATCCAATAGCCGCGGCCGGGTAGTTTAAATATGGATTTACAGGGAACACAGACGAACCATCTCTTCTAAAGGTAAAAGTAGCCAGATAGCGATCTTTATAAGCATAATTAACCCGCCCCATAAATGATTGTAAACCACCTCTGGAGAATCCGGTTGCGCCGCCATCGACGGCAGTAATGGTTTGCGCTAAGAAGAAGTTGTAATACTGAACCGCTTCACTCGGGAAACCTACACCATTGAATGCATTGGTAAATCCCCGATCGCGTTGTACACTGAATAAACCAGTTACATCAATTCGATGGTCTTTAGCAATCGTTTTATTATAAGTTAAGATATTTTCTGCAAGGAAAGTCCACGATTCTCCATTGGAGATACTTGCCGTAGCTTGCGCTGCTATGGCCGCATCAGGCCTGATAATGGTTTTCGGACCATAAAAAGTTCCACGATTTTCCTGTCTGAAATCCAACCCCAAATTGAGCTTGTATTTTAAGCCAGGTAAAATACTCACCTCCGTGTATAGAACATTGTTGGTTCTGATTCTTCTTGTACGGTCTACAATATTATTTCGATCATTCAGTGTGAGTGGGTTTGCAGTGGCTGTTTGATCAACTGTTCCATCTTGCGGATAAAGGTAAATGCTTCCGTCTGGATTGTAAGCTGGCGCAAGTGGTGTAATCCTCATCGTTGCGTATAATGGGTTAACGCCAGCACCACTATTATAAGTCAGGGTGTTTCTCGTAGTTAAACCTATTTTAATCCACTTATTTATGGTGGCATCGATAGTAGTATTCAACGCAAAACGCTCAAAACCTACACCGGTAATTACACCTTCTTCATTGAAATATCCACCAGAAAGGCTGTAATTAATTCCCTCACTGCCACCACTAATTCCTAACTGCTGATCGGTTACAAAACCTTTTTTATAAAGATAATCTTGCCAATTTGTGGAAGTTCCGTTGGCAATGCCTTGCTGTTCTAGCGGCGAGTAACCAGCAGTATAAGCCGGGGAGGCCGCATTTCTGAACGCAACAAATTCTTCCGCATTGAACTGATTAAACTGATCTCTAACCTGACTGAAGCCATAATATGAGTTGTAAGTAAGCTGAGGTTTCCCAATCCGCCCACGTTTAGTGGTGATTAGAATAACACCGTTTGACCCTCTAAATCCATAAATAGCGGTTGATGATGCGTCTTTAAGGATGTCAATACTGGCAATGTCATCATTATTAATTTCGTTTACACTTCCATTGAAAGGCACACCATCTAACACAATAAGTGGATCGCTGGTACCGCTTAGCGAACGGTTACCTCTAATTCTGATTTGCCCGCCCGCACCTGGTCTTGAACTGCTTCTGGAAATATCCACTCCAGAGATCCTTCCTTGTAACGCGGCAATGGGGTTTGCTGCCGGAACTTCCAGTAAGGCTTCGGCTTTTATACCAGCCACAGAACCGGTAACATCGCTTTTCTTTTGCGTACCATAACCAATCACCACTACATCATTCAGGTTTTTGGCATCTGGGGTAAGCACTATATTATAGTTAGAAACGCCATTTTTAATTTCTATTTCCTGTGCGGGATAGCCTATAAAGGAAACAATCAGGGTTTTTTCATTCGCAGGCGCACTAATGGTAAACGTTCCGTTGTCTCCGGTTACTGTCGTTTTTCCAGAAAGCTTCAGTTTAATGCCTGCGCCAGGTAAAGGAAGCTTTTTCTCATCAAGCACTTTTCCGCTAAGCACATTTTGTGCAAACAACAGTGTTGGTGTTAAGCCCAGTAAAAGGATTAGCATAACCGTACACTGCAAAAAGATTTTTTGTCTAGGTTTTCTCATAAAAGGTTTAATTTAATTAACAGTTGTTAGCTGTGTTAAATAACCTCAAGCAAACTTATCGCATTGGTTAGGGACTGACGATGAGCGCTTAAGTATATTTGGTTATGATAAAAGTAGAAATTAAAAATGAAATTGCAACCGATTGCATAAAATATTTTTTCTAATTAATTTAATAATTTAGAAATCACTAAAAATGGTGTATTTTTAGCTTGAACCGATTGCATAACCAAACAAGCAAAGATTATAAAATATGAAAATGATTGAAACCATGCGCTGGTACGGACCAGATGACATTGTGAGTTTACAAGACATTAAACAAGCTGGCTGTAGCGGCGTAGTTACAGCGCTTCACCAAATTCCTGTTGGTGAGATATGGACTGTTGAAGAAATCGAAAAAAGGAAAGCAGCAATCGAAGCTACGGGAATGGTGTGGAGCGTGGTGGAGAGCTTGCCTGTTCATGAAGATATTAAAAAGCGGGTTGGCAAGTATGAAACCTGGATCGAAAATTACAAAACAAGTCTGGTTAATCTTGCATCTTGCGGGCTGAAGGTAATCACCTACAACTTTATGCCAGTTCTGGATTGGATGCGCACCAACCTAAAATATGAGACTGAAAGTGGAGCCTTGGCATTGCGCTTCGAAAAATCAGCATTTATCGCTTTCGATTTGTTTTTATTGAAAAGACCAAATGCTGCCGCTGATTACACTGATATAGAAGTAGAAAAAGCCACGAGATACTTTGAGCTTTTAACAGATGAGCGAAAAAGAGAATTGATGGGGAATTGCCTTCAGGGCTTACCAGGAAGTAAAGATCATTTTACGCCATCGCAGGTTTTATCTCTGCTTAATGGCTTCAAAGGAATTACCGCAGCTATTTTGAAGCAGAATCTGGTGCTTTTCCTAAAGGAAATTACGCCTGTAGCAGATGAAAATGACATGCAATTGGCCATTCACCCAGACGATCCTCCTTATGCTATTTTAGGTTTACCAAGAATTATGAGTACCGAAGCTGATGCTCAATTCATCATAAACGAAGTGCCTGCAAAATCTAACGGCTTTTGCTTTTGTAGTGGTTCTTTCGGTGCCAGACCTGACAATGATTTACCGGGCATGATGCAAAGATTAGGTTCGAGAATACACTTTTTACACCTCAGAAGCACCCAAAGAGATGATGAAGGTAACTTTTACGAAGCAAATCATCTGGAAGGCAATGCGGATATGTTTGCGGTAGTTCGCGAAGCTGTTAAATTGATGCATGCAGAAAACAGGGAAATACCTATGCGGCCAGATCATGGTCACCAGATGCTCGACGATTTAGCAAAAAATCCTTATCCTGGTTATTCTGCCATTGGCCGATTAAAAGGCCTTGCGGAAATCAGGGGGCTGGAACTGGGAATAAGAAGAAGTCTTTTCGAATAAAAACTTTAGGAAGGCAATTTAGTAGTAGATTGCCTTTCTATGATTGTTGGATCCAGTACAATATGCTCGATGTCATGATAGGGGTTTTCCTGATTAATCATCTTTAAAAACATTTTAGCACATTCTCTACCCATCTGCGAAGCATGCTGATCTATAGTGGATAGATTAGGCGTAATGTAGGCAGAAAAAGCCTCATTCGCGAAACCGATCACCCCTACTTCAGGAGGTGTTTGATTAATTTCTTTCAGCTTTTTGATTACGCCAAGCGCAGTAAAGTCATCTCCTGCTACCACAGCATCGGGTTTGTTTTTGCTTCGCATTAACTTGCCTGCACCAAATCTCCCGTCTTTGATAGAAAGCCCGCCAAAAATGATATACTCATCCAGAACCGGTAAATTATTATCTTTCAAGGCTGCCTTGTATCCCTTTAAACGATCATCGAAAATTTTGATCTGGTGAATGGTGGTCATGAAAGCTATCTTGCGATAACCCTGATCAATTAAATGTTTGGTAGCAACGTAACCCGCCTTAAAATCATCTAGCGTAATGGTTGGTACCGCCAGGCTTTCATTTACACGATCGAAAAGTATCAGCGGTTTATTCTGCTTTATAATTTCTGCAAAGTGAGAAACATCCTGCGTTTCGAGGGACATTGATGCCATAATGCCGTCTACCTGAGCTTCCAAAAGGGTTTTCACCCCATTTATTTCATTTTCAACAGATTCATTAGATTGATAAATAATAACCCGGTAACCGCTATCCTTTAGGCCAGATTCTATACAGTGAATAATGGAGGCAAAAAAATGAGCCTGAACACTTGGAACAATTACACCGATGATATGGGTTTTACCAGATTTTAAGGCCGAAGCTAATTTGTTGGGACTATAATTTAACTTTTCCGCCATTTCGATAACAGCTTTCCGGGTTGCCTCGCTGATTGCAGGAAAGCCACTCAATGCCCTTGAAACAGTTGAAACGGTGATGTTCAATGCCTTAGCAATATCGTATATGGTCGTTTTTTTAGTCAATTTTTTGGTAATGGGGAATTTAGGGTTGTTAATTGGTTATTCAACCGATTGTCCGGCCAATTTAAGCATTAAACCTTAATGATAATATTCTTTTTATACATGAAATACAAGAGTACGTAAAAGCCAAGTACATAAGAAATGGCCCAAGCCAGCGACGCATTTACGGGCGAGAAGAACGGCGTATAAAAAGTATGATAGAACTTTTCCAGCATCGGCGATTTTGTGCCGTCTGCATTAGGAATTTTAACGAAATTTAGAACCCTGGGCATCAGCCCTGCAAGGAAAAATACAGTAATTGCATTTACACCATACACTACAAACGGCGTGGTGAGTTTTCTAAACCCTTGAACATCGATAAGCCAGTAACAAAGTGCCATTCCGATGGAAGCCAATCCACCTGCATACAAAACGTAAGAGCTGGTCCATAGCGCCTTATTAATGGGAAATTGCAAATCCCAAAGTAGCCCTAAAATGACGGCGCCGGCACCAATTGTAAATAACCAGGCTACTTTTGTAGGTTGATCTACATCTTTTCTCCGCATCCATACCCCTACCAAAACACCAAATAGACAGGTCGCAATGGCTGGCAAAGTACTTAAAACACCTTCAGGATCCCAGGTCTTTGCCGAAGCCCAGGTGTGTGATTCTGTCAAGACCAGCCGATCCAACCATGCAGCTAAGTTCGTCTCTTTTTCCAGATTGGCATATCCAATACCGGGAACAGGAACAAAAGTCATCAATGCCCAATAGGCAGCCAAAATAATAACCAGCGCCCTAAAGATGTTTTTAGTAGAAAGTTTAAGAAAGAGGATACTGCTGATAATAAACACAATGCCAATTCTTTGCAAAACCCCAAGCAACCTGACAGTTTGAAAGGCTTCCAGTAAACTCTTTCCATCAGCAATCACCGCTACAAGTTTTCCAAAAATGGCCAGGAAAAATCCGAGTGCATAAAGCATAAGTCCGCGCCTAATTGCTTTCCCAATGGTTTTGGAATGTGTTGCAGGATCAGCCTTGCTATTGCTCATGGCAAAGGCAATGGAGACCCCAACAATCCATAGAAAAAATGGAAAAATGAGGTCTGTTGGTGTACAACCGTGCCATTCAGCATGCTCCAAAGGCGCGTAAATATGGCCCCAACTACCCGGATTGTTCACTAAAATCATTGCTGCGACCGTTAAGCCTCTAAAGAAATCGAGAGATAGTAACCGCTGGTTTGGTGGGATCATGTTTTCTGGTTCAAGAAAACTAATTTAAAGTTTAGTTTTAATAATGAGAAATAAAAAGGTGCTGGCGTGAAGTGGAGAGTTTAACCGCAAAGCGTGCGAAGAGAAGGCGCAAAGAAGAAAAGTATGGGTATACTTTCATAATAACCAAAAAATTTAACCACAGCGCGCACAGATACAAAAGCCCAGAGAACGTGAAGTACTATTTTCGTCCTCTTAACTCGGTGTAGATCTCAGTGAACTCCGTGGTTATTTTTATTTTCTTGACAACAAGTTATTTCTTCATGGGTTCAATTAAAGCAATCGTTCCATCCGCTTTATGCGTGAGTTCAGTAACCTTTACATTTCTTAAATGAGTTTTGCCAGACAACTGGGTATCATGGTAAAAAATATACCATTTGCCTTTCAGTTCGATAATAGAATGGTGGGTGGTCCATCCTTCTACCGGATTCATAAAAGTTCCCTGATATTTAAACGGACCATAAGGGGTATCGCCAATAGCAGAAGCCAGAAAGTGCGTATCCCCTGTTGAATAAGTGAAGTAATATTTCCCATTGAACTTATGCATCCAGGCACCTTCAAAGAAGCGTCTGTCGTGATCTTTTGTTAATAGCGGTTTACCATGCTCATCCAAAATTACCACATCTTTCACGGCGCCATCAAAAGCCAGCATATTTTTGCTCATTTTTGCAACCTTCGCCGTTATTGCGGGTTCATTTTCTTTCTGCGAATCAGTCTTAGAGCCATTTGCATCGTACTTTCCATTGTTCCAGCGCTGCAACTGACCGCCCCAAATCCCGCCATAATACATATAAGAAGTGCCATCATCATCGGTAAAAACCGCCGGATCGATGCTGAAACTTCCTTCTATTGGTTTTGGCTCTGCCTTAAACGGACCAACAGGTGTTTTCGCGGTAGCTACACCTATGCGGAACACATCTTGCTTGTCCTTCACCGGGAAATACAAATAATAAGTACCGTCTTTAAAAGCTGCATCGGGTGCCCAAAGTTGTCGTCCTGCCCAGGGAATATCTTTAATGCTTAGCGCTACCCCATTATCGGTCACTTTCCCATTCACACTATCCATACTTAAGATATGGTAATCTCTCATATCGAAATGATCACCGTTGTCATTTTCAGGTGTTCCTGCTTCGATATCATGCGAGGGGTAAATATAGATTTTCCCATCAAAAACATGGGCCGATGGATCTGCTGTGTAAATATTACTAACCAGCGGTTGTGACAAATATTTAGATTTTTTACTGGTATCTGCTGTTTCGGCTTTGGTTGCCTGACTATTTTGCTGGCAGGCGCTGGTGGCTGCAAGTGCCATAATCATGGCCAAACCCGTTAATTTCTTTAAGTTTCTCATATTATTTGGTTCTAAATGGTCAATTAATTTTTCTCAGCTATGAAAGTTTCCGGTGGACCAAGGAAACTTGGTTTCAATCCCCCCAGATCCAAAACCAATTTCTGCAACACTACTGCCGGACTAACCATCCAATACTTAAGGGTGTGTTTACCTGCACGGTCAAACTGAAGTGGTGTTTTAAAAATCTTGATGCTGTTTGCAACTGATTTCCGCCATGCAGCTTCAGATTTATAATCGGTGCTGATATTGACAACAACTAGCGCCTGGTTGTCTACAGACACAGCAAACTTTAACCCCTCGCTATTGGTGAAATCGATGGTTGGAGAAATATAGGAATGCAGATTAAAAGTGCCTGTGCTATTGATATAAATGTCATACTCCAGATGTGGCGTATTGGCATCAAGGTTTTGAACTGCAGAAGTTACCGGAACGGGAATCACACCACCTAGCGTTTTTCCATAGTCCGGAAGCGTTTTCCAAAAAACCGGTCTGTTATTAATCGCCCTGCTATAGTTGGGTGCCTCCATAGAAACATATCCGTTTTGTTCCACAAATCCGGTGATATTTTTTTGATCATACTTCGACGCATTGAGGCTAAAGGGAACCTGCAGTTTAGTCCCATCACTTACCGATACGGTAAAGCTACTTTGCGTTTTTCCTTTTGGGGCTTTCAACCAGTTAACATTTATCCAGATTCGCTTCTCCTCACCAATAGCTCCCTTTGTTTCTGTAAAATTTAAATAATCAGGTGCCTTGATGGTAAACGGATAGTTCCCTTCAGACCGACGAAATAACTCGATGAAACGTGATTGATTGCCATAGTAGTCAAACTCAGGTAAGGCGGCACTCACTTTTTCTTTGCCCTTCCACGAGGCTGTACTTCCCTCTACAGCCAGGCCAGCATTTCGGTCATCCTTATTTTCTACAATAGAAAAGGTTTTGGGGATTGAATTTTTTTCAGGCTGTTGCCAGTACGTGTAACCAATATGGGTTTGATCCATCATATGATCCCATTTCCCCGCAGCCATTATTTTATTGTAATAGTTGCTAATCTCCTCATCGCGCTGATACAATTGCGAAACTTTAGCGGCCATTGCTCCAGTTGACAAGCGACCTTGTTTAGCATATAATTTATTTTTAGCTACATGGTAATACAGATCATAAAGATTTGCACTGGCTTCTACCGGATGCATCACCAATTGATAAAAGGCATCTTTTTGATCGGCAGGAAGCTGCTCAAATATAAACTTTGCATCTTTTTCAAGTGCTCTATAGTCTGAAACTACATTTTCGAACTCATTATAATCAGTCAGGCTATAAATACTATCAGTTAATAGTTCGGGCTTAATTCTTCCATTGAATTTAGCGTAACGATCTAAAATTGTTCCAATTGAACTGGCGAAAGTTTCTCCAAATTGCTTTGCAGACCAATCTATTTCGTATTGTTTAAGCTTTTCAGCAGGGATAGCATCAGGTGCCCAGGCGTAGTCCAGAAAAAAGGAGATTGGAAACTCCATCGGCTTCAGGTCGCCTACATTTACAATCCAGATCTGATTGGCATTGTATTCATAAGCAAGGTTCATCTGTTCCCAGATCTTCTGAATCGGATTGGTATTGATCCATTTGTAATTTCGTGGATCGCCAACATAATCAAAGTGGTAATAGATGCCATAACCACCTTTCCGAGGTGCTTCATTTAACTTAGGAAGCTTTCTGATATTTCCCCAGTTATCATCGCAAAGGAGCAAGGTAATGTCATCTGGAACACGCATGCCTTTATCGTAATAAGCTTGTACTTCTTTATATAGCGCCCAAAGTTGTGGCGTTTCAGAGGCGGGCTTTTTAGTCACTTTTTCTATAATCTGCCGTTGATCGCTCACAATTTTTTCCAGCAGTGCTGTCGCAGTTCCTTCTGTCATCGGCTCATCACCGTCTCCCCTCATCCCAACGGTAATAATTTGCTCTTTATCGGCTACCCGCTTTAAACCACTTTCCCAAAATTCCTGCAACTGCTTTGGGTTTTGATCGTAATTCCATTTACCACCTTTGTATCTTTTCCATTCATCGTGCGCCCTGCTTAATGGTTCATGGTGTGAAGTGCCAATCACCACACCATATTCATCTGCCAAAACAGGATTCATTTTATCATCATCATTAAAAGCACTGCCCCACATGGCGGGCCACAAATAGTTACCTTTTAAACGAAGAATTAACTCGAAAACTTTCTCATAAAACTTACTGTTAAATCCTCCGAATTCTTTCCGGCTCCAGCCTGAAAGTGCCGGAGCTTCATCATTTAAGAAGATGCCTCGATATTTTACCGCTGGAGAAGCGATGACGTGCCTCCCTGAAATGGCAAATAATGTGTTGCTTTTCTTCACAGGAACATCTGCCCAATAATGCCAGGGTGAGACCCCAATCTGGCTCGAAAGTTCGTAGATTCCATAAATTGTTCCGCGCTTGTCGCTACCTGCGATTACCAACGCAGAATCTATTCCGGCTACGGGGTTCTTCACGACTTCTATTAAAGTACTTTCCCACTTCCCTGCGATTCCGGCTACATTAATTTTATTTTTTAAGATCAACTGATCAATTATCGTACTCTTCCCTATCGTGCCGATGATGATGGCCAGGCGACTGGTTTTGTCTTTCAAAAATGAGGGTTTAAGTCCGGTAACTTTCTCCAGGTCTGTTTGGAGATCAAGAGCGGCGCGTACTACGCCCGGCCATTCGTCTTCACTCAATACAATAGAAGAAACAACGCCACTACCAGCTACTGCAAAACTGCCATTCACATAACTTTTTGTAATGAAAGGATCAACACCTACGGCCTGAACCGCAGTTTTAAAACCAATTAATAAGATAAACAGGAACAGCTTTTTCATATTATTTATTGCTAAAGCCAACCACTTCCTGGTAAGCCTTTTTGGGTTGAAGATTGCGATCAAAGAGTAAAGGATAATTCTTCCTTCCTGTTACTGGATATTCATTTAGCCAGGAATAGCGATCGGAAATGTTCCAGAAGGTAACGTTGGTAATTACATTTTTATAATCGCGAAATACTTTAAAAAACATAGCATATTTTGCCGCTTGTTTGCGCTCCAGCTCCGGTGTAAAATCATCAGATTCATCGGGTCTCTTCTCACGTTTATTGGTTTCCCATGGATAGATGGAGAGGTCTAACTCAGTGATTTGAATTTTTAGCCCAAGAGATGTGTATCGTTCAATGGCTGTTCTTAACTCGTTTTCGCTAGGCTCCTGTAGAGACCAATGCGCCTGAAGGCCGACGCCATCAATGGGGACACCTTTGGCTTTCAAACTTTTTAATAGTTTATAAATTTGTTCTCTTTTTTCTGGCCGTTCGGTATTGTAATCATTATAATAGAGCTTGGCAGATGGATCTGCAGCATGTGCGTATTCAAAAGCCTTAATAATAAAGTCTTCACCGCAGATCTGGTACCATTTAGAATTCCTGAGATAGTTCTTTGGATCATCATCAACAGCTTCATTAACCACATCCCATGCATAGATTTTTCCTTTATAACGACTTACCAAAGTAGTAATGTGCGTTTTTAGACGTTGTAGTAGAATTTCTTTTGTTACCTCTTTGCCGTCATCACCTTTAAAAATCCACTCTGGTGTTTGCTGGTGCCAGCATAGATTATGCCCACGAATTTTTATACCATTTTTAATCGCAAAACTAACGATTGAATCTGCATCTTTCCAGTAAAACGAACCTTGCTTTGGCTGGATCGCTCCCATTTTCATGGCATTTTCTGCCGTAATGCTGTTAAATTGCCTTTTAATTAGCTTTGCTTCATCGCCATGCAAATTCTTTACGGAGACCGCTACGCCTATCGGAAAATATTTTTTATAAGCGTCTTTTAGTGCTAACGGATTAGGCACCTGTTCTGACTGCAGAGGCTGTGCACCAGCACTAATCGTAATCAGCATCAGAAAACACATGCATAAAGATTTCATCATCATCAAAAAACTAGTAGCCTGGCTCATTTATATTTGGTTAGAGAAAGTTAAAGCTTTGATTACCTCAACCCCATTTTATTTCAAATCAAAGAATACCACTTTAATATTCCTGTTCTCCCGAAGCTATTCCTATCAGATTTGATAAGACTAAAGTAGAACTAATTTTATCAAATTGCAATCGGTTGCATAAATTTTTTACAATTAATTTTTATCCCTTTAAATTCAATGGCAAACTGCCTCAAAACAAAAAATCCCGCCTTGAATGGGCGGGATTTAAATACTTATAAAAAAGTTATTCTTTAGCTAAAGGAATTTCTACACCTACCGGACCGCTTGGCTCACTTTCATTTTTTAGCCGATCTAAAGCAGTAACCAGATAACTATATCTTTTACCACTTTCTATACTCGTATCGATAAACGACACATAATCTTCAAAACTAATTTTGAGAATGTTCTTAGGATCCAGGACAGAAATCTTCTCGCCTTCCGAGAAACGATAAATTACATAACCAGAGGCCGTTTCACCATCGCTTGCTTTCAGGGGCTTTTCCCATTTAAGGTGCACACCATCTTTCAAAGCATCTGCTGACAACTGTTGCGGCTGGTTAGGTGCAATTTCATCCAGCCAAGGCATTTGAGGCGGCAAAGCCTGATATTTATATAAATCGTTCTTTAATGAGTCTGCAAAAGCCCTGCCTACCGTACTTAAAGATTTCGAACTGAAATAAACGCTACCCTGAATGCGGGCATTATTTCTGAGGTACCTTACCTGATTAGGAACTTCTGAAGGATTTTTCCAGGCCAGTTCAGCACGGGAATTGATTAAATACGCACCCTGCCCAATGTAAACATGCCGGCCATAGTTGTTGTTACTCCACCAATCTACCAAAGTAGCAAATGGAGCTACCCTTCTGGTAAAAGTAAAATAGATTTGAGGATTGATATAATCTACCCATCCCTCTTTTACCCATTTGCGGCTATCTGCGAACAGCTCTGCGTAATTAGATAACCCACTGGTAGCCGATCCCTCGGGATCTTCATTTTTATTTCGCCAGATTCCAAACGGGCTAACCCCGAATTTTACCCACTTTTTATAATGATGAATACTGTCATCGAGTTGTTTAATCAGCATGTCTACATTATTCCTTCTCCAGTCTCTAATATCTGTAAAGTTCTCTTTGAATTTGTTAAAGGTGTTTGAATCGTTAATGGTTTGGCCTTCCAGTTTATAGGGATAAAAATAATCATCAAAATGGATGGCATCTATATCGTAGCCTTTAACCACATCCAGTATTACCTGTACAATGTATTCCCTTACCTCCGGAATCCCGGGATCGAATTGCTTTTTACCTCCGTAAATGAAAAACCATTCGGGATGCTTCCGGAATGCATGATCTTCACTAAAAACAGTACTGCTACTCATGCTGGCGCGATAAGGATTGAACCAGGCATGTAATTCCATTCCTCTGAAATGCGCCTCTTTGATGGCGAATGCAAGCGGATCATAGCCTGGCGCAGGTGCCAAACCTTGTTTGCCCATTAACCACTGGCTCCATGGCTCACGCGATTTAGCATAAAAAGCATCGCCAGCTGGCCTTACCTGTAAAATGATGGCATTCATGCCCTGCGCTTTGTGGCGCTCCATGATGCCAATAAGCTCCTGTTTTTGCTGATCAACACTTAATCCGGGACGTGAAGGCCAATCGATATTAGTCACCGTGGCTACCCAAACACCCCTAAACTCTCTTTTTGGTGCAATTTTTGATAATGGTTGGGCATTTAATATATATGGTAGTATAGTTACAACTAAAAGTGCGTATAGAAAGTTTTTAAGCATTATTTTCTGTCTTATTTTATATTCAGGATGTTTTCTTTGTGTGTATAATACATTTGAATATTAGCAATTAAACGATTTTTTTTAAAAACTCTTATAAATTTTATTAAAAATTCTATTTTGCGCCTTGCTAAATTAATTGTACCTACCATTTACCTATCGGAGAACAAAAGTATATTAATTTAAGAAGATACAGCATTATTGAAGAATGGAACCACAAAAGATTAATAAGGGCGATAGAAATAAAATTTACTTTCTCATCATAGTTATAGCAGCACTTGTCGGAACAAACGCATATCTGTTTTTTAAAGACCGACAGCAGAGCAAAAAGTTTGTAACAGTTAGCACGGAAAAAGATAAACTTCGGTTAGAAGTAGAAAAAATAGAAGTAGAATTAGATAAGGTAAACGCCCTAAACCTTGATCTAAATGAAAAACTGGTGGAAGAACAAAAACTCGCCCGCGAAAAAATAGAAGAACTTAAAGTTGCGCTTGAAAAAGGCGAAATAACCCAGGGGGAACTGGATAAAGCCAATACGCAGATCAGCGAACTTAAAGTTTTTGTCAAAAATTACAATGATCAGGTTATACAACTTCAAAGAGATAATATTTTCCTCAAAAACAGTCGAGATAGCTTAGAAAACACACTCAGAAACATCAGCAACAGGGCATCTAGTCTTGAAAACGAAAACGCCGATCTTAATGCGAAAGTAAAAACAGCAGCCGCATTGAAGTTACAAAATGCAGAAATCTTTGCCTTTAGAACAAAATCAAGTGGCAAAAAAATACAGGTCACTAAATCCTCAACAGCAGAAAAATTAAGCGTTCGTTTCAACATCGTCCCAAATGATTTAGCTGCAAAAGGACACCATAACATTTATTTAAGAGTATTTGATCCTGCAGGTAATTTATTAGCCGATGAGGGAGACCGTTTTGAGGCTGATGGACAGGAAATGCAATACAGTCATTCAATATACATTGATTACAATAACGACGATAGTTCTTATGTAATCGACTGGAAAAACCCGAAATCATTTATGAAAGGCATTTACACGGTTATTTTATATACAAGTGGCAATACCATGGGCAAAGCACAGCTGGAATTAAGGTAAAGCCCGTTAAGCTAGTGGGAACGAAAGATAAAATGTAGTTCCAACATCCGGAACCGAGGTAAAACTGATATCACCCCCTGCGTTTTCAATGGCTTGTTTCACAAAAGCTAATCCTAAACCTGTTCCGGAAGTTTTAGTTGTAAAATTCGGAACAAAAATCTTATCATGCAGCGACAAGGGAATCCCTTTTCCGTTGTCTTTGACTTCCACAAAAGCATGCGATTTATCGTTGAACAAAATTACCGTTACATAACATTGTTCATGACCATCAATGGCTTCGATTGCATTTTTAAACAGGTTATTAAAGGTTCTGAGGAGTTGATCATGATCTGCCAGGATATTAATCCGCTGTGTAGATTTATCAAGTAGGGTAATTTCCGCGTTATCTGCGTTTTTATAAACCTCTCTTGCTTGTTCCAACACGGGTAAAATCTCAATTTTTTCTAAATTGGTATCCGGCATTTTGGCAAAATTAGAGAATTCTGAAGCAATTTTGGAAAGGCTGTCGATCTGCTCAATAAAAGATTTACTGAACTTATTAAACTTGGTTTCGAAATTCGGATCATTCTCTTTCCACGATTTATCCAGTAGCTGCACACCTAATTTTAATGGGGTAAGTGGGTTTTTAATTTCATGTGCCACCTGCTTAGCCATTTCACGCCATGCACTTTCTCTTTCGGAGCGCGCAAGCTTCACTGCACTCGCCTCCAGCGCAGCAATCATACTATTATACTCTTTAATTAACGAACCGATCTCATCATGCCTGCGCCAAACAATGGGCTCATTACGCTGCCCTATTCTGGTGCGGCTAATGCTCTCCTGAATAAAAGTTAACGGACTGGTAATTTGGTTGGCCAGGAAGACGGCCAATACACCTACTGCAACGAAAACAAGCGCATAAATATTGATCAGGTTACTTACAAAAAGTGCAATTTTATCTGAATATTCTTCTTCATTAGAATAGTTAGGCAGGCCGATGTACGCTATGGTTTCATTCTGCGCATTCCGAATAGGTGCATAAGCAGCGGCATAAGTTAGGTTACCAACTTTCTCTTCCGGATTAATATACTCTGATCGTTTTAACTGGGTAAGGTAAGTATAAGCCAAAGGGCCCATTTTCCTGCTTAGCACCTTATAATTGTACAACTTTGGATAAGTTGTCATAATTAAATCTCCCTGAACATCGTAAAGGTTGAGATCAGCATTATTGATATCTGCGAAATTATTGAAGTCGGCAATGGCATTCTCATCATCTTTAATCCCTCCATTAAACACCTGCTTTTCAAAGTTCTGCTGAACCTTTCTTATCTTATCCTTTATGGCTGCATTTTGTTGCCCCCTGTACTCATTATCCATATAATAATAAGTTACCCAACCTACAATGAGTAAGGTTGCAACTACCGATAAAACGATAGAAACCTGAATACGGGTTTTGTAAAGTATTTTGTTGGCATTAATCATTAACGACCGATTGATACTGAACCAACCCACACGCTCATCATCCAGGTTCTTAACGAGCCAGACGAGCCCATAAAGCAGTAGAGAAAAGATAATGAACACCAAGAAGAAGAATGATAGAGCTGCCAAACGCTCTACATAACCTACTTTTTCTTTGCTGATTACCACCATTTTATTGTCTGATGGCTTATAAATCAGGTGGCTATACTGGAGTAATTTGTCGTTACTGGTTACGAAATCATCTTTTTTACCTTTGAAAACCTGTCCATCCAACGGGTAAGTATAGGGACCAGATTGATTCAACAATCGATTATTATTATAAAAAGCAATGGAATAACCCCTAAAATCTTCGTCGCGAATTAGTTTTTGGTCGCCCAATAAATCCGGCAGTTTATTATTGTAATTATAGGGTTTTGACCGAAGTTCGACCACCAGCGTGCCGAGCAATGAGCCCTGATCAATAACAGAAATGATTCCGAAATAATCCTGATAACCGAAGGTATTGTTAACCTGGTAAAAGTAATTACCTCCGTTAATTTTCACAGAGCCAGATTCTACCAGGTTTTTATATTTAGAGAAAGGCTGACTATTAATTTTACTGGTACTTAATCCATCTTTATTATAAGGATAGATCTGATAATCATATCTTGATAAATACCCATCCATATAGTTCTTAATATGGTTTTTTAATACAGGATAATTTGAGTCTACTCCTTGTTTAAAATAACGAACCAGGAATTCGTCATTCAGCAATTCCGATTCAAGCTCTCCAAGAGAGATTATTGCATTCGGGTCTTCTGAAGATTGCACTTTTCGCGCCAATGGCTCACGTAAACTGCGTTCTTTGATATCCTTATATTTAATGTATTTAATAGAAGTGTTAAAGGCGAGGCAGAAGAAAACAAGGGCAAACAGGCCGACAGAAAACCTTCTTTCCGGAATGTAGACTCCTCTGGCGATGATAAATAAGATTAGGGCGAAAATGATGAAAAATGCTGTAAAATCTGTTTCGAGTCTATAAATAAAAAGTGCCGCAAAGCCCGTTAGAAAAATGATGAACCTTTCTTTGTTGGTTACATTTAATGGTAAGCTGATGGTAGCAGAAATGACGGTAATCAAGTAAATCTGAAACCAAACCAGGCATAATATTACAATACTGACCCAACTGGATCCACTCAATTTCAAAATATTAATAATTTCGAAGTTGATTTTTGAGTTATAAATCAATCCGAAGAAAACTTCATCGCTAAAATAGGCGATGCTGCCAATCATTATTAATAAGAATGCATGGATCAGAATGCCAATAAACTTGTTTCTCTTAACCCAATCTGTAAACTGATATTGTTCTTTGTGGTTATAAACGAATAACAAAAACCAGGTAAATGCAAATACATTAAGCAGGAAATCACCAAGAGACGGCATCATAAAGCTATCGCCATAAATCCTTGGGTCAAATAATGTTAGTGAAAAGTGGTGGTTAAACCATCCATAATATAAATCAGAAAGCCGGAATAAGGCAAAAAAGACCAATAACAAAATTGTTCCCGAAACCACGTATCCTTTTTTTGCGATTAAGGAACTTAAAGAGTTGAAAAACATGCAGATACAGAGCATCCCGCCGATAAACAGCCATAATTGTATCGCAGAATAATAATCATTGGTATACCCTGGCTTTACCTTTAACCCAAATAAGAATTTACCATCTATGCTTTTTATTGAATAAACGTCTTTATCTGTAAAAGAAGCTAAAGTGAGCAGTTTAGAACTGGATAAAAAGGGGTCTAAATCGTTTTTAAAATACAGTGTTTCTTTAAATGGATATTGAGACTGGATAGCGATTAAAAAGACCAAACTGAACTCACCTTCGGTACGTTTGATTACTTCATACCAGCCATTATAGAAAAACAAAACAGATTTTCCTTCTTTTATAGAAGATAGATTGATATCAGTAACCTTGTAAGTACTCCAGAACTTGAGTTGATTATTTTCAAAAGTAAGGAGGTTAATTCCTTTGTCTTGCCTGTAAATATTTAAAAAATCAATAGCATCTTTGGGATTTTGATGCAGTTGTTTGGCTTTTTTAACTTCGTCCTTATTTGATAAAAAGTCTTGTACTATTTTTTCCTTTAATAGTAAATTTGCTTGAACTCCCCTTGCATCTCTTTCCAGAAGCTCAGATTTGGTGGTAAACTTGCTTAATGAGATAGAAGTTGTGATCAGGCAACATGCCAATACAAACAGTAGAAATCTAATTTTTACACCAAAGCTCAAAGTCATCAATTTGATAAACGTAAATATAGACAAAAACAGCGCCATAAACGGTTTGTTTATGGCGCTGCCAAATTATAAAATTTAATAGAATATTAAGCTATTGTAGCGCTACTGGTTTGCGCTTCCCGGCTTACTTTTTTAACCAAGCCCTGTAAAACATTGCCCGGACCAACCTCAACAAATTCAGTTGCCTGATCTGCCAGCATATTAGTCACAGTTTGTGTCCAGCGGACTGCTCCGGTTAACTGTTTAATTAAGTTTTCTTTAATTTCAGCCGGATCTGTATAAGGCTTTGCATCTACATTTTGGTACACAGGACAAATTGGCGCAGCAATATTTGTGGCTTCAATGGCTGCCTGCAATTCAATTTTTGCCGGCTCCATTAAAGGAGAATGAAATGCACCACCAACATTCAATTTCAAAGCTCTTTTTGCACCTGCTTCTGTTAATTTAGCACAAGCCAAATCAATTCCTTCTATACTTCCAGAAATCACCAATTGACCCGGGCAGTTGTAATTTGCTGGTACAACAACCGCATCAATCTCCGCACAAATATCTTCAACCACTTGATCAGCTAAGCCTAAAATAGCCGCCATAGTAGAGGGTTGTGCCTCGCAGGCTTTTTGCATTGCATTTGCGCGTGCAATTACAAGTTTAAATCCATCTTCAAAAGACAGTGCATTTGCAGCAACTAAAGCAGAAAACTCACCTAATGAATGTCCGGCTACCATATCTGGTTTAAAATCATCCCCTAAAACCTTCGCTAAAATAACAGAATGCAAAAAGATTGCTGGTTGGGTTACATTGGTTTGCTTGAGCTCTTCATCAGTTCCGCTAAACATGATATCACTAATACGGAAACCGATAATTTCATTTGCTTTTTCAAATAATTCTGCAGCTTTAGGGTGCTCATAAAGATCCTTACCCATACCTACAAATTGTGCTCCCTGACCGGGAAAAATATATGCTCTCATTATAATTTTGTTTGGTGCGTTGCGGTTAGCGCTCCATCTTGATATATTAATACTTTCTACTTGATACTCACTGGTTAATCCAAACTCGCCGTAATCAACCTTAAAAATTCTGCCCTGGTTTTATCATTACTTAAAAATGTACCGGTAAAGGCTGAGGTAGTAGTTACAGAATTTTGTTTTTGTACACCACGCATTGACATACAAAGGTGTTTACATTCCATCACTACGGCTACACCCATTGGGCTTAAGGTGTTTTGAATACAATCTCTGATTTCATTTGTTAAACGTTCCTGCACTTGTAAGCGCCGCGCAAAAGCATCTACTATTCGTGGAATTTTACTCAAGCCAACAATATGTCCATTGGGGATGTATGCGATATGGGCTTTACCAAAAAAAGGCAACATGTGGTGTTCACACATAGAATAAACCTCAATATCCTTTACCACCACCATTTGGCTGTAATCTTCTTTGAACATGGCCGATTTCAGAATCTCATCGGGCTTTAAATCATAGCCGTGGGTTAAGTACTGAAGTGCTTTAGCCACACGTTCTGGTGTTTTAACCAAGCCCTCACGCTCAGGATCTTCACCTAGCTGACTTAAAATATCTTTATAATGTGCGGCTACTGTCTCGATTTTTTCATCGTTATACCGATCTATTTTAACATAGCCATCTATCGATTCGTCTTTTAATACATCCTTAGTGCTCATTAATATGGGGTTTTAACCAAAGTATTCAACAAAGTTATTTTCGGTTTCGTAGATTTTAACGCAGTGTAAAATTGCGCCACTTTCGGCAATCGGAGCCAATAATTGATTCCAGATTTCGATTGCTAAATTTTCTGTTGATGCCAGTTTACCGTTCATAAAGTCTACATCAAGATTTAAATTTTTATGATCAACCTTGTCGACTACGTAATTGTTCATTACGTCTTTTAACCACTTTAAATCTACCAGAAAACCTGTTTCAGGATTAACCTCTCCTTTTACAGTAACATATAACCAATAATTATGACCATGCCAGTTTGGGTTAGCACACTTGCCATAAACTTCCTTATTTTTATCATCATCCCAATCTGGTCTTGCCAACTTGTGTGCCGCATTGAATGATGCTTTTCTTGTTATATAAATCATTACTATTGAATAAACAGCAAATATACTGATAATGCGCAAAGCCTAAACACCTAAGCCAAAAGAAACAGCAGTTTAATAAAACAATCTCCTAAATTTACCTTATGAAAACTTTAGTTGTTGCCGCTACAAAGGCCGAGCTCGCTTTTTTTTATCAGCATTATCAGCTGCCGGAGAAAGACTTTGTGGAAACCAGGCATTTCGATTTACTCATTACTGGAGTTGGAATGGTGGCTACTGCCTTTGCCCTCGGACAACATTTAACCAACAAATATCAGCTGGTAGTGAATGTTGGAATTGCGGGTTGTTTCGACAGGAATATCCCACTGGGATCTTTAGTGAATATTACTGAAGACATTTTTTCTGAGTTAGGCGCAGAAAACGGAGACGATTTTCTAAGCATTGTGGCATTAGGTTTCGGAGAGAATTCCTATCAAAACAAAACAAAGCTTGCTATTGATTTACCTACAGTACGTGCCATTACCGTTAACACCGTAAGTGGAAATGAAAAGCATATTCAAAATCAGATCGAACGATTTAATCCTGTAGCCGAGAGCATGGAAGGTGCCGCCGTTTTTTATGCCTGCAGAAAGGAATATATAGATTGTATCCAGGTCCGAAGCATTTCAAATTATGTTGAGCCAAGAAATAAAGATAACTGGAAAATCGGCCTGGCAATTAAAAACCTGAACGATTGGGCAATTGCTTTTATTGGAGAAATGAACTGATTATGACGTTTTAGTTTATCGCATACTTTAATTTTGACTTTATGAAACTTACACTCGGTTTTTCGCCATGCCCCAATGATACGTTTATATTTGATGCACTCATACATCATAAGATAGATACCGATGGATTAACCTTCGAGGTGAGCTATGACGATGTAGAAACGCTGAATCAGAAAGCGATGAAAGGTCAACTGGATATTACTAAGCTAAGTTTTCATGCCTTTGCTTATGCCGCCAGTCAATACGCATTGCTTGATGCCGGAAGCGCTTTGGGTTTTGGCGTAGGGCCATTATTAATCAGTCATAAATTCAATGCCGAAACACTTGCCGAAAGATTAAAAACTGATCCGGAAAGCCTTCGTGTCGGAATTCCGGGAAAGTACACCACAGCTAACTTTTTGTTGGGCATTGCTTATCCTGAGCTTCAAAACAAACAAGAACTCGTTTTCTCAGAAATTGAAAATGCCTTGCTTGAAGATCAGATAGACCTGGGTTTAATTATCCATGAAAACAGGTTTACTTACCAGGATAAAGGCTTAATTAAAATTGTAGACCTGGGCGATTATTGGGAAAAATTAACAGGTTGTGCCATTCCATTAGGTGGAATTGTAATCAATAGAAATTTAAATCGCGATGTTCAGTTAAAAGTGAACAGACTCATCCGCGAATCTGTTGAATATGCTTTTGCCCACCCAAAATCTGGCATTGATTTTATCCGCGAACATGCACAAGCCATGGATGAGGCTGTAATGTTTAAACATATTGAACTTTATGTCAACAAATACAGCATCAACCTGGGAGTAGAAGGCAGAAAAGCAGTAGACACTTTATTTACATTGGCACAGGAGCGAAATATCATCCCTCCTATCCAGCATCATTTATATGTATAAGAGCATAACATCAACTCCATTAGATTAGCACGGCGAAGATTCTACGCACTTACCAGTAATTTATAGCCCTTTCCGTGTACGTTAATGATTTCAACATTCGGATCGCCTTTCAGGTATTTACGCAATTTACTTAGAAACACATCCATACTTCTTCCGTTGAAATAATTATCATCGTGCCAAATGCTCAGAAGTGCTTCTTCTCTGGTTAAAACAGCATTCTTTTTCAAGCATAACAAGCGTAGTAATTCTGCTTCTTTGGTTGAAAGTTTTTGTTGATTTTCATGATGGGTGATGATCTGAGTGGTATAATCAAAGTTATATTCTCCAATTGCGAACTGTGTTTCGGGCACTTCTTCTGCATGATCACCTTTGCTGGCGATGCGCTTAAACATTGCATTAATTCTTAATAGCAATTCTTCGATCCGGAACGGCTTGGTAATGTAATCGTCGCCTCCCAAATCATAAGCTGCAGATTTATCTTCCAGCATCGTTTTAGCCGTAGCAAAGATGATCGGAACATGAGCATTCACCTTTCTAACGTCTTTACCCAAAGTAAAACCATCTTTTTTCGGCATCATTACATCGAAGATACAAAGGTCGAAATTTTGTTTATTAAAAGCTTTCAAACCTTCCTCACCGTCATTGCAGAGCACCACATCAAACTTGCCCTTTAGCTGCAAATAGTCTTGTAACAATAAACCTAAATTCGGATCGTCCTCTACCAGAAGTATTTTTTTCATTTTTTTGAGTTTATTCACGTATGCAGCACTTGCTACACGGTATATTTGATTCTGAATATGCATAGTGGTTTAATTACGATGTAACTTATAATCCCACTATGTTAAGTAAACATTAAAGGCTAAAATCAATGTATTGACCAGTTGCAATTTTGTACCCATGCGACATGATTTATAAAGGTAAAGATATTTCAAACGTCGTACCCTTATCTTTTTCACTACTTACTTTTATCGTGCCGTTTAACTTTCTGATAATATCCTGAACATAATTTAAGCCCAGGCCAAACCCTTTTACATCGTGTAAATTTCCGGTTGGTACGCGGTAAAACTGATCAAAAACCCTTTTCGATTGTTCCTTCGTCATGCCTATCCCCTGATCAGAAATTTCAATAATTAAATTTTTATTGGTGTTCTTTGTAGAAATGGTAATTACAGGCGCATCTGCGCTATATTTATTCGCATTATCAATCAGGTTGTAAAGCACATTAGAAAGGTGAAGTTCATCTCCATAAACCACCGCATTTGTAGCATCTGTATGCAAGTTAATTACGGCATTACGCTTCTGCAATTGAAGTTCCATACTATCTAAAACGATAATAATGAGATCGTTCATATCCACCTCTGTGTTTTCCATTTTGAGCTCGCCTTTTTCTAATCTGGCGATACTTAAAACACGCTCTATATGGCTTCCTAGACGTACATTTTCATCATAAATAATATTCGCCAACCTGCTTAACCTGCTTTTATCTTCAGTAACTTCCGGATCTTTGAGTGCTTCGCTGGCGATCATAATGGTGGCTACGGGCGTTTTAAACTCATGCGTCATGTTATTGATGAAATCAGTTTTCATTTCAGATATCTTCTTCTGCTTTAAAATAGCATAAAGGGTATAGGAGAAGATAAATACCAATACTAAAAGTAGCCCTACAGATGAGGCAAGTGTTGCACTCAGGTTAGAAACAATAGCGGAGTTTTTATTTGGGAAACTCACGATCAATGTTCCCGGATCCCGGAACAAATCATTACCAAAAAGCGGGGTTTTATAAGTATTTTCTGGCAAAAACTCTTCTTTAACATTTGATGCTTCAACGTATAGGACAGAGTCTTTTTTTGCGAGGGAAATTTTGTAAGAAGGTTTTTGATTGATATTGTGAGTAAGCAATTCTTCCTTTAATAAAGTACCCAATACATCGAAATTTATCCGCTTATATAACGGTATGTTCACTTCCTGCAATTCCTTAGAAACATCTTCAACTACACTTAACCTCGTGTAAGAAAAAGTATCCTTCCCAAGGGAAGCAATTTTAAGTGCTAACTTCTTTTTCGCAATTTCATCCTGCCGCTTGAATTTTTTATTTAAGTCTTCCGAAATTTTAGGCAAGCCAACCAGTAACGGATTTCCGGTTACCGGATCAGCCACTAAATAACGAATCGTATCTGGAAGATTCTGGGGAGTTCTGAAATTGAAAGTTTTCGAATTTGGAGAAACTAACTTTGTTCTCATGCTGTACCCTTTCAGGTTCAGGCTATTCAAGTCTACAATTGCATCCATTTCAACATCTAAACGAGCGCCGCTAATGGAAGGCTTGGGTGTAGAAAGGGATTTAAAATCACTTTCAGAAATTAAATTCGTTTTCCGGTAAGATACCCTGATAATACTATCCTGCTGATTTAAGTAATTTTCAATCTGGCTTTCATGTTCCGCTTGTCTTAACTCAGATTCCTGCGCAAACTGTTGCCTTAAATCTTTAATATCTAATGCTCGCTGTCTGGAATCCTGAAGCCTTCTGAGTTTGTTTTCGGCATCTTTCTTATTCAGGTGATCAGCTACATTTAAACGTTCGATCTTTTTAACTACGTTGGCTAGTGTTTGATTTACCTGTTCATCAAAAAGCTGAGATTTTAGGTAATAAGCCTCCCTGATGTAATACAACTGCATTACAAAAACACCAAGCAAAGCCACCGTCATTAATACGGTTATAAACCAAAAACTTCTTTTTTTCATTAATTTGAAACTGCCTTACTTTTTAAAAAGATGATGAGGGAATATTTTTTAATTTAATCAGATATCAAAAATAATAATTAAGGCGCGGAGAAGAATGTTTTTAACATATTTTAACAACGGATATCATGCTGGAAATGAAGATTTAAGGAAAGTAACACCAAAAAAAATGCCGAGGCAAAAGCCTCGGCATGGTTCAAAATTGTTTGCTTAAAAAAAGATTCTTTATTTAGAAAGGCAAATCATCATCCTCACCTGGCGCATTGCTCACATCAACCGGAGCAGCATAAGCCGGGGCTGATGCAGAAGGAGCACCTGCTGCAACAGCATTGATTCTCCAAATTACCAAACTATTGAAATACGATGTTTTACCTGCTTTATCTGTCCATGGGCGACCGCGTAAATTAAAGAAAACCTCAACCTCATCACCCGCTTTAAATGTATCTAATAATGCAGTTTTATCTTGTAAAGCCTCAAAACGAATATATTCTGGGTATGTTGGATTTTCTGCGTATTCTACTATTAAATCACGTTTTTTAAACGTTTCACTCACTTGCTGCGTTGCACCTACTTCGTGTACTTTTCCTTTAATTTCCATAACTAATACTAATATTGTACGTATAAAAGCCAAATCTCTATAATTTTATTGATAACTTCGCATATATTATGATGCAAGTTTTCCACAATAAAAGCAAGGTTATTATTACCTGCAACAAACGCCTTTCGCCGTATTTACAAGATGAAGTGACAGCTTTAGGTTACACAATAGAAAGGGCTTTTCAAACTGGTGTTGAGCTAAATATCACCCTTACAGAGTGTATCAAGCTGAATTTGAATTTGCGTTGTGCCAGCCAAATTCTTTATTCGATAAAAAGTTTTAAGGCCATTACGCCTGATGATTTATATAATGAAATTAAGAACATTGAATGGGAAGAATTAATCGATTTTTCAGGTTATTTCTCCGTTACCTCCAATGTTGACAATCCAAATATTACGACACCGCTTTTTGCTAACCTGAAAGTTAAAGATGCGATTGTAGATCGTATGAAAGAAAAAAAAGGTATTCGTCCAAATTCTGGATCTGATGCAAACAAAGCAGTGGTTCATTTATATTGGAAAGATGCAGACGCAGATGTTTTTATGGATACTTCTGGAGAAACATTGGCCAAACACGGTTACCGTAAAATCCCTGGTAAAGCACCAATGCTGGAAGCGCTGGCTTCTGGTGTAATTTATGCCACCAAATGGGACCGCAAATCACCTTTTATCAACCCGATGTGTGGTTCTGGAACTTTAGCCATCGAAGCCGCATTAATTGCAACTAACCGGGCGCCTGGATTATATAGAATGAATTATGGTTTCATGCACATATTAGGCTATGAAGAAGAAGCCTTTTTTGCAGAGCGAAGAATTTTAAAAGATCAGGTGGTTAAAAGTATCGACTTTAAAATCATTGCCTCGGATTTATCTGAAGATGCTGTGGAAGTTACCCGCAGAAATGCTAAAACTGCCGGCGTAGATACGCTCATTGAGTTTGAAGTTTGTGATTTCGAACTTACTCCTGTTCCGGAAGATGGAAAGGGTGCTGTAGTATTCAATCCAGAATATGGCGAGCGTTTAGGTGTTCATAGCAAACTGGAGCAAACCTATAAACGTATGGGCGATTATATGAAAACGAACTGTAAAGGTTATTCCGGTTATATTTTTACTGGCAATCCTGACCTTGCAAAGAAAATAGGCTTAAAAGCGTCGCGTAAACTTGAATTTTACAACGGTAAATTAGATTGCCGCCTGTTGGAATATGAGTTATACGATGGCTCCCGTAGAGCACCACTTTTGGAAACAGCTGCTACCTCTTAAACACATACAAATTTTCGGGGTCTAACTTCCGGAAAGAAAAAATATGACCAGACCTTATCTTATCGTCTCGTCTGTATTTAGAAAGTCAATTAAAAGATGATTTGTGCACATAGTTCTTATGTGACAATCATCTTTTTTATTTAACCAAATATTTTAATTTACCAAAAGGATATCCGCTCGCGGGGCATGGCTTTTCCCCATTTGAAACAGGCATCATAAACTGCTTTCAAAAAAACATTAATGATCTTAAAGTCGCCATAAAGCAGTCTAATACTTGGGTTAATTATACGTTTTAGCAAGGTTAACTAGGGTTAAAATCAATTATTATGGCAGTTAAAGAAAGTTATTTTAAAAAAATCTACTCAGATAAAAAATCATCATTCACAAAATAAAATTTCATAAATGGCTGATTTTTAAATACTGAACAAAATAAACCAAACTTTATCCCTCACAATTGTTTATAATATACCGTTTAAACAACCCTCCAGGTGATTCCTTATAGTGCTAAAAACCGCCTCTCGTGAAAACTATAAGGTTAAAAGGCTCGTATATATTGAAAAAATTACAAAACTTATCCCTTTTTATGGAAAATGTATTAGCATTAAAAACGAAGAACGTTGCGGGCAACATTCGGAAGATTAGAGAGTACCGAGATTATACTCAGGACTATCTTGCGGCAAAACTGAAAATATCTCAGAATGCCTATAGTAAAATCGAGCTTGGTTATAGCAAATTAACCATTGATCGCTTGTTTCAGGTTTCAGAAATTCTGGAAGTGGAAGTTACCCACCTCTTAACTTTAAACCCAAATGATTTAATTAAAATTATTGCAGACGACGAACACAGAGCAGCAGCGGTTTAGTGAATAACTGACCGCTGTTATTTTCATTTTTCTCTCCTTTAGTATAATTCAATACATTTGCTGCAAATATTTACGATGCAGGATTCCATTCAAAAAACCATAAATTTTGTAAAACAGACTTTGAAAAATGCAGAAGCCGGACACGACTGGTTTCACATAGAACGTGTTTTCAAAACCGCTATCAATATCAATAAGGCCGAAAAAGGGAATGAGCTTGTTGTTGCTTTTGCCGCACTTTTACATGATATCGCCGACCCAAAATTTAACGATGGCGATGAAGAGGTGGGGCCAAATCTGGCAGAATCTTTTTTGAAATCTATAGCTGTTGAAGAAGATATCATCAATCATATTAAATTGATTATTCAGCACATGTCTTTTAAAAACAGTTTTGACGAAAACAGTTTTACTTCGAAAGAAATGCAAATCGTTCAAGATGCAGATCGTTTAGATGCTATTGGAGCAATAGGTATCGCAAGGGCATTTACTTATGGCGGTTTCAAAAACAGGGTTTTATATGATCCATCAATTAAAGTAGAAGAACACCTTACCAAAGAAAGTTATAAAAATACAACCGCGCCAACCATCAACCATTTTTACGAAAAACTTTTGCGTCTCAAAGATTTGATGAATACAGCAGCTGGAAAAAAAATCGCAGAGAAAAGGCATCAGTTTATGCTTGATTATCTTGATCAATTTTATGTTGAATGGGAAGGTGAATAAAAAGCGGAAAGCATCATCTCCTTTAAATAGTTTATTACCACGAAGCCAATATTCCCTCAAAGAGTAACTTAACATTTTTTATTTACTAATTTTTTTAGCTTAATAACTATATTTGTTAGTAAATAAAAACACTATGTCAGACCGAATTCGTGAAAAGTTGAATATTCTTGCCGATGCTGCTAAGTATGATGTTTCATGCTCATCGAGTGGAGGTACGAGGAAAAATGACAATAAAGGCATCGGCGACAGTCACTCTTCAGGAATTTGCCATACCTATACAGAAGATGGCCGTTGTGTTTCTCTTTTAAAAATCCTGCTAACAAATCATTGTATTTACGACTGTTTGTTTTGCGTTTCCAGAAAAAGCAATGACATCAAGCGTGCAGCTTTCACTGTAGATGAAGTGGTTGATTTGACCATGAATTTTTACCGCAGAAATTATATTGAAGGCTTGTTTTTAAGTTCGGGCATTTTTAAAAATGCAGACTTTACCATGGAGCGTCTGCTTTTGGTTTGCAAAAAACTTCGTTTAGAGCAACGCTATAACGGCTACATTCATTTAAAAACCATCCCGGGCGCTAGTGAAGAGCTAATTAAGGAAGCTGGGCTCTATGCAGACCGGATGAGTATTAACCTCGAAATGCCCACTGAAGCAGGATTAAAACTTTTAGCGCCGGAGAAAAGCCATGCGGATGTGATTAAACCACTCGACTTTGTACAGCAAAACATTGTGCAATTCGCAGCAGATAAAAAGCTGATTAGACACGTTCCAAAATTCGTACCAGCAGGGCAAAGCACTCAAATGGTTATTGGCGCCACACCCGAAAGCGATAAAGACATCATGTATACTGCTAACGCTTTTTACAAAAACTTTGCTTTAAAAAGGGTTTATTATTCTGGTTATGTTCCAATCAGTAACGATAGCCGAATGCCTATTTTGGGCACACAGCCGCCATTATTGAGAGAAAACCGACTATATCAAACGGATTGGTTAATGCGCTTTTATGGATTTAAAGTGCAGGAAATTTTAAATGATGCAAACCCGAATTTAGATGTTGATATTGACCCGAAATTAAGTTGGGCAATAAGAAATATGCAGCATTTCCCTGTCGATATAAACAAGGCTGATTATAAAATGATTCTGCGGATTCCCGGTATAGGCGTAATGTCTGCAAAAAAAATTGTTCAAGCCAGAAAGTTTGGCAAGCTAAGAATTGATCAGTTGAAAAAAATTGGCGTAGCATATAACAGAGCGAAGCATTTTATTACTTGCGCCGATAGCCCCTACCAGTTAAGAGATTATCAGGGAACACAGATTAAGGCCTTTATCATGGCAGAAAGCCAAAGCAAATACCTAAAAACGGATAACAATCAGCTGATTTTATTTTAACTTACCATTAAGCGATGATTTACACTTTCGATGGTTCACTTACTGGTTTGCTCACAGCAGTATTCGAATGGTTTGAGCGGAAACCCGGTCCAACTTCATTGAAATTTAATACAATTTTTCAGCCGGAAGCTTTTACAGAAACTGTTGAAATTATCGCCAGCCAGGAAAAAGCTGATCGTGTTTGGAAAGGACTTCAAAAAAAATTGAAAAAAGATTGGCAGCGGATTTTTTATTGCAGCTATTTATCTGAAATCCCAGAAGCTTATGACCACCTGTTCCAATTCTCAATTTATATTTTTGAAAACGAAATTGGCGCAGCAGCGAATTATGGAAATACCAATGTAATTGCCCTGGCGAAATATGCCAAAAGTGTAGAGCGTGAAAAGCATCGGATGGAAGCCTTTATCAGGTTTCAAAAAACAGGAGACGGGATGTTTTACACTTCGATAGATCCCGATTTCAACGTGCTTCCCTTGATCTCCAACCATTTCAAAAATCGTTATGCAGATCAACAATGGATCATTTACGACTTAAAACGTAAATACGGGCTTCATTATGATTTAAATACAGTAGAAGAAGTAGTCATCAACTTTTCTGATGGCGTTAAAAGCCCAACTCCTTCACTTGCATTGATGGATGAAAAGGAAGAGCTTTATGCCGTGCTATGGAAAGATTACTTCAAAAGCGCCAATATTGTTGCCAGAAAAAACACTAAACTTCACCTGCAACATGTACCAAAAAGGTATTGGAAATATTTAACTGAAAAGCAATTGGCTTAACATCCATTTAATATAAAACCGCTAAATTGCAGCATGAAATTAAGTGTGCTGGTTTTATTTACGGCTTTGGCCGTTGCGCTTTCCATCGGATTGGTTAATTTTTATTTTCAGCATAGTTTCTATTATCTCGCCATTGCTTTTGGCGTTTCATTTCTAAGTAGCTTCCTGGTGTTTTACTACCTCCTGGAAAAATACATCTACAATAAAATTAAGCTAATTTACAAGCTGATTCACAATTTAAAATTAGGTAAAGACCTTAAGGATGCATTGGGTGAATACGTAAGTGCTGACCCCATAAATGATGTAGAACAGGAAGTAAAAGAGTGGGCTGGTGCCAAAAAGAAAGAGATCGACCTCCTTAAAAAACAAGAACAGTTTCGCCGCGAGTTCCTTTCTAATGTATCTCATGAATTTAAAACACCGCTATTCGCAATACAGGGTTATATTGAGACTTTACAGGATTGCATCACTGATGATCCGGAAATGGCCATCAAATTTCTAAAGAAAGCGGAGAATAACGTAGAACGTTTAAGTTATCTTATTAACGATCTTGATGCCATTGCAAAGTTAGAAACCGGCGAATCCCCTATCAATTACCAGAAGTTTGATTTTGTATCACTTGCCAAAGAGGTAATGGAAAATTTAGACGACAGGGCAAAGGGAAAAAACATTAAACTATTCTTCAAGGATAAATATACAGCCATTACGAGCGTAAATGCAGATCGCGAAAAGATCAGGCAGGTACTGATTAATCTTATCGTCAATAGCATAAAATATGGGATAGAAAATGGTGAAACCGCCATTAAAATTTTCGAACTGCACGATCAGTTCCTGATTGAAGTTACGGATAATGGCATCGGGATCGAAGAAAAACACCTCGCCAGGCTTTTCGAACGCTTCTACCGTATTGATACGCACAGGGCGAGAGAAGTTGGCGGAACAGGCTTAGGTCTGGCTATTGTTAAACACATTCTGGAAGCACATCAGCAAACCATATCCGTGCGCAGTACACCTGGCATTGGAACTACCTTTGCCTTCACGCTTCAAAAAGGCAGTTAGGGCAACAAATCCACTGTAATATTCTTTTTACGCTTCGTTATGGTCATGTTTTTAGCGGTTATAATAAAACTGTAAACATTTAAACTAGACGTGCCAATTTGTCACTTTTAATTTAATTTGTGTATTTTTGCAATCCCAAAATCTTTTTAAAGAATGATTGATTTACAAGTACAGGATAAAACACATGATGAGGCCAGACAAGGTGAAGCTTTAATTTTAGATGCACCCGTAAAAGCCGACGCCCGGAAACTATATATTGAAAGTTACGGTTGTGCCATGAATTTCGCCGATAGTGAAATCGTGGCTTCAATCCTGTCAGAAACCGGATTTGAAACCACTGGTGATTACCATCAGGCAGATGTGATATTTATAAATACCTGTTCTATTCGGGAAAATGCGGAAACCAGGGTGAGGAATCGCTTGTCGCAATTCGGGGTAGAAAAGCGCCGTAATCCTAAATTAATTGTAGGCGTTTTAGGCTGTATGGCAGAACGTTTGAAATCAAAATTCTTAGAGGAAGAAAAATTAGTGGACGTTGTGGTTGGCCCTGACGCCTACCGTGATTTACCCAACTTAATTGAACAGGTAGAAAGCGGGCATAAAGCGGTAAACGTATTGTTATCCCGTGAGGAAACTTACGCCGATATTAGTCCGGTTCGCTTAAACAGCAACGGAATTACGGCTTTCATCTCCATCACACGTGGTTGTAACAACATGTGTTCTTTCTGTGTGGTGCCATTTACCCGTGGCCGGGAAAGAAGTCGTGATGCACATTCTATCATAGAGGAAGCACGATCTTTATTTGAAGCCGGCTACCGCGAAGTAACACTTTTAGGCCAGAATGTAGATTCATACACCTGGACATCTGAAGATGGAACAGAAACGGTAAACTTCGCACAACTTCTGGAACAAACTGCATTGATTAATCCTGATTTAAGGGTTCGTTTTTCTACCTCACACCCGAAAGATATTACGGATGAAGTTTTAGAAACCATAGCCAGATACGACAATATTTGCAATTACATCCATTTACCAGTTCAATCAGGAAATACGCGAATTCTGGAATTGATGAACCGTACTTATACGCGAGAATGGTATATTAACAGAATTGATGCCATTAGGAGAATTATTCCGGGATGTGCAATTTCGACGGATATTATTGCAGGTTTTTGCACTGAGACAGAAGAAGAGCACCAGGAAACATTAAGCATAATGGATTATGTAGAATATGATTTTGCATACAACTTCACTTATTCTGAAAGACCAGGAACATTAGCCGCACGTAAATTGGCAGATGATATTCCGGAAGATGTAAAAAAACGCCGTTTAGCAGAAATTCTGGCTAAACAACAAGCACATTCACTAATGCGTTTGCAGGAATGGGTTGGAAAAACCGTTCGGGTATTAATAGAAGGTACTTCGAAAAAATCTGACCTTGACTATTGTGGTCGCGGTGATAGTGGAGCAATGGCAATTTTCCCTGCTATTGAAGGTGTAAAACCAGGTCAATATGCAAACGTATTGATCGAAAAATGCACATCAGCTACGCTTATTGGAAGAATAGTGGAATAAGTCAGAAAGACTAAAGCGCAAAGTTTACACCGTGTAGCATCTAGTTTCGATACTGGATATTTACTACTTGATACGAATAAGAATGGATACACAAAACATAAAACAACGATTCGGGATTATTGGCAATTCGCCGTTACTAAATCGTGCCATAGATATTGCCAGCCAAGTTGCACCAACAGATATGTCGGTATTAATTACGGGTGAAAGTGGAAGTGGTAAAGAAGTTTTCTCGCAGATTATCCATCAAATGAGTGCACGCAAACACGGATCATTCATTGCGGTGAACTGTGGTGCCATCCCAGAAGGAACCATTGACTCTGAACTTTTTGGACATGAGAAAGGTTCATTCACAGGTGCTCATGAAGCCAGGAAAGGTTACTTTGAAGTAGCCAATGGCGGAACAATATTTTTAGATGAGGTTGCAGAGTTACCATTAGGAACGCAGGCACGATTATTAAGGATTTTAGAAAGCGGTGAATATTTACGGGTAGGTTCATCAAAAGTACAAAAGACAGATGTCCGCATTATTGCCGCCACCAATGTTGATGTTTATAACCGCGTTAAAAACGGAAAATTCAGAGAAGATTTATACTACAGATTAAATACAGTACCCTTACGTATTCCACCATTGCACGAAAGAAAAGAGGATATCTACCTGCTTTTCCGGAAATTCGCTGCAGATTTCAGCGATAAATACCGCAGTCCTTCATTACACCTGGAGCCAGATGCCGTTCAGATTCTTACCAACTACAGTTGGCCTGGAAATGTTCGCCAGTTGAAAAACATTGCCGAACAGATTTGCGTATTGGAAAAAGAAAGAAACGTTACCGGACCGGCAATTTTAAATTATATTCCGAATGAAGCCGGGAGTAACCTTCCAATGACCATCAATTCTCAGTCAAAAGAAGACTTTACAGAGCGAGATATCCTTTACAAAGTGCTATTCGATATGAAAAAGGACATGGTGGAGCTGAAAAAACTCGTTGCTGAAATCATCCAACATGGCGGGAATACGGCTAGCGTATTGGCAGATAATCCACAATATATCAATCAGTTATATAGAGATGTTGAATTACCGGGCGGACAGGAGCACACTTTTACTATTCAGCAGCCTGCGCCAAATAACAATAACAACAATACCAATAACGCTGACTATTATGCCCATGATGCAGAAGAGATTGAAGAATCTTTGTCGCTAATTGATAAAGAATCTGACCTCATTAAAAAGGCGTTGAAAAAGCACAAAGGCAAGCGGAAATTTGCTGCCCAGGAGTTGGGCATTTCAGAACGTACGCTTTACAGAAAAATCAAAGAATTAAATTTGTAGGCAATAAATACGGCCTAAGAGCATTAACATATACGGTAAAGCAATTAAAATAGCAGCCATCTTTAAATGAAAATAAAAATATTTGTAGTCTGTGTAATTGCCGTGCTTACAGCATGTTCTTACAAGTTTAATGGTGCATCAACTGTAGGTTTAAAAACCGTAGTGGTTAAGGTTTTCGAAAACAATGCCCCGCTTGTGGTTCCAACCCTGAGTAATCAATTTACAGAGGCATTGAAAACGAGAATTCGTAATCAAACCAGCTTAAGTATTTCGACAACAGAAGGTGATGCTGTTTTTGAGGGCCGGATTACGGGCTATGACATCAGGCCAGTCGCTTTGCAATCAAGCACTACGCCAACGGCTGGTGCAAACAGGTTAACCATCACGGTTGCGGTTAAATACACCAATAATACCGCTGGAAAAGAAAAAGAAAGCTTTGAAGAAAGCTTTACTAAATACTTTGATTTCCCGCTAAATGGCGCACCTATCCAATCTGCTTTACCAGGTGCAATAGAAAATATAAACAGACAGCTTACGGAAGATATTTTTAACCGTGCTTTTGCCCAATGGTAATTTCAAAACAACGCTAAACGCATAAAACTTTCAAAAAACCGCTTACATTTTTTAACTTAGCAATAAACCCTTATAATGAATCAACAGCAGCTATTGGCAGATTTACTTGCTCAACCTGGAAAGGTTGGTCCGGAGCATATTCCCATGCTTCAGGAGTTGGCAGTACAATTTCCATATGCTCAACCTATTCATTTACTATTAGCAAAAGCAGATTCAGCTTTCATTCCAAAAGCGGCCTTGTATAGCCATGGGAACGCCTTATTTCATGTGTTGAATATGGTGGCCATCAAAGATGAAGCCATTGCTCAATCCAATATCCTAGCAGCTGAAGATACCATACCAGCGACCTTGGTAACAGAAGTTGAAACTGAAATTGAAGTAAAAACCCGCTTTGAAGCTGATAATTTAGTAGCAGATCATGAAATAACATTGCCTTTAGGCGAACAGGAAGAAGAACCGATAATACCTGTTCCTGCTGAAAATGAAACCCAAGCAGAAGTTGTATCAGTAAGCAGCCTACCAAGCGATTTGGACTTGCTTGATTCTCCTGCCGAAGGAGACATGTTTATCGAGAGCATCGCAGCCACCGATTTCTTTGCCTTTGAAAAGAAACTTAGTACAGATGTAATCCATTCTGCTCCTGAAATAGAAACAGTCGTTCCTGATCGCCATAAAATAAATTTTGTTTCAAAATACGATGATGATCAATTGCCATATACTTTTTTATGGTGGTTATCTAAAACCAGAAAAGAACACGAACAGATTTTTCAGCCTTACGTTCAGCCTAAGCCAGAGATCGTCAAACAACAACCTGCTCAGCAGAAAGATGCTGAAGCATTTCAACAACAATACGTTGAACATATTTTCCATATTCAAACCCCATTCGAAGTTGCAGATCATTTAGCTGAATATCCTTCGGCTGATGTAAAAGATGCTAAGGGTGCAGAAATTATTGAGAAGTTTTTGAAAGAAGACCCAACAATAAAGCCGCCCAAACCAGAGCAAATCGATACTGAAAATAAAGCAAAGAAGAGCGCAGAAGATCATTACGACTTAGTTTCTGAAACTTTGGCGAAAATTTACATCGAGCAAATGCTTTATCACAAAGCCATAGATACTTATAAAAAATTAAGTTTGAAATATCCAGAAAAAAGTGGTTACTTTGCCGACCTTATCCAATCTATAGAAAAGAAATTTTAAAATATAATATTACGATGGTAACCTTTTTAATCATTTTATTAATTGTTGTGTGTATTGCTTTAGGCTTATTTGTACTGATACAAAATCCTAAAGGCGGTGGTTTGGCAACTGGTGGCGGCACAAGCAATATGTTTGGAGTGCAACGTACCGGTGATGTTTTGGAAAAAGGATCATGGATCTTATTAACTTGCATCGTTGTTTTAACATTAGCCATTACTACTATAGCCAAAAGTGGTGGCGGTGCAACAGCTGTTGGAAACTCAGCTATTCAGGAACGTTTAGATAAAACGCCTTCTCCATCTCCAATTGGTGGAAACTTTAACAATACGGCTCCTGCAAAACCAGCAGATACCACTAAAAAATAATTCAGGCTTAGTTTAGCCCGTAAAAGCTTTCCTCAAAAAGGAAGGCTTTTTTTGTGTTTTAGAATTTAATTTTTGGCTCCATAAAAAAACCTAATAAATTTAAAGTAATACGGCGGCTCGTCCGTTTACTGGTTTATAATGCAGTTAATAGTGCCAAGCAACGAAACCCAAAATATCATTTCTACTGTAGCCCATTACGGCAAGCGCCTGTTCAGATTCATCCGTGGGCGGGTGAATACGGATGAGGATGCTGAAGATATTTTACAAGATGTTTGGTACCAACTCAGCAATCAGCCAGAAGCTGGTGCTATCGAACAGATTAGTGGTTGGTTGTATCGTGTAGCGAGAAATAAAATCACAGATAAACACCGGAAGCAAAAAGAAGCCCTGTTAGACGATTTCATTTCTGAGGACGAAGAAGGTGGGTTTAATTTCAGAGAAGTGCTATTGGCAGAAACCTCCTCACCAGAGGAAGAAAGTTTAAAAAAACTTTTTTGGGAGCAGCTATTTCTGGCGCTGCATGAACTACCGGAAAACCAACGGTATGTATTTATACAAAATGAGCTGGAAGAGCGCACTTTTCAGTCGTTATCAGAAGAAACCGGTGAAAACATTAAAACCCTTATATCGAGAAAGGGCTATGCCGTAAAGCATTTACGTAACCGTTTACAACGGTTATATCAGGAATTTATCAATTATTAAAGAAAAGAAAATGAATAATAGGAAATTTAGTAAGGGTAAGAAATTCTTTTTCTTTTTACCCGTTATCGCACTCATCGCAACCGCACTTGGCTTTATTGTGATGTACTTATGGAACTGGATTTTACCAGAGGTTACACATGCCGGGCCTTTAAACTTTTGGCAAGCACTTGGCTTACTAATCTTATGTAGACTCCTTTTCGGCAACTTCAACAAAGGTGGTGGAGGTTTTCGGGAGAAAGCTGGCAAAATGCGTTCCAAATGGCGAAGTATGGATGAAGAGGAAAGAATAAAATTTAAAGAAGAATATAAAAGGTGGTGCGGTGGCTGGGGAAGCCGAACAAAGGAGCAGAAAAGCGACGATAATCTATAAATCTTTAGTCGGTTTGATGGTTATAAAAGTTCGATGGTTTAGCGGGATGAAGATGATTCAATTCAGTACAAACTTTTATGAAATCGACAAAACAAGCTGATTTAAATCCGTTTCTGGAATTAGATATTAAATGTTGTTTGCTATTCGCCTTAATTTGAGGTACTTTTGTTAAAAGATATAACTACAACAGATTGAATTTTAACGATTTTAATTTCGGCCCCGATTTATACGAAGGCCTTATGGCGATGGGGTACAAAAGCGCCACGCCTATCCAACAGCAAGCAATTCCGGTAATTTTAGATAATCATGATTTGATTGCCTGTGCCCAAACAGGAACAGGAAAAACGGCTAGCTATTTATTGCCTGTAATGGATAAAATTAGCCGTGCAACTGATAGACATAACAATACCCTAATTTTAGCTCCTACCAGAGAATTGGCTCAGCAGATCGATTTACAGGTTGAGGCACTTGCCTATTTTACCAATATCAGTTCACTTGCTGTTTATGGTGGTGGCGATGGCATTGCTTATGAGCAACAAAAACGCTCTATGCGCGAAGGCGTAGACATTATTATTGCAACGCCTGGCCGCTTAATGGCTCACCTGTCATCCGGCTTATTGAAACTTGAGCACCTGCAGCATTTGATTTTAGATGAAGCAGATCGCATGCTGGACATGGGTTTTTATGATGACATCATTCGCATCATCAGCTATTTGCCAAAGAAAAGACAAACTTTACTTTTCTCGGCCACCATGGCGCCAAAAATCAGGACAATGGCTGCGAAAATTCTGAATGATCCGCAACAGATTACCATTTCGATTGCAAAACCTGCCGAAGGAATAGATCAGCAAGCCTATAATATCCACGATCAGCAAAAACAAGCTTTATTAACTGATATCTTTAAAGATGACAAGTATAAAAGCAGTATCATCTTTGCATCAACAAAAGAAAAGGTTAAGGCGCTTTATAAAACATTTAAAAGTTTAGGCATTAAAGCAGAAGCCTTTCATTCAGACTTAGGTCAGAAAGAGCGTGAAGATATTTTGCTGGCCTTTAAAAACAGAAGATTACCTATCTTAATTGGGACCGATGTATTATCACGTGGGATTGACGTAGAAGGTATTGACCTGGTTATTAATTATGACGTGCCCGGAGACCCTGCTGATTATGTACACCGCATTGGCAGAACAGCAAGAGCGGCGACTAAAGGAACAGCCATAACGCTTGTAAATGGACGAGATAAACGCAAATTTGAAAACATTGAGCGCTTAATTGAAAAGCCAGTTCAACGCATGACACTTCCTGAACACATCTCGACCATGGAGATAACCCATGTGGAAGAAAAACGTGCACCGCAAAAGAATAATGTAAAGAAAAAGGTTTGGCATAAAAAGAAACCAAAGCCATCTGCATAATAAAGCGCCAATAGGAAAACCTATTGGCGTTTTTGATTTAACGCCTATCTTTGTATAAGCAATGGCAAATTTCATCCTGATTGGCTTATGTATCATAGCCGGAATCCTTTTCAGAAAGCGTAAAACGCTACCCAAAGATGCACACAAAGGCATTAACGCGTGGATTATCTATATTGCATTACCAGCAGTATCATTTAAATACTTGCCTCATATTACCTGGTCGAAAGATTTACTATTTCCGGCATTTGCTCCGGTTTGCATTTGGATGCTCGGCTGGTTATTTATTACCATTTATAGTCGCATCAGGAAAATTAGCACGGCAACCTCAGGCGGTCTAAAACTGGTGAGTTCCCTTAGCAATACCTCATTTATAGGTTTTCCACTTATCCTGGCATACTTTAGTGAAAAGGAAATTCCAATCGCCATTATTTGCGATCAAGTTACTTTTACCCTGCTTTCCACTATTGGCATTGTTGTAGCCATTCGTGCTTCACAGCAGCAAAAGCTAAGCGCACAATTAGTCTTGAAGAAAGTATTGACTTTTCCGCCATTAATCGGCTGTGTTCTGGCGCTGATTGTCCCACACTATCTAGATATCTCTCCCCTCAACCCACTATTTGACAAGTTGGCTGGAACAGTTGGACCACTTGCATTATTTTCCATTGGCTTACAATTAAAGTTTGGTGGGTGGTTCAGCGAGCTAAAACTCATCAGCATAGCGCTTATTTACAAATTGGTATTAGCACCACTTTCAATTTTAATAATCGCTTTAATTTTAGAAATGAACGGCACAATTACTAAAATCACCATTTTTGAGATGGCAATGCCTACGCTACTAACTGCTGGTGTAGTTGCCGATCAGTATAACTTGAATCCGAAGCTATCCAATCTGGTGGTAGGAATCGGAATTTTATTGTCTTTCATTACTACCGGAATTTGGTGGCTGATACTGACAAAATCCGGATTATTTTAGATTTCATAAGCGCTCCATCCCCGAAATCCACGGAACTATTTCAAATGCGCATAGAATCACATAGCGCATTCAAGATCGCTATAATTCCTAATATACACCTTCCAGAAAACGGTCTCAAATTGAAGATGATTGAAGTGCAAGATCTGCGAAATTTCAGAAATCTGCGGGACAATTTTAAATACGCATAAAATCGCATAGCGCATTCAAGATCGCTATAATCCCCCACATACATCTCCCCGATAACGGTTTCAATTCGAAGATTATTGGAATCTAAGATCTGCGAAATCCCAGAAATCTGCGGGAAAATTTTAAATACGCATAGAATTGCATATCGCATTCAATGTCGCTATACTTCCCCAAAACACATCGTCTACAAAACTGTCTCAAATTAAAGAATGTTAACACTCCGGCAAACTAATAGGAATATTGGTCGCTAAACCACCATCAGAGGTCTCTTTATATTTCGCGTTCATATCTAAAGCAGTTTCCCACATGGTGTTTACCACAGCATCTAAACTAACCTTAGCTTTATCAGGATTGCTTTGCAAAGCCAACTGACTCGCGGTAATGGCCTTTATTGCACCCATCGTATTGCGTTCTATGCATGGAATCTGTACCAACCCTCCTATTGGATCGCAGGTTAAGCCCAGATGGTGCTCCATGGCAATCTCCGCCGCCATTAATACTTGTCGCTGGGAGCCGCCTAAACATTCTGTAAGCGCAGCCGCAGCCATAGCGGATGAAACACCAATTTCTGCCTGGCAACCGCCCATAGCAGCTGAGATAGTTGCTCCTTTCTTGAAAATGCTCCCAATTTCTGAGGCACAGGCGATAAACTGAATAATTTTATGCTCATCATAACCATCGCAAAAAGTAATGAAATATTGAAGCACTGCAGGAATTACCCCCGCTGCACCATTTGTTGGAGCGGTAACTACACGTCCGAAAGATGCATTTTCTTCATTAACCGCAAGCGCAAAGCAACTTACCCAATCTAAAATATAGTTAAATCCGTTCCCGCCTTTTCTAATGGCCTGAACCCAGGAGTCATAATCATGGTATTCTGCCTTGTTGATCAATCTTTTATTTAGTGGAAAAGCTCTTCTGGCAACATTTAAACCGCCGGGCAAAAAGCCTGTGGTATGACAGCCTCTGTATATGCAGTCGCGCATCACGGCAAAGTGCTTTAAAATCCCTGCTTTCGTCTCGCCTTCTGATCTCCATGCTAACTCATTTTCCATCACAATTTCACTCACCTTTAAACCGGTAGATAAGCACCAGTGCAGCAGCTCTTTCGCTTTTTCAACCGGAAATGGCAAGTCAACCTGAGCTTTATGATTATTATCTTCACCTTCTTTAACTACGAAACCACCTCCAATAGAGTAATAGGTTTCGGAAAAAGCTTTTCCATTGCTCAAAAAAGCTTGAAAAGTAACTGCATTGGGATGAAAAGAAAGACTTTCTGCAAACAGGAAAAGCAAATCATTGTCATAGTCAAAATCGATAGATAATTCTCCAGCCAGATTAAGTTTTTTTTCTGTTTGAATTGCTTCAAAAGTTGGTGTAACGGCATCTACATCAAAAGTTACGGGGTCAGCACCAGTTAATCCAAGCAAAATGGCAACGTCGGTTCCATGACCCTTACCGGTTTTAGCCAGCGAACCATAGAGTAATATTTTCACCATTTCGACCTGATCAATCAAAGCATGATGCTGCAACGATGCTGTAAATTGTTGTGCAGCACGCCACGGACCAAGTGTATGAGAACTCGATGGACCAATACCGATTTTAAAAATATCGAAGACGGAGATTTGCTCTTTAATCATGAAGGAAGTTAGTTATACAAAGCTATGATTGTTTTATTAAAATTCAGATCAATAATTCTTTAAGCCGTAATTATTTTTATTATCTTACCATAAATTTAATAACGCTCTATGATAAATTTTAACGCAAACCAGGAGGAAGTAGATCTTGATTACTGTCGCGCTACCTCTGGCTTAAGATTAGCTAACTACATTATCGATATGATTTTTTTCTATCTGATCATGTTTGGTTTGGGCATATTGCTTGGAATTTTTGCCCCAAGTTTACTCAATATTTTTGACGGTTTAATGGGTAGGCTGATCTCACTGTTACTCTATGGTATCGTAATGTCGTTTATTGAAGGCGCCTCTCATGGGAAATCTATCGGAAAACTCATTACGGGAACCAAAGCCGTAAATTTAGATGGAAGCGATATGAATTTTGGTCAGGCATTTAGTAGAAATATAATCAGGGCTATTCCTTTTAATGCTTTCAGTGCATTTGGAACGCCTTGTAATCCCTGGCATGATCGCTTATCAAATACAATGGTTGTTGAAGAAAAAAAACTTGCTTTTCTTAAGCAGAAGGAAACTTTTTTTGATTCATTTAAGCAAAATCCGACAACCTAAAAATCAAACTCTATAATTTCCTTATCTTTCAACATCTGCTCTACAAACTTCTGGTGATTAACCGGTGTGCCGGTGGCTGTCCAGTTTCCAGTAATGATATTATTTACCAGTTGGTGTTTTCCACGTTGCGGCTTTAGTTTATTTTCCCTAAAAACTTCTTCGTAACTTTCTAAATCGCCTTGTGTATCTTGTTTTTTAACAATGCGATAGATTCTTTTTGTAAAACGGCGATCGCCCATTTCTTCTATAAAAGGAAAAACAATCAACGCTAAAAGAACCACCCCTGTTACCCCAATGGCTTGTTCATAATAACCTGATCCTACTGCCATCCCAATCGCGGCTACAATCCATATAATACAAGCTGTTGTTAAACCTTTAACCCGGTTTTCTTCCTTAAAGATTACACCTGCACCTAAGAAACCGATTCCGGTTACAATATTAGAGGCAATCCGATCCTGGCTTGTTGGTCCGATTTTTATAGATAGAATAGTAAATAATGCAGCACCTAAACCGATCATCATCATGGTTTTCAAGCCGGCAGATTTGCTCCTGTACTCTCTTTCGGCTCCAATTAAACCGCAAAGCACTGTTGCCAGTAAAAATTTATTTACTTCACTTTGTGTAATGAAGTGGCTGTTATCTAAAATATCATTCATCGCTGAAAATTAACAGCACCAAATTAGTAAAAATCGTAACATCTCAGGCCATTTGCCCTTCCGCCACTAGAACTATTTGGAAAATACTTTTCGTAACCCACCCCTATTTCAGATGTTCCGCCAGTATTGGTGTAATTAATTTTAGAAGTTGTAGCATCATGACTAATCCCTAACCTAAATTTTTCGCCATTTGTTCTGCGGTTAAAAATATCAAAGATTACAGAGAAAACAATCGCATCATTGCCATTCGAATTTCCATCGTTGCGGTACCAGACTCCTGCATTAATCCCTGCATATTTGTATTGTGTACCTACGCTAAATGAGTTTACGTTTCCCTGTTTATACAATACCACAGATGGGATTAAATAACTTCCATCACGATCATACTGGTCAGGGATAAGACTAAGTTTATAACTTAAGTTTGCAGAAACCCGCATGGGTAATTTTGCCTGAAAACCGGAAAGAGATTCATCCGGCCGGTTCAGATGATGTGCCGCCAAACCAACCATGAATTTACCATAAACCAGATTGGCCCCACTATTGGCATCGAGATAAAAGCGACTATCAACCGCTGGACGCTCAGCGCCGGATACACTTCCCGGAATGTAGCCGGAGTTGATATCAATCTGATCTCCAAAAACCAGTTTATCCCAATTCAATTTTTGATTAGTAATCCCTGCCTGTAAGCCAAAAGACAATGTAAAATCATCGCCGCCAATAATGTATGAATAACTCGCAGCAACATTATTTTTAACCAGGTAAGCTGTGCCCTCACTACTTCTGTTAAAAATTAATCCGATGCCGCTGTTAATCTGATGGAGGTTTAGATCGGCTGATGCACTCATGTAAGAAAAATCGCTGGCCAAACCAGTCCATTGATTTCGATAAAGCGCATTAAACCTTATATCTCCTTCAAACTGACCGGTAAGTGCAGGATTTAAGTAAATTGGTGCGTTATAAAATTGCGAGTAAATGTGATCTTGCGCCATTGAAATTAGCGGCATCACCATAACCAGCATACATAATATCATCCTCCTCATCGTTATCTTATTAAATATATCACACCAGTTTTCCTTGGGGCAGATGAATCGTATGTCATCCCTTTCCAATCGCTCCCATTTACGAATTTCACTTCTATTTTCCAGTAGTAAACGCCCTGCGGTTGTTCCTGACCCTTATAGGTTCCATCCCAGCCTTCTAAAGGCGTACCATCATCAAGTTTAGCACTCTCCCATAATAGCTGCCCCCATTTGTTAAATATCGACATTTTCCATTCCTGAATTCCTCTTCCCTTTGCCTTGAAAATTTTAATTTCATTTTTAGCACTTGCCGGCATAAAAGAATTGGGAACATTTAAATATCCAGGAACACCAATAATTCTAACCGATTGCACAATTGTGGAACTACACCCTTCTCTGTTGAGTACTTTTAGGGTAACTGTATAGGCACCTTCGTTGGCATAAGTATGATTAGGGTTTTGCAGCGTAGACACGGCTCCATCTCCAAATGTCCATTCCCAGCTAACTGAGCCATTGCTGCTGTCTTTAAAACTAAATGTATAATTTGGTATAGAAAGCTCATTTCCGGGCAAAACGGTAAAACTGGCGACTGGCGGTGCCACAACGCTAATTGGCGAACCAGCCGTTACGGTGTTGGTACAGCCGAGGGTATTCGTTGCTGTTAACGTTACGAGGTAGTTTCTGCCAATTCCTGTAAAAGTATGTGTGGGTTCAAAAGCATTTGAAGTTGTTCCATCTCCAAAATCCCAAACATAGCCGAGGGCATTTGTGCTAGTGTTTTTGAATTTCACTACCAGGCCATCACATCCGCTGGTTTTATCGGCAGTAAAGCTTACCTGTGGTTGTTCCAAAACTTCAATTTCCTCTACTGTTGAGGCGTTTGAGCAATCATTAGAAGCATATAGTGTAACCCGATACCTTCCAGCTCTAGTAAATACATGTGAAACTGTTTCAGGGGCGATATTGCGTACAACTGTACTGCCATCGCCAAAATCGTAAACAAAAGTATTTGCACCTTTAGTGTTATTAATAAAATCTACCGTAAATGGTGCACAACCCCGAAGCTGATTACTATTTACAACCAGTTCAGCCGTGATGTTGTTTGGAGCTACATTGATGGTGTATGATGATTCATTGCTACCACACTCATTTGTGGCCATCATTTTAACCACATAATTTGTTACTGCAATTGTGTTGTAAGTATGTGATACACTGCTTTTATCTGTTTTAGTCACCGTAGTACCATCACCAAAATCGTAAGTGTAAGTGCCATTATTTCCTGACGAGGTATTACTGAAAGTTACTGTAAAAGGAGAGCATCCTGCTGTCTTATTTGGAGAAAAGATGGAAATAGGTGCTGCTTTTACTAAAACAGTCGACGTTTGCCTGCTTACTCCACAAGGCGTAGTTGCTTCTAAAGTTACCGTATAGGTGATGTCTCTTCCACTAAGATCGGCTGCGTAAACAACTGCCGATGGCTCGGCCACATTAGAAGACGTACCATTACCAAAATCCCATCTAAATGTGGCATCCGTTAAAGAAGTGGATGTATTCCTAAATCTTACACTCAACGGTCCGCATCCTTCCACAACATCTTGAGTGTATGCGGCAGTTACGTCTTGGCGTGTAAAAAAAGTATGAGAAAACTCGTCACTATTACACCCTAAACTACTTGTTACAACCAGTTTAATCACTACAGACTGGTTCTGAGTCGCGATAGTGTAACCAGGAAAAGTTATACCTGTTCCAATCTGTACATCATTTGCAAACCAGGTATAGGTCGCATTCCGATCTGGATAAGGCGTTGCGGCAAGGTTAACCGAACCTAAATTAAATGGCACACAACCTGCATCTGTTAAATAAGTGAATGCTGCTTTTGCCGGAAGATTTACAGTAATCTTCACCTGATTACTCAAAATTACCGAGCAAGCGCCACTAGAAACGGAACGCCTGTAATAAATAGTTGCGTTAGGTACAGGCGGAGTAAAATCAACTCCGGTTGCGCCTAAAATATCAGTCCACACAGTGGCGTTTAAACTTGATTGCCATTGATAAATATAAGTTCCATTTCCTCCGGTTGGGGTAGACCCGATAAGCGGTGCAGCGGCAGAACCGATACAGATACTTTGATCTGCAGTAATACTATTATTCCGCAACGCAGGCAATACCACTACCTGAACACTGTTACTCATTGCCACGCAAATGGTACTGTTTACTAATCTCCTGTAAAATGTAGATACCGGAACGTTAAGCGTTAAATCCTTATTGGTGGCCGAAGCAATGTTTATCCATGTATTGCTATCTGCACTACTTTGCCATTGATAGCTAAAAACACCACTTCCGCCGGTTGGGGTACTTCCGGTTATGGTAATACTTTGCCCAAAACAAATCGGATCCGCAGGCGCAGAAATACTATTGGTAACCGGAAAGAAATAAGTTACAATAGTTTCTGATGAGGATGGCGGACAGCCATCAAATCCGGTAATAGTCCACTTAAAACGATAGGTCTGCCCAGGAATGAGACCAGAAACAGCTGTATTGAATAATCCAGGATCACTAATTGTAATATCACTTTGCCCGGATACCAATGTCCACAAGCCAGTGTTTGGCGCTGGATTGTTCCCATTTAGGGTGATGCCATTTCCGCTACATAAACTTTGATTTGCTCCGGCATTTGAAACCACTGTTGAGGGATTTATAATAATAGTGGTTACGGTTGATTGCGCCTCTGCGCAGGCGCCACTTTGAACAATAGCCCTGTATTTGGTCGTTGTCAGAATATTAGTGAAAACATAAGGATTTGCCGTCGAACTTAGTGTGGCCCAGGTTACGCCATTATCTATAGATGCTTCCCATCGGATAATATTTCCCACTTGCCCAGTTAGCGTAATAATGCCATTATTTGCACCAGCACACAGGGTTAGATCATTACCGGTTGTGCCTCCAATGCTGGTTGGGTTTACCGTAATGACTACATCATCGCTGTTACTTGAACAATTTCCGTCACTTATTGTCCATCGAAGCGTATAACTATTCCCTGGAATGAGCCCAGTTATTACTGCATCATTTTTGGTATCATCATCAAAGGCGATATTGGTAGGTGCCGCGATGGCTGTCCACTTACCTACCCCAACCACCGGAAGATTTCCTTTCAAATTATAAGTAGAAACATTACAAACCGATTCATCAGGCCCTGCATGGGCCAAGGTTGCATTCGGCAAAACGGTAATGGTTATTGATGTTGTTGCTCCGGTACATCCGCCTGCGGATACCGGCGTAATGGTATAGGTAACTGTTCCAGATGTGGTGCCAGTATTAATTAATATATCATTTATCTGATTGGCCGCTGTGGCAACTGTTCTGTCGCTATTCCCGGTGATAGAACCGGCTATAGCACTGGTATAGGTATAATTTACATTTGTTACGGCTGAGGTAAGACTAATGGCCGATGAGCTATTGTTACAGATCGTTAAACTTGGAGCTGTTGCCCTCACATCAGGATTAGGAGTAACAGTAACGACGAAATTAAAAGGAGTGCCATCGCAACCATCTTTCTGCGGGGTAATGGTATAGGTTACGGTTCCGTTAGTTAAATCACTATTGGTGAGTAAATCATTAATCACACCTGTTCCAGATGGTGTAACTCCGGTTACATTAGCAGACCCGGTAGCTGTCCAGTTAAAAGTAGTTCCACTTACCAGCCCTGTCGGAGTATAGTCTACATTTTTACCAGTACAAATGGTTTTACTGGCTGCGCTGGTAACACTGATATCTGGTTTGATGGTAAGGATAATATCATCGTCTATTTGATTACAGGGTGATGCCAAAGTTGTTGTTGCTCGTAACGTTAACGTAACCGTACCACTGGCTTTTTCTGCAGCTGTCGGTGTATAAATTGCGTTCAGGGCATTCCTGTTAGGAGAAAAGATACCTAAACCACCAATCCAGGTTTGAGAACTTACATTACCTGTAATTGTTGCGGACAGGTTGAAAGTGGTACCGTTAAAACACAAGAATTGGTTATCCCCTGCATTAATTATCGGCGCGGTACTAAATGTTAGTTTTTGGGTTCGAGAGACCGTACCGCAATTATTTTTATGGGTAACTGTAACGCTATATTCCTCATAATTATCAAACTTTATAGAAGGATATTTAGTGTTCGCTGTTGTCCCTCCCGTAAAACTATATGTACCAGAGCCCGCAGGTGTTACCGTCCAGGTATAAGTATCTGCCAGATCTTGAGAGGTTCCCTCAATTAGTGTTCTCGTTGGCCCTGTGGTTGTTGGATTAAAATCATAGGTAGACAGGTTACATAGTGTGATATCTGGCGACAACGTAGCTCTTGGTAATTCATTTACAATCACGGTTTGTGGCGCCGAGGCAACCAAACCACAAGATGGTGTGCTAATATTTAAAATAATGGTATACGTGCCGGGGGTTGCGAAAACAAATTCAGGTGCTGTGCTTGATGCACTGGTTCCACCGGTATAAGTTACCGCAGGCGTTACAGTCCAAGAATAAGTATTTGCTGCCTGACAAATATTATCCAATACAGAAAGGTCAGTAGCAATTAATGAGGAACCAGCACAAATGGTAGTTTGAGGCAATGAAAATTCAGGTTTTGGTGGATCCTGGATACAGATCGTCATTTCTACAGGATCGGCATTACAGGCACCAGAACTATTGGATTCTAAACGGATGACATGTTGACCATGCGTTAGAAATTTTTTAATGAAATTGAAAGTTCTTGGCTTGTTCGCCGCTTCGATCACTCCATCTACAAACCAGTTGTAGGTAACCACGTTTGGTGCACAGGCTGGCGTATTGGTATCCGGATCTTCGCCCAAAATAGAAGTATTGGTAAAAGTTACATCAGTATTGGTACATGAAGGCGTTTGAAAAGTGAAAGCATTCATTGGTTTCACAACTACTTTTGCCGATGATGAAACCGGCGTACCAATGGTGCCACAAAAGTCGTTTGAAACGTTAATGGTCACCGGAAATGCATTGTAAATAGTACCTGCACTGGTTACCGAACTACTTCCGCATGACGATCGGGTATAGGGGTGTGTTACTTTCCCTAAATTATTAATGATATCGCATAGCGTGTAACTTGTCATCGTGCCATCACCCCATGATATGGTATAGCTATCACCAGGGTAATTATTTTGAATTCCTGCTGGGGATGTATAATCCACATTAAACTCCAGAAAGCCTAATGGTAAGCAAACAATATTATTACCAGATGTACCAAATGCAGTAATTGCTCTGTTGTTAATGAGCAAATAGCCCTTTGTTCCTTTTGTTCCATCAGGCATGGTAGCCGTTGCTATAATAGAATAATGCGTCTGGTCTGCCGTGAAGCTTTGAATAGGAGTTGAAAAGTTAAGTACTGAAGTTCCTCCGGCAGATTCGTTTTTAAGCGCAGCCGTGACTGTTGCTGTAGCCGTAGATTCATTAGTAATGAAAAATTGATTATTTGGCTTGCTTCCACAAGTTCCGAACGTTTCGGTATTTGCCGGATTCAGATAAGAGGTAACGAGTTTGGCTTCAACCGGTGATCCTGCCTTTATTTCAAATGCAGCAGATTCGGCGCTTACTGCGGCTGGCTGTGTCGTTTTTACCCGTAACTTATAGCCTGTACCAGAAACAATTCCAGTAGTAGGGATTACTCCATTAACATATGTGCTATAAAAACCATTATAGGTTCCAATCAGCTTTTCACTGCTAAAACTGCCATTTTGATCTGATAAATAAAGCTGAAATACGTTGCCCTGAAGAGCACAATTATTAACAATACTGAAGGGAGCAGCTATTGTACTTCCTGGTGTATATGGCCCTGCATTTATGGCGCCAATGTTAACCTGCGAAAATCCGACAGATGTAACAAAAACCAGCCCTAAAAACAGAGCAAAAAAGGGCCATTTCCTTGTTAAACAGGTCTTCATAATCGCTAGCACATAGGGGAAAATTTAGTCACGTTGGTTTAAAAATCCAGCACTTTATTTTGCCAGATTCTGCTCATCCAAAGATGAGTAAACAGTTGTGTTACACGTTAATAAATGTTCAATTGCAAAGAACGTAATTTACATATTATAATTGCAATTTTTTACATCAACACGAACAAAATGAATGACCTAAATTAAGCTGAAAATACCCTTTCTATCACAAAACAGGCAAAAAAAAACCCCGGAAGTATTTTTACTTCCGGGGTGTATTTTACACGAAATGATTTCGCTACAAGTGATATTACATCATACCACCCATACCGCCGCCACCCATAGGAGGCATTGGAGCACCACCTTCTTCAGGTTCGTCTGCTAAAACAACTTCTGTAGTTAATAACATCGCTGCGATTGATGCTGCATTTTCTAATGCTACACGACTTACTTTAGTTGGATCGATAACACCGGCGCCGATTAAATTTTCGTAAACGTTAGTACGGGCGTTATAACCGAAATCTGCAGTTCCTTCTTTAACCTTTTGTACAACAATAGAACCTTCGATACCTGCGTTTTCGCAAATTTGACGTAAAGGCTCTTCGATTGCACGACGGATAATCTGAATACCTGTGTTTTCATCTTCGTTAGCACCTTTTAAGTCAGCTAATGAAGCTACCGCACGAATGAAAGCAACACCACCACCTGCAACAATACCTTCTTCTACTGCTGCACGAGTAGCATGTAAAGCATCATCAACACGGTCTTTTTTCTCTTTCATTTCAACCTCACTAGCAGCACCTACGTAAAGTACAGCAACACCACCAGCTAATTTAGCTAAACGTTCTTGTAACTTTTCTTTATCGTAATCTGATGTAGTGGTTTCAATTTGTGCTTTAATCTGGCTTACGCGAGATTTAATATCCTCTGAATTACCAGCACCGTTGATTACAGTAGTGTTGTCTTTATCAACAACAACTTTCTCAGCAGAACCTAAATAAGTTAAATCAGCATTTTCTAATTTATAACCTCTTTCTTCTGATACCACAATACCACCAGTTAAAATCGCGATGTCTTCCAACATTGCTTTTCTTCTGTCGCCGAAACCTGGAGCTTTAACTGCCACAACTTTCAGTGAACCACGAATCTTGTTAACTACTAAAGTAGCTAATGCTTCGCCGTCTAAATCTTCAGAAATGATTACCAATGGTTTTCCAGTCTGAACAGTTTTTTCTAAAACCGGCAACAATTCTTTCATGTTACTGATTTTTTTGTCGTAGATTAAAATGTATGGACTATCTAATTCCGCTTCCATTTTATCTGCATTGGTTACGAAGTATGGAGATAAATAACCCCTGTCAAACTGCATACCTTCAACAGTTTTAACTTCAGTTTCAGTACCTTTTGCTTCTTCAACCGTGATTACACCATCTTTACCAACTTTGCTCATTGCCTCAGCAATTAAAGCGCCGATTACCTCATCATTGTTAGCTGAGATAGATGCTACTTGTTTAATTTTGTTGTTGTCTTCACCAACTGTTTGAGATTGCTCTTTTAAGTTAGCAACAACAGCTGCAACAGCTTTATCAATACCACGTTTTAAATCCATTGGATTTGCACCAGCAGCAACGTTTTTAATACCTGTTGTGATGATGGCCTGCGCTAAAACAGTAGCGGTAGTTGTTCCGTCACCAGCAATATCTGCTGTTTTAGAAGCTACTTCTTTAACCATTTGTGCACCCATGTTTTCAACCGCATCTTTCAATTCGATTTCTTTTGCAACAGTTACACCATCTTTAGTAATTGCAGGAGACCCGAATTTTTTATCGATGATTACATTACGTCCTTTTGGACCTAAAGTTACTTTCACTGCATTCGCTAAGATATCAACACCACGTTTCAGGGCGTCACGTGCTTCCACGTTATATTTTACTTGTTTTGACATTTTGTTTTTAAATTTTGAATGATTGTATGAAAGAATGTTTCAATTTGGACTTCGATATATTCTATCATTCAAAAATCATTCATTCTATAATTATTTTACTTATTTGATTCATGCTGAATTTACACATTAGAAATTCAGTCATTTAATCATTATTTACCCTACAACAGCGTAGATATCAGTTTCACGCATGATCAGATAATCTTTGCCTTCATAAGGAAACTCGGTACCACCGTATTTACCATAAATTACAACATCGCCAACTTTTACGCTCGCTTTTTTACCGTCAGCATCTTCTTCAGAAACAGAAACTACAGTTCCTTTAGATGGTTTTTCTTTAGCAGTATCAGGGATATACAAACCCGATGCAGTTTTTTCTTCCGCCGCAGCTGGTTCAACTATTACTCGGTTTGAACTGCCAGCAATTGGTTTTAGGTTTAACGCCATAACTTTTATTATTTTTTAATTTGAGTTGTGTTTTTTAACTAAGCATACAATTAACACTTTTTATGCCAAGTGGCTTTGAGGGACAAATTTACACCTGTACTGTCAAATTGCAATCCATACAGGAGTATAAGATGTCAGCTTGGCAGGGAAGATTCCACGTATTTGCCAGTAAAATTAAGTAAATCACGAAACCCGTTGAAAGCACTATCCAACAGCTTATCTAAATCCAGGTCTAAAACCTACTTTAAGGTACCGGTTGGATTAGTCCCCTTATTGACCACCGTTTTTATGTTCCCGTCTAAATCTGATACGTAAATTTTGCTTTGGGTAAAAGGCTTTTCAGCGCCGCTAAAGAAAATACGATTATCTGCTGTTAAGAAAACGTAAGGCACATTCAGCCCTTCTGGCGAAATTCTTGAGATTTTCTTTGTATTAAGATCCAGCACAAAAACACTTTCAGCCTGGCCTTTAAGTTCTGCTACCTGGCTTCCAAAACCAGCATTGAAGATAAGTTTCTTTCCATCGCTGGTAAAAAAGAAACTATTGCTGCCAGCAATGCGGTAATCTGACCCTACCAATTCCACTATTGCTTTGCTATCGATCATTTTTCCAGCAGCATCAAAGGTGTAAATGTTTTTCAAATCGTGAGCAATTACTTCCGTTTCGCTCTTCCAGGTGGGAGAATATAAATTCGCTGCAGATTTGTTGTCGAGCACTAACAATCCGGTATTATCCGTCTTAATTACCGCAACCTTCCATATGCCTTTATCATTATATAGATTAAATGCAATTGTGTTTCCGCTTGGTGACCATACCGCATGATGGTAATTTTTGCTATTTGCTTGTAATTGCAACTGGCTCTTACTTTCCATATCAGCCACCCAAATGCTTCTGTTACCTATACTATCGCTTACAGTATAAGCCAGTTTATTGCCATCAGGCGAGATTGCAGGATCAGTAGCGCCACCAAAAGAGATTTGCTTCATCGTGTCTATACTGGTTGCCACAATTTTGCTTCCATCCTGATAAGCCAGCGCAAAACTTTTGCTACTTAACGACACCGTATCTAAAACTGCAGTGGACTTCGATTGATCACTGTTACCAGAATTACAGGCCGAAAAAAATGTGAGGCAAGGAATAATTACCACCGCCAAACGCAAGTTGAATTTAATCATTTACAATTTTACGAATTGTTTTAAGCAAAAAAGACCCATGCCCTTTCGAAACATGAATCTTCTACTCCTTTTTGATTTTAATCAGACTTAATGCATCGTTGCGATGTACTTAAGGTTGTTAACCTTTCTTTTTATCTGCGTAACCGAACACTTTCTGCAATAATGTTGTACTTCTGGAATTGATATTCCCGCGAATCTTAAGTTCCTCTTTGGCAACCTCTATAAACAAACCATCTATCGCTTTTTGCGTTACATACTCCGTTAAATTTGTATTTACAGGTTTCACCAAAGGCAAGCGATTGTATTGAGAAGTAAGGTCTGAATAGTATTTTGTCGCGTTTACTTTACTTAGGCTATTGGTTACGATAGGGCTAAACTTTTGAAGTAATTGCGCAGTGGTAACCCGTTTGAAGTAGTTTGTTGCTGCATCGTTATTACTAAGCAAAATGTTACTGGCATCGGCTAGCGTCATTTGCTTAATTGCAGAGATAAATATCGGCTTTGCTTCGGTTGCGGCATCTTCAGCGGCACGGTTTAAACTTACAATTACGTTATCGCAAAGTTTATTCAGGCCAATCCCCCGTAACGTTCTTTCCACTTTCTGTGCTTCTGGAGGCATTAAAATTTTAACTGCCAGGTTCCCTAGAAAACCATCTTTTACAGAAAGTCGGTCGGCTCCGGCAGAAACACCGATCTGCAAAGCTTCTTTTATGCCCTGTCCAATTTCTAAACTACTTGGTGTGCCAGTTGCCGCTGTAGATGCTGTTCCTTGCTTTTCTGTAACCTTTTTAAAAATATCGCTAAGTTTAATCTGCGCATCTGCTTTCAGGTTTGTAAATAATATTAATGCCAGGGATGCAGATAAAATATTAATTCTCTTCATTTTGTGTGTGTTTAATCCTTGATAAGCAAAAGAACTGCCATAAATAGACCATGGCTTTTTAAAGATAAGATTTTATTACAGATCAGCCCGTTTGGAATCTTACACCATTCTAAAAAACCATTACCTGCAAACGCCCAATTATTTAGTTTATCTCTCTATCACTCAAAAATATTTTTTATACTTGAAAGATATTTGATATAGCGACCAGATTTTTTGAAGTTCATAAAAAACACAGCTGGAAATACCCAGCAAGACGATGCGAAACTAATTGCCGAGTATAAAAATACGGGCGATTTGGACTCATTGGGTACGCTTTATAATAAATATATGCACCTGGTTTTTGGGGTTTGCTTAAACTACTTTAAAGATGAAGAGCAGAGCAAAGACGCGGTAATGCAAATTTTTGAAGAACTGGTTACAAAATTAAAAGTTCATGAAGTTCAAAACTTCAAAAGCTGGCTCCATGTGTTAACCCGCAACCATTGCTTAATGGCCCTGAGAAAATCTTCAAAACATAATACAGTATCTATTGACGATACTTTTGTGGAAAACAGCGAAGTGGTGCATCTAGATATCGACAACACAAAGGAAACGCAACTTACCATAATGGAAAAGTGCATGGAAACTTTGCCCGAAGAACAGCGGAAAAGCGTAGATTTATTTTATTTACGAGAAAAATGCTATAAGGAAGTTGCTGACATTACCGGCTACGATATGCTTAAAGTGAAAAGTTATATTCAGAATGGTAAGCGCAACCTGAAGATTTGTATAGAAAAAAACAGTGGTGAATAACGATTGGTTAGATATTGATGTGCTGGAAGATTACCTCGATGGTAAGCTTGATGCCAAAGCTATGCACTTTGTAGAACGTCAGGCTTTAGAAGACCCTTTCGTGGCCGAAGCGTTAGAAGGACTGAAGCAATCGCCGAAGCGCAAGCAAACGCTTTCTATTTTACAAAAACAACTTCACGATCGTATTGCTCAAAAACCGGTTAAACGTAAACTCTGGGGAATTACAACACAACGCCTGAGTATTGCGGCTACTGCGACAGTGGCTTTTATTGCCGTAAGTATTCTGTTTTTTATGCGTGAAACCAATCGCCGAAATGCTGAAACCGCTGCAAGAAAGGCTGATGGTGTCATCGTAAACTTAGATGCCAATTCTCCACTTGCATCCACCAAAACAAAAGATTCTACAATTAACAACAGCGAAGCCGTAAAAGCGGCATTAATAGACCAGGCAATAGCAGATGGTAAATCTGGAAGTTTAGCAAAAAATACGCAATCTGCACCCATCGTTAAGTCATCAGAAAAAACAGTACAAACTGAGCTGGCAATAGCTGATTATCAGCGTTTCAGTAAAAGCAAACCATCAGCACCTGTTAATTCGCCACAAACTGAAGCGAGCATGGAACATACTGGCAGGGTTATGGTATCTGCTGCGCCAGCAGTTGCTGCAGATAAGATTGTCTTCAGTGGAAACGTTGTAGATCAGCGCAACGGCCAGCCTATTCAAGGTGCCATTGTAAAAATCAACGGATCAGATAAAATTACAGCCACCAATTCGAATGGTTATTTTGCTTTACCTGCAGACAGCAATGCCAAAGACAAAGATTTAGTGATTAATGCGCTTGGCTTTAAGGAAACTCCTGTAAAAGGGACGCAAAACCCAGATGCAATTCGCGAAGCGCTAAGTGGAAATAAATCTTTAAATGAAATCGCGATGATTACCGGATCAAACGGTAGAAAAAAAGAAAATATTCCTGCACCTAAAATTGTACTGAGGGCAGAACAGAATTTAAATGGTAAAGGAGCAGATGAAATTAGCAAGCCAATGCCTGTCGCCATTATTGATTATACACAATACCTGGCAAACAACAACAAACTCTACAATCCCAAAGGCCCTGAACAGTTTGTAATTCTGGGATTTAAAGTGAAGAAAAACGGTCGGCCAACAGCCATTAAAGTAATTAAGTCGCTTAACGCCAAAGCCGATGCAGAAGCTAAACGCCTGGTGAAGGCCGGGCCAGACTGGATTTTACCTACCAAAGGAACAAACGAGGTAGAATTAAGTATTAGGTTCTAAGAATTCTTTAAAAATTTTAACCGCAAAGATAAGTAAGAGAAGGCGCCAAGAGCTCAAAGCAGGGTGGCCAAGTAAAGCGAAGTTAACCACAGAGGATACTGAGAAAAGACACAGAGAACACAGAGCTGGGTGTTGATGTTTAACTGAAAAGATAAGTAAGAGAAGGTGCCAAGAGCGCAAAGCATAGAGATATTCAAAACCTATAAGGCCTAAGCTTTTCTTTGCGAAAAACTTAGCGCCTTTGCGGTTAAATAAACTTACCGTTTGCTTTAAACAAAAAAGACCAAAGCAGGAAAGCCTTGGTCTTTTATATTTTGAAAAAATTGAATCTTATTTAAAGAAATAAATGCTGGCGTAGATAATTGCAGCCAAAGTAGCCGAAACCGGAATGGTTAATACCCAGGCCCAGATTAGATTGATGGTTACACCCCAACGAACCGCTGAAACACTTTTTACTAATCCTACCCCAACAATTGAACCTGTAATGGTATGTGTGGTAGAAACCGGAATAGCGAAATGTTCAGTAATACCCAACGTTACTGCACCTGCAGTTTCCGCAGCAACACCTTCCAATGCTGTCACCTTCGTGATTTTTGAACCCATTGTTTTCACAATTTTCCAGCCACCACTCATCGTACCTAATGAAATTGCAGAATAACAGGCAATTGGCACCCAGGTTGGCAATGCTTCAAAATCTGGAATAACTTTAGAGGCAATTAAAGCTGTTGCAATAATTCCCATTACTTTTTGCGCATCGTTACCTCCATGAAAGAAACTTAAAGCGGCAGAAGATAGTAATTGTAAGCGTTTAAACCATTTTTCTGCAGTTGATGGTTTTGCATAACGGCAGATGTTGATAATGATTAGCGTGATTACCACCGAAATTACCATACCAATTACTGGCGCCAATACAATGAATGAAACGATCTTCACTACATAACCCATGTTTACAGCATCAAGCGGACTAGCACCGATAAGTAAAGCATGCGTCATACCAGCACCTGCAAAACCACCGATTAAGGTATGCGATGAACTGGACGGAATACCATACCACCATGTTAAAAGGTTCCAGATAATTGCGGCAACAAGGCCGGCAAGGATTACTTCTAATGTAATGTAATTTTCGATTACCGTTTTAGCAACCGTGTTGGCTACTTTATGATCGGTAAAGTAAAAGTAAGCAGCAAAATTGAAAAGTGCAGCCCACAAAACCGCCTGAAAAGGCGTAAGAACTTTTGTAGAAACAACCGTTGCAATCGAATTAGCGGCATCGTGAAAGCCGTTTATGTAATCGAAAGCAATGGCCAGAATTACAACAACAACCAATAAGGTAGTTACCATGTTTGTGTTTTATTAAGCGTTTTTAACCAGGATAGTTTCAAGCACATTCGCTACATCTTCACACTTATCTGTCGCTTTCTCTATCGTTTGTAAAACCTCTTTTTGTTTAATTAATTCAATTGCATTGGTTTCGTATTCAAATAAACGGGCAACCGCTAAAGTAAATACATAATCTGCCTGGTTTTCACCACTGTTAATGCGGATACAAGCATCTGCAATTACACGGATATTTTTGAAACTGCGTAACTCTTTAATTGCTTTATCAATATCAGTACACATTTCCACCAATAGCTCAGCAATTTTTACAATCGGCTCGTTAATGGTATTCATATTATACATTTGCATGCGATTCGCAGTACCGTAAATATAATCTGCTACATCATCTACCGCAGTTGCCAACTGGTGAATATCTTCACGATCAAACGGTGTGATAAAGTTCCTGCTTAACTCTAAGAAAATTGAATGGGTAATATCATCACCTACGTGTTCTAAACGCTCAATTTCTTTGAAAATAGTTTTTCTGCTTTCAGCATCAGCTGTGCTAACCATTTCTAAAAGAGATTCTGCAATTTTTAATGCATTACTTCCAGCTTGCTCAAAAAGAGGATGAAACTTTCTATCTTGAGGGGTAAAGAACTTAAAAATATTGTTCATGTTAATTCTTAATATGTTACAAAGCTACACGCGCAATGTTAAGTTAATGTTAAGTTATAGATTATTATTAAGGATTAGCCTTATTTTAGTCAAGTTTCTGATCTGCTGAGGTTAACACGCTGACTTTTATACTACATTAAAACACCCGCTAATCATTAACTAAAAAGAATTAACGCCGGAATTAAGATATCAAAACAATAACTCATTTATTTGAATCTACTGATTGACAACTATTTACATATTACAGATAGAATGAGAGAAAAGGCTTGGAGAAAACCTTTCTATCATTGAGGTGTTTAATAGCGATAACCCACGCAGATGACAGCTCAGAATAGAACCAAACTTTGGGTTTGGATTGGAAGTATTTTCGGATTGTTAATTTTAATACTCGCCTTCGGTGCCATGTTTTTAAGCGCGAGATGGAAGCCTATTCTCACAGGAAAAATAAAAGAAAGTGTGTATAATGGTTCTAGCCATCTTTATACAATAGATTTTAAAAGCATAAACTTAAACATCATTACCGGAAGCCTTGCCTTAAGGGATGTTACCTTAAAAGCAAGTCCAGCCGTTTATGATAGCTTAAAAAGGCAAAGGTTAGCGCCTGCACACGTGTTTGAAATTAAGCTTAAAAAGTTACAAATTAACAGAACCAGCATCTTAACAGCCTATTTTAAAAAGCAGCTCAATGTCAACTCGATTATCCTCGATCGCCCTTCTATTGATGTTACGTTCCACAAGGTGCCGAAGCAAATAGATACCAATAAAGTTGAAAAGTCGCTGTATGAGCAAATTTCAAATACTTTTAAATCAGCCCAGGTTCAATCCATCAAGGTAATTGATGCAGACTTTACCTACACGAACAGTGGCGCACCTGAAAAAACCAAAAACGTAATAAAACACCTGGATATTACTGTAAAAGATTTTCTTTTAGATTCCCTATCGGACCGGGATACTTCCAGATTCTATTATACTAAGGACATATCTTTTGAGGTTGCGGGCTATAAATCGGTTACGAAAGACAAGATGTACAGCATGAAAGTTGATACGATACGGGGTTCTACGTCCTCTAAAAAGATATCAATAAAAGGTTTTAAACTTATTCCGCTGTATCCGGAGTTAACTTTCGCCAGAAAATATAAGGTGCAAAAAGACCGTTACGACCTTACCTTCAATGATATCGAATTTAACGGAATGGATTTTACAAGCTTAAATACCGATGAGAAAATTTATTCAAGGTCGGTAAGTATAGGTCCGGCCAAAGTATCTGTTTTTATGAGTCGCGAGTCGCCACCATCAACCGGTATCGATAAAGGAAGGAATTATCCGCATATGGCGTTGAAGCGCCTAAACATTCCAATCGCTATAGATACAGTGATACTCAAAGGTATTGATGTAAAATATTCTGAGTATAGCCCCGCCAGTAAAAAAACCGGCTCAATAGCATTTAATACGCTAAGCGGAACCATATTGAATGTGACTAACGATAGTTTAAAGCTGATTAAAAATAACCATGCCAAAGCTGATTTAAATACACTTTTGATGGGCTCAGGGAAGATGAGCGTAAAGATAGACTTCGACCTTACCGATGCCAATGGTGGTTTTGGCTACAGCGGAAATCTAAGCGCTTTCAACCTTGTAAAGTTAAATCCGCTAGCTGTCGCTTTAGGTCTGGTCCAAATTGAAAGTGGGAATATTCAACGGCTGGATTTTAAAGCAACTGGAAATAAAACTACCGCTTCAGGGTCTATGAATATGCTTTATACGAACCTAAAAGTAAAATTATTATCAGATAATATTGATGGTGAAGGAATCAAGAAAAAAGGATTTTTATCTTTTTTAGCCAACTCCATTTTAATTAAAGATTCAAACCCTACAAAAGGAGATGCACCACGTACCGCTACGATGACCAATACCAGGATAAAATCTGCTTCTTTCTTTAATCTAATGTGGAAAACGGTTTTTGTGGGTATTAAAGATATTGTAGGTGTAGGTATTGTACCAGAGAAAAACCCGGTAAAACAACAGAAAGTTATTGCTAAAAAGATACGCGAACAAAAAAGAGCCGATAGAAAAGCGTCAAGAAAGGCCAGGCGAGAGAAAAATTGATTTCAGCATTTTAGAAATACGTTTATAAATGTATATTGCTGTTAATCCAGCCTAGTCGTTAAATGCCAGAAACCAGCAGATATACATATAAAATCATTAAATGGATTGCGGCGACTTTTGTAATTGCTTTCGGCATTCTGGCCGCAATGGCATGGTTCTTAAATGTAAAATCCCGTCCACTACTAACTGAGCAGATTAAAACGCTCCTTTATAAATCTACAGACAGCCTTTATACCATCAGTTTTTCAAACGTAACCACCAATGTATTAACGGGTAGCGCTACCCTGCAAAACGTTAAAATAACGGCTGATACTATTCGTTTCAAAGAACTAATTAGATTAAAAAGAGCACCAAACAACCTTTACACGGTTAGTTTAAAAAAATTGGTGGTAAAGCACTTCCATCCGATTACCTTATACCGGGAAAGGAAACTTCAAATTGAAGAAGTAATTTTTGATAAACCTGAGGTTCTCATGATGAACAGACAGTTCGATTTTAATGAAGACCGCCCCCCTCGTCCAATCAAATCCCCTTACTCTTTTATTGCTAAAAACCTGGAAGAATTCAGAATTAGCGCGATTAGGTTCCAGGATGCCAGCTTTAAATACGTGAACAAAAACGTAAATAAGCTAAATGTTTTTGCAATAGATGATTTGAATATCACGCTTATAGATTTACTGGTTGACGCCACTTCGGCTGATGATCCATCGAGATTCTATTTATTAAAAGATGTAATTATCAACCTTAACGACTATCAATACACTACGCCGAACAAAATGTACGATATTAAGCTTAACAAGCTCGATTTTCGTGCGTCAACAGGAAAATTGAGGGTAAATAAATTTGAACTTCAGCCGCGTTATGATGAAATGAAATTCGCTGAGGTTGCTGGCCATGCCACCGATCGTTTTCACATTCAGATGAGCGACATCTCTATGAGTGGTATAGATTTACCAGTATATATCAGCAAGCAAGAGTTACGCGCAAAAGAAATGGGTATTACCAATGGCTTTGTTTCTGTTTTTAATAATGGAAGTGTAGACCAACAAGCCGGAGAAATAAAAATTGGCCGTTTTCCGCATCAACTCCTGCAAAAACTTGCACCGCCAGTGCTGGTTCAAAAGATTAATCTAAAAGATGTAAACATCAGTTATGCGGTTTATAATAGTGAAAGTCAACAGCGAGGTAGAATTTCGTTCGAACATACTTCCGGTGTTTTTAAGAACGTTACTAATCTTCCAAAAATAAAGGCGATAAACCCCACCATGGAAGCAAGCTTAAATACCTATTTGTTAGGTCAGGCGAGTTTAGATTTAAACTTTAAATTTGACCTCACTGCACCTAAAGGTAACTTTGAGTATAAGGGAGTTTTACATAGTTTTAACGCAAGGGTGTTAAATCAGATTACAAAACCTCTGGGCCTGGTTCGGATAAACAGTGGAATTGTAGATAAATTGCAGTTTGATTTTAAAGCAGATAACACCGGTGCAAAAGGCAAAGTAGACTTCTATTATTATGATTTGTCTGTTGCCTTAATGCGTAACGACCCTTCAAAAGACCATCTCGTAACCCGAGGCTTAATCTCAATACTTGCGAATGCGCTGATTATAAATTCTGAAAACCCCAACCGTCATAATGAATTTACCTCCTCTAACGTAAACTATAAAAAGCCTGATAGTTCTTCATTCTTCAGCTTGATTTGGAGGAGCCTGTTTGTTGGCATTAAAAACAGTATTGGCATTACAGAAGAAAAACAAAATGAGATTAAACAACATATCGCCAACTTTAGGGAAATGCAGGCAAATCATCAGATTAGAAAGCGTAACCGCTTGAAGCGAAGGCAACAGCGAGACCGTGAACGGAGACAAAACGAGCGGCGATAGAGGAACAAGTTATTAATGTTTACTTATATTTAAAATAAAAAAGACAATTATGATTATCGTTTTAATCCTTTTCGGCGCATTAATTCTGTTTGGCATTTTCTTTTATAACGGTTTAATCGGTAAAAGAAACCAAGTTACCAATGCATTTTCGGCAATAGATGTGATGCTTAAAAAACGTTTTGATTTGATTCCAAATCTGGTAGAAGTAGTTAAACAGTATAACACTTACGAACAGGGAACGCTTACTAAAATTGTTGAATTACGCACAAAGGCTACAGCTGAAAATATCTCGGAAACGGAGAAAGCCACTCTCGATGCGCAATTAAGCAGTAGTGTAAAAGGCTTAATGGTTAATGTAGAAAACTACCCGGATTTAAAGGCCAATACCAATTTCATCAACCTACAAACCACCTGGACAGAAAGTGAAGAACAGATTGCTGCCGCCAGAAGAACGTATAACGCAGCTGTTACTGATTACAATAATTCAATTATGATGTTTCCAGGAAGCATTTTTGCAGGCATGTTAAATTTTCAACCCATTGCAGTTTTAGCTACCGCCGAAGAAGAGCGAATAAACATTAGTGCAAAAACCCTTTTCAATAGTTAATGCAAAACTATCTAAACGGTAATGTGGCTTTGCAGAACACGCTGGCAACAATGGAAGTTGAGCGAAAAAGGGTGGCATCAGTGCAAACTAAAGGCCTTACTTTTATTGGTGTTGGCATTGCAGTCACCATCATCGGACTGCTACTTGGATTACTTTTCTGGGCAGTGCTTGCAGGTTTGATTCCGGTAATATATGGGGTAATTATTTTATTTAAAATCAGTGCTGCAACAAAAGCATATGAACTGGCCTATAAGCAAAATATAATCGGCGAGGCGCTAAAGTTTATAAATCCTAGCCTTACGATAAGCCCCAGTGATGGAATATCTGAAGCCGAATTTAAACATGCACAGCTTTTTACCAAACAGATTGATCGGTATAAAACGGAAGATCTGGTAAGGGGAAAAGCGGATAAAACAAGCTTTTATTTTGCAGAGGTTCATGCCGAACATAAAACTGAACGTGAAACTAAGAATGGTACTGAAACATCCTGGACTGATGTTTTTAGAGGAATCGTTTTCGTTGCAGATTTTAACAAACACCTGGGCAGTATAACAATTGTGAAACCAAAAGACCTGGGAAATACAATCGGCTCGTGGTTTACAAAAAATATTTTCTCTTTCGGAGATAAAGAGGTGATCCAGCTGGAAAATCCCGATTTCGACCGGACTTTTGTCACTTATGGGAACAATCAGATAGAATCCCGCTACATTTTAACCCCAGCTATGATGGAGCGGATCTTGTATCTAAACGCCAATGCGCTCGAAACTATTTCTTTGGCTTTTATGGAATCGAGAATGTACATCGCTTTTCCTTTAGATAGGAATTATTTCGAGGCTCCTATATTTGAGTCCTTACTTAATCCGGTTTCGCTTAATACAGATATAAATACGATCCGTTTTTTATGTGATATTGTGAAGGAGTTGGATCTAAATACTAGAATCTGGGGCAAGGAATAATTGATTGCTTTTATATATTGATCATTATGAATGAGATAAACTTATGATGGTTGATAAGATACCATACCGAACATTAGTTAAAGGGGTTGTGCCGCAGATCAAAATGATCATCGCAAATTTACTTCCTGCTTATGCTGAAATCACCCAAATCTGCGTGAAAATTATTTGAGTCATTGCGAAACTTAGGTTGGTTGGTGAGACACCAACCAGGAGAATAATCGGGATTGCTTAACTTAAATGCTTTTTAACGATATCCTCTAATGCGGCAATATCAAAGGGTTTAGAAAGGTAGCTGTCTGCACCTGCCTCATCTGCTAAGGCAGAAATATCGTTATTTGCCGAGAAATAGATCACCGGAATATGCTTCAAATCCGGATTACTTTTAATTGCACGGGTAGCTTGTATTCCGCCTAAATCAGGCAACCAGTTATCCATAAAGATAATATCAGGCATAAACGCCAAAACCTGTTTCTCTATCTCATTTGCGCTTTCGGATGTTTTGATTTCATAACCTGCATCCTCCAAAATAAATGTACACAGATCTAAAATATCCCTGTTATCATCAAAAACAAATACTTTCTTCGTATCAGCCATAAATCTTTCTCCTGAAGGCAAATCTAACTACTATTTATTAATTAATTCGTTTATAAATGTCGACATTTTTATACTATCTAAAATAACATTGGGTTTTACATTATTTAACGCTTGTTGAGGCATGTAAGGCATAATCGCAGTTTGCGGATTTTGGATCACCACCAACCCGCCATATTTGTTAACAATTTTTAACCCTTCTACCCCATCCGCGTTAGATCCCGACAATAAAATGCACACCAGTTGATTCTTAAAAACTTCGGCAGCAGATTGAAAAGTTACATCTATCGATGGTCGTGAATAATTTATCTTTTCCGAATAATCAAGCGAGATAGTATGGTCATATTCAATTAGTAAATGATAATCTGCAGGAACAATATAAACATAACCTGGCAATAATTTTTGTTTTTCTTCTGCTTCTGTTACCGTCAGGCTGGTTCGACTTTTTAATAAATCAGTTAAGAGTGAATCGTTTCCAGATTTACGATGGGTAACTAAAATTATCGGAAAATTAATTTGGCTAGATAATCCAGGAAATACCTCAAGAAGTACATCTAAACTACCTGCAGACCCTCCGATAACTAACGCACTGCATTTGCCTCTGGTTAGAGTTTCCGCCATATTTTTTCAGTTTTAATGCGTTTGAAATCTTTCGCATTTGCCCAAAAATCTAAACTTTCTTTACTTCCAAGTGCCAGGTATCCTAGCTTTTCCAAACTGTTATCAAATAAATGGAATACCTTATGTTGGAGTTCCTTGTCAAAATAAATGAGCACATTTCTGCATAAGATAAGCTGAAACTCATTAAAAGAGTGATCAGAAACCAGGTTATGCGTAGAAAAGATCATTTTACTGCTCAACACTTCATCGAACTTAACTAGTGAGTAGTTCGCTGTATAGTAGGATGAAAAATCTTTTAACCCGCCAGATTGGACATAATTTTCCGAATACCCTTTTAGATAGTTTAACGGAAACATTCCCTTTTTGGCTTTTTCTAAAACGGATGGGTTAATATCGGTTGCATAAATCAATGATTTGTTCAGCAAGTCAAGTTCTTTTAAAACGATTGCCAGCGAATAAGCCTCTTCACCTGTAGAGCAGCCGGCCACCCAAATCCGGATGAAAGGATAGGTACCCAATACCGGCAATACATCATTTCTGAGTGATTTATAAAATGTCGGGTCGCGAAACATTTCGGTAACATTGACCGTGATCTCTTCCAGAAACCTTTTAAAGTATTGTTTATCGGTTCTAACTGCGTACCGGAACTCTGCAAAACTAACGAAACTATCTAGGGAATATAAACGTGTAATCCGCCTTTTGATGGATGCGTGAGAATACTCCAGGAAATCATATCCGTGAGCCTCCAGCACATCATTCAAGAGCATTTCTACCTGTTCATTATCAATCGCGTCAATTATCACCTTATTTAGTTACTTCTTCTATTTGTATTAATAATTCATCAACATTTATGGGCTTGGAAACGTAACCAGCGGCACCCGCACTCAGGCAACGCTCTTTATCGCCAACCATGGCCTGTGCTGTTACGGCGAGCACCGGAATATTTTGCATCTTTGGCGATTTCTTCATCGTGGCCATAGCTTGATAACCATCCATGTCGGGCATCATCATATCCATTAAAACGACAGCGACATTTTCCCTTTCTTCGATGATAGCGAAACCATCCTGCGCACTAATGGCCGATAAGCATTCAAAACCTTTGGCCTTTAAAACAGCTTTTAAAGCAAAAATGTTTCGGTTGTCATCGTCTATTATTAGAATTATTTTTTGTGGCATATAAACTGAACGTACTAAGAATTATAATGATTTTCATAAAGCCAAACGCGTAAAAGCGATACCAGCTGATCCATATCTACGGGCTTACTGATGTAATCTGAAGCGCCCGCAGCGATACACTTTTCGCGATCGCCCATCATGGCTTTCGCCGTAACGGCTAAAATTGGCAAGTTTCTGTATTTAAAATCCTGCCTGATGGCGGTAGTGGTTTCATAGCCATCCAGTTCAGGCATCATCATGTCCATCAAAACCACATCAACTGTTGAATTTTCTTCCAAAAGTTTTAGGGCTTCTTTGCCATCTGTTGCGGCCAGAACCTTCATTTGGTGTTGCTCCAATACTTTTGTCAGCGAGAAAATATTCCTCACGTCATCATCAGCAACCAGTACGGTTTTGCCTTTTAAAACGTCTTGCAGTTCAGAAAACTTATTTGGAGCTTTTGTTTTTTCTTTACTCTTTTCTTCTACCAGGTGCAGAAATAAACCCGCTTCATCCAAAATCCGCTGATAAGAGTGAGCCGTTTTCACCACAATGGAATCTGCATATTGCTTAATTCGGTTCTCTTCACCTTTCGAAAGGTTTTTCCCGGTGAAGATGATAATCGGAAGATTTTCTAAACCCGGCGTTTTTTTAACTACTTCCAGGGTTTCATAAGCGTGTTTATCCGGAATTCCCATATCCAGGATCACACAGTTTACTTCTGGTCTATGTAAGGCCGAAACTCCCTCACCTACCTGGTTAACTATTTCAGTCTGAATATTGAAATTGCTTAAAAAGTAACTCAATGCTTTGGCGTGTTGCTCATTTTCCTCTACAATCAGTACCTTTTTTGGATGGCGACTTAATGCATGCTCCAGTTTAGAGAAAATATCCTGCATATGCTCAAATGCAAACGGCTTATTGATAAAGTCTACTGCTCCTTTGAGCAAGCTTTCCTTTTTAACCTGAAGGGATGACATAATGTGAACAGGAATTGGCCTTGTGCCTGGATCTGCCTTTAATTCTTCCATTACCTGCCAGCCATCTTTTATAGGCAATTGAATATCCAATAAAATGGCTAATGGTTTATAGGCCTTGGCCATTTCTATTCCAACATCACCACGAACGGCTACCAAACCTTTGTAATTTCGCTTGCGGGTAAAATCCAACAATGTTTTAGCGAAAGGGGTATCATCTTCTACGATGAGGATTACCTTATCACCGGTTTCGATATTATTACGATCATCTTCAATTTCCTGAGGAATATTAGTAACCGTTAAATAACTTGCTTTAGCAACTGGCGCCTCAACCGGCGGAACGAATGACTGTTGCTTTGGTGGCAAAGCACCTTCAAAACCTTTGTTTTTATCAATAGGTAAGGTTAAAGTAAATACACTGCCTTCGTTTTCTTTACTCTTTAAATCGATGAAGCCTCCTAAAAGCTTCGCCAGTTCCCGGCTAATGGAAAGGCCTAAACCCGTACCACCAAATTTTCGACGGGTAGAACCGTCAGCCTGCTGAAAGGCTTCGAATACCATAGCTTGCTTATCTTGCGGAATCCCTACACCTGTATCTGCAACCTCAAAAATAAGGGCATTAAGCTTTTCATTTTTAGAGATGTTAAATTTAACAGCACCTGTAGCAGTGAACTTAATTGCATTCGAAAGCAGATTTTTAAGAATCTGTTCTAAACGCATTTTATCTGTATTGAAATATTCCGGTACATCGTCTGCTTTGCTGATGACCAATTCGAGCACTTTTTCCTTTGCCAGTGGATTAAATAACGAACGCATATTCAGGGCGATGTCGCTTACCTTTACATTGGTGCGGTCGAGTTCCATTTTGCCAGCTTCAATTTTCGATAAATCTAAAATCTCGTCAATTAAACTCAGCAAGCCCTGGCCCGAACTTTGAATCACTTCTGCATATTCCTGGTGCTCTTTATCCATCTCTTCATTCTCTGCCATCAACCTGGATAACAATAAGATGGAGTTTAATGGTGTGCGTAACTCATGCGACATGTTCGCGAGGAATTCAGACTTGTAACGGGTACTGAGTTCCAATGCTTCTGCTTTTTGCTGAATTTCTGAATTTCTTTCTTCAATGAGCTCATTTTTTTCCTCTAATAAACTGCTTCGCTCTTCCAGTTCCTGATTACTTTGCAAAAGTTCTTCCTGTTGTACACGCAGTTCCTCTTCAGAAGCCTGTAATTTCTGCGCCTGTGCTTCGAGTTCGGCATTCATGCCCTCTAACTCATTGTGTTGTACTTGCAATTCTTCAGACTGGGCTTGCGTTTCCTCTAATAACTGCTGTAATTTTTGCCTGTTCTGAGCCCCCAATAATGCAGTTCCAATATCAGATAGAATCAGGTTTAAGAAATATAACTGCAATTCTGATAACGGTTTTACAGCACCAAGTTCCATACCACCAATAGACATCCCGTTTCTAATAATCGGTAATACAATCAGCTGTGCTGGCCTGATGTTTCCGGTTGCATGAGAAACGGTAAGTTCATTTTGCGGCACATCATCAATGATGATTGTTTTCCCAGACTTTACGGCCTGACCAATCAGTCCCTGACCCAGCTCTATTACCGGAACCAAATTTTCCTCTATCAGGGCATACTTACCTTTTAAATGTAGATAGCCATCATCTTTAAACAGGTAAATTGCACCAACCTGACTCTTTGTATAAGTGACTAAAAATTCAATAATATCATCGGCAAGGTGGAAAACATCTTTTTCGCCGACCATCTTCACGTTCAGATTCGCCACACCAGTTTGGATCCATTCGTTCTCCGCTAGCGTATCAAAAGATTTTTTAAGTGAAGAAGACATTGCATTCAAAGAACCAGATAGTTCTCCAATATCATCTGTAGATTGTGTATCTAAAAGAACGCCATAATTACCATTTGAAATTTGCTGCGCAATTTCCTTAATGGCGATAATGCGTTTCTCCATTTCCGCTTTCTTATCTTCAATCTCCTGCTGAAGCTTAACGCGTTCATCAAAATCAACGGATACTTTTCTATAAAAAAACAGTGTAATTAAAATGGCTAAAAATGCAGCCACCATAATTAGAATAGGCGTGTAAGCTGTTAATTTATTAAGTTCTTGAGTGCGAACATCTAACAATCGCTGCTCTTCTTTCACCATTCTATTTACCGCAGCACGGGCTTGATCCATATAGGTTTTACCCTGAAGCAATACTGTTGGGTCTATCTTTCCGCCCAGCGATTTTATCTCTATTGTGGAAGTGATAATATTTAAACGCCTCACTAGAATTTCTTTCAATTCAGCAATCGTTTTCTGCTGCACAGGATTATCAATGGTAGCCCTTGAAATGGTATCAATCGTGCGGAGCGCCAGGTCCGTTGCACCATTATAAGGTTCCAGAAACAATTTATTTCCGGTTAAAAGGTACCCTCTTTGTCCTGTTTCGGCATCCTTTAATGTGGAAATTACACCTTCTAGATTTAGGATGACCTGATCGCTGTGTTTAACCAGCTCGGTACTTTTGATGAGATTACGAATGCTTACATAAGAGGCCAGCGAACTGATAAACAGAATAATAAGCGACAAGCCTAAGCCTAAACGTAGATTATTTTTCAGGTTGGTTTTCATTAATATATTTTAGGGAATCTTTGTTTTTTAATTGCTGATTACCGGCGCGTCGGTAATTGGAATGATGAAATAGAATTCAGATCCTTCATCTGGCACACTATTTACGCCAATGGTACCATTATGCCTATTGATGATTTCAGAGCAAATATACAGCCCAATACCTAAGCCGTTGAAACGATTGCTATGCTCTTCTACCCGGTAAAATTTATCAAAAATTCTGGCTTGCTGCTCTGCAGAAATTCCTATTCCAAAATCTTTTACAGCCAGGTAAAGCTTACCGTCTTTAATGTTGATGGTTACATTGACCTGGTTGGTTCCAGGTGCATATTTAATGGCATTGGTAAGGAAATTGATCACTACTTGCTCTAAACGCATTTCGTCACCATAAATGTTCTCGTTCGTTTTTCCAAGCTTATTAATTGTGAAACCAGGATTGGATTGTTGCAGCATTTCAATGGCATTATTTACCATATTATCAGCACAGAAATATTGCATGTTGAACTTCATTTTTCCACTTTCGATTTTGGAAATATCAAGTAAATCAACAATCAGTTCATTCAGTTTTTCCAGTTGAACGCTGGCTTTGGCGAGGTGATTCTCAGCCATGGTTTTATCATCCTTGTTCAAGCTGCGCTGAAGCAATTGGATATAGCCTTTTACACTTGTTAAGGGCGTTTTTAGTTCATGGCTGGCGATACTAATGAACTCATCTTTTTTATTTTCGGCTTGCTTGCGGAATTCAATTTCCTCTAATAACTTTTCCTGTACCTCGTTTAACTTCCTACTTTGCTCATAAATGCGATAAAAAGTTTTGATTTTGAGCAGCAGAACGTTAATATCTACCGGTTTGGTGATGTAATCAAGGCCTCCGCTGAGGTAACCTTTTGTAATAAATTTAAGCTCTGTATTTACTGCGGACAGGAAAATAATGGCGGTGTCTTTGGCTTTACTAAAACCAGAAATGGCTTCAGCTACTTCAAAACCATCCATATCTGGCATTTGTACATCCAGAATAATTAAAACGTAGTTGTTTCTTAAAACTTTTTTCAGGGCATCTTCACCTGAAGATGCGGTATCAACCTCAAAATTGTGCGCTTGGAGTACTTTCTGTAACGAAATCAGGTTTTCAGGCCTGTCATCAACTATAAGAATCATCTTTATTATACAAATGAGAAGCCTGAATAATTACGTTTGGTTTAGATAAAAAAATATCTTAATGTATACGAACAACTGGCTTTGAAAAAAGTTTTAAATATTATAAATTGTTTGAGCTAAAGGTATCTCCCTGCTTGAAATCGCCGGTTTCGAAGCCTTTTTTAAACCAGAACATCCGTTGCTGAGAAGTACCATGCGTAAAAGAATCTGGCTGCACATCTCCGGTTGCCTGCTTTTGCAGTTTATCGTCTCCAATGGCATTGGCAGCAGTTAATGCTTCTTCTATATCACCTTCTTCCAGTTTGAAGTCTTTCAGATTTTGCGCATGATGTGCCCAAAGGCCGGCAAAAAAATCTGCCTGTAATTCTAATTTGACCGATAATCTATTGTATTCCTTTTCACTAACCTGACCGCGGGCCTGATCCAATTTCTCTGAGATGCCTAAAACATTCTGAACGTGATGACCAACCTCGTGCGCAATTACGTAAGCTTGAGCAAAATCTCCTGCGGCACCGAAACGGTTTTTCAAATCATCATAAAATGATAGATCAATATAAACTTTATGATCGCCCGGGCAGTAGAACGGGCCTACATCTGCACTTGCATTTCCACAAGCAGTTTGCACACCATCTCGGAAGAGTACAAGTTTAGGATTTTCATATGTTTGACCCATTTTTTGAAACTCCTGCTCCCAAACTTCATATGTCGATTGCAGAACATTAGATACAAAGCGGCCCTGCTCATCTTCAGGAACACCCATTTTCCCTTCGGTTTGTGCTCCACCAGTATTGCCCGGCACCTGGCTTACTAACCCGGTTAAATCTTTACCAAAGATTAGCCCCAGCACAACAACAATAATTCCGACGCCTCCGCCTAAAATTGTTCTTCCGCCTCCCCCACTACTTCTTCTATCTTCTACGTCGCCGCTACCTTTACCAAACCACTGCATAATTTTATCTTTTTATTGTATGAATAACCTGATTACCTGAAATTTGTTAGGCTAAAGTAGAAATATTTTGTGTAATATTTTTTAGCAAAAAAATAGACTAAAAAGGGCCAATTAGTTTATGCATGACCCGATTTATTTATTCAAATAACTAGCTATCAAATGCTTCTATGGCTTTTGCTATTCTGGTTTTTGTTTCTTCCAATCCTAATAAAATTGCAATATCAAAAACACCTGGACCAAATTTACCTCCCACTAACATGATGCGGAAGGGCAACATCAGCTCACCTGGTTTAAAACCTTTTTCTGCGGCTAGAGCTTTGAAAGCTTCCTCAGCAGATGCAGCATCATTTAAAGATAAATCTTCTGCATAAGCGTTAAAAAAGGCTGCTTTCTCTTCTGTCCACTTTGGTTTAACAGATGCGATATCGTATGCTTTAGGTACGGCGAAAAAGTATCCGCTTTGCGCTACAAAATCTGGCAATAGCGTACAACGATCTTTAATTAAATCGATAATGGTATTTAAAAACGCATCATCTTGAACCTCAATCTCTGCTTTTTGCAGTTCATTTTTAACGCTTGGTGCTAAACGGTCGGCGCTTTGCACTTTAATCCACTCATGGTTATACCACTTTGCTTTCTCAAAATCAAACTTTGCACCAGCCTTGCTAATTCTATCTATAGAAAATTTCTCTTCCAGTTCTGTTAACGAGAATAATTCCTGATCCGTTCCATCGTTCCAACCCAATAAAGCCAACATATTTACAAAAGCTTCAGGCAAGAATCCCATTTCTTTGAATCCATTTGTGGTATCACCAGTTTTTGGATCTGTCCAGTTCATGGCATATACCGGAAAGCCTAGGCGATCTCCATCACGTTTGCTTAACTTACCATGTCCATCTGGTTTCAATATTAAAGGTAAATGCGCCCATTGTGGCATATCAGCATCCCAACCCAGATACTTCCATAGTAAGATATGTGTTGGTGCAGATGGTAGCCATTCTTCTCCTCGGAAAGCATGTGTAATTTCCATCGCTTTATCGTCTACCACAACCGCCAGATGATAAGTTGGCATTCCATCGGCCTTGAGCAAAACCTTATCATCCACCAATGAAGTTTCAAAGCTGACGTCGCCACGAATTAAATCGGTAAAATGAACAATCTCATCCTCAGGCACCTTTATGCGAATCACATGTGGCGTTTTCGCAGCCAGTAAATCTTCTACCTCGCTAATGGTTAAAGTTAACGAATTACGCATTTGCATACGCGTGGTTTGACCATATTGAAAGTTAGGAATTTCCTTCCGCTTGGCATCTAATTCTTCTGGAGTATCAAAGGCATAGTAGGCATAGCCATCACTAATAAGTTGTTCAGCAAACTTTCTATAACTCGGTTTGCGTTCACTTTGACGATATGGCCCGTAATTACCGGGGTTGGCCGGGCTTTCGTCTGGTGTTATACCGCACCAGTTCAGGCATTTTACAATATATTCTTCTGCACCTTCTACAAAGCGGTTCTGATCGGTATCTTCAACGCGCAAAACAAAGGTTCCGTTGTTTTTTTTAGCAAACAAATAATTAAATAAAGCCGTTCGAACACCACCTAAATGTAGTCCTCCGGTTGGGCTTGGGGCAAATCTTACTCTAACTTTCTTATCCATAATTAAGCAAAGAGCAGGGAGTAGAGGGCAAAGGTAATGGTGTAATCCATGCCCTAAGCGCTATGCACTATGCTCGATACAAAGATATGTTTTTCATTCATTTTATATCGTTTTCATGGGTGAGGAATCGATTATGCTTTCTATAATCTTGCCCACTCCTTTTTGAAAAAGCATAATGGTTTTCTGTTTTTGTCGTTTTGTTATTGTAATTTGGCTACCCAAAGCATGAATCCTTATCAAAAGAAACGCCGCTGGAAGTTTTTCCTTCTCATTTTCGCTGTCTTAATTGGCATCGCCTCCGTGTTTTACACCGATTCTTTTGTAAAGAAAATGGAACGCGAAGAAGCAGACCAATTTCACCTTTGGGTTAAAATTCAGGAAAGGGCCATGTTTTTATATGATAATGATGATTATCGTGCGGTAGTAGAAACAGTGAGGCAAAACACCAAAACGCCTGTAATTATGGTAGATTCATCTGGTGTGATCAGCTCGTTTTTCGGCTTGGATAGTACCAAAACCAACTATCCGATTGCTGATACTAAACTTACTTATGATAGCGTGTATTTTGTTCGCCAGTTGAGGCAAATGAAAGCACAACACCAGCCAGACGAAATGAATATTTTCGGAAAGAAGTTTAAAGCTTACTACCGCGATTCTTTTGTGCTCACGCAGCTTCGTTATTTTCCATACATCCAAATGGCCGTCATCTTCCTTTTCTTGCTCACAGCATATGCAGCATTTAGTTCGGCAAGGAGAGATGAACAGGATCATGTCTGGGTTGGTTTAGCCAAAGAAACAGCCCACCAGTTGGGCACCCCGATCTCATCTTTAATGGCCTGGACGGAGTTAATGAAATCTAAATTTGATGCGGAAGATGATCCATTAATAGCAGAGATGGAGAACGACATTAAACGCCTTGAAATTATTACTGATCGTTTCTCGAAAATTGGCTCTAAACCTATTTTAGAAGACCACACGGTTTATATTGTAATTAGTGATTTTATCAGATATTTTAAAGTAAGAACATCTGATAAGGTTAAATTCAGTATTACCGGAGATGAACAGGTAAGGGCGTTATTAAATGTTCCGCTTTTTGATTGGGTGACTGAAAACCTACTAAAAAATGCGGCGAATGCTATTGAAAATGAAGGTTCAATTTCCATTAACATTATTGAAAACTTAGCCAAAGAACAGGTTTTTATCGACGTAACTGATACCGGAAAAGGAATTCCCAGGTCAAAGTTTGATGCTGTTTTTCAGCCTGGCTATACCACCCGAAAACGGGGTTGGGGATTGGGCCTTTCGCTTACCAAACGGATAGTAGAAAATTACCACAGCGGAGAGATTTTTGTGAAAGAATCTGAACTCGGTAAAGGAACAACCTTCAGAATTATATTAAAAAGCAGCTTAAGATATGAACCGACCACAGCCTAACGAATATCCAATTTGGGCAGAAGCTTACATCAATAAGGTTGATCAGGATATTTTCGAAATTCTGGAAGAACAGGTTTTTAATGTTCCAGCCTTATTTGAAAGCAATAAAGAAAAAGAAAATTTTGCCTACGCAGAAAATAAATGGACCCTAAAAGAAATGCTAGGCCACATTATTGATTGTGAGCGTGTTTTTGCTTATAGAATTACTTGTTTTGCAAGAAACGAACAACAGCATTTACCGGGTTTTGATGAAAATGATTATGTTTCAAATGCCCGTTTCAGCGAACGCAATTATGAAGACATGATTGAAGAATTTGCAGCGCTAAGAAAAGCAAACCTTTATTTATATAGAAGTTTAAACGATGAGGAACTTCACCGGGCGGGAATGGCATCTGGTAGAGCGATAAATGTTAAATCTATTTTATTTGTTGCAGCCGGACACATTATTCATCATTTTGGTATTTTAAAGGAAAAATATAATGTGGTTTAAAGAATTTAAAGTTGAGGAACTAAATAGTCGTCCGAAGAACCATATCGGCGCATTACTGGGTATTGAATTTACCGAAATCGGCGAAGATTTTGTAAAGGGAACCATGCCTGTTGATGAACGCACCCATCAACCCGCCGGCATCTTACATGGCGGCGCATCTGTTGTATTGGCAGAAACCCTTGGTAGTATTGCTTCTTACATGTGTATTGACCCAGAGAAATATGTTGCTGTTGGTTTAGAAGTTAATGCAAATCATCTTCGTCCGGTGAAAAGCGGACTGGTAACCGGAATCTGCAAAATTATTCATCGCGGTGCTAAAACCCATATCTGGGATATTAAACTTTATGATGATCGTGGAAAAATGAGCTGTATTAGCCGGCTAACGGTGGCAGTAATCAATAAACCTCAATAAAAATAATCGCTGCTTGCCACCTCAGTCAGCGATTATTTTCCTAGCGACTTATTATTTTAAGCTGTCCTTGTCAATTGCTTTTTTCTCAATAATGAATGAAGTAATGAGACCCAGCCCCCCAAAAATCCCTATAAAACCAAAGTAAATGGCTGCCACCTGCCCTTCTTCTCCGCGGGTGATCTCAGAACCGAAGACACTTTGTACTGTAAACAGCGCGATTAAAAGCCCGATCCCCAACCCTACCATGAGTAAGCCAAATTTTAAACTGAGGTAAGGTTTAGGTGCAGATCTTGCAACGCCGGGATGAATGCCGCGTTCGATCATTGCCATTTTTTCTTTGTTAGATAAATAGCGGATTCCGAAAACCATTGCGAATGTGCCAAGGAAAATTGACATCGGGACTAATACTTCCATGATAATATTTTTTTAAGTGTTAACTAAATTTCTATTTCTTATGAACCGTGTTCTGTGTATTATGACTACAGCATTTTAAAACAGGTTACACCCAGGCTTGAAAAAAATTAATAGCTTTATCAACTTTGCATCAACAACTCAAACATATCGCCATTTTTAAAACGCTAAGCGATGATGCTTTGCATGCAATTTCAAAGTCCATTCAAGCGGTAAGTTATCCTAAAGGCACCATTCTAATTCAGGCGGATAAGGTAGAAACCTACTTTTATGTTCTTCAAAGTGGCATTGCCAGGGCTTACTCTGACGGGGAAAGTCAGCAAATTACTTTCTGGTTTGGAGAAAGCGGAAGCGTATTATTTTCCTTCAACAGCTACATTAATAATAAGCCTGGCTACGAAAACATCGAACTACTGGAAGATTGCGTATTAATTCAAATTAAGCTTGCTGATTTATTTAACCTTTACCAAGCCAATATAGAAATTGCAAACTGGGGCAGAAAAATGGCAGAACAAGAATTGATAGCAACAGAAAGGCGATTAATCGACCGGTCATTTAAAGGCGCAGCCGAACGTTATCAGGAGTTTGCAGATCATTCGCCTTCGCTGCTCAAGCGGGTAGCCTTGAAACACATCGCATCTTACCTTGGTGTTACACAGGTAACATTGAGTAGAATTAGAGCGGGAAAATAATTCATTTTTTAACAAATGTAAAACGTGAGCCTGCAGGTGTCTGTTACCTTTGTATAAATACATTTTTATGAACTGGATCATTTTAATTATAGCCGGTCTTTTCGAAGTTGGTTTTACCACCTGCCTGCAATTGTCAAATAATTTTACGAATATCAAATGGACAGCGGCTTTTGTAGTGTGCATTAGCCTGAGCTTTTTATTGCTAAATAAAGCTACACAAACGCTGCCAATGGGCACAGCTTATGCGGTATGGACTGGAATTGGAGCTGTTGGAACGGTAATCGTTGGTATCATCTACTTCAATGAACCAGCAACCTTCTGGCGCATATTTTTTATCTGCACACTAATTGGATCTATTGCCGGGTTAAAATTTTTTGCTGCGCATTAGTTCAGTAGCGAGTTATGAGTTAAGGGGTTATGATTAGCACCTAAACTGGTAAAAGTTAACTTGTAACATGCAACTTTTTAAAAACCTGTAACCTAAAGCTTGCAACAGTAGTCTTATGGCTAAACATGGAGCAAACGAATACAGATTTAATGCTGATTGAAGGGATTTTGTGCGGGCAAACCGAACAGTATTCTATCCTGGTGAAACGCCATCAGCGATTTGTATTTACCCTTGCCCTGCGTTTTTCAAAAAACAGAGAAGATGCAGAGGAGATTGCCCAAGATTGTTTTATAAAAGCATATAAGGCACTTGGCACCTTCAAGCAGACTTCAAAGTTTAGCACCTGGCTTTATACCATTACCTACACTACAGCCATGACTTTCCTGAGAAAAAAGCGGTTAGATACCTTATCAATTAATGACGATGAAACTTTCATTCAATTGGAAAACCATACTTCCGGTTTTATGGCAAATGGCTACGAGAAAAAGGATAGTTATAAATTTTTGAATGAAGCAATTACTCAACTTTCTGCGGATGATGCCGCGATTATTACCCTTTTCTATCAAGGAGAACAAAGTTTGGAAGAAATTGGTGCAACCCTAGGTATGGCGCCGAATACGGTAAAAGTGAAAGTACACCGGGCCAGACAACGATTAAAAGAAAAATTACAATATTTGTTAAAAGATGAGGTAAAGGAGCTATTATGAGCACGATAGAACAACAACTTTGGGATTACATTGATGGAAACCTGGATGCGAATCAGGCGAAAATCATTCAGGAAAAGATTGATAACGATGCAGATATTAATCTTCAGTATGAAGAACTCTTAAGCCTTAACCTTGCTTTCCAAGAATTGGATCTGGAAGAGCCTTCCATGTCATTCACTAGAAATGTGATGGATAGCGTAAAGTTAGAACCGGCTCCAATTTCCCTCAAAACGAAGGTAAACACAAATATCATCTATGGCATTGGCGGTTTTTTCGTTGCCTCAATTTTGGCTTTGGTCGGCTACGTCCTTTACCATTCTAAGCTGCAATTTTCAAATTTCAATACCCGGATTAACCTCAATATTGATTGGAATACGCTGATTAGCCCAATGGCGATCTACGGATTCTTGTTTATTGACCTGGTTATTGGATTGGTATTCCTTGATTATTTACTGAGGAAGAAGCTGGCGCATAAGTGAGGGAAATTCTCAACCCAGGCGTTTTAAAATTTCCAATCCCTCATCCCACTTGCCATAACCTGAGGCGGCATTAATATGACCTGCATCGTCGATGTTGATCAATTCGCTTCCCCAGTGTTCGGCGAAAAGCGTGGCTCTTTCAATGCTTACCCACTCATCATTTGTACTGGCTACTATGATGGTTTTAAAATTCAATTTTTCTAGCGGAACGTGGTCGAAACCCACTGTTGGAAAAGTATAGCGAGGTGCCTCCAAATCACTTGGTGCAACCAGTAAAGCGCCTTTAATTATTTTTTTTGATGCTTTAGCCCAATTTGCAATGGCGGTACAACCTAAACTATGGCCGATTAAGACTACGGTAGAAAGATCATAATGAGTAAGCGCCTCATTAATGTTTTCAACCCAATCTGCACTGGCTGGAGCATCCCAATCCTTTTGATCAATTCTAACGAAATGCTCAGCCGAGTTCTCAAAATGTGTTTGCCAGTGATCTGCACCCGAATTTCCCAGACCCGGCACGATGAAGTAATTTGTCATTGTAAATGAAAACCAATCAGTGAATTTTTAAAATTGGGCATAAAAAAAAGCCTCGATTGTGATCGAGGCCCCTTTGTAAATATGATAATAAATTAAATTACTTTCACATTAACGGCATTTAAGCCTTTTTTACCGTTAGCAACTTCGTACTGTACTTTGTCGTTTTCAC
>Ga0308159_1000360_pt1 | contig 114610 bp, 106 predicted proteins | sample PhyCR1_FD_201040 | JGI IMG/M metagenome (GOLD analysis project Ga0308159, IMG submission 201040) | Phyllosphere microbial communities from UC Gill Tract Community Farm, Albany, California, United States - DLSLC.R1 | ecosystem: Host-associated > Plants > Phyllosphere > Unclassified | place...
TTTGGCAATTTTGATCTGCGTGACAAAAACCAACGTCCGGGGCGTAACCCGAAAACTGGCGAGGACATTCCTATTACGGCGCGCCGTGTGGTGACCTTCCGTCCAGGACAGAAGTTGAAAAGCAGAGTGGAAAACGCCACTCCGAAAGAATAAGCACGACTGATAAAAAGGCCGCACATCGCGGCCTTTTTTTTGTGCATAAATCAGCGAAAATATGACTTAAGTGTGTCGTTTGAAAATTATTCGCCAGAAATGAAAAGATAACGTTAAGGTGTTGGGATCTTCAGGAATAGTCTGATAGATTAAATTTCGTCGCAGGAGAGAAGGGAAGTCTTTTCTGAAAGGGTTTAAGACGCGAGGTTTATTTATTATTGACCGGATAATTAAAGTCAAATAAAAAAGGGACCGCAGCCCCTTTTAGTATGATTCACTGTATTAACCGGCTTGATGCAATAAATACATTGCAGGGCGATTAAGCGAGCGTGATATTAACGGCCAGGGCCGCCGCCATGCCAACCGCCGCCACCACCACCACCGCCGTGACCACCGCCGCCGCCAGGGCCCCAGAACGGAGGGAACAGGCAGCCGCTCAGGCTACACGCGACCAGAGCTACCGTAACAAATGCCAATAAACGACGCATAATAATTCCTTTGTTTGATTAAACAGTCCGATTATAAATAAAACAAGGAAACGTTGTTGTCAGACTAACGTTAAGAGTTGTTAGCGTAATTATGAAAATTGAAGCTTATTTACGCAGAATTCTGCTGATTTATTTCAGGCGGGATACATTTGTGCGTTTATTGTAAATTAGCTGCAAGGTAAACGAAAAGCTCTTTTATTCTCATAGTCACCCATAATTCCCCCTGATATAAATTCCGCAGATCTGTAATATTTCGCAGAACAATAATATTAAGGTGAACTGTGTGAAAAAATCTCATTTGATGCTGTGTATCGCGTTGGCCCTGCCTGCTCTTGCTCAGGTAAATGTTGCGCAGGCGAACGTATCCGTCGATCTGAACGTGCCAGGTGGATCCATTCACATTGGTGATAAAAACTCCCGTGGCGATTACTGGGATGGCTATGACTGGCGCACGCCGCAGTGGTGGCGCAATCACCAGAACAAACACATGGGCGAGCGCAACAGCCGCGGCATGTATTGGCATGGCAACCGCTGGGAAGCGGCGCCGCCGCCGAAACACGATGCAGGCAGACCGCAACCTCATCGCGAGCCGCAGCACGAGCAGAACCACGGCAACCACGGCCCGCAGGATAATCATGGTCCCAAAGACAACGCAGGCCACGGCCAGCCAGTGCCTCCGCAGGATCAGCACCGCTAGGCCTTCGGGCACAGCCTGAAAATGCCAACCCGGACAGACCGTCGCATCGTTATGCGGCGGTTTTTTTTATGATTTTTCCGTGACACCTCGCAATAAGCATTCAAATCCTCTGTTAACTGTCTAATATAGGGAGATAATCAGTCAGGAGCCGCAGCACGCCCTATGTCATCGTTTCCTACATTTTCCCGGCTTGAATCGCAACACAAGCGCCGTGACAGCCAACGCCTGTGGCTGCTTCTGGCGCTGCTGATACTGGTGCTGACGTTCAGCCTGTGCGCCGGTGAACGCTGGCTGTGGCCTACTCAATGGTTGTCGTCCGAGGCCAGACTCTTTATCTGGCAGATTCGCCTGCCTCGGGCGCTCGGTGTGATTCTGGTGGGGGCCGGGCTTGCCGTGAGCGGGGCGGTGATGCAATCGCTGTTTGAAAATCCGCTGGCCGAACCCGGATTGCTTGGCGTGGCCAGCGGTGGCGGCGTGGCACTGGTCGCGTGTGTCATGCTGGGTCACGGCCTGCTGCCGGATTGGGTGATGAGCCTGAGTGCGGTTATGGGGGCGCTGTCGGTTACCTTGCTGTTGCTGCATTTTGCGCGAAAACGCTTTTTCGCCCACTCCCGCCTGCTGCTGGTGGGTGTAGCTATCGGCATAATTTGCAGCGCCGTGATGACGTGGGTCACTTATTTCAGTTCCAGTCTGGATTTACGACAACTGATGTACTGGATGATGGGCGGTTTTGGCGGCATCGACTGGCGTCAGTCCTGGTTGGGACTGCTGTTATTGCCCGTGCTGGTGTGGTTATGCTGTCAGGGGAAAACGCTCAATCTGCTGTCGCTTGGCGTTGGTCAGGCACAGCAACTCGGCTTGTCCGTTGTTCTGTGGCGTAATTTACTGGTGCTGGCGATGGGCTGGATAGTCGGAATCAGCGTGGCGCTCGCGGGCGTTATCGGCTTTGTCGGACTCGTTATCCCTCATCTGTTACGCTTGTCCGGCATCACCGATCAGCGCCGCCTCCTGCCCGCCTGCGCGCTGGCAGGCGGTGTCGTGCTGCTGCTGGCCGACGTAACCGCGCGTATGGCGCTCTCGTCAGCCGAGCTGCCCGTGGGTGTGGTCACGGCCATTTTGGGCGCACCGCTGTTTATCTGGTTGCTGTCGCGTGCAGACAAAGGCGATTAACGGCCGTCGGGCCGATACTGACTTTTCACCTTTTTTCCAAAATATTTCACACAGGAGATGACTCATGAGCAACGCAATCTATGCCACCCCTCTGACGACCATCGATGGCAAATCGACAACCCTTGGCGCGTATGAAGGCAAGGTGCTGCTGGTGGTCAACGTCGCCTCTCAGTGCGGCCTGACCCGACAATACGAAGGGCTTGAAAGCCTTTATCGGCAGTGGCACGGGCAGGGTTTTGAGGTGCTCGGCTTTCCGTGCAACGAATTCGGGGCGCAGGAACCTGGTACGGAAGAGGAAATTCAGACCTTTTGCAGCACACAGTTTGGCGTAAATTTTCCGATGTTCAGCAAAATTGAAGTCAACGGGGAAGGGCGTCATCCGCTCTATAAATCCCTGATTGCCGCAAAATCCGAGGCGGTCAAACCCGAAGGCAGCGAGTTTTATCAACGTCTGGCGAGCAAAGGCCGTGAACCGCTTCAGCCAGGCAACATCCTCTGGAACTTTGAAAAATTTCTGATTGGCCGCGATGGTCAGGTTATTCAGCGCTTTGCACCGGACATGACGCCTGAAGACCCGATTCTGGTCAACGCGGTGAAAGCCGCGATCGCGGAGTCATGATTACGAAATCACGTTAAGGGAATGCGTCCTGTTTTTCAGGGCGCAGGAGTAACTTGCCGATAACAGGCCAAACCATGCTCAAGATTGAAAGTCTGGCCGTAACCGGACGTGTTGCCGCCTTGAGTGCCGAAGTCGCGGCCGGATCCCGCGTGCACATCATCGGGCCGAACGGGGCCGGGAAAAGCAGTCTGCTGGCGAGCATGGCGGGCATGTTATCGGCAGAGGGCGAAATATCTCTCGCGGGTCAACCGCTGTCGGCGCTTACCGGTCAGGCGCTGTCGCGCTATCGCAGCTATCTACGCCAGCAGTATTTACCGCTTTCGGTAATGCCGGTTTTTCAGTATCTGTCGCTGCATCAACCCGCGGGTGTCGCACCCGCTGCGCTTGAAGAGACATTAATGATGCTGTGCGAGCGTCTTCATCTTGCCGATAAACTCGCCTCGTCGATTACGCGTCTCTCCGGCGGGGAGTGGCAGCGCGTGCGAATTGTCGCCGCACTTTTGCAGGTTTGGCCCACGATTAACCCCCAGGGACGACTTCTGCTGCTCGATGAACCGGCAAACAGTCTGGATATTGCCCATCAGCAGGCGACAGACCAGCTTGTCGATGCCTTTTGCGCGGCGGGCGGTATTGCCGTCGTCAGCGACCATGATCTCAATCATACCCTGCACCATGCTCACCATGTGTGGTTAATGAATAATGGCAAGGTCATTAAACGCGGCTCGCCCGGAGAAGTTATGCAGCCAGCGAATCTGACACCGGTCTATGGGGTTTATTTTCAGCAGCATCAGGTCGCCGGAAAAGACTGGATCCTGACGTGCTGAAATGATTCATGTATTATTAAGTTAATCCCGAGGTTTAAGAAATGGTAAAAGTTCCATTCTTGAAAAAATAATAAACTGCCTTTCCTTTGCAATATTCTCTTTATTTAAAAACACCTCCCCATATTGGCCTGCCGAGATAGCTTTATTTAACCTTTTGTTTTAAAAGAAAATTTATTGGTAATTAGTGCTTTATTATCTCTTTTATTTTCTTAAGGTTAAATTAAGCATAAACGAAAATAATCTTATCACGATGAATAGGGCATGTTTACTTACCGTTAAATAAGTGAACGCTACACTCGAAAATATAACTGTTTCTAACGTCTGAAAACGATGAGCGTTAACGTGATCCATTAATTGGGTCCCTTAACGGGATCCATTAACGACAGGATATACGCGATGGAAAACTTTTTACCTTTTTCGCGCCCCTCGATGGGGGAAGAAGAAATTCACGCCGTCGGGCAGGTATTGCGTAGCGGGTGGATTACTACGGGTCCGCAAACCCATCAGCTTGAGCAGGATTTCTGCGCCACCTTTGGCAGTAAACATGCCATTGCGGTGAGTTCCGCAACCGGCGGAATGCATATCACGCTGCTGGCACTCGGCATCGGCCCCGGCGATGAAGTTATCACGCCCTCGCAGACCTGGGTGTCCACTCTCAATATGATTGTGCTGCTGGGTGCGGAACCGGTCATGGTCGATGTCGACCCCAACACGTTAATGGTAAGGCCCGAAGAGGTGGCAGCGGCCATTACGCCTAAAACCAAAGCCATTATTCCTGTTCATTACGCAGGCGCTGCGCTGGATCTCGACCCGCTTTACGCGCTCGCCGAGCAACATGGCATCGCCCTGATTGAAGATGCAGCCCATGCGGCAGGCAGTCGCTATCAGGAGCGCTGGATTGGCGCACAGGGTACGGCTATCTTTTCCTTCCACGCCATTAAAAACATGACCTGTGCGGAAGGCGGAATCATTGCCACCGACGACGACGCGCTGGCCGCCAGAGTCAGAATGCTGAAATTCCATGGTCTGGCCGTCGATGCCTTCGACAGACAGGCTCTGGGCCGTCGTCCGCAAGCCGAGGTGATTGAGCCGGGCTACAAGTACAATTTGTCGGATGTTCACGCCGCGATAGCGGTCGTGCAGCTAAGGCGTCTATCTGAAATGAATGCACGCCGCGCCGCGCTCGCCGAGCGTTACCTGCAAAAGCTACAGGGTACGCCCTTCCTGCCGCTGCATATCCCGACGTATCCCCATCTGCATAGCTGGCACCTATTTATCATTCGTGTTGACGAGGCAAGCTGCGGCATCGACAGAGACGCCCTGATGGAAGCATTGAAAGAGCAGGGTATTGGTACCGGCCTGCATTTTCGCGCCGCACATACCCAGAAATTTTACCGTGAGCGCTATCCCGACCTTTCTTTGCCGCATAGCGAATGGAATAGCGCACGGCTGTGCAGTTTACCGCTGTTCCCGGATATGCAGGACAGCGATGTGGATCGCGTCACCAACGTGCTGCTATCCCTGCTGGAGAAGACCCGTGTCACAATTTGAAGCCATACAGAAAGTCTCGATAGTCATTCCAGTTTTTAACGAACAGGAAAGTTTACCCGCCTTGCTGACTCGCACACTGGCGGCCTGTCGGCAGTTAACCCAGACATTTGAAATCGTGCTGGTGGATGATGGCAGTACCGATAATTCGGCCGAGATGTTGACCGATGCGGCTGAAGATCCCGAAAACTGCGTGGTGGCTGTGCTGCTTAACCGCAATTATGGCCAGCATTCGGCCATTATGGCCGGTTTCAATCAGGTTACGGGCGATTTGATTATTACGCTTGACGCCGACCTCCAGAATCCGCCCGAAGAGATCCCGCATCTGGTTCGGAAAGCCGAAGAAGGCTATGACGTGGTAGGTACCGTGCGTGCCAATCGTCAGGATTCGTGGTTTCGCAAAAATGCCTCGCGAGTTATCAACCTGATGATTCAGCGCGCCACCGGCAAGGCAATGGGCGATTACGGCTGCATGCTGCGGGCCTACCGTCGACATATCGTCAAGGCCATGCTCAATTGCAACGAGCGCAGCACCTTTATTCCCATACTGGCCAACACCTTTGCGCGTCGCACTGCCGAAATCCCCGTTCAGCACGCCGAGCGGGCGTATGGCGATTCGAAATACAACTTGATGAAACTGGTCAATCTGATGTTTGACCTGATTACCTGTTTGACCACCACACCGTTGCGCATGCTTAGCGTTGTGGGCAGTGTGGTGGCGCTTTGCGGCTTCCTGCTGGCGGTTACATTGTTGTTAATGCGATTGATTTTTGGTGCCGAATGGGCGGCAGAGGGTGTGTTTACGCTCTTTGCCCTGCTGTTCATGTTTGTCGGCGCGCAGTTTGTTGGCATGGGGCTGCTTGGCGAGTATATCGGGCGCATCTATACCGACGTGCGGGCTCGGCCTCGTTATTTTGTGCAAAAAGTTATCGGGGCGGTCGCCGTGGATAACGCTAAAGATCAGGAAAACACCTTATGAAAGCGATCGTTTTTGCCTATCACGATATTGGTTGTGTGGGTTTACAGGCACTGGTGGCGGCAGGTTATGACGTTCAGGCGGTCTTTACCCATGCCGATGCGCCCGATGAAAATCAGTTTTTCTCTTCCGTGGCGCGCGTGGGTGCCGAACTGGATCTGCCGGTTTACGCGCCCGAAGACGTTAACCATCCCCTTTGGCTGGATAACATTCGCGCCTTGCAGCCCGACATTATTTTCTCGTTTTATTACCGCAACCTGCTGAGTGATGCCCTGCTGTCGATTGCGCCTTTGGGCGGGTTCAACCTGCACGGTTCGCTGCTGCCGCGTTACCGCGGACGTGCGCCGGTCAACTGGGCGCTGCTGCATGGCGAAACGCACACGGGTGTTACCCTGCATAAAATGGTGAAACGTCCGGATGCGGGCGATATTGTCAGTCAGCTGGCGGTTGATATCGCGCCGCAGGACACAGCACTCAGCCTGCACGGCAAACTCAAGGATGCGGCACAAACGCTTCTCGCCAAAACCTTGCCGACGATGCGGGTGGGTGAAATCAGCCTTACCCCGCAAGACGAGTCGCACGCCAGCTATTTTGGTCGCAGAACGGCCGCCGACGGCGAAATCCACTGGCAGCAACCGGCACAGAAGATTCATAACCTGGTTCGCGCGGTCACAGAGCCTTATCCTGGCGCATTCAGCTATCTGGGCGAGCGGAAATTGACCGTCTGGCGCTCGCGGGCGCTGGAGATGCAACACGACAAACGGCCGGGCACCGTGCTTTCGAGTCATCCTCTGGTAGTGGCCTGCGGCGAAGGCGCGCTGGAGATACTGGCGGGGCAGAATGAGTCCGGGCTGTATGTTCAGGGGTCACGTCTGGCGCTCGAGATGGGTATCATGCCTGATGTCAGACTCTCGTCCAAACCGACCGCCGTGATGAAACGCCGGACCCGCGTGTTGATTCTCGGGGTTAACGGTTTTATCGGTAACCATCTGAGCGAGCGCCTGCTGCGCGATGATAATTACGAAATCTATGGTCTCGATATCAGTTCCGACGCCATCGGGCGATTTATGGGCAATCCGCGTTTCCATTTCGTTGAAGGCGATATCAGCATTCATTCCGAATGGATCGAATACCACATCAAGAAATGCGACGTCGTGCTGCCGCTGGTCGCCATTGCCACGCCTATCGAATATACCCGCAATCCTCTGCGCGTTTTCGAGCTGGATTTCGAAGAAAACCTGAAAATCGTTCGCGACTGCGTGAAGTACAAAAAACGGATTATCTTCCCGTCAACCTCCGAAGTTTACGGCATGTGCGATGACAAAGAGTTTGATGAAGACACCTCGCGACTGATAGTCGGGCCTATCAACAAGCAGCGCTGGATCTATTCTATCTCCAAGCAACTTCTGGATCGCGTCATCTGGGCGTATGGCGCAAAAGAGGGGCTACGTTTTACCCTGTTCCGTCCGTTTAACTGGATGGGGCCGCGTCTGGACAATCTTGATGCCGCCCGGGTCGGCAGTTCACGTGCCATTACCCAGCTTATCCTCAATCTGGTCGAAGGTTCGCCTATCAAGCTTATCGACGGCGGCGAGCAGAAGCGCTGTTTCACCGACATCAACGATGGTATCGAGGCGCTGTTTAGAATTATCGAAAACCGCGATGGCCTGTGTGACGGTCAGATAATCAATATCGGCAACCCCGAAAATGAAGCGAGTATTCGCCAGTTGGCCGAGATGCTGCTGAAAAGCTTTGAGGCGCATCCACTGCGTAGCCATTTCCCTCCGTTCGCCGGTATGAAACTGGTGGAAAGCAGCAGTTATTACGGCAAGGGCTATCAGGATGTCGAGCACCGCACGCCAAGCATTAAAAATGCCCGACGTCTGCTCAACTGGCAGCCGGAAGTCAGCATGGACAAAACGGTAGAAGCCACGCTGGACTTCTTCCTGCGCTCGGTCGAGTTAACGGAAAAGGTAGGGTAAACCGTTGAAAGAAAATAGAAGGGTAGGGCTGAGGATTGACGTCGATACATTAAGCGGTACGCGGCATGGCGTGCCCGAACTGTTAAGGATTCTGGACAAACATCGCATCACCGCCACCTTCTTTTTCAGCGTCGGGCCAGACAACATGGGGCGTCATTTATGGCGCCTGCTTCGACCCCGATTTTTATGGAAGATGCTGCGCTCGAATGCCGCCTCACTTTATGGTCTGGATATTCTCTTTGCCGGAACCGCATGGCCCGGTCGAGTCATAGCCAAAACTTGTGCGGGCATTATGAAAGAGACAGCCGAGCGCGGGCACGAAATCGGCCTCCATGCCTGGGATCATCAAGGGTGGCAGGCCAACGTCGAGAAATGGAGTGACGATCAACTTGAAAAGCAGATCCGAAAGGGGCAGGTCGCGCTCGAAAACGCGATTGGCAAACCGGTAGATTGTTCGGCCGTGCCGGGTTGGCGCGCCGACTCGCGAGTCATCGACATCAAGGAAAAATTCCGCTTTCGCTATAACAGCGACTGTCGCGGCGGCAGCCTGTTTCGTCCACGGCTTGAAAGCGGCGACACCGGAACCGTTCAGATTCCGGTAACACTGCCCACCTACGATGAAGTCATTGGCCGTGAAATCAACGACGCAGGCTACAACAACTACATTCTGAATCTGATTGACAACAACGCAGGACTGGCGGTTTACACCCTTCACGCCGAGGTGGAAGGAATGTCCCGCGCGGCAATGTTCGACGATTTTTTGACTCGCGCCGCAGAGCGCGGCCTGCACTTTTGTGAATTGGGCCGTTTGTTGCCTGCCCGTTCCAGTGAACTCGCAACCGGCAGTGTCGTGCGCGCACCGTTTCCGGGGCGGGAAGGGTGGTTAGGCCGTCAGTCAACCGGAGTCGAATAAATGCCCATCTTGCCTAAACGCGCCCTTGGGCCTCTGCTGCTGCTCTATTTTGCCGTCATCTATCTGTTGCCGCTTAATCTTCGCGCCCTATGGATGCCCGATGAAACACGTTATGCCGAAATCAGCCGCGAGATGTTACAGCGCGGCGACTGGATAGTGCCGCATTTTCTCGGCTTACGCTATTTCGAAAAGCCTGACGCAGGTTACTGGATAAACAATCTCAGCCAGTTAATCTGGGGGCACTCCAATTTTGCCGTGCGTTTCGGCTCGGTATTTTCAACCGGCATAAGCGCTTTACTGTTGTTCTGGCTCGCCAATCTCCTCTGGAGCAATCGGCAGAAAGCCTACAGCGCTGTGGTCATCTATCTCTCCTGCGTGCTGGTATTCAGTATTGGCACTTATAGCGTGCTTGATCCCATGATAACGCTATGGATGACCGCCGCGATGTTGTGCAGCTATTTCTGTTTGCGGGTGACCTCTCTCAAACACAAGATGACAAGCTGGATAGCACTCGGGTTTGTCTGCGCGATGGGCTTTATGACCAAGGGCTTTCTGGCGCTGGCGTTGCCGGTGATTGCCGTCCTGCCCATTGTCTGGCGAGAAAGGCGGATTAAAACCCTGCTGGGCTGGGGACCGCTTGCTATCGCCAGCGCCGCATTGCTCAGTCTGCCGTGGGTTATTGCCATTGGCAGGCGCGAGCCGGATTTCTGGAACTACTTTTTTTGGGTCGAGCATATTCAGCGCTTTGCGGAAAAGGATGCACAACATGGCGCGCCGTTTTGGTATTACCTGCCGATTCTGCTGCTGGGCACCTTGCCGTGGATGGCGCTATTGCCCGGTGCGCTGTGGGCGGCGTGGAAACGTAAATCCCAGCGCTCCGAGCTGTTCTTCCTGCTAAGTTGGGCCATTATGCCGCTGATTTTTTTCAGCATCGCGCACGGGAAATTGCCCACCTATATCTTGCCGTGCTTTGCGCCCCTGGCGCTGCTGATGGCGGATTATCTTGAGCAGATACGCCAATCGACTCACCTGCGAATCCTGAAAATCAATGGCCTTATCAACCTGCTGTTTGGCGCATTAACTTCGCTGGTCTTGCTGCTTTCGGCGTTTTTACCGAGGCTTAACGGGAAAATTTATGCCCCCGATGAACATGCCGCGTGGTTTATGGCATTACTGTGCTGCATTGGCTGGGCGCTGGCGGGAGCAATAAGCCTGTCTGCCTCGCGGCGATGGTATTGGGCCGCTGCCTGCCCACTGGTGCTTTCACTGCTGGTGGGGCAGGCGATTCCGCAGCGGGTTATCGACTCCAAACAGCCGCAGGCCTTTATCCAGCAGAATGGCCCGCTCCTGCGCCAGAGCCGTTTTGTGTTGACCAATGATGTCGGATTGGCCGCCGGATTGGCATGGGAACTGCGCCGCAGCGATATTCTGCTGTATGACGAGAAGGGAGAGCTGGAATACGGGTTGAATTATCCAGACGCTAAAGGGCGCTACATTGGCAGCGAGGCTCTTGCGGGCTGGCTGATAAAGGCACGCGAACAGGGAGACGTCAGTCTGCTGGTCAAGCTCGACAACAAGGTGCAGAACTCGGCGCTTTTCCCGCCGGCCGATGTCGAAATCCAGGCCAACCGCTTCAGAATGCTGGTGTATAAAAAGCTGCCATGAGTGATTATCTGCTGCTATTTGGCGTGATTATCTTTACCTGTGCGGGTCAGCTGTGTCAGAAAAAAGCCGCGCAGCAACTCGCTGCCTCGCGAGCCGCTATTTTGGGCTGGATAATGCTGGCGCTTATACTGATGGGTTGTGCGCTGCTGGGTTGGCTGCGGGTATTACAGCATCTGCCGTTGAGTGTGGCTTATCCTCTGCTTAGCCTGAACTTTGTATTGATTGCGCTCGGCGCGCGGTTCTGTTTTGGTGAAACTCTCGAAAAACGTCACTGGCTCGGCATCGTATTTATCATGCTGGGCGTTACCTTGATGGGGATCCGCTAATGAAAGGTTATCTGTGGGGTATCGCCAGCCTGTTTTTGGTCAGTATGGCGCAGCTTCTCATGAAATGGAGTGTGATGCGGCTGCCGACGAGCCTGCCCGACACGGTGCAATCGAGCCTGATAATGGGCCATTTGCCCGCTCTGATCGCCCTTTTCAGCGGCATCGGCGGGTATGCATTGTCGATGGTCTGCTGGTTCTTTGCCTTGCGACGGCTTCCGCTTAATCGTGCCTACAGTTTGCTCGGCCTGAGCTACGCGCTGGTTTATCTCGCGGCCGCCTGCCTGCCCGTATTCAATGAGCCTTTGCAGGCGCTTAAATCTCTGGGCGCCATACTGATTGTCATGGGTGTCGGGCTGATTAACTATCAGGGTGCCCGATCGGCAATTCCCCCGTCCAGATGACAAGAAATTCTCTCCCGCCACGTCGATTTTAGTTGGACGACAGATAAAATAACGTTAGATTCTTTTAATCCATTGATAACGGCACGTTATCCTTTACTCGCCTTGCGCGTAAATGTTTCGGGATGTCAGCCAGGGAAAGAATGAAATGTTTAAGCACTCAAGAATTCTATATTCATTGATGGCATTGTTGGCGCTTATCCTCAGCGGCTGTAGCAGTCATGCGCCCCCTCCCAGCGGGAATCTCGCCGACTCCGTGGCGGTGGTTGCAGAGCTTAACGACCAGCTTAGCGAATGGCACGGCACGCCGTATCGCTATGGCGGGCTCGGACGCGGCGGCATCGACTGTTCCGGCTTCGTATTCAGAACCTTCCGCGATCGCTTTGGCGTAGTTCTTCCACGCAGCACCGCCGCACAAACCAAAATCGGCACCAAAGTCTCGCGCAAAGAGCTGCTGCCCGGTGATTTGGTATTCTTTAAAACCGGCGCGGGCGAAAACGGTCTGCACGTCGGCATCTATGATTCCGGTGATGAATTTATTCATGCTTCAACCAGCCGCGGCGTGATTCGTTCTTCGCTGGATAATGACTATTGGCGCAAAGCCTATTGGCAGGCGCGACGCATTTAATTTCAGGTCTTCGGACTCTTTACGACATTGTCGAGAAATCCTCCTTTCAAACGGTCATCTTTCAGGACACCCATTTATGACGGCCTTACGCCTTCTACTTTCCGACTCTTACGATCCCTGGTTCAATCTGGCCGTCGAAGACTGTATCTTTCGGCAAATGACCACCCAGAAGGTACTTTTTCTGTGGCGCAATGCCGAAACCGTGGTCATCGGTCAGGCACAAAATCCGTGGAAAGAGTGCAACACCGCGCGTATGGAGCAGGACGGTATTCGTCTGGCGCGCCGCAGCAGCGGTGGCGGGGCGGTATTTCACGATCTCGGCAACACCTGCTTTACCTTTATGGCCGGAAAACCCGAATACGACAAAAGTGTTTCCACCCAGATTATCCTTAATGCGCTGGCCAATCTGGGCATTACCGCCAGCGCCTCGGGACGCAATGATCTTGTGGCACTGACCGCGGAGGGTGAGCGAAAAATCTCCGGTTCAGCCTACCGTGAAACGCAGCAGAGTGGATTTCACCACGGCACGCTTTTGCTCCATGCCGATCTCAGTCGTTTGGCGAATTACCTGAATCCCGATCCCAAGAAGTTGCAGGCCAAGGGCATCACGTCAGTACGTTCGCGGGTGGCCAATCTCAGTGAATTTGTGCAGGGTATCGATCATCGGCAAATCTGTCAGGCTATTACCGAGTCCTTTTTCGACTGGTATGGCGCGCGCGTAGAACCTGAAATAATCTCTCCCGATGTATTTCCCGATCTTCCGGGATTTGCCGAACAATTTGAAAAGCAAAGCAGTTGGGCATGGAATTTTGGCAAGGCACCGGCCTTTAGCCATGAATTAAATGAGCGATTTGTTTGGGGTGGCGTAGATATATATTTCGATGTCGAGAAAGGATTAATTAGCCGAGCACAATTATTTACCGACAGTCTTAATCCGGAACCATTAAATGATTTCGTTCATCGACTGGTGGGCAGGAAATATTATGGTGACGACGTGATGACCGCCTGCGAATTATCCTGCACCGCCTATCCGCCGTACCGACCGGAACTCGAGCAACTGGCGATATGGATGAAGAGTTGCATAAGGTAGCACTGCGTTAAAACGCGGCGGTGACACCCTGTTTTACCGCAAAAAGGCAGACGTAACAGGTGTTGGCATCCATTCCTGACAGGAATGGATGCATGCCGGCCCCACTCTATTGAGTTAGGTTATTTTAACAATTGGTTAAGTTTTTTTAAATAAAATGTCCATGGCTTTTTATGTCTAAATCAGGCATCGAGTTAATTCTATAAAAACTTTCTTTTTTGCAATCAGATTTTTATTACTTTTTGACACGGCTCGACATTTTTATAAATTTTAGAATAACTAAAAAAAACGGCTTATTCGCAATTATGTGCGAGTTAATTGATAACTTTTATTTTAGCAACTATCGTATAATCACCGTTCAACAAAGCTTTTTGGTAGGCTAATATATAACGAGATGGTTCTATGATATTGATTTCAATGATCTACACGACGTCGCAAGACAATATACTGGGTCACAAAAAAACGATCCCCTGGCAAGCCAAAGGAGAACAAGCCCGTTTTAATGCCGCCACGTTAGACAAACTGGTTGTCATGGGCCGACAGACCTATGAAGCCCAATTCCGCGCCCATCCTTACGACAACATCATCGTCCTCAGTTCCCAGCCTTTGAAGGATGCTCAAGTGAAATGGGCAAGCTCGCTGGATGAAGCCTTAAAGATTGCCGAGGCAGAAGGCCGCACCGAAATTGTTATTACTGGCGGCGCGAAACTCTACAGTGAAGCGATTAATATTTGCCACGTGATATATAAATCGACTGTGCTGGTCAACGTAATCGGCGATGTCTACGGCCCGAAAATACCCACCGACCGATTTAAACTGGTCTGGGTGAAAAATATAAAAGAGAATCCTTCCTATTCCTATCAGACTTTTGTGACGAAAGAGTTTGAAAGCAGAAAATTAACTTCTGATTTCGGACTGCTGATTCCCTAAAATTTCCGTGCGCGAAAGCGCCCAGATCAATGCAGCAATCCAACCGATGAGGGTCCAGCCAAACACCAGATTCAGCCCGAAGATAGCCGGAAGTTTAGCGTGTTTACGATGATCGGCGATCAGGAAGGGAAGCAGGTAGCCCGCACAAGCCAGAATAACGGCAATCGGGATAAGCATTTGGCCTGTAGTCATAAGTATTTCACTGAAAATATTGCGATAATTTTTATACTTTAAGATTGTTAAATTTGAATTTCAACGACTGTTGCATCTGCTAACAAAGTTGTCTTCTTTTTATACTCACACACGTATCAGCATTAAATCCGGCCTGTCAGACGCGGTATAGCGTATTACCCTGACAGGCCATTCCAGGTCTCAGACCTGCCAGCCCAGCCCCAAACTCTTCTGCAAGGCAACATAATCCACGGCCAAATCTGTCTGAGACTGGATCCGTTTCTGACTGGCATCAAGCTGCGAACGTTGTGTATCAAGTACATCGATCAGGCTGGCGACGCCCGCATTGTAACGTTGCTGCATCAACTTTTCGTCACGTCCTGCGGCGTGCTCGACATCAAGATAATTGACCAGCGTCTGACGTTGCTCACCATAGCGGGACAGCTGTCCATTGGCATCACGCAGGGCATCGAGCACCGTTTTGCGCCACTGTGCTTCGGCTTCGTCCCGTTCGGCTTTGGCGACATTGATTTGTGAGCGTATACGGCCAAAATCGAGAATATTCCACTGCAACATCGGGACGAGTAGCCACGACTTGTTGCTGCTTTCGTAGACGCTTGCGCCGCTGTCACTGCTAAACCCGAGGATCCCGCGCAGGGTTATTTTCGGGTAGAGGTCGGCCACGTGTTCGCCGATTCCCGCCGTGCTGGCCGCAAGTTTACGTTCCGCGCTGCGCACGTCGGGGCGATGACGAAGCAGGGCAAGCGGGTCGCCGACGTCAACGTTCTGAGGCTGGGCGGGAAGGGTGGTTGCGCCCGAGAGCACAGAATCCAGTGCGCCCGGCGTCAGGCCCGACAGAAACGCCAGCTGGTCCTTGTACTCGTTTATCTGCGCCCGCCGGTTTGGCAGTTCGGCCTGCGTAGTTTCAAGCTGGGTTTGAAGGCGGTTGACGTCACTCTCGTTGGCGGCGCCTCGCGATTGGCGTTGCCGAGTCAATGTCAGCATCTGCTGCTGCAACGCGATGTTGCGTTGCAGATTGGCCCACTGCTCCTGTGCGCCGCACAGTTTCAGATAATTGCTGGCCACGTCGGCGGCAATCGCCACCTGGGTGTCGGCCAGACTGGCTTCACTGGCCTGCTGACTGGCTTGTCCCGCTTCGGTTGCACGGCGCTGCTGACCAAACAGGTCCAGCTCCCAGCTGGCATCGAAGCTGCTGCTGTAAAGATTGAGCGGATTATCGATGGGCAATTCGCCGTCACTGCCCGGCAAGCCTGCACGGACCATCGTGGCGCTGGCATCAAGCTTCGGCAGTTGTCGGGCGCGGTCACCCGCCAGCGAGGCGCGCGACTGTTGCAGCCTGGCGCGGGCTATCGCCATATCCGGATTATGCTGCATTGCTCTTTCGATTAGCTGGCTTAAACGGTCGTCGTGGAACGCCAGCCACCAGGAGGCTTGCGCCTGACGCGTACTTACGCCGGATGCAGGCAGGCGGGCAAAGGTCTTGCTGACCGGCAGGCTGGGTGCGCCGTGATAATCAGGCCCGACAGAGCACGCCGTCAGCAGCACGGCAACACCGGTTAGCGGAATCATTCGTCGTAATGTTTTAGTCATCGTCTGTCACTTGTTTGATAATTTTGGCGCGCGCAGCAACAGCGCCAGCGGAATACAGCACACGAGGGCGATGCCCAGCACGAAGAACGACTCCGAGTAGGTCATGACCATCGCCTGTTGAGAAATTTCGTTGGCCAACTGGCCGAAAGCCTGCATTTTGGCATGCAGCATGTCGCCGCTTTGGGTGAGGAACTGCCCCGTGCTGGCCGAAATACGGCTGTCAGCCAGCGGAGAGTTCGCCGTTACCGACTCGCGAATAATGTCGTCATGCAGCTTCTTCTGCCGGTCGATAAAAATGCCCAGCAGCGCCAGGCCGACCGATCCCCCCAGATTGCGCATCATGTTGTAGATACCGGCGGCATCGGCCACTTCATCGTCTTTGACCGCCGCCATCGATGCCTGATTGAGCGGCATCATCGCCATGATCTGTCCCGCTCCGCGCAGCAGTTGCGACCAGAAGAAATCATCGCCGGTGCTTTGCGTGGTCAGCGTGATGTCCAGAAAACAGCTTGCCGCGAAACAGACAATGCCGGTGATAACCAGAATGCGGCTGTCGATGCTGCGCAGCATTCTCGGCAGCACAGGCATCAACATCAGGCTCGGAATGCCCGAAATCAGCAGCACCATTCCTGACTGTTCGGCGTTGTAGCCCGCCACGCCACTAAGAAACTGCGGCAGCAGATAAAGCACGCAGTACAAGCCCATCCCGACGACAAAAACTATCAACAACACACTGACGAAACGGGCATTGCGCAAGAGCGAAAGGCGGATTACCGGTTTCTTCGCCGTAAACTGCGCGATGCCGAGCACGATAAAGCCCGCGATCATCGATATCGTCAGCCAGACGATAAGCGTCGATTCAAACCAGCGGTCGCGCTGACCTTCTTCGAGTACGACGGTAAGGCAACTCAGCCCGATACTCAGGCCAAAGATACCCAGCCAGTCGGCCTCCCTGAATCCTTGCCAATGCGGTTTTTCCTTCGGCAATCCCGTGAGCAGCAGCGCCATCAAACCGATACCGACCGGCAGATTAAGGAAGAAGCACCAGTTCCAGCTGATATTTTCAGCCAGCCAACCGCCGAGCACCGGCCCCATTACAGGGCCGAGGATCACGATAACGCCAAAAATAGACATCCCGAGTGAAAGCTGATGACGAGGCAAACGGGTGCGAATGATCATCTGCGCCGTCGGGATCATCGCGCCACCTGCAAAACCCTGACCGACGCGGCCGATAATCATTTGCGTCAGACTGCCCGAGGTGCCGCAGATCACGGAAAACACGATAAACAGCAGTGCGCACCACAGTAGGAAATTACGCAGACCCAGTAGGCGGCTGAGCCAGGCGGCCAGCGGGATCATCACGATTTCCGAGAGTAAATAGCCGGTAGAGATCCATGTGCCTTCGGTGCCGGTTGCGCCGATTTCCCCCTGAATCTGCGGCAGCGCGGAGTTGGTGATGGAAATATCCAGCGTCGCCATCAACGCCCCGAGCGCACCGGCGAAGACGGCTATCCAGTCGGTGACCGAAGCATTGGCGCGTGGCGCGGGAAGGACCGCGCTACTCATGGCTGCGCCCGTGAAGACTGCGGATGCGTGTCGACATCAACCGTAACGGACATGCCCGCCAGCAGGCGATTTACGGCTTCACTTTTATCCGTGATGCGGATGCGCACCGGCACACGCTGCACGATTTTGGTAAAGTTGCCGGTGGCATTATCCGGCGGCAGCAGGGCGAACAGCGACCCGGTGCCCGGCGCAAAGCTGTCGACGACGGCACTGAAATCATGACCCGGGAAGGCATCGACGTGCAGCGTTGCGGGTTGACCGGGCTGCATGTGCGTCAACTGCGTTTCCTTGAAGTTGGCGACCAGATAGAGGTCGTGCTCGGGCACCACCGTCAACAGGCGGGTGCCGGGCTGCACATATTGGCCGACGCGCACGGAGCGATCGCCTACGCGGCCATCAAGCGGGCTGTAAATTACGGTGCCGCGAAAATCGATATTGGACTGGGCGCGATTAGCCTGTGCGGAAGCCAGCTGGGCCTTCGCCTGCTCAATCTGCGCATGCATCGATTGAATCTGCGCCGACGCCGATTTTACGGCCGCGACGTTGGCATCATAATCGGCCTGCGCCTGATCACGACTGCGGCGCAGTTCGGCCAGTTTCTCTTTATTTTCGGCGCCGCTTGCCGCCAGCGGCAGGTAGCGTTGGTATTCATGATTTGAATAGTTGAGCTGAACCTGTGCGGCACGCTGCTGCGCCTGTGCCTGTTCGATTTGCGCATTCTGGCGATTGATTTCGGCATTGGCCTGATCGATGGCGGCCCGATCGGCCAAAATGGTGGCGCTGGCCTGATTGAGCCGCGCCTGATACTGGTCGTCCTCAATTTGCACGACAGGCTCACCCGCCTTGACCCACTGGTTATCCTTCACCAGCACTTTGGCGACGTAACCCGAAATTTTCGGCGCGAGTGCCACGCTGTCGGCCTGAATATAGGCGTCATCGGTTGTCTCGCTATAACGGGCTATGAAAAACCAGTAGAGAAACGCCAGCAGGGCTATCAGGGCGACGGCCAGGGCAAGGCGCAGCAAAATTCGACGCTTTTTTCGCGCTTGGGGCAATGAAGTTGCCGCTTGCGGCATTTCTGAAGATGTGGACATAGAGGCAAGTAGCACGGTGAAAACCCTAAATTGAAATTATTCCGGTTGAGATAAATATTCCAATTGAGACAATTGTGTCAAGTGATAGAGTTTTATTATGTAATTTGACTGTTATAATTCGCATGTTTTGCAACAGGAATGGATTGATGACAGAGAACACGCTTCCAAAATTGCTGCGCCATCCTCCTTCAGGCGGTTATGCCCGGGGCGATGAAACGCGACAACGTATTATCGACAGCGCAATCGTCCTGTTTGGCGAGTTGGGTTTCGAAGGCGCCTCGACGCGCGCCATTGCCCGCGAGGCCGGAGTCAACACGCCTGCGCTGCAATATTATTTCGAGAATAAAGAAGGACTTTACGTCACCTGCGCGGATTTTCTGGCGACCGAAAGCTATCGCTGGTTTGAACCTTTGCTTGCCCGCATCGCCCAGCTTGACGAGCCTGACGATGAAGCCTGCATTGAAATGTTCTGCCAGATGCTGGAAACCGTGCTCGAGCGCGTGCTGAACATCAACACTGTTTATCAACGCCGGCTGTTTCATGCCCGTATCAAGATGGGGCAGGGGCCGGAGAGAGCCGCTGAGTTATTCAATGAAAAGCTGATCGACCATATTCATCTCGCAGGCGTGACGCTGGTGGCGCGTATTGCCGGAACGAAACTCGACGATGATCGATCGCAAATCAGGACCCAGGCGCTGTTTGGATTGGCGACAACTTTTTATACGAATAAACATCCGATCTACACCTCGGGTGATGAACAGGGGCAATTCCCCGCCGAAAGAATGGCATTAATCAAAAACACCGTCCGCGAGCAGTGTCAGGTGCTGATGCGCAGCTGGCGGGTCAACTCGGACTGAAAGGTCTGAAGAGGAAGGTATGCCGCAATTCGAACATCACTATCTTGACCAGTTGACCGGTTTCTACACCGAGCTCCAGCCAACGCCGCTCAAGGGCGCGCGTCTGCTCTATCACAGCGCTCCGCTGGCTGCCGAACTCGGGCTGGAGTCCGCCTTGTTCAACCCTGAAAATTCGGGCTACTGGAGTGGCGAAACGCTGTTTCCGGGGATGAAACCACTGGCGCAGGTTTACAGTGGGCATCAGTTTGGTGTCTGGGCCGGACAGCTTGGCGACGGGCGTGGCCTGCTGCTCGGCGAACAGAAACTGGCTGACGGAACGTTTGTCGACTGGCATCTGAAGGGGGCTGGCTCTACGCCCTATTCCCGTATGGGCGATGGTCGCGCCGTGCTGCGGTCGGTGATTCGCGAATTTCTGGCGTCGGAAGCGCTGCACCATCTCGGCATTCCCACCACCCGCGCGCTTACCATTGTCACCAGCGACGAGCCGGTGTACCGCGAGCAAACCGAGCGTGGCGCAATGCTGATTCGCATTGCGCCAAGCCATATCCGCTTTGGTCATTTCGAGCATTTTTACTACCGCAAGCAGCCCGGGCAGGTCAAACAGCTGGCGGATTACGTCATCGAACACTTCTGGTCGGCGCTGGAAAACCGGCAGGACCGCTATGTGTCGTGGTTCACCGACGTCGTAGAGCGCACTGCGAGACTGATTGCGCAATGGCAAAGCGTAGGCTTCGCCCACGGCGTAATGAACACCGACAATATGTCGATTCTCGGCTTGACCCTCGATTATGGCCCCTACGGTTTCCTCGATGACTACAAACCCGATTTTATCTGCAATCATACCGATAATCAGGGCCGCTACAGCTTTGATAATCAGCCTTCGGTGGCCTACTGGAATCTGCATAGACTGGCGCAGGCACTGTCGGGCCTGATGTCTACCGAAGAGCTGCAATCTGCGCTTGCCGCCTATGAACCTGCGCTGATGACCGAATATGGCCGCCTGATGCGCGCCAAGCTGGGTCTCTTTACCCAAAGCAAAGAGGACAACAATATCCTGACCGGTCTATTGAGTCTGATGGCGAAAGAGGGGCGCGACTATACCCGCACGTTCCGTGCTCTTGGCAACGTCGAGCAGCATCAGACTCTGTCGCCGCTGCGCGATGATTTTATCGATCGCGACGCGTTTGACCGCTGGTACGAGAGTTATCGTCAACGTCTGTTGCAGGAAAATATCGACGACGCGACGCGCCGAAAAGCGATGAATAACGTGAATCCCCGCATTATTTTGCGTAATTATCTGGCACAGCAGGCGATTGAAAGCGCGCAGGCGGATGACATCGAGCAGTTAAAAACGCTGCATGAAGCGCTGCAACAACCGTTTGGCGACGACCCGCGTTTTGATGCTCTGGCGGCATTGCCGCCGGATTGGGGCAAACATCTTGAGGTGTCCTGTTCCAGTTAACGCTGCCTTGAAATGAGACGCTCCCGGTGTATATGCCCGGGAGCGTTTTTCATTACTGGCGCAGAAAAACTTGCGGCACAGGGCTTTCGGGATGTCTGATAACCCCGAGGTCGGCTCGATACCAGCGTTGTAGCACGTCGGTTTGCAACACTTCCTGCGGCGTGCCGGCTGCGACCAGTTCTCCCTCATGCAACAGCAGAATTCTATCGGCGTAAAGTGCAGCCAGATTGAGGTCATGCAAGACGCAGCACACGGCGAGCGGAGAGTGTCGCGTAAGCTGATGAAGCAATCGCAGACTGTGTTGCTGATGATAGAGATCCAGCGCCGAAGTGGGTTCGTCGAGAAACAGCCAGCGAGGTGTTGGCGAGGGGCTCCATAGCTGAACCAACACGCGGGCAAGCTGAACCCGCTGCTGTTCGCCGCCCGAAAGCTGGCGATAGTCGCGGTCTGCCAGCGACAGGCAGTCGGTTTGCTCAAGCACTTGGTGCAATGCCTGATGCAAATGCGTGTTGTTATGCGGCGAGCGGCCCAGACAGATAACTTCGCGCACGCTGTAGCCGAAGGCAAGGTCACTATTTTGACGCATTACGGCGCGGGTGCGGGCTAGCTCGAGGGGATCCCACTGGGATAATGGCTGCCGCTGGAGAAGGCAACTGCCTGATTCGGGAAGCAGGTAGCCGGTCAGCAATCTGAGCAGAGTAGATTTTCCGGCACCGTTTGGGCCAATCAAAGCCACCAGCTCACCGCCTGCCAGCTGGAGGGAAATATCTTTGATAAGGCGTTTATCGCCTGCCGAATAACATAGATTCCGTGCTTCGAGCAGCGCATCATGAAGAGGTTCAGCCACGGCGTTGGCCTCCGGCACGTAAAATCAGCCATAGGAAATAAGGGCCGCCGAGCAGTGCGGTCAGCAGGCCTACCGGCATTTCGGCAGGCGCAACCCACGTTCGGGCCAGCGTATCGGCCAGCAATAGCAGACAGGCACCGCCAAGGGCTGAACCCGGCAGCAGCCAGCGGTGATCGGCACCGATTTGCATGCGCAGCAGGTGCGGAATCACCAGACCGATAAAGCCGATAATGCCGCAGACCGCCACCGAAGCGCCGACCAGAAGGGCGCTGAGCAGCAACAGAATGCGCTGTGTCTGGCGCACGTTGACGCCGAGATAATGCGCGTCTTCGTCGCCTAGTTGCAGCAGATTTAATTTGCGCGCCAGAAATTGCGTGGCGATGCTGGCAGGAATAATTACCGAGGCGGCGACGGTCAGCGTCGACCATTGCGCCTGGCCGAGCGTGCCCATGCTCCACAGCGAAAACTGCCGCAGCTGGCTGTCGTTACTGACATAAGTCAGCACGCCAACGGCTGCGCCGCAGATGGCGTTGATGGCGATACCGGCCAGCAGCAGACGCGACAGGCCGTTGTGTTCCATTCTACTCAGCAGAAAAACGATAAAGGATATCGCCAGACTTCCACAGAAAGCCCCCAGCATCTGGCTATAGAGTGCGAAAACGCCGGGCAGCGGCAGAGGAAAGACAATAATCAGCGCGACAAAAAGCGCCGCTCCGCTACTGATCCCCAATAACCCCGGGTCGGCCAGCGGATTGCGAAACACACCCTGCATCACCGTGCCGGAACAGGCAAGCCCGCAGCCGACGACCATCGCCAGCAATACGCGCGGCAGTCGAATCGTTACCCAGATGTCCCACAGTTGCCGGTCGAACGGTTGATGAAAAAGCGTGGTCACGGAAAGGGCGATGGCCCCGCTGTTGGCGGCGACCAGCGCCAGAATCAACAGCAGGGCGACCAGTCCGACCAACACCCACACCTGCGCCGGAATGCGCGTCATTTGCGGCGTGCTGATACTGCTCATTTTACCTGTTCCGCCGCCTGACGCAGTCTGGCGAGCGCTGCGGGAGTCTCGAGACCAAAGCCGAGCAATGCCATATCATCAACAATCAGCACCCGCTTGTTTTTCCCGGCTGGCGTCATGGCGAGTCCGGGTAATTTCCAGACGTTGTCGATTCCGCCCAGAGTCTTGACGCCGTCACCCGTTAACAGCAACAGATCGGGGGCGGCGGCAACGATGCCTTCCTGCGACAGCGGACGATAGCGGCTGAACCCCTGCATCGCGTTTTGCGCGCCCGCCGAGGTGATGATGGAATCGGCAGCCGTATTTTGCCCTGCCGCCATCGAACTCATCCCGCCATGACTCATGATAAACAACACTTTGGCGTGCAGCGGCGTGCCTTGAACGGCTTTCAATTGATTACGATAATCGGTTATCAATTTCTCCCCTTCGGCCTGACGACCCAGCGCATTGGCGATAACTTCAATTTTCTTCACGACGGTATCGAGGGTAGGACTGCCCGGCACACGCACTACCTTGACATGACTTTGCGCCACCTGCTGTAACGCGAGCGAGGGCTGAGCCAGTTCGGAACTCAGCACCAGTGTCGGCTTTGTGGACAAAATGCCCTCTGCATTGAGCATACGCATGTACCCGACATCCGGCAGTTTGGTTGCCTTATCCGGATGCGTGCTGGTGCTGTCACGTGCGACGAGTTCGTTACCCGCGCCCAATGCATAGACAATTTCGGTCACGTCGCCGCCGATGCTCACAATTCTTTCGGCAGCCTGTGAAGAAAACATGGCGGCAACAAGCAGGCCACCTAATGCCAGTTTCACGCGGTTTTTCATGCCGCCACGCCCTGTGGATCAAGCGCCGAAATCTGGTCACGCCAGACGGTTTGCTCCGGCTGGCCTTCAGTACGTTGTCCGAACAACTGGGCAATCTGACTGCCGTCGGCGGCAAAAAGCTCAAGACTGGTCACGAAACCGTCTTTGGTCGGCTTACGCGTGACCCAGCTTTCGGCAATGGCCGTCTCGACCACGTGCAGAGTAAAGCGCGCGTTGAAGACATTGATCCACTCGCCGTGCGGCATGACCTTTTCGATTTGGCCGGTAAAGATCTGCACACACCCTTTGTTGCTGACGAAAATCATGATTTCGTTTTGCGCCTGATTGGCCTTGTTCAGAATTTCGGTCAGCGCCGAATTATCAACCTGATAGGCTAAATCGTCGCCCACGGCGCGAAATGCCTGCTGGCGCGTCAAATTACGGCGACGCAGAATCTGGAAGAACTGGTGCACATCGGTCATGGCACGCCAGTCGGCGTCCAATCCCTGGGTATCGCCCTGAACTGGCTCAGCCGAGTCGGCAGGTTTGATTTCAAGGGGCAACGCCGATTTAGCTGAATATTGTTCAACGAGTGCGTTCCATGCCGGGAGATGGGTTTCATCGGTGGCATAAACCTTGTGCACGGCATTACCCTGCGCATCAAAAAATTGCAGGCTCTGGCGCGGGCCTTTCGGCGAGACTTCATTAAGGGCATAGACGGCGTGCCACTGGCTGAGGAACAGGCGTAAATCAAGCGCACGCGGATTGAGAACCAGACTGGCGTGTCCATTAAGGTGCTGATTTTTATATTCGCCCTGTTGTTCATGCACAGCAAAGGCATTACGGGTGATGGATTTTGTCCCGCCCACGCTTTCAAGCGCCGTCAAGAGCGTGCGCGCGTCGACATCGAGGCGGATGGCGTCATGATTAACACGTGCGTCGGTTAATTCCGCTTCACTGATGCCCAGAGTATCGGCTAAATCGCGGGCATATTTTCCAGGATTTTGCTGTTTGGCTTGCTGATAAATTTCATGGCTGATTGTCGGCATAGAAGGCTTCTCGCGAATAAAAGGAGACACAAGTCTTATTGTTAATGGTAATTAGTATCAATTTGATAATCATTATCAAGTTAACAAAGTCTTTCATCAAGCTCTATTTCATGACCTAACAGGCACTACACCACCGCAGGAGTAGGACTTCGCACAATCTGATAACATTTAGAAAAACAAAAAGGGGCGTTGAAGCCCCTTTGCAGACAAAAACTTTACAGAGTTCCCGTTTAAAGCCTGTCTAGGCTTTGAAACGGCTGCGCGCGGCTTCATCAAGCATCGACAGCAAGGTTTCGGTATCTTCCCAGCTCAGGCAAGGATCGGTGATGGACTTGCCGTACACCAGCGGTTCGCCACTGACGATTTTTTGCGTGCCTTCAATCAGGAAGCTTTCGGCCATAATACCGGCGATGCCATTGCCGCCCTGTTTGATTTGCTGGCAGATATCGGCAGCGACCTCCAACTGGCGGCGATGTTGTTTCTGGCAGTTGGCATGGCTGAAATCGACAATCAGACGCTGCGGTAAATCAAATTCGGCAAGGTTGTCACAGGCTTTGGCAATATCTTCGGCATAGTAGTTAGGTTTCTTGCCACCACGCATAATGACATGTCCGAAAGGATTGCCCGAGGTGCGGTAAACCGTCATCTGGCCGTCTTTGTCCGGAGAGAGGAACATGTGGCTCGCACGTGATGCCCGAATGGCATCGATGGCAATCTGCGTATTACCATCGGTACCGTTCTTGAATCCGACCGGGCAGGACAGGGCAGAGGCCATTTCGCGGTGGATCTGGCTTTCTGTGGTTCTCGCACCGATAGCGCCCCAGCTGATTAAATCTGCAAAATACTGACCAATAACCATGTCCAGGAATTCGGTGGCCGTTGGCATGCCGATTTCATTGATGGCGAGCAGCACTTTACGCGCCAGTTCAATGCCGTGATTCACGCGGTAACTGCCATTCAGGTCCGGGTCCGAAATCAGCCCCTTCCAACCTACGACAGTGCGCGGTTTTTCAAAATAGGTGCGCATGACGATTTCAAGGCTACCCTGATATTTCTCACGCAGCACATTGAGTTTTTTGGCGTAATCGATAGCGGCTTCAATATCGTGAATTGAACAAGGCCCGACGATAACCAGCAGGCGCTTGTCTTCGCCATTGATGATTTTTTCTATTCGCTGACGCGAAGCGGTAACGTTTTCCGCGACGGAATGGGAAACAGGCAAAGTTTCTGCCAGCGCCCGTGGCGTAATCAGGCTGCCAATGCGCGTAGTGCGCAGTTCATCTGTTTGTGACATGTCTATCTCTGAAATTTTGTTCTTCGCAGCGGCAGGAGTACCGGGAAGTGATGAAAATCACAATAAACCAAAATCAGATCTATTCAACTGTCGTCCGCAGATAATCTGGCTCAGGTCAGTAAATTTCAGCATATCCCGCCTGAGTATTTCTCGCTTTTTAGCGTAATCACGTTAGAACATACGGCGACTCATGCCGAAACTGTCGAGAATTTTTGCCGAAATTTCTTCAACGGAATAGTTGGTGCTGTTGAGATAACGTATCTGATTTTTACGAAACAGCGCTTCGACTTCGGCGACCTCCATTCGACATTGTCTGAGCGAAGCATAGCGGCTGTTTTCGACGCGCTCCTGACGAATCGCGGCAAGTCGTTCGGGTTCGATGGTCAGGCCAAAGAGTTTGTGATGATGGGGTTTGAGCGCCGCAGGCAGTTGAATATTATCCATATCGTCGGCAGTAAAAGGGTAATTTGCGGCGCAGATACCAAATTGTAGTGCTAGATAGAGGCTGGTGGGCGTTTTGCCACAACGCGACACGCCGAGCAGAATAACTTGGGCCTGTTCCAGATTACGCAGCGAAATGCCGTCATCGTGCGCCAGCGTGTAATCGATAGCGGCGATACGGGCATCGTACTTTGAAATGTTGCTCGCCGTCAGCCCGTGTGTTCGGTTGGCGATGGGCGAAGGGTCGACGCCGAGTTCATTTTGCAAGGGCGCAACCAGCGCCTGAACGATGTCCTGACAAAAACCTTCGCTGCTGGCAATGATATCCCTTACTGCAACGGTAACAATGGAATAAAACACCAAAGGTCTTACCCCGGTTTTTTCGAAGATGTCATTGATTTGCTGGCACACAGCTCTAGCGCGGCTCTCATTCTCGACAAAGGGCAGGGAGAAGGTCGTGGCATTGACCGGAAACTGTGACAACACGGCATGACCAAGCACTTCGGCGGTGATGGCGGTACCGTCAGAGATATAGAACACGCTTCTGTCCATCTTGATTCCCTGAAAATATGAAATTGGCGATGCATTCATTATTAACGGCTTTTTTTTGAATAAAAAGGCTTCTTCGAGAATGAGTTTTCATTTTCGAGACGTAGCGCATTTATCCTGCAAGACTTGTAACGTTCTAAAATTTCTTCCAGCAATCCTCGAAGCTTTTACCTTATCTTCAGCAAACTATCAGCAAGAGGCGTACAGTCTGTGCATTGGGCTTGAGTACAAGTGATAAAGACTGATTTACAAGAAATTTCCCGAAATTTGTGATCCAGGTTCAATTATGAATTAGGAACAATTCTTAAAGCAGAAGTTAAAGATTAGCTGTAACGATTCACCTATATTTTGGATATGGATCATTATGCTAGGCTGACAAAGTTGAGCACTTCTCAACCATAATTTTAATGACTACGTCTGAAGATACGTACTCTCAAATTTAGCCCTACATTTAAGGATTGTTTCATGGCCAATCTTGACTCTGATTTACGTAATGTTATCTGGTACAACCAGCTTGGCATGCACGACGTTGATAAAGTCGGCGGTAAAAACGCCTCACTGGGTGAGATGATTACAAATCTGACCGATTTAGGGGTATCTGTACCCAACGGCTTCGCCACTTCCTCACAGGCGTTTAACAATTTCCTGGATCAGAGCGGCGTCAATCAGCGAATTTATGCCCTGCTGGATGAAACCGACGTCGATGACACCGTACAGTTGGCCAAGGCGGGAACCCAGATTCGTCAATGGATTGTCGAAACCCCATTCCTTCCTGAAATGGAAAAGGATTTGCGTGACGCCTATCAACAGTTGTCTGAAGGAGAGCCCGATGCTTCCTTTGCCGTGCGTTCTTCGGCAACGGCCGAAGACATGCCCGATGCCTCCTTTGCCGGTCAGCAGGAAACCTTCCTTAATGTGCAGGGATTTGACGCGGTTCTGACCGCGGTCAAACACGTCTATGCTTCCCTTTTTAACGATCGCGCTATCTCCTACCGCGTTCATCAGGGATATGACCATCGCGGCGTAGCGCTGTCTGCAGGTGTACAGCGTATGGTGCGTTCCGATCTTGCGGCAGCGGGCGTCATGTTCACCATTGATACCGAATCAGGGTTCGACCAGGTGGTCTTTATCACCTCGGCGTATGGATTAGGTGAAATGGTGGTGCAGGGTGCCGTTAATCCTGACGAATTTTATGTGCATAAACCCACGCTTGAAAAAAATAAGCCCTCCATTGTGCGCCGCACGATGGGGTCAAAAAAAATTCGCATGGTTTATGCCGAGAGTCAGGAACACGGCAAACAGGTCGAGATCGAAGACGTTCCCGAAGCACTCAGCCAGCGCTTTTCACTGACCGATCAGGAGATACAGGATCTCGCTCGTCAGGCCGTGCTGATAGAAAAACATTATGGACGCCCGATGGACATCGAATGGGCAAAAGACGGCCACAACGGCAAGTTGTACATTGTGCAGGCGCGTCCTGAAACCGTTCGCTCCAACGGACAGGTCATGGAACGCTACCAGCTCGGCGGTAAAAGCAAGGTATTGGTAGAAGGGCGTGCCATCGGCCATCGTATTGGCGCAGGCCCGGTCAAAATTATTCACAACATCAGTGAAATGCATCACGTCAAGGCAGGCGATATTCTGGTAACAGACATGACGGACCCTGATTGGGAGCCCATCATGAAAAAAGCCTCGGCGATTGTTACCAACCGTGGTGGCCGTACCTGCCACGCGGCTATCATCGCCCGCGAACTGGGTATTCCTGCTGTGGTTGGCTGTGGCGATGCAACAGAACGTCTTGCAGAAAACCAGAAAGTTACCGTGTCCTGCTCCGAAGGCGATACCGGTTATGTTTATGAAGACGAGCTCGAATTCAGCGTGCAAAGTTCGGAGGTGAATGAACTGCCGACACTGCCGCTGAAAATCATGATGAACATAGGTAATCCGGATCGCGCATTTGATTTTGCCTGTTTACCCAATGAGGGCGTCGGCCTGGCGCGTCTCGAATTTATCATTAACCGGATGATTGGCGTACACCCGAAAGCGCTGCTGGAGTTCGACAAGCAGGAGCCTGCCTTACAGCAAGAAATCACCAAGATCATACAGGGCTATGATTCACCGGTTGAATACTATGTTGCGCGTTTGACGGAAGGTATTGCCACCCTCGGCGCGGCATTCTGGCCGAAACGCGTTATCGTGCGTTTATCTGATTTCAAATCCAATGAGTATGCGAATCTCGTGGGGGGCGAGAAGTATGAGCCGCATGAAGAGAACCCGATGCTGGGGTTCCGTGGCGCAGGCCGTTATGTGTCTGAAAACTTCCGTGACTGCTTTGCCCTTGAATGTGAAGCCATGAAACGAGTGCGTAACGACATGGGATTAACCAATGTCGAGGTGATGATCCCGTTTGTACGCACTGTGGCGCAAGCCGAAGCCGTTGTTGCAGAGTTGGCCAATCAGGGGCTTAAGCGCGGTGAAGACGGCCTGAAAGTTATCATGATGTGTGAAATTCCATCCAATGCGCTGTTGGCCGAGCAATTCCTGGAACATTTCGACGGTTTCTCCATTGGTTCGAATGACATGACGCAACTGGCGCTGGGCCTTGACCGCGACTCGGGTGTGGTATCGGAATTGTTTGACGAGCGAAATGAGGCAGTGAAAGCACTGCTTTCCATGGCGATTAAAGCCGCGAAGAAACAGGGCAAATATGTCGGTATTTGTGGACAGGGGCCTTCCGACCACCAGGACTTCGCTCAATGGTTGATGGAAGAAGGCATTGATAGCCTGTCATTGAATCCAGATACCGTCGTGCAAACCTGGTTGGCATTGGCCGAGAGCAAATAGCGTTCCGGCAACATAATAGTCACAACATTAAGTCGTGAGGAAATTTTCTTCACGGCTTATACATGAATGTGACCGAAGATGAATATCAAGCTTGATTAACAATATCTATACGATATATAGGTATTAGCCCTACAATTTATTTGAATCATTAAAATAAACTGTAGAAATAATATGGACTGCCGAATTGTAGACAAAAAAAAGGCCCGTCATAGAAGACAGGCAAAGACTACACACAGCAATTCTTTGTCATGCAGGCTTATCAAAAGCATGCATATAAATCATGGGGTTGTGAAACCTACTGTTAATAATAGTAGGGTTCATGCCGCTCACAGTCTCTAAGAAAATTCTTAATAGGCAATTATTGAGTATATTTATACTTTTTGTGGAATATATCTGGGCGGGGAATGAAAAGGGGGCGGGATTTATTTTAGCAAAGATAGCCGCCCGCGTGGCAATTGAATTTCGGGCGGCTTAAAAAACAGGCATTATTCTCCGAGCAGCTTGTTCACTTCCTCAAGATCTTCCTGAGGCTCGGGGGCTTCATTAATCCATAGTGAAATCAGTCGGTAGGAGACAGCAAGTACGACAGGACCGATAAACAGGCCAATAAGCCCGAACGCCACGAGTCCGCCAATAACGCCCGAGAGCACCAACAGCATGGGAAGGTCGGCTCCCATGTGAATCAAAATAGGTCGCAAAACGCTATCGAGCGAGCCAACGACACAGCTCCAGATCAGCAGTACGGTGCCCCAGGTATTATCACCCGACCAATACAGCCAGATGATAGCGGGTATCAGTACCAAAAGAGGCCCCACCTGCGCGACACAGCAGACAAACATGACAACGGTTAGCAGCGTGGCATACTGAATGCCCACCACAGCTAGTCCGATGCCGCCAAGCACGGATTGCACGATGGCTGTTACCACCACGCCAAGTGCCACGGCGCGAATAGCTTGTCCGGCCAGAATGACTGCGGCATCGCCTCTGCCGCCTGCGAGGCGAATCGCAAAGTGGCGAATGCCCATGCCCACGTTTTCACCGCGGCTGTAAAGCAGGGCGCTAAACAGCAGCATCAGTGAACAGTGCAGAATAAAACGCCCGATATTGGCAGCCTGTGAAACAAACCAGCTGGCGGTCTGGCCCACATAAGGCTGAACTTTGGCCATCAATGCACTGCCGCCGCTATTGATGAGGGTATGCCAGCCGACATAGATTTTTCTGCCGACCAGCGGAATTTCGCGCAGCCAGGCAAAATCGGGCAGGTGCAACTGTGAAGGATTACTGGCGATACGGGCGAGTGGAGCACCATTTTCCACGGCGCTGGTAATAAGGAGAGCAATAGGCAGAACAAACAGCAGAATCAGCAGCAGGGTCATCACAATCACTGCCAGACTGCGACGGCCCCAGAGGATGGCCTGAATTCTTATCATCACGGGCCAGGTGGCGATAACAATCATCCCCGCCCACGAGAAGCCCAGTATAAAGGGTTTGACTACCCAAATACTGGCTATGGTCATCAAGGCAATAAACAGCACGCCAAACATGATTTTTGGTAAATCATAATTTTTGTTCGGGAGATTCATGGTGGTTTCTCGTTTTATAAGGCATAGCTGCACAGCCAGAAATTGGCGTCAAACGATCCCTTTAAGCATGGAGTATTATGCGGTGTTTTAGAAGCGCTGGAAAACGAAGTATGTTAGTTTTTAGATTGCTTTAGACAGGGTGGATACGTTTTGCGGATCCAGCGGCCGCCTACAGGCCTGCAAACAACAACAAAGACAGAGTCGTAATCAATGATCCCACAAATTTCTCAGGCACCCGGCGTCATTCAATTGGTGCTCGACTTTTTGGAAGCGTTAAAGAAAGACGGATTTACGGGTGATATGGCAACCAGCTATGCCGATCGTCTGACTATGGCGACCGACAACAGTGTCTACCAACTCCTACCCGATGCCGTGCTGTTCCCACGTGCAACCTCGGATGTCGCCTTGCTGGCTCGTCTTGCAGGGCAGGAGCGTTTCAAAACGCTGGTGTTCTCTCCTCGCGGCGGCGGTACCGGCACCAATGGTCAGTCGCTGAACCGCGGTATCGTGGTTGATATGTCCCGTCATATGAACCGCATCCTCGATATCGATACCGAGGCATGCTGGGTCAAAGTTGAAGCTGGCGTGATTAAAGACCAGTTAAATGACTTTTTGCGCCCGCTCGGCTACTTTTTCTCACCTGAACTGTCAACCAGTAACCGCGCCACTCTGGGTGGCATGATTAATACCGATGCCTCGGGGCAAGGCTCGCTGGTTTACGGTAAAACCTCGAACCATGTTCTGGGTCTGCGTGCGGTAGTGCTCGGCGGTGAACTGCTCGATACGCGCGCCATGCCTACCTTGCTGGCGGAACAGCTTGGCGAAGAGAAATCTGCCGTCGGCAACATCTATCGCACTGTACTCGAAAGTTGTCGCGACAACCGTCAGCTGGTCATTGATAAATTCCCTAAACTTAACCGCTTCCTCACCGGTTATGATTTACGCCACGTTTTCAGTGACGATCTCCAAACCTTTGACCTGACCCGCATTCTGACCGGTTCCGAAGGTACGCTTGCCTTTATTACCGAAGCACGACTGAATATTACGCGTATTCCCAAAGTCAGGCGTCTGGTCAATATCAAGTATGACTCGTTCAACTCCGCGCTGCGCAATGCGCCACTTATGGTGGAAGCCAAGGCGCTGTCGGTGGAAACGGTCGACTCGAAAGTGCTTAATCTGGCGCGTGAAGATATCGTCTGGCATACCGTCAGCGAATACATTACCGATGTACCTGGCAAAGACATGCAAGGCCTGAACATCGTCGAATTCGCGGGCGATGATTTACAGCTTATTGAAAAACAAACGGAATCGCTTTGCGAGCGGCTCGATGGGCTGATTCGCGATGAAGAGGCCGGCGTCATTGGCTACCAGATCTGTGCCGACCTCGCAGGCATCGAGCGCATTTATAATATGCGCAAAAAATCTGTCGGATTGCTGGGTAATGCCAAAGGCGCGGCCAAGCCGTTGCCCTTTGCCGAAGATACCTGCGTGCCGCCTGAACATCTCGCCGATTACATTGTGGAATTCCGCGCTTTGCTCGACAGCCACAACCTGAGCTATGGAATGTTCGGACACGTCGACGCGGGCGTGCTCCACGTTCGTCCGGCGCTCGACATGTGCGATCCGCAGCAGGAGATGCTGCTCAAGAAAATTTCCGATGAAGTGGTAGCACTGACCGCGAAATACGGCGGCCTGCTGTGGGGTGAACATGGCAAGGGTTTCCGTGCTGAATACAGTCCGGCCTTTTTCGGCGAAGAACTCTTCCATGAATTACGCCGTATCAAGACCGCCTTCGACCCGAATAATCGCCTGAATCCGGGAAAAATCTGTTCACCCGTTGACTGCGACGAGCCGATGCTAAAAGTCGATGCGCCAAAACGCGGCACGCTTGACCGCAGGATCCCGGTTGAGGTTCGCACCGCCTATCGCGGTGCCATGGAGTGCAATGGCAACGGATTGTGCTTCAACTACGATGTGAAAAGCCCGATGTGTCCGTCATTCAAAATCACCGCCAGCCGCGTGCATTCCCCGAAAGGTCGCGCAGGTATGGTGCGCGAGTGGCTGCGTCTGCTTTCCGAACAAGGCGTAGAGCCGCTGGCGCTCGAGCAGGCATTACCGCAACAGAGCATGAGTTTCAGGACGTTAATCGAGAAGACCCGCAATAGCTGGTACGCAAGCAAGGGCGAGTATGATTTCTCCCACGAAGTGAAAGAGGCGATGTCGGGCTGTCTGGCGTGTAAAGCCTGTTCCACGCAATGTCCTATCAAAATTGACGTGCCCGGATTCCGTTCGCGTTTCCTGCAGCTTTATCACACCCGTTATCTGCGCCCGGTGCGCGATTACGTGGTCGCCGAGGTTGAAAGTTATACTCCACTGATGTCGCGCGCCCCGAAGGTGTTTAACTTCTTCTTTAAACAGCCGTGGGTGCGTGAACTTAGCCGCAAGAGTATTGGTATGGTCGATCTGCCTTTGCTTTCTACGCCGACACTGCGCGAACAGCTTTCCGGACACCTTGCGGCAACCATGACGCTGGAGCAGCTCGAGAGCATTCCGGCCGCCGAGCGCGCGCAATATGTGCTGATTGTGCAAGATCCCTTTACCAGCTATTACGACGCCAAAGTCGTGGCCGATTTTGTAAGGCTGGTCGAAAAATTCGATCTCAAGCCGGTGCTGCTGCCGTTCTCGCCAAACGGCAAGGCCCAGCATGTGAAAGGTTTCTTGCAGCGCTTCGCCAAGACCGCGCGTAAAACGTCGTTATTCCTGAATCGCGTTTCCCAACTCGGCATGCCGATGGTCGGCGTCGATCCCGCCTTGGTATTGTGTTATCGCGATGAATACAAAGAGATTCTGGGTGATTCGCGCGGATCGTTCCAGGTTCAATTGGTTCACGAATGGCTTATCAAACTGCTCGAAGATCGTCCCGAGATGCAGCAGAGCGGCGAATCCTGGTATCTGTTTGGACACTGTACCGAGAGTACGGCATTGCCGACCAGCGGGAAGCAGTGGGGCGATATCTTTGCCCGTTTCGGTGCCAAGCTTGAAAACGTCAGTGTCGGTTGTTGCGGCATGGCCGGAACGTATGGTCATGAAACGAAAAACATCGAGAATTCGCTCGGCATTTATGAGTTGTCATGGCATCAGTCATTGCAGCGCCTGCCGCGCCAGCGCTGTCTGGCAACCGGCTATTCGTGCCGCAGTCAGGTAAAACGTATTGAAGGAAATGGCCTGCGGCATCCGCTACAGGCCTTGGTCGAACTCATTTAATGAGAGAATTTGTATAACCCGAGGGAGAAGAGAAACACGTGGCACTTTGGAAACGCGAAACAACGCTCGAAGAGCTGAACCAAACCAGTCAGGGCTGCATGGTCGGCCACATCGGCATCGAGTTTACGCTACTGGCCGAAGACCGGCTTGAAGCGACCATGCCGGTTGATGCGCGGACCACACAACCGTTCAAGCTGCTGCACGGCGGCGCCTCGGTGGTTTTGGCGGAATCTTTGGGTTCAATGGCAGGATATCTGTGTACCCGCGGCGACCAGCAGATTGTCGGCATCGAGGTTAATGCCAATCATCTGCGAGCCGCACACAGTGGTCTTGTCACTGGCGTTTGCAAGGCTCTGCACGTGGGGCGGCGCAATCAGGTCTGGGAGATAAAGATTTACGATGAAAATCAGCAGTTATGCTGCATATCCCGACTAACGACCGCCGTTATCGACCTCTAATCGTCGATCGGTGCTAAAATAGAGGATGAGGGTGAAGGAAAATCAGGCCTTCATCCTCTTTTTTTTGGGCGGTAAATAGTGAGGGTTGAACCCATGGCCATATTTATCACGCCGAGAGTGAAGGTAAAAAAGTAAATTTTACCGACGCGAATACGCATGAGCTTTATAGGGTTATTGAGCAGAATTTTCCCGAATTGATTTAAATATCTGCATTGTTTGGCTCGCAGGGAATATATTTCCCGCAATTAACCACAATCTTATTAAGCTTATTATCCGTTCTGGCAGCGATTACGACTGATTTATTTGTCTTTATTCGCGGTTAACGAGTAAATAAGACGACTAAAGTTGAAACGGCACGCGCTTAACAAAGTCAGTTTGAAATGCTGTCGCTTTGTCCCAGATGCCTAACATGGCATAATACTGACAGATAAGCTTTAGAGTGTGGCGTGCAAAGTGATAGCTCTGTACATGGAACAACTCATTGCGTTTTGGGTTATTAATCTCCAGAATCAAGCGGTTATGCAGTTTGCAAAGTGCATGGAGATAACTGTGGTCATCACCGTTTTGCAGGCACATGTTTGCCATGTCCAGACACAGACTATTAAAGCTTTTAAGCTGGGAAATATCGGCCTCGGGGCGTTTTAACGCCGCGTCAGCCAAATAAAAGTCAACGGTGGCGTCGCGCACGTTAAATTTATATTCGTCGATTTTAGCTTGAAGCCATGCATTTACCGATTGAGCCATGAGCGCATTCCGATTTGAATGATAACTATTATCATAATTAAATTTATCATATTGGCAAAAATGCCGCGGATCAACGTTTTCAAAGACCTTTTTTGTCCCTGTAAAAGGTAGGGGCAAGAGGCAAAAAGAGCCTTATTCGCTTATAGGCGTGAGGAAATGCATAAATAGGTATTTCCGATGGATGAATTATCGTAGTAAAAAGTAGTGATTCACCATCAACGAATGCCCGGAATGTTTCGGTTTTTAACAAAAAATTGACAACTTATTCAATTAGTTGATGAGGTGACGCCAAAATGCCTTAAAATGGCGGTGTCATCTGGATGGACAAGTAAAAGCAACATTGCCGTCCGTCATAGCGATACCCTCTTAAAACAAGAGGTTGAAGTGATAAGTGTAATCACTAAAATAGAGACCAAAGGGTTGTCTTCACTGACCCGATATTTATCACCCGTATGTTACGAGGTAAACAGATGCAAACCGAAAATGTCGGCACGTTCTCATTGGATGACAACGTTTGGCAAGGCGTGACGCTTACAGATGCTGCTGCCACTCAGGTCAAGAACCTGATGACCCAGGATCCCGAGGTCAAGGGTCTGCAGCTTTCCGTCAAGCAGTCAGGCTGTGCAGGTTTCGCCTATGTCCTTGATCTGACCAAACAGCCAGCAAGCGACGATGTGGTGTTTGAACATCAGGGCGCACAGCTATTTATTCCGTTGAAAGCCATGCCTTTCATCGATGGAACTGAGGTGGATTTTGTCCGCGAAGGGCTGAACCAGATCTTTAAGTTCAATAATCCAAAAGCTCAACATGCCTGTGGGTGTGGTGAAAGCTTTGGCCTGTAATTCTAATGTAATCGAAGCGATGTAACCAACATGTCACGAAGCAACGTAGAAATTCCAGACAACGTGCAGTCTTGGGTCGGCGATGGAAATAAATACAAGGAAGGATTTTTCACCGCGCTGGCAACCGATGAACTCGCATCCGGCATCAATGAAGATGTCGTACGTGCCATTTCCGCGAAGCGTAATGAGCCGGAATGGATGCTGGAGTTCCGTCTGCAGGCTTACCATGCTTGGCTCAAAATGGATGAACCGCATTGGTTGAAAGGCGAGTATAAACCGCTCGACTATCAGGACTACAGCTACTATTCCGCACCTTCATGCGGAAGCTGTGACGATGCCTGCGGTTCCCAGCCTGGCGCAACTCAGCAGTCTACCGCCGATTCACTGGCCCTGCCTGCGCTCGACAAAAACTACCTGACCAGCGAAGTCGAAAAAGCATTCGACCAGCTGGGCGTTCCCGTGCGCGAAGGTAAAGAAGTCGCGGTCGATGCCATCTTTGACTCCGTATCGGTCTCCACGACCTACCGTGAAAAACTGGCGGAATCCGGTGTTATCTTCTGCTCGTTCGGCGAAGCTATCCACGACTATCCCGAGCTGGTCAAACAGTATCTGGGCACCGTGGTTCCTGCGGAAGACAACTTCTTCGCAGCGCTCAACGCGGCCGTCGCCTCCGACGGAACTTTTGTCTACATTCCGAAAGGCGTCCGTTGCCCAATGGAACTGTCGACCTATTTCCGTATCAACGCGGCGAAAACCGGTCAGTTCGAACGTACCATTCTGATTGCCGATGAAGGCAGCTATGTCAGCTACATCGAAGGCTGTTCCGCACCGGTTCGCGATTCCTATCAGCTGCACGCGGCTGTGGTTGAAGTCATCATCCACAAAGACGCGGAAGTGAAATATTCAACGGTTCAGAACTGGTTCTCGGGCAGCGAAGAGAGCAGCGGCGGTATCTTGAACTTCGTTACCAAGCGCGCTATCTGTGAAGGTTCAGGTTCGAAAATGTCCTGGACGCAATCCGAAACTGGTTCCGCTATCACCTGGAAGTACCCGAGCGTTATCCTGAAAGGCGATAACTCGATCGGCGAATTCTTCTCAGTGGCGCTGACCAGCGGTAAACAGCAGGCCGATACCGGCACCAAGATGATTCACATTGGTAAAAATACCAAATCGACCATCATCGCCAAGGGTATCTCTGCGGGTAAAAGCGAAAACACGTACCGCGGTTTGGTGAAAATTCTGCCTTCTGCCGAAAATGCCCGTAACTTCACTCAGTGTGACTCGATGCTGATTGGTGCGGACTGCGGCGCGCACACGTTCCCGTACATTGAAGTACGCAACAACAGCGCACAGCTCGAGCACGAAGCCACCACTTCGAAAATCGGTGAAGATCAGCTGTTCTACTGCCTGCAACGCGGGATCAGTGAAGACGATGCCATCTCGATGATCGTTAACGGTTTCTGTAAGGACGTCTTCTCCGAGCTGCCTCTGGAATTTGCTGTCGAAGCGCAAAAACTTCTGGCAATCAGCCTGGAACACAGTGTCGGCTAATCTCGGGATTCTCGAGGTTTATCAGCAGAATGAACTTGAAGAACAACAGATTTACGAGCGCACAGACGCACAATCAAGGATACACATGTTAAGCATCAAGAATTTAAAGGTCCGTGTAGAAGAAAAGGAAATTCTTAAAGGACTTGATCTCGAGATCAAGCCTGGGGAAGTGCACGCTATCATGGGGCCTAACGGCTCAGGTAAAAGTACGCTTTCCGCTACTCTTGCGGGCCGTGAAGACTACGAAGTCACTGATGGTACTGTCGAGTTTAATGGTAAAGATTTGCTCGAGCTCGATCCTGAAGATCGCGCGGGCGAAGGCGTATTCATGGCGTTTCAATACCCGGTTGAAATCCCAGGCGTCAGCAACCACTTCTTCTTGCAGACTGCGGTAAACGCAGTACGCAAATACCGTGAACAGCCTCCAATGGATCGCTTTGATTTCGCCGACTTTATGGACGAAAAAATCGCGATGCTCAAAATGCCTGAAGACCTGCTGGGTCGTTCAGTCAACGTAGGCTTCTCCGGCGGCGAGAAAAAGCGTAACGATATTCTGCAAATGGCCGCGCTTGAGCCAAGCCTGTGCATTCTGGACGAAACCGACTCCGGTCTGGATATCGACGCCCTGAAAATCGTGTCCAGCGGCGTGAATGCCCTGCGCGACGGTAAGCGTTCCTTCATTATCGTGACCCACTACCAGCGTATCCTCGACTATATCAAGCCTGACTACGTGCACGTTTTGTGGCAGGGCCGCATTGTAAAATCCGGTGATTTCAGCTTGGTTAAACAGTTAGAGGAGCAGGGTTATGGCTGGCTTACCGACGAAGAGTAATGCCCCGGCAGCCGGTAGCTCGCATGCCATGCAGCAATTCTACCGTCTGTTCGAAAGTGTAGGTGGCGAACAGTCTTCCCATGCGCACAATCATTGGCAGCAGGTTCTGCGCCTTGGATTCCCGCATGCCAAGATGGAAAACTGGAAATATACCCCGGTAGCGCCGCTGCTCGGCAATCAGTTTTTCGCGCCTGAACGTCAGACCGTGTCTGCCGAGACACTGAAATCACTGACGCTGCCGCTCGACACTTACCGTCTGGTGTTTGTCGATGGCCGCTTCGATGCCGATCTCAGCGACACCGATACCGGTGACTATGAAATCGAAATACTGACGCCGGCGAGTCAGCAGACCCTGCCCGATGCCATTCAATCGGAAGTGTTCCTGCATCTGACCGAAAGTCTGGCGCAGGAAGGTCTCAAAATCCGTCTGGCGGCGGGCAAGCAGGCTGACAAACCGCTGTATCTGCTGCATATCAGCAGTGGCCGCGTGCAGTCCCGCGAATTGAACACGGCGCATCATCGCTACCATGTGGCGGTTGAACGCGGTGCCAATGCCGAAATCATCGAGCACTATGTGAGCCTCGGCGATGCCGGCCACTTTACCGGTGCGCGCCTGACGGCAGATATCGGTGACAATGCCGATTTCACGCATTACAAACTTTCTTTCGAAAGTCAGGCGAGCTATCACTTCGCCCATAACGATCTGGTCGTTGGCCGTGATGCCCGCGTGGCCAGCCACAGCTTCCTGCTGGGAGCCGGCCTGACGCGCAACAATACCAGCGCCCAGCTCAACGGCGAAGGCAGTGAGCTGAACATCAATAGTCTGCTGCTGCCTATTGATAGCGAGATAGCAGATACCCGTACTTATCTTGAGCATAACAAGGGTTACTGCAACAGCCACCAGCTGCATAAAGTCATCGTCAACGACAAGGCGAAAGCTGTGTTCAACGGCATGATTCAGGTGGCGAAAAACGCTATCAAGACCGACGGCAAGATGACCAACAACAACCTGTTGCTGAGTCCGAAAGCCGAAGTCGATACCAAGCCGCAGCTGATCATTTTCGCCGATGACGTGAAATGTGGACACGGTGCCACCGTAGGCCGCATGGATGACGAGCAGCTGTTCTATCTCCGCGCACGCGGGATAAGCGGTCTGGACGCGCGTAACATGATCATTTTCGCTTTCGCGGCCGAGTTGACCGAAGCTATCGAAAACGAAACGCTGCGTGAAGTTGTGATTGCACGAATTGCAGGCCGACTGAACCGAGGTGAGTAATGAGTTTTCCACTGGAAAGAGTGCGTAATGATTTCCCTCTGCTGAGCCGCGAAGTCAATGGTAAGCCGCTGGCCTACCTTGACAGTGCCGCCAGCGCGCAAAAGCCGCGTCAGGTGATTGAGCGCGAGAGCGAATTCTATCAGCACGACTATGCCGCCGTGCACCGTGGAATTCACACTCTCAGCGTTGAAGCGACAGAACAGATGGAAAACGTCCGCAAGCAGGCCGCCGCATTTATCAATGCGGCATCTGCCGAGGAAATCGTCTTTGTGAAGGGGACGACGGAAGCCATCAATCTGGTTGCCAACACCTTTGGCCGCACCCAGCTTGTCAAAGGCGATCGCATCATCATTACCGAGATGGAGCATCACGCCAATATCGTTCCGTGGCAGATGCTTGCCGAAGAACGCGGACTGCATATCGACGTCTGGCATTTAACGCCGCAGGGCGAGCTGGACATGGCTCAGTTCGAATCCCTGCTGACGCCGCAGACCCGATTGCTGGCACTGACCCACGTTTCCAACGTGCTCGGAACGCGCAATCCTATCGAAACTATCGTTCCGCAGGCCAAGGCCGCCGGACTTTATGTACTGGTGGATGGCGCACAGGCTGTCATGCATCACAAGGTTGACGTACAGGCGCTGGACTGCGACTTCTATGTCTTCTCGGGCCACAAGCTGTATGGCCCGACCGGCATTGGCATTCTCTATGGCAAGGCGGCACTGCTCGACGAAATGCCACCGTGGGAAGGCGGCGGTTCGATGATAAAGCACGTCAGCCTGACCGAAGGCACCACCTATGTCAAAGCGCCCTGGCGTTTTGAAGCAGGTTCGCCAAACACGGGGGGCATGATAGGTCTTGGCGCGGCCTTTGATTACGTCAATGAACTGGGTCTGGATGCCATTCACGACTACGAGCAGGAACTGATGCACTACGCGCTCGAGCAGATGGCCGGTATTCCGGATATTCATATCTACGGCCCGGCTACCCGTTCCGGCGTGATTGCCTTTAATCTGGGCAAGCATCACGCGTATGATGTGGGCAGTTTCCTCGATCAATACGGCATTGCTATCCGTACCGGTCACCACTGTGCCATGCCGCTGATGTCGTTCTTTGGCGTGCCGGCCATGTGTCGCGCTTCGTTTGCGATGTATAACACGCGAGAAGAAGTTGACCGTTTAGTGGCGGGACTAAAACGCATTAGCCTGCTGCTGGGTTAAGCCGTCAATTTTGGCGCAAGAAAAGACGCCAACGCCAACAGAGTCAGGATGGTTTTTTATGGCAAATTTGCCAGACAAACAGAAATTAGTCAGAAACTTTTCCCGGTGCCCGAACTGGGAAGAAAAATACCTGTACGTGATCGAACTTGGCGCGCAGCTGGATCCGCTGGCTGACGAAAACCGTCAGGCGCAGAATCTTATCTCCGGCTGTCAAAGTCAGGTATGGATTGTGATGAACAAGGCCGGAAACGGTCAGCTCGACTTTGTGGGCGACAGCGATGCGGCCATCGTCAAGGGCTTGCTGGCCGTTGTCTTCAGCCTGTATCACGGCCTGACAGCCGAAGAGGTGATGGCTCTCGATGTGCGTCCATTCTTTGGCGAGCTCGAGTTGAGTCAGCACCTGACGCCTTCTCGCTCCCAGGGGTTGGAAGCAATGATCCGTGCCATTCGCGCAAAAGCGGCGGCCTTGGTCTGAGAGTCCGTTCAGTAAGGTATTAATCTCGTTGTAAGACGCTGCATCAAGAAGGCCCGGCCCATTAGGAATAATCTGCTAATGAACCGGGCCTTTTTTATTTCCCTCTCTTCCCGCACCTGATTTATTTCTGATTTTTCATTACCTTAAAGTCTGAGTTTTTCCTGAGAATGCCTTAAATCGGTATTTTGTAACTCATTGATTTTCCGTCCGTAAAGCCTCTTTAGGACTAGCACTGCTAGTATTAACTCACGCGATCAACGACTCTTGAGCACGATCAAATCGGGTCAATAACTTGATGAGTAGGAATCTGCATGAAACTTTCTGTACCTCTTATGGGGATGCTTGTCGCCTCGCTATTTACGGGCGCAATGACAGCGTCATGGGCGGCTGAATACCCGCTGCCTGCCGAGAACAGTCGCCTGATTGGCGAGAACAGCACCTACGTGGTGCCAAACGACGGCAAACCGCTGGAAGATATCGCGGCAAAATATCAAATCGGGCTGATTGCCATGCTGGAGGCGAATCCGGGCGTGGACCCGTTGCTGCCAAAGGCGGGCACGGTGCTGACTATTCCAAGCCAGATGCTGTTGCCGGACACAAAGCGCGAAGGCATTGTTATCAACCTCGCCGAGCTGCGCCTCTATTACTATCCGAAGGGTGAAAACAAGGTCATCGTCTATCCTATCGGTATTGGCCAGCTCGGGCGCAACACACCGGAAATGGTGACGTCGATAAGCCAGAAGATCCCGAACCCGACCTGGACGCCTACACCCAATATTCGCAAGATTTACCTGAAAGAGCAGGGCGTGACTTTGCCGGGCGTCGTGCCGGCCGGTCCGGATAATCCAATGGGGCTGTTTGCAATGCGTCTGGCGGCCGGACAAGGCCACTATCTGATTCACGGCACCAACGCCAACTTCGGTATCGGCATGCGCGTAAGCTCGGGCTGTATTCGTCTGCGTCCCGTCGATATTGAAGCGCTGTTTAACAGTGTGCCGAAAGGAACCCGGGTACAGGTCATCAATCAGCCGGTGAAATTTGACGTCGAACCTGACGGCAAGCGTTATGTCGAAGTGCATCAGCCGCTGTCGCGTACTGAAAAGGATGACCCGCAAACCATGCCGATTGCCATCAGCACCGCGCTCAAAAAGTTCAGGGCCAATGATGAAACCAACGCCGAGATGCTGAAAAGCGCGATTACGCGTCGTTCAGGAATGCCGGTTCTGGTTAACAAGGGAACCGAGCAGCCCGATTCCCCGCCTGCCGGCGACACGATGTAAACAGATTTCGCGCAACGATTGTCGAGTTTGCACGCAGTCAGGCTCGCTCACTGTATTAAATGCTTTTAAACGCCACCAGAACGCTTTGGTGGCGTTTTTATTTGAAAGTCATACGTGAGGGAGGGTTAGCACGAGAAAAGTTCTGACAGGCTTTTGAAGAGGATTTGGGAAAGAGAGGGAAAACGGATGAGTAAAGCGTGACAAAAAAAATGGCGCACAATGTGCGCCATTTAGCTATGAGAAGTAAATATTACTTCTTGTAAGCGTGAGCTTGGTTGTCAAGACGTTGGTTAGCACGTGCTGCGTCGTCTTTAGCTGCCTGAGTGTCAGCTTTAACAGCTGCAACGTCGTTGCTCAGCTGATCAACTTTAGAGTTCAGAGTTGAAACGTCAGAAGACAGTTGGTCGATTTTAGCATTGCTTGAACAACCAGCCAGCAGAGTAGAACCCAGGATTACTGCGCCCAGTACCAGTTTAGTGCGATTCATTATAAAACCCTCTAGATTAAGTTAATCTCCATGTAGCGATACAAGTATTACACAAACCTTTTTCTAATGAGAATAAATTTTTACCGGCAAATGCTTTATTTTGTTCATTCGCTCAAAGAAGCATCTTTTTTTACATAAAAGTTGAAAAACGTTATCTAAAACAGACTGATTCCATGAGACTTGTCCCATTTTCAGAACATCGTATTTGACAACCTTTTCTTAAAATTTTCGAAATTGGTCAAAAAAAAACGCCGCATTGCGCGGCGTTTTTTAATTGTTTAACTCATCAGAGCTTATAACGTGTGTACGGAAGAGGTATTAGTGGTGCCGCTTGGGACCAATGCGCCCGAAACCATGACCACTTTATCGCCTTTCTGTGCGAATCCACTTTCGAGTGCCGCTTCTTTACCAATGCGATAAAAATCGTCGGTTGAGGCGATTTCTTTCACCAGTTGGGTAATTACGCCCTTGGTCAGGATCAGCTGACGCGCAGTGACTTCATTGGTTGTCAGCGCAAGGATGATGGCGTTAGGGAAGTATTTACGTACCGCAATGGCAGATTTACCGCCCTGGGTCGCAACCACAATCAATGGCGCGTCCAGCTTCTCGGCCATTTCTACCGCACCGCGGCAGACCGCTTCGGTAATGCGCAGTTTGCGGCTGTCGTTCTGCCCGTCGATACGGCTCTGCATGACACGGTCGGTACGTTCGCAGATGGTTGCCATGATGCCAACGGCTTCCAGCGGATATTTACCCTTGGCGCTTTCGCCGGACAGCATCACGGCGTCGGTACCGTCGATGATGGCGTTGGCGACATCGCCCGCTTCGGCGCGCGTAGGGCGCGGGTTTTTGATCATCGAGTCGAGCATCTGGGTCGCAGTGATTACGACTTTACGTGCACGGTTACATTTTTCGATCATCATTTTCTGCGCGAAAATAACTTCTTCAACCGGGATTTCAACGCCGAGATCGCCACGGGCAACCATGATGCCGTCGGAAGCTTCGAGGATTTCGTCGAAGTTGTTCAGGCCTTCCTGGTTTTCGATTTTGGAGATGATCTGAATGTGCTCGCCGCCGTGGGCTTTCAGATGCTCACGGATTTCGATGACGTCCGAACGTTTGCGAATGAAAGAGGCTGCCACGAAATCAACGCCTTGTTCACAGCCGAAGATCAGGTCGCGCTTGTCTTTTTCAGCAAGGGCAGGCAGAGCGATGGACACGCCAGGCAGGTTAACGCCCTTGTTTTCGCCAAGGTCGCCGTTGTTCAGCACTTTACAGGTAACTTCAGTGTCGCTGACGTGGGTGACTTCCATGCCGATAAGGCCATCATCGACCAGAACGGTGTTGCCCACTTTCAGGTCGGCAGCAAAACCGGCATAGGTAACGGCAACACGTTCGTTGTTGCCGATAACGCTTTGATCGGTGGTGAACACGAAAGTCTGGCCCGCAACCAGTGCAGCGTCTTTGCCGCCTTCCAGTTTGATGGTGCGGATTTCAGGACCTTTGGTGTCCAGCAGGATACCGGCTTTCTTGCCGGTGGTAGCCATGACGTTGCGGATGTTCTTGATGCGCTGACCATGCTCTTCATAATCACCGTGAGAAAAGTTCAGACGCATGACGTTCATGCCTGCATCAAGCAGTTTAGTCAGCATCTCTTCGGATTCGGTTTTTGGTCCGATAGTACAAACGATTTTAGTCTTTTTCATGACGATTTTTTCTACAAGTTGTGATGGAAAGGATAAGAGTGCGCAAGGCGGCAAGACGGTCACCGTCGGCGCTGAATGATTTTCTGACCTGGTTTGGGAAACGCTTCAGTTTGTGCAAAACACTTTTAAGGGTAGGCGAGTACGGGAGAAATGCAGTGTAAAGTTCGACGGGCACGCAACTGTCTGGACGCGTTGTCGTCGCTTCGGAGTTGAAGACGCTTGTTATAGGACGATATCGATAGATCAAGGGGCTGAATCCGTTCAATCTAAGAAGCTGTGCCAATTTACGTTGGCGTTAGTATAGAGGTTATGGAGGGGGGAAACCAAATAAATATTGGGGACATGCGCAAGAGAACGTATTTATTTGCGCATTTGTTGCGCAAAGGCGAGGAAGTAGTCAAAACGGGCTAACATGTTGTTTTAAGGCATTAACAACCGGAAATAACGGCGGATAACCGGAAACATCTTGCGCTAATCGATACATAAAGTCGCGAAGTTACACAAAGCGGATTACGTATCAGGGCAGGAAATAATTAAACGGATTTTTATAAAAGAGGGAATAGAGTCAGAAAAAAGGATGAGGCACAGGGAGGTATTCGGGAAGTTTGCATTGGTGCGTCCGAGTGGACTCGAACCACCGACCCCCACCATGTCAAGGTGGTGCTCTAACCAACTGAGCTACGGACGCACATCAAAATGCAATTTACTGCTGTCTGCGAGATTTGGTGCGTCCGAGTGGACTCGAACCACCGACCCCCACCATGTCAAGGTGGTGCTCTAACCAACTGAGCTACGGACGCATCGTTATCTCTGTCTGCCAGTGCTGGCAGCGGGGACGAATATTAACGACCTACCCGATGGCTGGCAAGGGAAAAAATGCATTTTCCTGCGATATTCCGTCTGATTGGTGCGCTAACGCTCATTACGTTGATTTTTTAAACATTAACAGCGGCACGCGCGCCCCTTTTTGCCAGAAATTCGTACAAATTTATTTTCCGCAACAGAGGGGCGCTTGCCTTACATCGTTCAATAATTTTCTTTTTGCAACTTATCGGCCTGCACGTTGCAGAATGGAAAACGATGACTGTTTCTGGATCCAGCGCATTCTGAGCGACATCATGGTGGCGGCGAAGGTCAGGCCGATAATAAATCCGCACCAGAATCCGCTCGGCCCCATCGCGGGCACCAGAAAATCGGTGAGCGCCAGCAGATAACCAATCGGCAGACCCAGAATCCAGTACGCGGTGAACGTGATATAAAAAATCGACCGCGTGTCTTTGTAGCCGCGCAGCACGCCGCTGCTTATTACCTGAATCGCATCTGAAATCTGGAAGATTGCCGCAAACAACATCAAATGCGAAGCCAGACTTACCACTTCGGGACTGTCGTTATACAGACGCGCGATATGCTCACGGAAAATTACCGCTGCCGTGGCGATAAAGCAGGCCATGATCACGCCCGTCGCGATGCTGGTATAGGCCGAAACCTGCGCCGCCTGCGGATTCGATTCTCCGAGCCGTGAACCCACACGGATAGTGGCGGCTACGCTTAGCGAAAGCGGGACCACAAACATCAGCGAGCCGACGTTGAGCGCAATCTGATGGCTGGCAACCGCCACAATGCCGAGCGGCGAAACCAGCAGTGCCACCACGGCAAACAGCGTCACTTCGAAGAACAATGCCAGCGCGACCGGCAGGCCGAGTTGTGTTAATCGCTTGAGCACCGCCCAGTCGGGTTTGGCAAAGGGCCGGGTCGCTACAATGTCTTTGAGCCAGTAAGCGCGCTTGGTGTAGATGCGCATCATGATAAACATTACCCAGTAGACCGTCCCGGTGGCGACACCACACCCGACGCCGCCGAGCGCAGGCGCGCCGAACTTGCCGTAGATAAAGATGTAGTTGACCGGAATATTGACCAGCAGGCCGATAAAGCCGAACACCATGCCCGGTTTGGTCTTCGACAGGCCTTCGCACTGGTCGCGCAGCACCTGGAAGAACAGATAACCGGGCGCGCCCCACATGATGGCACGCAGATAGCCGATGGCCTTCTCCTTGAGCAGCGGGTCGATGTTGTGCATCAGGCCTATCATCAGGTCACAGTTGTAGATGACAATCATCACCAGCAGCGACACGCCGCCGGCCAGCCAGAATCCTTGCTGCACCTGATCGCCAATCTTGTCGCGTCGGCCTGCGCCATTGAGATGCGCAACGGTTGGCGTGAGCGCCAGTAATAGCCCATGACCAAAGAGAATGGCCGGTAACCAGATGGATGTGCCGACGGCAACCGCAGCCATATCGGTCGCGCTTACCGATCCTGCCATTATGGTATCGACCACGCCCATGGCGGTTTGCGCAATCTGGGCGAGGATAACGGGGATAGCGAGAGCCAATAAACTACGCGCTTCTGTCAGATACTTCTGCACGCATTACACCTTTTTATAGTAATGAATAAACCAAAAAAGCCACCCGAAGGTGACGATAAACCCGAAGGTCGTAATAATAATTCAGAGGTTGCCTCGTTCAGCCGGAAGTGTATCCGGGCATTCCCGAAAATACCGTCACAATAATATCGTGAGAAATTGCCGAAAGATTGTACCTTGTCGGCTTTTTTAAGCAAATCGTAAGCTTAAGTGTCACCCAATCTTCATCCGCTGATATTTTATACCGCGATGTTGATTTGATCCTGTATTGAATTTGGCTTTCGTGAGGAACTGCGGCAAACTTATCAATATTATCAGTTCTTATTAAATTGAATTTGCGAGGCGCGCCTAATGTTTACCGGAATTGTGCAGGGCAAGGGCACTGTTGTGTCGATTGACGAGAAACCCAATTTTAGAACCCACGTGGTCAAACTCCCCGCCGAGTTGCTGCCGAATCTCGCGCTGGGTGCTTCGGTGTCTCATAACGGCTGCTGTCTGACGGTGACGGCCATCGAAGGTGACCTGGTAAGCTTTGATCTGATTAAAGAGACGCTGCGTCTTACCAATCTGGGCGAGCTGAAAGTGGGTGACGACGTCAATATTGAACGTGCGGCCAGCTTCAACGACGAAATTGGCGGCCACCTGATGTCGGGGCATATTGTCTGCACCGCCGACATCCAGAAGATTTTGACTTCGGAAAATAACCGTCAGATCTGGTTCCGCCTGCCGCATCCGGAATATATGAAATATATTTTGCACAAGGGGTATGTCGGCATTGACGGCATCAGCCTGACCGTAGGCGAAGTGACGCCGACCCGTTTCTGCGTGCATCTTATTCCTGAAACGCTGGAGCGCACCACGCTCGGTGACAAGCGACTCGGCGACAAGATAAATATCGAGATTGACCCGCAGACCCAGGCGATCGTCGATACCGTCGAGCGCGTGCTGGCCAGTCGCGAAGCTGCGCAGGCTGCCGCTGCGGCACTGGCCGAACAGCCTAAATAACCGCGGAATTTCGCCCAGAGAAAAGCCGGAGGCAATGAATATCGCCTCCGGCTTTTTTATGCGTGCTGCCAATGTGTAGAATCAAGTCCGTATCAAAAATCGCAAGATACGGGAATACTGAAACTTAACGTGGTACGCGAATGCCGCCTTCAACCCCGTTTGGACTCAGGACTACCTGCCATAGCTGAATGTCGCGCGCGCGAAAAGCACCTGCACAGGCGTTCAGATAGTAGGAGAACATGCGGTAGAAACGGCTGGAATAGTTGTCGGCAATCGTTGGCCAGGCTTGCAGAAAACGCTCATACCACGCCATTAATGTGCGGTCATAGTCTGCGCCAATATTGTGCCAGTCTTCCATGACGAACAACCCTTCGGTGTATTGAGCAATATGTTTAACGGAAGGCAGACAGCCGTTCGGGAAAATATATTTATCAATCCACGGATCGACATTGAGATCGGTTTTGTTGGCGCCGATGGTATGCAGGAGGAACAGCCCTTCCGGCTTCAGATTGCGTTTTACCACATTGAAATAAGTCTGATAGTTTTTCGGGCCGACATGCTCGAACATGCCTACCGACACGATGCGGTCGAACTGATCGTCGAGATCGCGATAATCCTGCAAAAGAATGGTCACGTCGAGGCCTTCGCAGCGCTGCTGGGCCATCTTCTGCTGTTCTGCGGAGATTGTAACGCCAAAGACGCTGACGCCGTAATGTCGCGCGGCATACTCTGCGAGCCCACCCCAGCCGCAACCGATATCCAGCAGGCGCTGGCCGGGTTGAAGTTGCAGCTTGTCGCAAATCATCTTGAGTTTGGCTTCCTGCGCCTGCTCGAGTGTGGTGGCGTCTTTCCAGTAACCGCAGGAGTATTGCATATAGGGGTCGAGCATTTTACTGAACAGATCATTGCCGAGATCATAATGCTCTTTGCCCACGATCCAGGCACGTTTTCTGGATTGCAGGTTGGTCAGACGTGCCGCCGCGATGCGAAGGGTGTCCTTTAAATGATGCGGAAGTTTGCTCTCGAGTCCGGCGGCGACCACGCGCTGGAAGAAAATGTCGAGTCTTTCACATTCCCACCAGCCGTCCATGTAACTTTCACCCAGACCCAGTGAGCCTTCCTGCAGGACGCGTTTAAAAAAATCGGGATTTTTTACGGTAATGTCAAAAGGGCGGGATCCATTAACTTCAATACCTGCCATCGATAACATTTCGTTCGCGATTCGGTACCACTGATTGTCTTGAATACTTAAGTCTTCTACACACGATGTACTCATAGCTTCTCCATCACTTTTCTCTTCTGACTTATTAACCTGCTTAAAAAGCATGGGCTATCGGCAGGTCTTATGAGAACAGACGAAATAATCGTCTTGTCTGATATACGACTATGAACAGAGGAAAATACGAAGGACACCTGACGTTGTAGCGCCGCGGTGAAACATCCTTGTACTAATAATGTGACGCGTTTCCCGCGCCCAAAAGTAACTTGTGCTAAAAGTTTTGTAAAAGTGTTATTTTATTATGTTGAATTGAGTATAAGCTCGCCTGCGCGCATTCTCAATAATAAATGTTCGCAGGCGCACCTATTGTTCAAGTTACTGTTTGATATAGCAATTACCGCGATCAGTTAGCATGCTTTGCTTCTGGATGTCTGGACTTCTGTTTAACCACTTTCCGCGTCATGAAATATCCCACTACTGTTAATCCTACCGTCGTTAACATTACCGTGACCGTCGCCAACAGCGGCCGGGCAATAAACGTCGACACCAGCATACTGGCAATAAAACAGAGCCCAAGCTGCAAGGTATTTTGCAATGCCGCCGCCTTGCCGGTATTTGCCGGGAAAGGCATCAGCGCATTCGCCACCACAATCGGATAACAGGCACCATTCACAAAAGCCATGAAACAGAATGGGGTAAGCAATCCTGTTAATGGCGCTGAAGTCAGCGTGGCGACCAGGAACAGCGAAATAACGCTAAAAGCATAGCCCAATAATAGCCACGGGAGCAGGCGGGTGCCGTCAATTTTGCCGATAAGCATTCTGCAGCCATATCCACCCAGTAAAAATGCAATGGTTTGAGGGACATAACTCAGACCAATGGCAGAAGGCCCATAACCCATCTCGCCTAAAATAAATGGCGATCCGGTCAGCCATGCAAAGAATCCGGCCGAACTGGCGGCATAAATCAGTACGTTGCCGCTGTAGACGGGTGAAGCCAGCATACTGCCAATGCCGTTTTGCGGAGAGCTGGACTGCGCGGCGCTTTTTACCGTTTCCTTGAGGGTCAGGGTAAAGAACAGCAGCAGGGCGCCCAGAATCAGCAGCAACGCAAAGATAACCCGCCAGTTAAAGTGATTCAGCACCCACGCGCCAACCAGCGGTGCGAGAGCCGGTGAAAGCGCCACCAACGGCATGATGCTGGCGAAGGTGCGTCTGGCGACGGTCGCGCTATAGCGATCGACTACCAGCGCCTGCCAGCTTACCGCCGCCGCACAGACGCCGACCGCCTGCACGAAGCGCAGCGCCAGCAGTAACGCCGTACTTTGCACCCAGATCATGCCAAGGCAGCCTGCCGTGAACAGGCCGAGTCCGGCGAGCAGGATAGGTTTGCGGCCAAAACGGTCGGAGAGCGGACCCCAAATCAGCTGCGCCGCCGCGAAGCCGGCAAGGAAGACGCTCAGACTAGAGCTGATGGCACCGGCCGACGCCTCGAGACTGTCTTGCATCGCGCCGAAAGCGGGCAGGTACATGTCGGTCGCCAGAAATCCGAGCATACTCAGACCGGCTAAATAAAGTAAAAAGCCAAACGTAGGTTTCATGATGTTCTCTTATATTGCTAAAACATAGCCGAAGCTGTTGTAGGGGCATGTTTTGGTAGAGGAAAGCAGTGGCGCAGTTTATCCGCTTGGCGCAAGGCTTGTGAAACGCTAATATTTGCACCATTGATTCAAATATTTTGAAAGCAGAGCGCAGTGGCGTCTGCGGTGGTGAGGAGAGAGGAATGTGGTCGGAGTATTCACTCGAAGTCGTTGATGCCGTGGCGCGCAACGGCAGCTTTACGGCTGCGGCTCAGGAGTTGAATCGCGTTCCTTCGGCCATCAGTTATCAGGTGCGCCAGCTTGAAGAGTGGCTCGCCGTGCCGCTGTTTGAAAGGCGGCATCGCGATGTGGAATTAACCCCTGCAGGCCGATTATTTGTCGATGAAGCGCGGGTGCTTATCAAAAAAATGATATCAACGCGCCGCCATTGTCAGCAGGTAGCAAACGGCTGGAGCGGACAGCTGCGGGTTGCCGTCGACCGCATCGTCAAACCTGCGCGCGTGCGCCAGCTGGTGGTGGATTTCTATCGCGCCTTTCCCGATACCGAGTTGCTCATTCAGGGCGAAGTGTTCAACGGCGTCTGGGACGCGCTGGCAGACGATCGTGCCGACGTGGCGATTGGCGCGACCAGTGCCGTGCCGGTTGGCGGGCGCTTCAGCTTTCGTGATATGGGCACCTTGCCCTGGCACTGCGTGGTGAGCGTCTCGCATCCGCTGGCGCAACATCAAGGTCCGCTCAACGATGACGCGCTCCGTCCGTTTCCCGCATTGTGTATCGAAGACACGTCAAGAAATCTGCCGAAACGCGACACCTGGACACTCGACAACCAGCGACGCCTGGTGGTACCGGACTGGACCTGCGCGCTGGATTGTCTCTGCGAAGGGCTGTGCGTGGGTATGCTGCCGGTGCACATGGTGGAAAGCTGGATTGCGCAACACAAGCTCTGCGTGCTGGATTTAGCCACCCGTTTTCCGCAAAGCCCGTGCTGCCTGACCTGGGATCAGCGCAATCACTCCCCGGCGCTGGACTGGCTGCTGGATTATCTGGGCGATAGCGAAACGTTGAACAGGGAATGGCTGCGTTAGGGCGGAGCATCAATAAAAACGCCTGCAAAAGCAGGCGCTTGAAAGAGCAAGATGAAAAGTTTGCGGTTAACGACGATAGTCGATGAACGGACCGTCGGCGACAGAACGACGTTCGACCAGTTTCGGTTTCACTTCAATCGTCTGCTGAATCTCGCGCTTGCTGATGATGCGGTCAAGCAGCATGGTGAATGCCATTTCACCCAACCGCTCTTTCGGCTGATGCACGGTAGTCAGCGCAGGCGAGAAGTAGCGGGCGTTGCGCACGTTGTCATAGCCAATTACCGAGATGTCCTGCGGGACGCGCAGACCCATTTCGTCGGCGGCGCAAATCGCGCCCATCGCCATGACATCGCCACCGCAGAAAATCGCCGTAGGCCGTTGTTTCTGGTTGAGGATTTTCTGCATCGCCTGATAACCCGACTCCGGCTCGAAATCGCCTTGAACCACCCATTCGTCGCGCACGGCGATATTGGCTTCGTTCATGGCTTTCAAGAAGCCGCGATAACGGCCGCCGCCGGTGTTGCGGTTTAACTGACCCGGAATGGCGCCGATGTCGCGATGCCCGCGCTCAATCAGGTAACGTCCCGCCAGATATCCGCCTTCAAAGGCGTTATCGATGATGGAGTCGGTAAAATCATTCTGCGCTTCGCCCCAGTCCATCACGACCATAGGGATGGAACGGTACTCTTCCAGCATCGCCAGCAATTCGGCAGGATATTCGGCGCACATGACCAGCAGACCGTCGACGCGCTTTTGCGCCAGCATCGCCAGATAGGCTTTCTGCTTTTCGAAATCATTATGCGAGTTGCAGAGAATGAGCGTATAGCCTTTAGCGAAGCAGCTGTTTTCAACGGCTTCGATCACTTCGGCAAAGTAGGGCGCTTCGCTGGAGGTGGCAAGCAGTCCGATAGTCTTGGTGTTGTTGACCTTGAGGCTACGCGCCACGGCGCTCGGCGAATAGTGCAGCTCTTTGATGGCGGCACGCACGGCGGCTTTGGTTTCTTCGGCGACGAAACGGGTTTTATTGATGACGTGCGACACGGTTGTTGTCGAAACACCAGCGCGCTTGGCGACATCTTTGATCGTGGCCATGTAAAAATCACTCCTGAACTAACCCTTTTCAGCACGTTAGTTTTTTGTTAATCGTTTGCCTGCGTGCATTCAACTGCTTAAATCATTTTAGGCAGTCAAATCGTTGGGGGGTTTCAGGATGGCCTGAAAGAAGCGTCGGACAGCAAAGACCGGGCACACAGCGTGGTAACCGCTAATTTTCTCTTATATCTTAATAAAGGGAAAGCCAAATTTGCGTTTTCGCGCTATTGGTGAGTGTGAAACGCCTTGGCAGGGTCAAAAAAAGGCAATAAAAAAGGCGATTTCCTATTAAAGAAATCGCCCTCTACTATTTTACCCTACGTGCCCGGCACGCTAAGGTTAAACCATTCGTTAAATGCTATTCACAGGTTTCAAGCGAGAAATCATTATTTAACGAATCGTTTTGGGGGTCATGACCCGGCGCGCGCCCACATAGTGGTTTTGCCAGTAGTTGTCGCCCAGATAACTGATTTTTATGTCTTCGCCGGTACGCGGTGACTGAATGAACTTGCCGTTACCTACGTAGACGCCAACATGGTCTGCCGCGCCGCGATTGGAGATGCGGAAGAACACCAGATCGCCCGACTCGAGTTCACCGCGAGCAATTGGCGCGGCATCGCGCAGGTGATACATCTCGTTGGCGGTACGCGGCATGCGAATACGCATTAAATCTTTATACGCGTAATACACCAGACCACTGCAATCGAAACCGGTATTGGGCGAGGTGCCGCCCCAGCGATAAGGTTTGCCAACCTGGTGCATCAGCTTGTTCATCGCGGTCTCTTTGGCATGCAGATACTTTTTCTTGTGTGCGGCACTCAATGTCAGTGGGGCGCAGGTATCAACTTTTGCCTTGTGCTTTCGGTGGCGGCCGTAAGCTTTTTTCACGTCTGTCGCGCAGAGCACATTGGTGGTCGAGGCAACAGAACGGGTAATCGAGGTAATCTCTTTCTTCGGCTTTTCGGCTTTAGTTCTGACAAGCTTGGTGCTGGCAGGATGTTTACGAATGATTTTGCTCTTCGCCTGCACCCGGGTTTTGCTTTTGCCATGCTCTTTTGCTTTTGTCTGCTCCTTTACCGGAACAATCTTGGACTTTTTACTGCTTTTGGCGACGACCTTTCGCTTTCGTCGTTCATCAGGTTTTGCCTGATTAATATGTTTTTCCGCCTGCTGCACGGAAACGCGACTGCTTGGCGAAGCATGCGCCAAATTCAAAAAAAGCTGGGTAAACAGCAGCACAAAAAGCGTAAACATTAAACGCATGGCGTCGCTACCAATATTAGGCCGAAGTTAAACATCAAAAGATGTCCCAGTATTCCCCAAAAGCGGGTGACAAAACAGCACGAATTGCTTCGATTCTAATTCATATTGTGAGAAAAAGTTAACAACTTTTTTTTAGGGCAAAATATGAACTATGATGCTGCAAAAATAACCGAGATTCAGAGGGTTAAATCGACATTCCCTAAAAGATCCCCTCTGGATCCTTTGGGTTAAAGTCACAGAATAAAAATGTTATTCTATATGAATCTTTATTTTTGCACTGTTTTGGCAATCAGGGATACTATCACCGACATTACCGTGATGCATTAACTTACGCGCTAAAGACCCTACAAAAAATGGCGTTTTTATCCGTGACCTGCCATCGTTACAATGGCAGACAGTTGATCTGGTTTTTCCCTGAATTGAGTAATGACCGTGACAGCCAAATAATGGCTTGAGGAAGCAAGAAAATGACCACTACCATTGAAAAAATTCAACAGCAGATTTCCGAGAACCCGATCCTGCTCTACATGAAAGGCTCTCCGAAACTGCCAAGCTGCGGTTTCTCTGCTCAGGCCGTTCAGGCGCTGTCGGCCTGCGGTGAGCGTTTCGCCTACGTCGATATCCTGCAAAACCCGGATATCCGCGCAGAAATGCCTAAATTCGCCAACTGGCCAACCTTCCCGCAGCTGTGGGTTGACGGCGAACTGGTCGGCGGCTGTGACATCGTCATTGAAATGTATCAGCGCGGCGAACTGCAGCAGTTGATCAAAGAAACGGCAGAGAAGCATAAATCTCAGGAAGAACAGCCGGAGTAAGCGGTTTTCTTCCATAAAAAAGAGCGGCCCTTGAAAGCCGCTCTTTTTTTATGTCTCGATTTCGCGAAAAGCGTTACTTTTCGTGCAGGTTGTCGGCGTCTTCGCGCTCTTCCACGGGAAGAGGCAATGGCCAGCCGCCCAGACGTTTCCAGCGATTGACCAGCTCGCAGAACAGGTGCGCCGTCTGCTCGGTGTCATACAGCGCCGAGTGCGCCTGCGAACTGTCAAACGTCATACCCGCCGCTATGCAGGCTTTTGCCAGCACGGTCTGCCCCAGCACCAAGCCACTCAGCGCGGCGGTGTCAAAGGTTGCAAACGGATGGAAAGGGTTGCGCTTGAGGCCCGCGCGTTCGGCAGCGGCCATCAGGAAGCTGTGGTCGAAGTTGGCATTGTGCGCCACGATAATCGCGCGGTTGCAGTCCTGCTCCTTCATGCCCTTGCGAATGGCCTTGAAAATCGCATGCAGCGCATCGTATTCGCTCACGGCACCGCGCAGCGGATTGGTCGGATCGATGCCATTGAAGGCCAGCGCTTCAGGATGCAGTATCGACCCTTCGAACGGCTCGACGTGGAAATGCAGCGTTTCATCGTTTTGCAGCCAGCCATCTTCGTCCATTTTCAACGTGACGGCGGCTATCTCGAGCAGGGCATCAGTCTGGGCATTAAACCCGGCGGTTTCTACATCTATTACCACAGGATAAAACCCGCGGAAACGACCTTTCAGGGCGTTAACGTCACTTTTGTCAGCCATTGGTATCTTTTCATTAAACGAATTCAGCGCGCATTATGGCAAAATTTCAGGCCAGATGCAGGAAGGAGTGCAAAATGAAGAAAGGGCGCAGGATATGCGCCCTTAAGTCATGCGGTCAGGCGCTTAGTTGCCCAGACCGTGACCGACGTGTTCGGACTGAATCAGTTCGATTTTGTAGCCATCCGGATCTTCGACGAAAGCGATAATGGTTGAACCGCCTTTTACCGGACCCGCTTCACGTACGACGCTGCCGCCTGCCTTGCGAATGTCTTCGCAGGTTTGCGCGACGTCATCCACGCCCAGCGCCAGGTGACCAAACGCGGTGCCGTGGTCATAGCTGTCAACGCCGTAGTTGTAAGTCAGCTCGATAACTGCACCTTTGCTCTCGTCTTCATAACCCACGAAGGTCAGATCGTATTTGTATTCTTTGTTCTGGCTGGTGCGAAGTACACGCATGCCCAGCACTTCGGTGTAAAATTTGACGGCACGCTGCATGTCGCCAACGCGGATCATGGTATGAAGTAAACGCATAATTTCCTCTGATTCCAGTTTAATTCTATTAATACTAGACTAGCGCAATGAGGCTGCTTTGTCTGTAACAGCACGCCCGACTGCGCAGTCTATAAGCACCTGGCTTACGAATAACGACCTGAATTTACAGGGTCGGATAGTCCGTATAGCCTTCTGCGCCGCCGCCGTAGAAGGTTTCCGGCTGCGGTTCGTTCAATGGCGCATGGCTTTTCAAACGCTCGACCAGATCCGGGTTGGCAATATAGCTGCGGCCAAAGGCGACGGCGTCGATATAGCCTTTATCGAGAAGTTCCTGTGCCTTCTCGGCGCTGTAGGCACCTGCCGCGACGATAACCCCCTTGTAGTGTTCACGGATCTGCTTGCGAAACGCCTCTTCATACGGCTTGCCACCCGCCCAGTCAGGCTCGGAAATATGCAGATACGCAAGCTTTCGGGTGTTCAGCTCGTCGAGCAGATACAGGGCGGCGGCTTCCTGGTCTTCGCCGTTGTCCAGACCGTTGAACGGACCCAGCGGCGAAATACGAATACCCACACGATCGGCACCGATTTCGGCGATGGCGGCGTCTACTACTTCCAGCGTCAGGCGCGAACGGTTTTCAATGCTGCCGCCGTACTGGTCTTCACGCAGGTTGGAAGCCGGAGACAGGAACTGGTGCAACAGATAGCCGTGCGCGGCATGCAGCTCGATATAATCGAAACCTGCTTCACGGGAATTCGCGGCCGCCTGACGGAAATCGTTCACAATACCCGCGACTTCAGCGGTTTCCAGCGCACGCGGCGTTGAACACTCTTCACGCACCGGATTGCCCTGTGCATCGCGCAGGCTGGTACGGGTTCCGGCTGCAATTGCCGAAGGCGCGACCGGTGGCTGGTTGTCCGGTTGCAGGCTGGTATGCGAGATACGGCCAACGTGCCATAGCTGTACGGCGATGTGGCCGTTCTTTGCGTGCACGCCCGCCACAATTTTCTTCCAGGCCGCAATTTGCTCCGGCGTATGCAGGCCCGGCGCACCGGCGTAGCCTTTTGCCTGGAAGGAGATCTGCGTCGCTTCGGTGATAAGCAGGCCGGAGCTATGGCGCTGCGCGTAATATTCGCCCATCAGCGGAGTCGGGATATCGCCCGGCTCAATGCTGCGCAGACGCGTCAGCGGCGCCATGAAGACGCGGTTTGGCAAGGTCTTGTGACCCACGGTAATTGGGGTAAAGAGTGTCGACATAGCGTGAAATTTCCTTGAATTAAATAGACAGGTCGTTCGATAAAACCTGTATTTACGGTAATAGACCGATCGGTCTGGGTCAATGTGGGGAGGCCGTCCACCGCTCATATTGCTACGTTGAACCGCAGGTTTTGCTTAGCTATGGTCTAAAATATAAGCAGGAAAGGGCAGTGTTCACCTATTGGCACCTCATCGCGGAGGCTATTTGGCTCAGCAACTCGAATTTTTTGATATTCCGGTCCCAAGCCCGTGCCGCAATGTCTGAGAACTGGGCCCGAGAGGATATTGCCGCGGCTGTTTTCGCAGTCGACAGGAGCGCTTTGACTGGAACACAATGAGCAATGACGAAAAACGGCATGTGCTTCACCTTTGTCATCAGCGTCTGCTGCGCCTCAGGCGTGCGGAGAAACCAGCGGATGACCCCGGTCCCGAACAGCCTTCGCTGTTTTAAGCCTTACGCAGGTTTGGCGGCCGCGTTCGGCGTGCTGGCCGCGACGTCTTCAATGTTGATGGCCGATTGCAACTGCGACAGCGAACAATAAAGTCGCCAGATAACCCCCGCCAATTCGCGCGCCGATGCATCAGGGTGCCGCGATAGCGCTTCACTGATACGCTGCAATTCCAGCAGGCTGGCATCCAGTTTCGGATGGCTTACGCCGCGTTCGGTCATGATCCCCTTCAGGCAGTGAATGCAGACATCCCGCACCTTGGCCAGCGGATTGGACCGCGACTCCCAATCGCGCAGCTGCCAGACAATGTGGCTACAGTTCAGCAGCACCACGCCCCAGCGCAGCAGCCAGGTGCGCGAAACCTGATCCTTGCTCTGATTGAGCTGGTTTACGCGGTAGTAAATCAGTGACTCGAACTGGTGATGCGAAAGCTGGGGGCGACGGCTGAGCTGATCGATAAAATCTCGCCGCAGCGCGCGAATGAGACGACGGCTCTTGCGGCTATCGGAGCTGGGCCGCAGGACCTGAAAGAACAGCCCCGCCAGCATCACGCCTGCGATTTTCGCCAGTCCGTCATTGATAAAAGATTGATAATCGTAGGTTGGCGGATTGGTCACGGCCAGAAAAGAACCGCCAAACACGATGAGTTGCCCCCACAGCGCGGCGTAGCGTTTATATTGCAGTTTGCACAGCTGCATACTGGCGAGCAGGGGCAGCAGAAAGGCGCAGAACAACCAGAAATCGTTGATTTGCACCATCAGGCCAAACTTGATGACAAAGCAGCCGATAAATAGGAAAATCAGTGATTTGGTCAGCAGGGTAATGCTGTTGATGGGCGACGTGGTGGAAGAGTAAAGCACGCAGCCGATAGCTGCCAGCGTCACGCCGGCGGCACCTGAATCCCACTGCGTATCAATCCAGTAGGCGCAGGCGAGAACGATACACAAAAATGTTCTTATCCCGCTGTAGGCGGCTTCGTAAGTGTCTGCGTGACGCGTCAGGCGACTGACTTTCGGGGCCTGCAACTGTTCGACGGCCACGAGATTGGCATTTTCTACGCGTTGCAGCAGCCGTTCCGTACGCAGATACAGCCAGCAGAAATCGCGCAATCTCAGCCAGAAAGCATGATGACGATAATCGGCAGGATCGGGTGATTTCAATTTGTACAGCGTCTGTGCCAGCTGATACTTGTTGGTTTCGGGGTCGCGCAACTGCTCGAGCAGGGCGGTCAGCAGCGGCGCAAGATTGTCGGGTTGCGACGGCCAGTTGAGCATCATCCGCCGCAGGCTGGAGATATAACTGGTCAGCCGCAGTTGCTGGTGCAGCAAATAGTTCAGCACGTTGTTTTGTTGTCGCAGGCGATAATGACTCCAGAACGCCTGAATCCGCAGCAGGTTCAGGGTCAGAATCTGATTGATTACCCCTTCGTGCGACACGCGAATCTGCTGCGTCACCTCGCTGCGCCACAGCAGTTGCGCATGTTCCAGCAACTGCGTGTGCATCTTGCGCAGCGAAGTCAGCAGGGCATCGCCATCGGAGGTGCTCGGCAGCACCATCATCATGAAGGCCCCGCACAGAATGCCGGTTATCACCTCGCAGACACGGGCCTGCGCGATATCGAAAATGGTGGCGGTATCAGTAACATCGACCGTCGAGAAGGCAATAATCGCCGCCGTATACCCCGCCAGCGCAAAGGCGTAGGAAACGTTGTTCTGGTAGAGGTTGGAGACGTAGGTACAGACGCCAAGCCAGGCGGCAATCGCAAAGGTAAACAGCCACGGGTCGTTGAGGCTGTGTCCTGCAATCAGCACGGCGGCAGAAGCCCCCAGCAAACTGCCAAACACGCGGCCGATACTTTTACTGATAACCCCGCCGACGGTCGGGAAACTGACCACCGCCGCCGAGGTCAGCGCCCAGTAGGGTTCGTCCAGTTCGAGCACAAAGGCAATCCACAGCGCCAGGCACATGGCAATCGCATTGCGCATCGCGTAACGCCACTGCCCGGCTGTGGATTTTCCCCACAGCGTGTTTTTCCATTCCAGCCACGAAAGATTCACACCACGCCCTTAATAATGGATGGAAATCGTGCAGGTGGTGCCGGCGACCAGCACCAGACTGGCCGGCAGGTTGGTAATGCGGATCCTCACGGGCACGCGCTGCGCCAGTCTGACCCACGGCACATTCGGCTTGACGTCCAGCAGCAGGCCGGTGGAACTCTCGACGCTCTGGTCGTAGATGGCCCGTCCCACACTTTCGACCTGACCCTTGAGCGGCACATTGCCGTCGTACAGAACAATATCCGCGGCGTTGCCGACCTGAATATGCTTGAGTTTGGTCTCCTCGAAATAGCCTAGAACATAGAATGAATGCGCATCGACCAGTGCCACCAACGGCGTTCCGCTTGAAGCATAGTTACCTTTGCGCGCCTGTAAATTCGTGATGTAACCGTCTGTCGGGGCGACAATTTTGGTCTTGCTCAGATTCCAGCGCGCCTGTTCGAGCGTGGCCCTTGACGCCTCAAGCGTGGCCTTCATCGACTTGGCTTCCAGAACGGACTGGTCCAGCGATTCGGTGGAAATCACGTCGCGACCCAGCTTTTGTCGGCGCTGCGCCTCGTGGTTGGCCTTGTCCAAATCGGCCTGCGCCTTGTCGACGGATGCCTGGGCATTATCGACCGCAATCTGGAAAGGCACGGCATCCAGGGTAAACAGCACCTCCCCGGCATGAACATACTGATTGTCATGAACGGTAATATCGGTAATCCGGCCCGAAACCTCCGGCGTGATATCCACCAGTTCGGCCCGCACTTTGCCATCGCGGGTCCACGGAGACTGCATGTAATAATTCCACATCCACCAGCCTGCACATAAGGCTACGGCAACGACTGCGATGGTTGAAAAATATTTAAGTGTTTTGAATTTCATTTTTTACTCATTCACAATCAAAAACAGCGCAGCACATATCGATATGACAAATAAGGATAAATCCATCAAGGTCGGGTGCCAGATTTCACCGGAATAGATCCAGTCGCGTAATAGGTGATGAATTAACAGCCAAATAAAGAGTCCAAGTAAAAAAGCTTTGAAGATTGGAGGGAAATAGAGGGAAGCACCCAGCACAAGATCGGGAAGAAAAGGGCCGGAATGGAACATTTGGGCAATCACAATATTAATCTCTGCATCGGGTTGTGTTATAAATAACCGGCATTTCGAATGCGTTTTTGCATTTGGGGCACAAGTCTCGGATTAATTGTATAAGGCGTTACAGGTTTAAGTGTAATTTTACGATTAAAAGCTCGAGAACTAAGCTAAACTCTGGGGAGTTATCTTAGCATGCTAATTATAAGGAGGGTGCATTGGAATCGAACCTCGGCTCAGATCTCGCACGTTTAGTTCGCGTCTGGCGCGCATTGATCGACGAACGGCTCAAGCCGTTACAACTGACGCAAACTCACTGGGTGACGTTGCATAACATCAATATTCTGCCGCCTGAACAGTCTCAGATTCAGTTGGCGAAGGCGATTGGCATCGAACAGCCCTCGCTTGTGCGAACGCTGGATCAGCTGGAAGAGAAGAACTTGATTACCCGGCAGACCTGCGCCAGCGATCGTCGTGCGAAGCGCATCAAACTGACGGAAGAAGCGGCGCCTATCATCAACCAGATGGAAACCGTTATTGACGATACCCGTCAGGAAATCCTCTCCGGGATCTCCTCGACCGACATCAAGCTGTTGCTCGACATGCTGGCCAGACTGGAAAAAAACATCGCTGCACTGCAGAACAAATCATAACGATCGCAGCGTAATTAACTGATTAACATTGCGGCACTTATTGGCCCCTGCCTTGGCATGGCCTTTTGAATGTGAACCAGGCGAGACGTGACAGACCACAAAACAAATCGGAACCCTGTTGTCAGGATTCCGATTTTTTTTTGGCCTGCGCAAACGGGCAGGCCGAAGGAAACGCGGGGATTACACGCTAGGCGAGACGGTAATGCTGCTGCCGCTGCTGGCCATGCTCACGCGCTGGCCGACGTAGTATTTGGTGTTGCTGTCGGCTTTCTGCACCACCATGATGGTGTTGCCGTCGTCTTTGCGAATCTGCAATTCGACACCGTTTGAACGGTTAAGCGCGCTGGACACGCCCTGACCGGCAAGCCCACCGGCGACAGCGCCACCGGCCGTCGCGAGGCTGCGACCCGCGCCGCCGCCCAGGGTGTTACCCAGGAAGCCACCCAGTACCGCACCACCGATTGCCCCGATAACGTTGTTCTCGTCGCCGCCCTGAATCTGAACCGGACGTACTGAAACCAGTGTACCGTAGGTGACGTTCTGGATTTGTTTCGCCTGCGAGGCAGAGTAGACGTTGCCCGACAGAGTGTTGTCGCTCACGCAGCCTGCAAGGGTCGACCCGACCAGAGCAACGATGAAAATACGCTTGATCATAAAAAAGCTCCTGTTTATTTACACGCCAACGCGATACCGCCTTCGACGTTTGAAATCGGGACACAGTTCAACATCACTGTGGAACCTGTCAGCTACTATGATAGCTCAAACCTGTAACCATCATATCGACCCGCCTATCAACTAATAATAAACGTTGATTTAATTTTGCGAGATTATCAGAAAATTAACCTGTCTAAATCATTTCTTTCTGACAGTCTGTTCCATTACCCTCTAGCCTATATGGATTTTTTCGCGGGAGTTAAAGATGTTATCGATGAAATCGGGCCGTTATATCGGCGTGATGTCGGGCACCAGTCTGGACGGTGTCGACGTAGTGCTGGCCGCGATAGATGAAAGAATGGTCGCGCAGCAGGCGAGTTATCTGCATCCCATTCCGGCGGATATCAAGCAGGCCGTGCTCGGCATGTGTCAGGGGCAGGCGGTAACGCTGGCGCAGGTCGGCGAACTGGACGCGCGGCTGGGCAATCTGTTCGCCGAGGCCGTAAACGGCCTGTTGAGCAAGGCCGGTATCGAAGCCGAAGAGGTGACGGCGATAGGCTGCCACGGCCAGACCGTGTGGCATCAGCCCAGGGGCGACACGCCGTTTTCGATGCAGCTTGGTGACAACAATCGCCTCGCCGCGTCGACCGGCATCACTACCATCGGCGATTTCCGCCGCCGCGACATGGCGTGGGGCGGGCAGGGCGCGCCGCTGGTGCCTGCGTTTCATCAGGCGCTGCTGGCGCATCCCGTCGAGCGGCGCATGATCCTCAATATCGGCGGTATCGCCAATCTGTCGCTGCTGCTGCCAAACCAGCCGGTGCGCGGATTCGATACCGGGCCGGGTAACATGTTGATGGACGGCTGGATAAGCGAGCATCTTGACCTGCCCTACGATAAAAATGCCGAATGGGCCTGTCAGGGGCAGGTTCATCTTGGCTTGTTGCAGCAGATGCTGGCAGATCCCTATTTTGCCGAGCCTGCGCCGAAAAGCACCGGCCGCGAGTATTTCAATAAAGACTGGCTTAAACGCCAGCTCGCGCCGTTTGCAGCGCTTTCGCCGCAGGACGTGCAGGCCACGCTGACCGAACTGACCGCTGCCAGCATTGCGGAGCAGGTTCAGCTGGCCGGAGGCTGCGATCGCCTGCTGGTCTGTGGCGGCGGGGCGCGCAATCCGCTGGTGATGGCGAGACTGTCGGCATTGCTTGCCGGCACCGAAGTCAGCCCGACGGATGCCTTTGGCGTCAGCGGCGACGACATGGAAGCGCTGGCGTTTGCCTGGCTGGCGTTTCGTACCCTGTCGGGTCAACCCGGCAATCTGCCGTCGGTCACCGGTGCCAGCCGCGAAACCGTGCTCGGTGCGATTTATCCGGTTTTCTCAAACGCGCAACGCCCCTAGGCGACGCTTTCGAAACCCGGCCCAACGTTATGGAGATAACAATGAAAAAAGCCGTTCTTGTTCTGAGCGCTCTGGCGCTGTCAGGCTGTAGCCTGCTTCACCCTCACTCGGCCGAGCAGAAAAACACCGTGGAACCGCTGCATTATCAGTGCGGCACGACGCCGCTGACCGTCAATCTCGATAAATCCGCGCAGAAGGTCAGCATGATTCTGGACGGCGTCCAGCTGACGCTGCCACAGGTTGAGGCCGCATCCGGCACACGCTACAGCGACGGGCATTACACGTTCTGGTCGAAAGGCAATGCGGCGCGGGTTCAGCGCGGTGACGATGTGATAATCGATGACTGTGAACTGCACTAATCGCCCGATGGACGCGCGAATTTAATGGCTCGTTCTGACATTTAACGGCAGTGAGATCATTGTCATCGTTCTCGCTTGAGAGCAGAATGACTTTATCCTTTATTAACGCGTGATGACTCTATATGTCTGAAAAGAATCAGTTTGATGTTGCAGATTTGCGACGTGAATATATTCGGGGCGGCCTGCGCCGCAAGGATTTGTCCGATACGCCTCTGCCGCTGTTCGAGCAATGGCTGAAACAGGCGTGTGAAGCCAAACTGCCCGACCCGACCGCCATGTGCGTGGCGACCGTCGATGAAAACGGCCAGCCTTTCCAGCGTATCGTGTTGCTCAAACACTATGACGAACAGGGCATGGTGTTCTTTACCAACCTCGGCAGTCGCAAGGCGCAGCAGCTGGCGCATAATCCGCGCATCAGCCTGCTGTTCCCGTGGCATATGCTGGACAGGCAGGTCATTGTGCTCGGTCAGGCCGAACGTCTGCCCACGCTCGACGTCATGAAGTATTTCACCAGCCGTCCAAAAGACAGCCAAATCGGCGCCTGGGTGTCGCAGCAGTCAAGCCGCATCTCGGCGCGCGGTGTGCTTGAAAGCAAATTCCTCGAGCTCAAGCAGAAGTTCAGTCAGGGCGAAGTGCCGCTGCCGAGCTTCTGGGGTGGGTTCCGCGTCAAGTTTGACTCGATGGAGTTCTGGCAGGGCGGCGAACATCGTCTCCACGACCGCTTCATTTATGAGCGCGAGCGCAGTAGCGATGCAAATGGAACGACAACTGGCTGGAAAATAGACCGTCTCGCGCCTTAAGCTGCTAAAAGTTGTCTGAAAACCTAGCGCTCGCCTCGCGGGCGCTTTATTCTATAGGCCTTGCAAATCTATGGGCCGTGCAATCTCCGGCTGTTCTTTTTTTGCATCCCTGTCTTTTATGAATGCGTAAAGGCACAAGCGTGTGGACGAGGGTGTCGACACGCTGTTTTGCATAAACGTTTATGCATAAATTATCCCAATAAACGATTTTCCAGAATTGATGGAGTTTTTGATGGCAAGCAGCAACTTGATTCAACAATTGCAGGAGCGGGGGCTTATCGCCCAGGTAACGGACGAAAAAGCGTTAGCAGAGCGACTGGCGCAAGGGCCAATTGCACTCTATTGCGGTTTCGATCCTACCGCCGATAGCCTGCATTTGGGCCATCTGGTGCCTTTGCTGTGCCTGAAACGCTTCCAGCTGGAAGGTCACAAGCCGGTTGCCCTGGTAGGCGGCGCGACCGGTCTTATCGGCGATCCGAGCTTCAAGGCGACCGAGCGCAAGCTGAACACCAACGATACCGTCAACGAGTGGGTCGAAAAAATCCGCAATCAGGTATCGCCATTCCTGGATTTCAACTGTGGCGAGAGCAGTGCCATTACTGCCAACAACTACGACTGGTTCGGCGGCATGAATGTGCTGACCTTCCTGCGTGACATCGGCAAGCACTTCTCCGTGAACCAGATGATTAACAAGGAAGCGGTCAAGCAGCGTCTGAATCGCGACGACAGCGGCATCTCGTTTACCGAATTCTCCTATAACCTGTTGCAGGGCTACGATTTCGCGTCACTGTACGACCTGCACAAGGTCGAGCTGCAAATCGGCGGTTCCGATCAGTGGGGTAACATCACCTCCGGTATCGATTTGACCCGTCGTATGCATCAGCAGCAGGTATTCGGCCTGACCGTTCCCCTGATAACCAAGTCAGACGGCACCAAATTCGGTAAAACCGAAGGCGGCGCGGTATGGCTGGATCCCAAGAAAACCAGTCCTTACAAGTTCTACCAGTTCTGGATAAACACCGCCGATGCCGACGTCTACCGCTTCCTGAAATTCTTCACCTTCATGGACATCGAAGACATCAATGCGCTGGAAGAAGAAGACAAGAACAGCGGCAAGGCCCCGCGCGCGCAGTACGTGCTGGCCGAACTGGTCACCGGCATGGTTCATGGCGAAGAAGGTCTGGCGGCGGCGCGTCGCATTACCGCAAGCCTGTTCTCGGGTTCGGTGAACGATATGACGGAAGCCGACCTGGCGCAACTGGCGCAAGACGGCATGCCGTCTGTGGAGCTTGAAGACGGTGCCGACCTGCAACATGCGCTGGTAACCGCCGAGCTGGAGCCTTCCCGTGGCCGCGCGCGTACCGCAATTTCGTCAAACGCCGTCATGGTGAATGGCGAGAAGCAGGGCGATCCCGAGTTTACCTTCAGCGCCGAAGACCGTCTGTTCGACCGCTTCACGCTGCTGCGTCGCGGCAAGAAAAACTACAGCCTGATCGTCTGGAAATAACGACAGTCTGGAATTAACGTTCCACTCGCGACCGAACCGCCGACGAAATACACCGTGTTTCGTCGGCTTTCTCATCTTACCCGTTGCGCCATCTTGTGGATGACGTCGCCATCGGACCTAGCATGAAAAATATTCTCTCGATTCAATCCCACACCGTTTTTGGTCATGCGGGCAACAGCGCCGCCGAATTTCCGATGCGCCGCATGGGCGCAAACGTTTGGCCGCTGAACACCGTCCAGTTTTCCAATCATACGCAATACGGTCACTGGACCGGTTGCGTCATGCCGGCCAGCCATTTGACCGATATCGCCCGCGGTATCGCCGAAATTAACCGCCTGAAAGACTGTGACGCGGTACTGAGCGGTTATATCGGCTCGGCGGAGCAGGGCGAACACATCCTGCAAATCGTCAGTCAGGTGAAGGCCGCCAATCCCGATGCCTGGTATTTTTGTGACCCGGTCATGGGGCATCCCGAGAAAGGCTGTATCGTCGCGCCCGGCGTGGCGGAGTTCCACTGCAAGCAGGCGTTGATCGCCTGTGACATCATTGCGCCGAACCTGCTCGAGCTGGAAATGCTGTCGGGTCACACGGTCAGCAATGTAGAAGAGTCCGTGATTGCCGCACGCGAGCTTATCGCCAAAGGACCGAAAATCGTGCTGATCAAGCACCTGAGCCGCGCGGGTTATCACAGCGATCGTTTCGAGATGCTGCTGGTGACCGCCGACGAAGCCTGGCATATTCATCGGCCACTGGTCGATTTCGGTGTGCGTCAGCCGGTTGGCGTGGGCGACTTGACCAGCGGCCTGCTGCTGGTGGATCTGCTGAAGGGCGTGGCGCTGGACAAAGCGCTGGAGCATGTCACGGCGGCGGTTTACGACGTGATGCTCACCACCCATTCGATGGGCGAATACGAGCTTCAAGTTGTGGCCGCACAAGACAAGATTGTGACGCCGACCCAGCACTTCCCGGCCGTCAAACTGTAAGCCACAAACAAAAACGGCTCGCTTCCTGTTACAGAAGCGAGCCGTTTTTTTATTTAACGTTCTACTTTAATCCTTCCGCCGTCAGCGCCGCATCGACCGCCGGTCGAGCCGCGACACGCGCCTTGTACTCTTCCAGCGTCTGCAATCCCGACAAGTCGAACTTGAGGATTTTAGCCCAGCTCAGCATGGTAAACAGGTAGGCATCGGCGACGCTGAAACGGCTGCCGAGCAGAAAATTTTTATCTTCCAGCGAGGCATTCACGTAGGTGAACTTGCGCATCAGCCCCTCGCGAGTCAGGGTTTTGAAGTCGTCGGGCGTTTTCGAGTTAAACAGCAGACTCAGGCTGCGGTGAAGTTCGGTGCCGATATAGTTCAACCACTCCAGCGCGTGATAGCGCGCCAGCGTGCCTGCGGCGGGCAGCAGTTGGCGATCGGGCTTTTGATCGGCAATGTATTGCACAATCACCGGCCCTTCGGTCAGTAAGGTGCCGTCGTCAAGCACCAACGCAGGAACCTGACCTTTGGGATTGATATGCAGATAGTCTTCATCCAGCTCGGTTTTCTTGCTGGAGAGGTCGACGGCGGTCAGCGTGAAGTCCAAATCGGCTTCACGCAGAACGATATGGGGAGAGAGTGAACAGGCACCTGCTTTGTAATAAAGTTTCATATAACCTCCGTCTGATGGGTGGGCACGTCGGGACCGTATATAAAAGAATAGGGCTGTTCACATTATACGCTATCTGCTTACCGTGTTGAGATAATCGGCAATGGCCTGCTCGACCTCAACCGGCGCAGGCAAAAGCGGCGCACGGACTTCATTTTTCATCAGCCCGTCCAGAGACAGCGCATACTTGATGGCCGCTGGATTAGGTGCCGAGAACATCAGGCGAATCATCGGCATCAGCCGATAAAAATTGGCGCGTGCGGCGGCGAGATCACCGGCTTCAACCTGTTTGACCAGTTGCACGAATTGCGCAGGGAAGAGATGGGCCGACGCGGTAATGGCACCCGTGCCGCCCATGCACAGGGTAGACAGAATCTGCCCGTCTTCCCCCGACATGATATCAAGCTCGCCATCGGCAATCAGGCTGTAGGTCAGGTCGCTGTCCCCGCCACAGTCCTTGACGGCCACGATGCGAGGATGTTTCGCCAGACGGCGCAAGGTGGCAAGTTCGAGGTGAATACCGCTGCGATACGGCACGTTGTACACCACAATCGGTACCGCCGAGTTGTCGGCCAGTTCGGTAAACCAGACTTCCAGCGCCGCCTGCGAAGGGCGAATATAATAGGGCGCAGGCAGGAGAATACCGGCAATCGGACGCTGGCAAATGGCATTCTGCATCGCAACTACGGTCGGCATATGGGTACCTGAAAGGCCCATCATCACTTTTTCGCCCGGCACTTTGGCCAGCACGGCGTCGAGCACTTGCAGTTGTTCTTCCTTGGAGAGCATCGGCGCTTCGCCGGTAGTCCCGCAGACCACGACGCCATCGACGCCCTGATTCATCACGTAATCACATAGCGCATCCAGCGCCGCAAAATCAATTTCACCCTGATTGAAAGGGGTAACGAGGGGAACCCAAATACCGGAAAATGTAGACATAATTCACACGCATGACGCAGAGGTCATCCAAAAGAGTGCAGAGGAAGAGGCCGTTGAAACCGCTAGTTTTCGCTTTTATTCGCTGGCAAACAGTCTGCGTTAAAAACCTTGCGACGGCTAATGGAATGATTTAATAAGCCCGCTGGCATTATTTGTGCGGCTAATGAGGCGCGGTAGCCGAGTCAGTCTGGAAGGATTTTCAGGTCTGAAGGGGAGGCGGCGATTACTTTTGCGGCGGTGGTGGCGCATACTTCTCGCGATATTCACGACGATAGGCGCGGGATTTGTGGCGGCCATGAAGCCAGAGATAGGTACAGACGATGCAGATCCCGCCTGAAAAGACGATATTGCGCATGTCGCGGTCGTAAAAATAGACCAGCAGGCAATCCAGCAGCGCCACAATGGCGAACCATTTGTGTACGTGAGAGAGTTTGCGGGTTTCGGCGTTGAGCCTTTTGAGTTGGCGTCCTTCATCCAGGACTTTTCTCTTTTCCATAATGGCCTTCCTGGTGAGCGTCGGGTTTCAATATAACAAAACCGTTAAGCAAAGAGTGGGCCGTTTTGAAAATTATCCGCATTTTTTGTCAAAATGTGAAAAGGGGAACGCAAGCGCTCCCCTTTTTGCTGTCTGTGGATTACCGGTTGTGCCGGAAAATCGCCTAGACCAGTTCGATCACGTCGAATTTGGCTTCGGCAGAGACATCGGCATCGTAATCAACGCCTTTCAGACCAAAGCCGAACAGACGCAGGAACTCGTCCTTGTAGCCTTGATAATCGGTCAGTTCATAGATGTTGTCATCGTTGAGCTGAGACCAGATAACGCCACAGGTTTTCTGCACTTCATCGCGCAGTTCCCAATCGTCCAGACGCAGACGGTTTTTCTCGTCGGTATCCGGCACGGAATTGTTGTAAAGCTTGGTCGCGAACAGACGCTGGATTTGCTCGATGGTGCCTTCGTGAATACCCTGTTCTTTCATGATTTTGAAAGCGATGGAGATATACAGTGGCATGACCGGAATAGCGGCAGAAGCCTGAGTCACCACGGATTTCAGTACGGCAACGTTGGCAGAACCGCCTTTGGCTTTCAGCTTGCTGTCGATTGCCTGCGCCGCGCGGTCAAGGTCTTCTTTCGCCTTGCCCAGCGTTCCGTGCCAGTAGATAGGCCAGGTCAGCTCGGTACCGATGTAGGAGTAGGCCACGGACTTGGCGTTGTCGGCCAGTACGCCTGCGTCTTCCAGCGCGTTCATCCACAGTTCCCAGTCCTGTCCGCCCATCACCTGAACGGTATCGGCGATTTCCTGCTCGTTGGCAGGCTCGACTACCGCGGTAACCAGTTTGTCTTTGTTGGTGTCAAGCGCCGTGGATTCGTACGGTTCGCCGATAGGTTTCAGCGCAGAACGGACCAGCTCGCCGGAGTCAGGCAGTTTACGCACCGGAGAGGCCAGCGAGTAGACCACGAGATCAATCTGACCCAGATCTTCTTTGATAAGCTTGATAACGGTGTCGCGGCATTCGTTGGAGAATGCATCGCCGTTGATGCTCTTGGAGTACAAGCCTTCTTCTTTGGCGGCTTTGTCAAAAGCGGCAGAGTTGTACCAGCCGGCAGAACCGGTTTTGCTTTCGCTGCCCGGCTTCTCGAAGAACACCCCGATGGTGGCCGCATCGGCACCAAAGGCGGCATTAATTCTTGAGGCAAGCCCATAACCTGTGGAGGCACCAATGACCAGGACGCGTTTTGGCCCGTCTTTCAGTTTGCCTTGCGCTTTCACGTATGCAATTTGCTCACGCACGTTGGCTTCACAGCCGATTGGGTGAGTGGTCGTACAGATAAATCCACGAATTTTAGGTTTGATAATCATGACAAGGCTTATCTTGTTGGTTATTAATGGACGGTAATATTACCTTATTTTCTCTCTAAGCTTAACACTCCCGTTTTAACTCGGGGTGAAATGTGGAAATTAATAGAGAAATTAGAGAGTTAAAACAGAGTGGGTGGCGAGGAAATGACCATTTGAAGAGACTGCGCGGCGGGGGATTGCCGCGCAGTTTACTTCCCTGCCATACGAAAACGGCTGTGACAGGGAAGGCGTGCCAATCAGGAATGCGTTGCCAGTTTGGCTTCCGGCTGCGGCGCATCGCTTTCGCGGTCCAGCGTCATGCGGTGCAGTTTTGGCGCGGTCAGTAACATCAGCAGGGCAATGACACCGGTAATGACACCAATCTGCATAAACACGTGGCTGTAAATCGCCAGTGAAGCGTGTGCGTCATTGATGTTGCCAGGCACAGCGGTCAGTGCGGCCACTTTACCGGCAATGATCGCGGCCGCGGCGGTGGTCAGATACCATGAACCCATGATGAAGCCCATCAGGCGCTGCGGCACGAGCTGCGCAACCATCGCCAGACCCAGACCCGAAATCATCAGCTCGCCAATACTCTGCAAGGCATAGCTCAGCACCAGCCAGTTGACCGACACGATACCGGCTTCATTCGCAAGGCTTGCGCCCCACGGCAGCACCAGAAACGCCAGTGAACACAGCACCATGCCAATCGCAAACTTGTGCGGCATCGGCAGGCTCTTGCCAAAGCGGGCATAAATCATTGCCAGAATCGGACTGGCCAGCATGATAAAGAACGGGTTCAGCGCCTGATACTGCTCAGGCTGGAAATCCATACCCAGCAGGTGATTGTTTACATTGTGAATCGCAAAGAAGTTCAGCGAGGTCGGCATCTGGCTGTACAGCACGAAGAAGACGATAGCTTCCAGCATCAGCAGGAAGGCGACGATCATCTTGCGACGGGCGATGTCCTTCAGGGCGAAAGTCTCTTTGGCGAAGACGATAATGATGCCGATAGACACCACCGCCAGCGCCCAGCGGGCGATAGACTGGTTGTGCAGCAGGAAGCTGGACACTGCAATCAGCGCCACAACGCCGACCACAACCATCAGCAGCTTGCTGTAGTTCACCGGTTTGAAGTCAGGTTTTGAACCGTGATCTTTCACCCAGCGGCGACAGAACATAAAGTTGACGAGCGTAATCAGCATGCCGACCACGCTCAGCGAGAACGCCACGCCCCAGCCAAATCTTGCTGCCAGATAAGGTGTCGCCAGCATGGAGAAGAAGGAACCAATGTTCACGGACATGTAATACATGGTGAACGCGCCATCGAGACGCGGGTCATCTTTCGCGTAGCAGGTGGAAAGCAAAGAGGAGGGATTTGCCTTGAACAGGCCGCTGCCGACGGCAATCGTCGCCATGCCCATATAAACCCAGAAGATATCATGACCCGAATAGGCTACCTGCGCATAGCCCAGCGCCAGCACTATCGCGCCAAGCACTATCACGCGTTTGGAGCCGAGCACTTTATCACCCAGCCAGCCGCCAATCGCCACAAAGCCGTAAACCAGTGCGCTAAAGGAGGAGAAAAGGGTAATGGAATCGGCTTCGCTCAGGCCAAGCATTTTGACCAGGTAGACCGCCATGATGCCCTGCAGGCCGTAATAACCAAATCTTTCCCATAATTCGATGGAAAAAATAAGGTAGAACGCCCGGGGCTGTTTGAAGGCGTTCATGCTGACGCTTTCTTCCTGAGTTGGTGTTGAGTTTGTTTTTGACACAAATACCTCGATTTATTTCTTCCCGCCACGTGGACGGTCAGCACATAAGTAGCGCAGGTAAGCGCTCTCAGCATAGTTATAGGGTGTATTACGGGGAGTAATGTTCCCTATCTTGGCGGGGTAGACAAGTATTTTGACATATTCTGTTACCATTGCCCTCGACAGCCTGATTAAACTCTATACGATTTGTTATGCAGCATTAACGTTTATGTTTAATAAAATTGTCGAAGGATTGCTCTGTTTGATAATTGCTCAATACGGGCATGGGGAAAAACGCTATAAAGAAGGCGAAATTAAGATAAATGTCGCGTTATTATCGGAATAAACCGAAGGAAGTTTCAATAACAGGGGTTTTAAGCAGTTTTTCGTAAAATGGGTGTCGCGAGGTTTTGCAAGCATTTTTTACGTGACGATTGTAATGTGATATTCGTCACTTTTTAACACTAAATTTTAGATAGGAATTAAGCCAAGTACCAGATACGCAGGTAGATAGCAGAAGGGATGAGCTGAAAAGCCCCATCGCAAAGTGATTTACCCTGCGATGGACGCTAAAATAGCAGGTTAGTTTAAACGAGACTCTCCCAAAGTCTGAATCAATCTGTTAAGCCAGTTAAACAGCGCGCTGCTGAGCAGAATATCGAGGATCTGCGTGTGAGAATAACCCGCATCCCGCAGAGGTTGCACGGCGGCGGCATCGAACTTTTCCGGCGTCCGGGTCAGGACGCAAACCGCCTTGAACAAAGGATCCTGCTGCGTCAACGCCGTGTGCATCTCTGCTACTTCGGCGAATAGCGTATCGATTTGCGTGGATTCTCCGCCCGCCTGCAAATAATAACGGCCATGAATTCCGGCACAGAACAGACAGCCGTTAATGCGTGACGTGGCGGCAGCGGCCCACTCCTTGAGCGCCGATTTTTCATCATTCGGCTGCTGCATGATATGGCCCGAAACCGCAGACAGGGCTTCAAGCGTTGGCGCGTCCTGCGCCAGCAGTCGATAAAACGACGAGTCGCGTGCCTCCGGTGCGCTTGAATCCAGCGCATCCAGTTGCTCTTTGGTGGCCTTCCTGACCTCGACTTCCGCGAGGCGCGACTGCCAGCTGCGCAGTCCGAGCGAGAACCCTTTTTGTTCGCACTCTTCTGGTTGTGGAAAACCGGGCAACACGGTCGCAGGGCGTCCGGCAAGGGCATTGACGACAGCCAGCACCCGCGCCTGAAAGCTGACAAAGCCAATCAGTTGCGAAAACAGGACGATATCCTGAGGACCCAGCCCCACTTCGCCCAACTGCGCCAGCATCGCCGGGGTAATCAGCGTCGGCTGAGTCGCCAGCAGGCGGGCATACTGGGCAAGGTGGGTTTGACGAATGTTGCTTTCGCGCGAGGCGTCGGGGCAGTTGAGCGGGGCGAGACGGGCCGCATAGTGGCTGCACAGCGGTTGAATGCCGGTGACCTGCGCCACGGTGAGTGCGCTGCTCAACCGGTCGTAGAGCGAGAGCGTTTGCCTGCGCGACAGCGCCACATGTTTGGGAAACAGCTTGTTATAACAGGTTTGGCCCGCAAACAGTAGACCGTTGCGTTGTGTCAGCGTGCGGCGCAGCGAGGGTTCTATTTTCTGTTCAAGACCCAGAAGAAAACTGTCGGAAGAGGGCGTTTGACAGGGATCCAGAGGGGTGTGCCGCAGTGGACTGGTCTGGGTTTCGTGATACCAACCATCCAGTGCGGCCCGGCGCTGTTGTTCCATGATTGAGTCCTTTGCGTAGGGCATTTTCAGACTCTATCCTTGCCTATCGTTCACACCCTATAAAATACTGTTAAGTGATAAATCATAGCTAAAAGGAATAGCGAAATTTAAAACGCCCGGGCGAACGTGCTACGCCCGCGCATCCCGCCGCCAGGCATCGGCGGTCAGCGCCTCGCCAAAGTGGCTTGCCACCAGTCTTTTGGTCAGATCATGAAAGGGCGCCGCCAACACTTCTGCCGTACACCCGCGCTCGACCACTTCGCCATTGTGCATCACCAGCACCTGATCGCTGATGTGCTTCATCATGCCGAGATGCTGGGTCACATAGATGTAGGAGATGCCCTGTTTCTCCTGCAATTCGAGCATCATGTTGATTATCTGCGAGCGCATCGACATATCCAGCGATGCCAGCGCCTCGTCGGCAACAATCACTTTGGGTTGCAGAATCAGCGCCCGTGCGAGCGCCACGCGCTGAACCTGACCCGACGCCAGCATATGCGGATAATAGTTGGCATGGTCGGGCAGCAATCCCACCTGACGCAGCGTCTGGTTGAGGCGGATTTCGCGTTCGTGCGCCTCCATATTGCTGGTCAGGCGCAGCGGGGCTTCGAGTATCGCGCCAATCCGCTGACGCGGATTCAGTGACGTCGTCGGATCCTGAAAAATCATGCGCACCGTCTGACTGCGCTGACGGTAATCGCCGAACTTCAGCACCTGATCGTCAACCAGAATCTCGCCGTCGGTCGGTTCAATCATGCCCGCCAGCATTTTGGCCAACGTCGATTTCCCGGAGCCGTTCTCCCCAATAATCGCCAGCGTCTGTTTGGCGCGCAGCGTGAAATTCACCGGCTTCACCGCCTGCAAATTCATTTTGCGAAACAGACCCGTGCGATAACGAAAGGTTTTGCACAGGTTTCTGACTTCAAGCAGCGTCTCGGCCATTATTTTTCCTCCATATTCAGCGGAAAGTGGCAGGCATAGGCATGCGTCTTCGCCAGCAGCAGACGCGGGGTTTCGATACATTTTTTCTGCGCATAAGGGCAGCGCGGGCCGAGGCGGCAGCCAATGGGCAAGTGTTCCAGTGAAGGAATGGCGCCGGGCAGCGTATTCAAACGACTTTTATGCGGCAGCGAACGGCCAAAGTCGGGCATGGCGCGAATCAATGCCTGAGTATAGGGGTGGTGCGGCGTCGCAAGCAGTTCTTCAACCCCCGCGCTCTCCACCGTTTGTCCGCAGTACAGCACGTTAACCCGATTGGCCCATTTGCTCATCATCTGCAAGTCATGACTTATCAGCAAAATCGTGGTGCCGTTGTTCTGGTTCAGACGTGCCAGCAGGCGGAAAATCTGTGCCTGCGTGGTCGGCTCCATCGCGTTGGTCGGCTCATCGGCAATCAACAGCCGTGGCTGATTCGCCAGCGCAATGGCAATCATTACCTTCTGGCATTCGCCCTCCGTCAGCTCATACGGGAAGCTCGCCATGATATCTTTGTGATCCTTGATACCCACGCGGTGCAACAGTTCGATGGCGCGTTTCCTGCGCCAGCGGAAACGCTGATACCACAGGCCTTTGTAGGTCCAACCCGGAATGGCCTGGGTAAGCTGTTTACCGATGTTTTCCGAAGGATCCAGACAGGATTGCGGCTCCTGGAAGATCATCGAAATGTTGTGACCTATTAATTTGCGCCGCTCGCGCGGGCTAAGGTGCAGCAAGTCGATGCCGTCAAAACGCATCCGGTCTGCGGTGACGCGCCAGTTGTCTTTGGTAACACCGCAAATGGCTTTGGCTATCAGGCTCTTGCCGGATCCTGATTCCCCGACCAGGCCGCGCACTTCACCGGCAGTCAGCGAAAGACTCACGCGATCGACGGCTTTCACCGGCCCTTCGGAGGTCATGAATTCAATGGTCAGGTTGCGAATATCCAGTAATGGCATTATTTCACCCCCGCAATAATCGCGCGGCGTACGCCGTCGCCCAGCAGGTTAATCAGCAGCACACTGACCAGTATGCAGGCACCGGGCAGCATGACCGTCCACGGCGCGACATACACCAGCTCAAGCGAATCGCCGAGCATGGCGCCCCATTCGGGCGAAGGCAACTGCGCGCCGAGATCAAGAAAGCCCAGCGCGGAGATGTCCATGATGGCCATCGACAGCGCGCGGGTAAATTCGGTCACCAGCACCGCCACAATATTCGGCAGCACCGCATAACGCAGGATCTGGAAAGTGGTCGCGCCGTCAAGACGTACCGCGACCACATACTCTTTCTCCATTTCATCGTGGACCGCGACATACAGCGTTCGCGCCACGCGAGGCAGCAGCGCCATCCACACCGCCAGATAGGCGTGCTCGAGTTTAGGACCGATAAAGGCCACCACCACAATCGCCAGTAATAAAGAAGGAATGGACAGCAGGGTATCGAACACGTGATTCAGCACCGCCGAGCGCAGACCGCGCGTACTGCCCGCCAGCACGCCGATGATGACCGCGCAGAATGCCGCCGCCAGCGTCACCAGAATGGCACCGCCGATAGTCGGCGCCGCGCCGCTGAGAATACGGCTTAGCAGGTCGCGGCCTAAATCGTCGGTCCCCAGAAAGAATGACACATCGCCATAATGTGACCAGGAAGGCGGCAGCAGTTGATAGCCGAGAAACTGTTGATCCAGCTGATAAGGGGCCAGCAGCCCGCCAAACAGACACAGCAGGATGAGGGCGACGACGCCATAAAAACCGATCATCGACAGGCTGTCGCGATAGAAAATACGCCAGGTGTAGCGCAGCGGGCTGGCAACCTGTTTCTCGCGATACACGTTATCTAAAGGCATACCACTCCTTGTGTTTCAGTGGATTCAAAATGGCGCCCAGAATATCGGAAAGCACGTTGACGACGATGACCAGCGATCCTGCGACCATGACGCCCGCCGAAATTGCGGCGTAGTCCTGCTGGCGGATGGCGTTTATCATCCAGCGGCCCAGCCCCGGCCAGTTGAAGACCATCTCGGTTATCATCGCGAGCGTCAGCATGGTGGAAAATTGCAGGCCAAGCTGCGGAATAATCGGCGGCAGCGCGTTGTGCAGCACGTGACGGCGAATGACCGCAAAGCGGGAAAGGCCACGCGTTGCCGCCGCCTTGATGTAATTCTTACCGAGGATCTCGTCGGTTGAAATCCGCATCAGGCGGATGACTTCCGTGGTGGGCGCAACGGCCAGCGCCGCAATCGGCAGGATCATATGTTTTACCGCGCTAACCAGCATTTCGTGGCGATACGGCGAGTTCGACAGCCAGGCGTCGATCAACTCGAAACCCGTGACCGGTTTGAGCTGATAGAGCAGGTCGATACGCCCGGAAACCGGCAGCCAGCCAAGTTGCAGCGAGAAAAACAGCATCAGCAGCAAAGCCAGCCAGAAAACAGGAATCGAAAAGCCGAGCAGAGCGAGGGTGCTGATAGCGACATCCGGCCACTTTCCACGCATCACCCCGGCGGTAATGCCAAGCGGAATGCCGACCAGCAGCGCAAAGATAAACGCCAGAATACATAGCTCCATCGTGGCCGGGAACACACTCAGCAGTTGCCCGTTGATGGCCTCGCCGTTGATGCTCGATACGCCGAAATCAAATTGCAGCAGACCGGTAAAGAAGAAGCGGTAGGCGTCCCATAGCGACGCACCCTGCAATGGCGCGTGCGGAGTAAAATAGCTCAGGCTGAACGACACCAGACTGAGCAGAAACAGCGTGATGACAAGCAGCAGCAGCCGACGTAAAATAAAGATAATCACGGCGTTTTCTCCTCCGCTGACCGCGAAATACTAACATCGCTACTGTTGCCCGTGGCATCACGGAACACCCCGGCAAACGACGAGTTGCCAAACGGACTTAGCACCAACCCCTTGATGTCAAAGCGATACGCCTGCAATCTTAGCGAAGAGGCGAGCGGCAGTACCGGCAACTCTTTTTCGAGAATATCCTGCGCCTGCTGATAGTAGTCGATACGCTGGGAAAGCTGCTGTGAGAGTAGCGCCTGATGCAGCAGGGCATCAAACTGCGGGTTACACCAGTGAGCATAGTTGGTCTGTGACCGAATTGCCGCGCAGCTCAGCACAGGGCGGAAAAAGCTGTCGGGATCGTTGCTGTCGGTCGACCAGCCGGAAAGGGTCAGGTCGTGATTCATTTCCATTAAACGTGCTTCCTGGAAACGCCCCTCGACCGGTCTTATCAGCACTTTAATGCCGACCTGCGCCAGATCGGCCTGAATGAGTTCGGCGGTTTTCAGCGGACTCGGGTTATAGGACTGCGAAACTATCGGCACCCAGAGATGCAGCACGAGATCTTTTTTGCCGAGGCTTGCCAGAATCTGCCGCGCCTTCTCGGGATTGTACTCGGTGACTTTCGCGCCGCTGTCATACGCCCACGACGCGCGTGGCAGCACAGACGCGGCGGTTTCGGCCGTGCCGTAATAAATGGATTGCATCAGGCGCTGATTGTTGATGGCAAGCGCCACGGCTTCGCGCACGCGGGGATCGTTCAGCGGCGGTTTGCTGGTGTTGAACGCCAGATAGGCGACGTTCATGCCAGGGCGCAACGTCAGGCGCAGGCGCTGATCGTCGCGAAGAATCGACAGCTGGCTCGCCGCCGGATAGGCCAGCACGTCACATTCGCCGGTCAGCAGTTTCGACAGGCGTCCGGTACCGCCCACGCCCATATCGATAACGACCTGCTGCATGCGCGGAATGCCTTTCCAGTATTTGCCATTGCGCGCAAGACGCACATATTGTCCGGCGCGGAAATCGGCCAGCTGGAACGGACCGGTGCCGACCGGCAAGCGGTCTATCTGTTCTTCGATGCCGCGTTTTTTCAGGTTGGCCGCGTATTCCGCCGACAGCACCGGCGCATAGTGGGTCGCCAGATGCCACAGGAAAGAGGCATCGGGATTATTCAGTTTGAATTCAACGGTATAGTCATCGAGTTTTTTAACGCTTTTTACCGTATTGGCGAACTGTAGACTGTCGAAATACGGATAATCCGAGCCATTGACGCCGTGATAGGGATTATTTTCATCAATGACACGTTCGTTGCTGAACACGACGTCGTCGGCATTCATATTGCGGGTCGGCTTGAACCACGAGGTGGTTTGAAACGGCACATCTTTGCGCAGATGAAAGCGGTAGGTCGCGCCGTTGTCCAGCACTTCCCAGCTTTGCGCCAATTCGGGAATAAGACGATAGGTATAAGGGTCGACATCCAGCAAACGGTCGTAAAGCTGTGCCGCGAGGGTGTCGATAATCAGTCCGCTGCTGGCTTTCTGGGGATTGAAAGTGTTGACCATTCCATTGACGCAATAGACGAATCCGCTGTTGCGGATATCGGCAGGCGGCGTGGGCCTTGCGGGTGAATGCGTTTTCTCGTTGACGGTATCGGCAGCGGAAGGAGCCGCCGCAAAAGTGGTCACGGCAGAACATACCGAGGCAAGACCGGCCAGTATCAGCATCCAGGGGGTTATACAACGCATAAGGGCTTCAAATGTAAGTAAGCGATCTGCTAAGTGTACCGCACTCTGTCAGACACCCCAATCCATTGCGTTAAACAGTAGCCGCAAACTTAGTATGGTAATGAGAAAAATTCTCAACAAAGTGCTTTACAGATGGTACTGATAACTATTATCATCTTTTTACCGACTGCATAACGCCCCGCCCGGGGCGCTAAACAGTCGGTACGACATTGCTCACATTGCTTCCAGTATTATTTAGCCAGCTCGGGTGCTGGCTTTTTTTTGTCTGCTATTTGGTCGTTTTCTCTTCACTGTCAGGCGCATTGACCTGCATGCCGTGCTTCTTCAACATTCCCCGTAGCTGGTGATACGTCAGACTCAACAGGTCGGCGGCGCGTCGCTGGTTAAATTTCGCCTGCTTCAACGCCTGCTCAATCAGCGATTTTTCGACCTCATTCAGAAAGGCCCTGCTGTCTATCGGCAAGGTCGGCAGACCAGCGCCCGTTTGCGGCGTCGCGGTTTGGGCTTCGGGCGGTGCATGGCGGCTAAAGGGATTGAGGACGATATTACCGAGCGGCGTCTCGCTGGTGCCGTGACGGTACATGGAACGTTCAACCACATTTTTCAGCTCGCGAACATTGCCCGGCCAGCGGTAGTCCAGCAGTGTGTCCTGCGCTTCTTCCGTAAAGCCCGGAAACAGCGGCAGGGACAGCTCGCGGCACATCTGAATGGCAAAATGTTCGGCCAGTAACATGATGTCCTGCCGGCGTTCGCGCAGCGGCGGCAGTTGAACCACATCAAAGGCCAGCCTGTCCAGCAGGTCGGCGCGAAACTTGCCTGCGGCGGCGAGGGCGGGCAAATCGTCATTGGTGGCGCACACCAGACGGACATCGACCTGCAACGGCTGGCTGCCACCGACGCGCTCGAGATGACCATATTCAATGACACGCAGCAGTTTTTCCTGCACCAGCATGGGCGCGGTCGCCAACTCGTCAAGAAACAGCGTGCCGCCGTCGGCGCGTTCGAATCGTCCCAGATGCCGTTTTTGCGCGCCGGTAAACGCCCCCGCTTCATGGCCGAAGAGTTCGGAATCCAGCAGGCTTTCGTTAAGCGCCGCGCAGTTCAACGAGATGAAAGGGCCTTGCCAACGCCCGGAAAGATAATGAAGACGGTGGGCAATCAGCTCTTTACCGGTTCCGCGTTCGCCCGTAACGAGCACCGGTTTGTTCAAGCGGGCAAGTTGCGAGACCTGTTCCAGAACGTCAATAAATGAATTGGCTTCGCCGAGCAAATTGTCGATAGTGTTTGTCATGGTGAAATTTACCAACCCTTGGTTAAAATTATCAGTGCTTTTCTAAGCCTAGCAGAAGTCGAAATTAAAAAAGTGTTTTTATTCAGCGAGATACTCTTTTTTAAAAGTTGGCACGCGTTTTGTAATACCTATATCAGCAAAGACAGGCAGTTAGCCGTCTGTCGATTTAATTCACATTGACCTTATGGGTCATAAACAAGTCAAAGAGGAAGCTTCACTATGGGTATTTTTTCTCGTTTTGCCGATATCGTAAACGCCAACATCAACAATCTGCTGGATAAAGCCGAAGACCCCCAGAAGCTGGTGCGTTTGATGATTCAGGAAATGGAAGACACGCTGGTTGAAGTGCGTTCCACCTCGGCGCGTGCACTTGCCGAAAAGAAACAGCTGAAACGCCGTATCGAACAGGGCGAAGCCCAGCAGAACGAATGGCAGGAAAAAGCCGAACTGGCGCTGCGCAAAGATAAAGACGATCTGGCTCGCGCGGCGTTAATCGAAAAACAGAAACTGGTTGAACTGGTGACTACGCTGAAAAATGAAGTCGCTACCGTGGAAGAAACGCTGGACCGCATGAAGTCCGAAATCGGCGAGCTTGAAAGCAAACTGACTGAAACCCGTGCCCGCCAGCAGGCGCTGACTTTACGTCACCAGGCCGCTTCTTCCTCTCGCGATGTGCGTCGTCAGCTCGACAGCGGCAAGATTGATGAAGCAATGGCGCGTTTCGAGCATTTCGAGCGCCGTATCGACACCATGGAAGCCGAGTCGGAATCTTACAGCATCGGCAAAAAGAAAACGCTCGACCAGCAGTTCGCCGAACTGAAGGCCGATGATGAAATCAGTGCCCAAATCGCAGCCCTGCGCGCCAAGATGCAGGTCGGCAAGGACGCCTGATAATCTTCCTGAAGTCATTCGCCGCCCCGAAAGCGGGGCGCGTTTCAGGCGATTTTTAAGCATGGTTATCCTAAAGGAGTAGAGATGAGTGTTCTGTTTTTAGCCATTCCACTGACCATATTTGTGCTGTTTGTCGCCCCTATCTGGCTGTGGCTGCATTACAGCAGCCGCTCGCAGAACGGCAGTCAGCTCAGTCAGAACGAGTATCAGAATTTACAGCAGCTAACCGGCGAGGCGCGTCGCATGCGCGAACGTATTCAGGCGCTGGAAGAAATCCTCGATGCCGAGCATCCGGGTTGGAGGCAATCATAATGTCAACCACGCTTGCGGAAAGAAAACTGTATCGCGTGCCCGAAGAAGGCATGTTGAAAGGCGTTTGTGCCGGGCTGTCGCATTATCTGGGCGTGCCGGTCAAGTTGCTGAGACTGATTGTCGTGTTGTCGATGTTCTTTGGTCTGTTCATGTTTACCGTTGTGGCCTATTTTCTGCTGGCCTGGCTGCTGGAACCCGTACCGGCCCAAAGTTTCGACGATGAACAGCCTGCCTCCGCCCATGAGTTGCTGATTGAAGCCGATCGCCAACTTGCGGCCGGCGAGCAACGGCTTCGCGAGGTGGAGCGGTACGTGACCTCCGAAACCTTCGGGGTCCGCAGCCGCTTTCGGGAGCTCTGATCCGGCATTTGTTATACTGTAGTTATTTGTCCGGAAACATTTTGCGTTTTCCGGACGCATTGTGAAAGCGCCTGCGGGCGCTGCACCTATTTCAGTCGTGTCATGGCTTATCATCGGATAAGTTGGGCGCTGGACTCGGGAGGCAATATTTATGCGCTATACACCAGCCGTAACCACGTCGTCTGCACCTCATTCAGCCGCGTCAACTCCGGCAAAAAGTAGCTTGATGAAGAAAGTTTTTAAATTGATTATTACACTGGTGCTGACCTTTGCACCGGCGGGCGTCGCAGCCAGACTGCTTGGCGTATTGGGGCGTGGTCCGCTTCGCTATATTCTGGCGATTGTGCTTGAGCCTTTAATCAGAAGGTTGTTAACCGCCCTGTTGGGGCGTCATGCCAGGGAGAGCGATGAAAAGATTACAAAATGAGTTTGGTTCACTGGTCAACCGCGGGTTGGACCGTCATTTACGTCTTGCAGTCACCGGCTTAAGCCGCAGCGGTAAGACGGCTTTTATTACCTCTTTAGTCAATCAGCTTCTTCATGTTCACAGCGGTGCGCGATTGCCGCTGTTTTCCGCCGTGCGCGAAGAGCGTTTGCTGGGCATCAAGCGGGTGCCCCAGCGCGACCTCGGCGTATCGCGCTTTACCTATGATGAAGGTATCGCCCAACTTTACGCCACGCCCCCCGCGTGGCCCACGCCGACGCGGGGCGTCAGCGAAATACGTCTGGCGCTGCGTTACCGCTCCAATGATTCCCTGCTACGTCACTTCAAAGACACCTCTACGCTGTACCTCGAAATCGTCGATTATCCGGGGGAATGGCTGCTCGATTTACCCATGCTGGAACAAGACTATCTGAGTTGGTCACGGCAGATGGCCAGTCTTCTGTCGGGCAAGCGCGCCGAATGGGCGGCGCCCTGGCTGACGCTCTGCCAGCAGTGTGATCCGCTTGCGCCCGCCGACGAGAATCAGCTGGCCGCCATCGCGCAGGCCTATACCGATTACCTTGTCCGCTGCAAAGACGAAGGGCTGCATTTTATCCAGCCGGGCCGTTTCGTGTTGCCGGGCGATCTCGCGGGCGCGCCTGCGTTGCAGTTTTTCCCGTGGCCCGAGTTGCATCGTTATACCGACACCCAACTGGCGCAGGCCGATAAAAACAGTAATCTCGGCATGCTGCGCCAGCGCTTTGACTATTACTGCGCTCAAATCGTTAAAGGCTTCTACAAAGAGCACTTTATCCGCTTCGATCGCCAAATTGTGCTGGTCGATTGTCTACAACCGCTAAATAGCGGCCCGCAGGCGTTCAACGATATGCGCCTCGCACTGACACAGCTGATGCAAAGTTTTCATTACGGCAAACGTACCTTGTTCCGCCGCCTGTTTGCGCCCTGTATCGACAAATTGATGTTTGCCGCCACCAAAGCTGACCATATCACTGGCGATCAGCACGCGAATCTGGTGTCTTTACTTCAGCAACTGGTGCAGGAAGCCTGGCAGAATGCCGCCTTTGAAGGAATAAGCATGGACTGTGCCGGATTGGCCTCCGTGCAGGCGACCGAAAGCGGGCTGGTGGACTATCAAGGACAGTCGATTCCGGCGGTCAAGGGCCAGCGTCTCGACGACGGACAGGCACTGACCGTGTTTCCGGGCGAAGTGCCCGCGCGTTTGCCGGGCAATGCGTTCTGGGAGCAGCAGGGTTTCCATTTCGATGCCTTCCGTCCTCGTCAGATGAATATCGACCAGCCGATGCCGCATATCCGCATGGATGCCGTAATGGAGTTTTTATTGGGAGATAAAATGCGATGAACGCGCCACTCAAGCCAAAAATCAATTTTGAACAGGATATCAAAGCGCCCGAAGAGCCTGTGTTGCGTGCTGCGCAGAGCTTTGAAGGGGAGCAGGGCGAACACTTTCTTGCCGTCCCCGAATCCGATCCGTTATTGCCCGAAGACGGGCAGGCCGAAGCGGTAGTGACGCGCGCGCTCAAACCGCGCCGAAGCCTGTGGAGCAAGATGGTACGCCTTGGCGCCGCCGTGTTTGCCGTCAGTGTGGTCGGGCAGGGCGTGCAGTGGATCCATCAGGCTTGGGTTCAGCAGGACTATATCGCCCTGGGAGCCTGTACCGCAGGCGGGCTGATTGTGGCGGCCGGTATCGGCTCTGTGCTGTCTGAATGGCGTCGTTTGTATCGCCTGCGCCAGCGCGCGGAGGAGCGTGATACCGCCACCGATTTACTGCACAGCCACGCGCTCGGGCAAGGACGCGCCTTTTGCGAGAAGCTGGCGCGTCAGGCCGGACTCGATCAAAGTCATCCGGCCTTGCAGCGCTGGCAGGCTTCTCTGCATGAAACGCACAGCGATCGCGAAGTGGTCGAACTCTATGCACGACTGGTTCAGCCCGTGCTCGACGGGCAGGCAAGGCGCGAAATAAGCCAGTCTGCAGCTGAATCTGCGCTGATGATAGCCGTCAGCCCGCTGGCGCTGGTCGACATGAGCTTTATCGCCTGGCGCAACCTGCGTCTGGTTAATCGTATCGCCAATCTTTACGGTATCGAGCTGGGGTATTACAGCCGTATCCGGCTGTTTCGTCTGGTGCTGTTGAATATGGCGTTCGCCGGCGCGACCGAACTGGTTCGCGAGGTCGGGATGGACTGGGTTTCGCAGGATTTGGCGGCCAGACTCTCCGCCCGCGCGGCGCAGGGGATTGGTGCGGGTCTGCTGACCGCGCGACTGGGCATTAAAACGATGGAGCTATGCCGTCCTTTGCCGTGGCTCGAAGGCGACAAACCGCGTCTTGGGGATTTTCGCAGCGAACTGGTGGGCAAGCTCAAGGCGACAATGAGCAAAAGTGCCAAGCCGAAAGCCTAGTTTCAAGCCTTATATTTCGGTGCCGACAGGGAGGTTGGCATCGGACGAGAACAAACGCGTCTGGAAAGCCGATGGGTTTTAAATAACGAAAGAATACATTGGTGGTGTCAGACAGGATGTTCGGGCTGAAGCTTATTTCGTTGCGTTGAAAATGCTGGAGTAAAGCAGGAGAACCTCAAGACAGGCTAATGCGAGATGGTGGTGGGGGAAGGATTCGAACCTTCGAAGTCGATGACGGCAGATTTACAGTCTGCTCCCTTTGGCCGCTCGGGAACCCCACCACGAAATTCGTGGATTTCTCTTTTTTCTTGCAGAGAGGAAAATGACTTTTCCTTTCTCTCTTTCCGCGTGGCTTGTCGCGGTAAGCGGGGCGCATCATATCAAATGAAACGCCGCTGTAAAGTCTTGAAATCGATAATGGAGTTTGAATGCCGATTTTTTAGACTTGCGGGTGTTTTCCTGAACAGAAACACCCGCCATTGCCTACAGAATAACCGTGCGGTTGCCGTAAACAAACACGCGCTGTTGCAGCACTTTATAGATGGCGCGGCTCAGCACATTCTTTTCGACGTCGCGACCCGCGCGCATCATATCGTCTGCGGTATAAGTGTGGTCGACGTGAATCACGTCCTGCATGATGATCGGGCCTTCATCCAGATTGTCATTCACATAGTGCGCGGTTGCGCCGATGATTTTCACTCCACGTTCGTACGCCTGATGATACGGGCGCGCGCCGATAAAGGCCGGCAGGAACGAGTGGTGAATATTGATAACCTGATTCGGATAATGCTGCACGAAGCCCGGCGTCAGCACGCGCATGTATTTCGCGAGCACCACATAGTCAGGCTGATACTGGTCAATCTGTTCCATCATGGCGCTGTCATGCTGCTCGCGCGTCAGGCCTTCATGGCTGACCAGATGGAAAGGAATATCGAAACGCTCAACCAGCGTTTGCAGCGTATCGTGGTTGCCAATGACCGCAGCAATTTCGACATCCAGACCGCCGTAAGCCGATTTCATCAGCAGATCGCCAAGGCAATGCGCCTCTTTGGTCACTAAAATAACAATGCGGCGGCGATCGGTGCTCTGCAGCTCGCGAATGGAGCCTTTTGGCAGCGCGCTATCAAGGTCGGCAAGCAGCGTGTTGTCGTTGAAAATCCCTTCAAGCTCGGTACGCATGAAAAAGCGGCCGGTGCGGTGATCCACATATTCGTTGTTTTGCACGATGTTCAACTCATGCTTGTAACAAATATTGGTGATCTTGGCGATCAGGCCTTTCTCATCCGGACAAATGGTGCGCAGAACTTTGGTTTGAACGTTGTGTTGTGACATTTAGGTCTACATCCTGTCGCCTCCACCTCTTTCGGGCGGCGCAGGGGCCACGCGGAATAAGCGGAGGTAAGTTAATTTTATGTTGGTCTATTTATGGCGCATTATGCCGCGTTATCAGCCGCAGCACTTCTTATATTTTTTGCCGGAACCGCAGAAGCAAGGATCGTTTCGGCCAAGCTGAGGTTTGACGCCGTCAATATAATACCAGTGTTTGGCAATTCTCAAAAAACGCGAACGTTCATGCAGGGTGACGATGCTGTCCTGCCCGTTTTCCTGATACCGTGCGATAAACTCGACATAACCTTCGTCGGCATTTTTACCCGCTTTGGTCGCGACAATTTGCAGCCCCAGCCACTCGGTAACGGCAAAACCTTCTTCGAGCGCGGCGCGCAATTCGGGCACACGGCAATCCGGATGCCAGCTGGCAATCAGGTAATCGGCATCCTGGGTGACATAGGCGCTGTAACGCGATCGCATCAAGGCTTCGGGCGTCGCCGCAGGGCGTTCACCGCGGATTGCCGGTTGGCAGCATTGTTCAAATTCGGACTCGCTGCCGCAAGGACATAAAGTGGTCACATTAACTCCGGTAACGGCATCGCCTGGCGTGCGCTATTGAATGCAAAGGGGCGTTATGTTACCTAACAATGTCACCGGGTGACAACGCGCAAACGGCGGCAAAGCGCTCTTTGGTCGTAAATAGTCGATTAAACGACAGAGATAGGAAGAATAATGGCACGACAGCTGAAAATTGGTCTGGCGTTAGGCTCCGGCGCGGCAAAGGGTTGGGCGCATATTGGGGTTATCAACGCGCTGCATGAAATGGGCATCGAAGTCGATATTGTTGCAGGATGTTCGGTCGGATCGCTGGTGGGGGCGGCCTATGTCAGCGGTCGCCTGCCCGCGATGGAAGGGTGGGTACGGTCATTCAGCTACTGGGACGTGTTGCGGCTGATGGATTTCTCGTGGCGTCGCGGCGGATTGCTGCGGGGTGAGCGCGTCTTCAATGCCGTGTCGCAACTCCTGCGCATCGACGATTTCGAGCAGTGCAACCGCAAGTTTGGCGCGGTGGCCACCAATCTAAGCACCGGCCGGGAACTCTGGCTGACCAAGGGCGACCTGCATCAGGCGGTTCGCGCTTCATGCAGCATGCCCGGACTGCTGGCACCGGTGTGGTTCAACGGCTATTGGCTTGTGGACGGCGCGGTGGTGAATCCGGTGCCGGTCTCTCTGACCCGCGCGATGGGGGCCGACATCGTGATCGCCGTCGATCTGCAACACGATGCGCACTTGATGCAGCAGGAGATGCTTTCCGTGCAGGCGACGCCGGATGACATCGGCGACCCTATCGAATTGAACTGGCGTGACAAGATACGTCAAAAGCTGGCGCGTCCTCCCCTGCGCCAGAGCCACCATACACCGACCGCCATGGAAATCATGTCGACCTCGATTCAGGTGCTCGAAAACCGTCTCAAACGCTATCGCATGGCCGGCGATCCGCCCGACGTGATATTGCAACCTTATTGCCCGCAGATTTCTACGCTGGATTTCCACCGCGCGGATGAAGCCATCGAGGCAGGACGATTAGCGGTTGAAAAACAGACCGATCTCCTTTTACCATTGATTAAAAGCAATCATTTCTGAACGGCTTAGCGAGAAACGCGCGTTATATGATAATTCAAACGCGCAAAAGTGCGCGTTATAGGCCACTATTAGGAGTAAGAAATTCTGGGAGACCCTGATGGACAAGCCACTTACAAGCAAGCACATTCTGATCGTCGAAGACGAAGCCGTTTTCAGATCGGTACTGGCAGGCTATGTGAGTTCGCTGGGTGCGACCTTTACTGAGGCTCAAAACGGCCTGGAGGCTTTGTCGCTGGTTGAAGATGTGCCACCGGATTTGATTCTCTGCGATCTTGCCATGCCCGAAATGGGCGGCATCGAATTCGTTGAAAATCTCCGTTTGCAGGGTAACAAGATCCCTGTACTGGTTATTTCGGCCACTGACAAAATGACTGATGTAGCCACAATGCTGCGTCTGGGCGTGGAAGATGTTCTCCTCAAACCGGTTAACGACCTCAACCGGCTGAGAGAGGCGCTGCTGAGCAGCCTTTACCCCAAACTGTTTTCTTCGCAGGCCATGGAAAAGAACGATCTTATCCAGGACTGGGAAGCCCTTTGCCGTAATCCTCATGAGGCCGCCCGACTGTTGCAGGAACTGCAACCGCCGGTACAGCAAACTCTGGCTCACTGCCGTATCAACTATCGTCAGCTGACGATGGCACAAAGCGCCGGACTGGTGCTCGACATCGCCGCACTGTCTTCAAAAGACATCGGCTTTTATTGCCTGGATGTCACTCGCGCCAATGAAAACGGCGTGCTGGCCGCGCTGTTGCTGCGCGCGATATTCAATGGGCTGCTGCGCGAACATCTGAGTAATCAGAGTCAGCGTCTGCCGCAAATGTCTGCCTTGCTGAAAGAGGTGAGTCACCTGTTTAAACAGGCACACCTGCAAGGGCAGTTCCCGCTGCTGATGGGATATTACAATTCCGAACAGAAAAATCTGATTCTGGTTTCGGCCGGGCTGCATGCCAATATCAATACAGGCAACAACCAGATTCAACTGAGTAACGGGGTGCCGCTGGGCACGCTCGGCTCGTCTTACTCCAATCAGGTCAGTCAGCGCTGCGAAGCCTGGCAGTGTCAGGTCTGGGGTGCAGGCGGGCGTCTACGACTCATGCTCTCCGCCGAGTAATGCCGGTCGCGTTGATATCGCCTTTTCCAAGCCGGGTGAAGACTCGGTTTTTGTTTTTCAATATTACCTATACTGCCTGCCGTAATACCTGAAGCAGCGCATGTTCTGCGTCGCCAACCCCGCCTAAGCTGTTATACTGCCGCCCAATAATTGCCGTGCCCGTTCAGAAGCGTCGGGTATCGCGACATCTGCGTAAGAATTATGCGTATCGAATAGTGGAGTAATGCCGATGAAAGTAACCGTCTTTGGAATTGGTTATGTGGGTCTGGTTCAGGCAGCCGTTCTGGCAGAAGTGGGACATGACGTATTGTGTATCGACGTCGATGCCCAGAAGGTCGAAAACCTCAAGAAAGGGCAAATACCGATTTTCGAGCCGGGACTCGCTCCGCTGGTTAAGCAAAACTACGAATCTGGACGTCTGAAATTCAGTATCGACGCCGAAGAAGGGGTGGCCCACGCCCAGGTCCAGTTCATTGCCGTCGGCACGCCACCTGATGAAGACGGCTCGGCCGATCTGAAATACGTCACCGCCGTGGCCCGCACTATCGCGCAGTACATGACTTCGCCGAAAATCGTTATCGATAAATCAACCGTCCCGGTCGGTACGGCAGACAAGGTGCGCGACGTAATGAACGCGACCTTGCAGCAGCGCGGCGTCAGCCTGGAATTCGACGTTATCTCCAATCCCGAATTCCTGAAGGAAGGCGCTGCGGTAGCAGACTGCATGCGACCTGAACGTATTGTTATCGGCACCGATAATCCGCAGTCTATCGATCCTATCCGCGAACTGTACGAGCCGTTCAACCGCAACCATGATCGTATGATTATCATGGATATTCGCAGCGCCGAGCTGACCAAATATGCCGCGAACTGCATGCTGGCGACCAAAATCAGCTTTATGAATGAAATGTCCAATCTGGCGGAAATGCTCGGCGCAGATATTGAAAAAGTGCGTCAGGGAATTGGTTCGGATTCGCGCATTGGTTATCACTTTATTTATCCAGGCTGTGGATACGGCGGTTCCTGTTTCCCGAAAGACGTGCAGGCGCTGATTCGCACCGCCGAACAGATTGGCTATCAGCCAAGTCTGTTGCAGGCCGTTGAAAAAGTGAATGCCAAACAGAAATACAAGCTTTCAAGTTTTGTCGAAAAACATTACGGCGCCGATCTCTCCGGCAAAACCTTTGCGCTGTGGGGATTATCTTTCAAGCCCAATACCGATGACATGCGTGAAGCATCAAGCCGTGTGTTAATGGAACAACTCTGGGCGGCAGGGGCGTCAATTAAAGCCTATGACCCCGAAGCCATGAATGAAACTCAGCGCATTTATGGTCATCGCAGCGATTTGGAGCTAATGGGCACCAAGGAAGCGGCATTACAGGGTGCCGATGCGTTGATTATTTGCACGGAATGGCAAAACTTCCGCGCACCCGATTTTGATTTGATTAAAAATTCACTCAAGAATCCGGTTATTTTCGACGGGCGTAATTTGTATGATCCCGAGCGTCTCGAGAAAAGAGGCATTACCTATTACGGGATTGGCCGCGGTGCTTCCGTGAATCCGGTATTGTAAGGAGAGATAATGAATTATTTAGTAACAGGTGCAGCGGGTTTCATCGGTTATTACGTTTCATTGCGCTTGCTGGCGGAAGGGCACCAGGTTACCGGTCTGGATAATCTGAACGATTACTATGACGTCAATTTGAAATTGGCGCGGTTGAATCAGCTCGAAAATAAATCGGGCTTTTCGTTTATCAAAATGGATCTCGCGGATCGTCCGGGCATGGCGACACTATTTGCCGAAGGCCAGTTTGATCGCGTAATTCATTTGGCTGCACAGGCCGGTGTTCGCTATTCAATCGATAATCCTCTGGCGTATGTCGATGCCAATTTAGTCGGTTTTGCCAATGTGCTGGAAGGATGCCGCCATAATAAGGTCAAGCATCTCCTTTATGCGTCTTCAAGTTCCGTATATGGCATGAATCGCAAACAGCCGTTTTCTACCGAAGACAGTGTTGACCATCCTATATCGCTTTATGCGGCGACCAAAAAAGCCAATGAGTTGATGGCCCATACTTATTCTCATTTGTATGGCTTGCCGACAACCGGAATGCGCTTCTTTACCGTATACGGCCCGTGGGGTCGTCCTGATATGGCGTTGTTTAAATTCACTAAGGCTATTATTGCCGATCAGACGATTGACGTTTATAACCACGGGGAAATGCGCCGCGATTTTACCTATATCGACGATGTCGCCGAATCCATTATGCGCCTGCAGGATATTATTCCCGAGGCCCAGCCAACGTGGACCGTCGAGAGCGGCGAGGGCGCAAAGAGCGCAGCCCCGTACGTTGTCTACAATATTGGCAACAGTCACCCCGTGAAACTCATGAGCTACATCGAGGCGCTTGAGCGTGCGCTGGGCGTTGAGGCGAAGAAGAACCTGATGCCGATGCAGCCAGGCGATGTCCATGAGACAAGCTCCGACAGCACGCCGCTCTTCGAGGCTACCGGCTTTAAACCACAGACCGCCGTGCAGGAAGGGGTTAAACACTTTGTCGACTGGTATAAGGATTTTTATCAGGTTTAAGGCAATGGAACGGGCATGATGTAAAGCGATAACGGAAAGGCTGCGTAGGTGGCCTTTTTTTATGTCTGCGATTTCTTTTTCTATAAGTCGGCTAACTAAAAAAACGACGTAATAAGGTGATTAAATATTGCACGGCCAACGAACCCGCAATAAAAAAACCACCGACTAGGCGGTGGTTTGAGAGCATTATTTTGAGACTGTCGTACAGCCGGAAAACTTACAGCAGGAAATCGTCCAGCTGTTTGCCTTCGTCTTCGATAGCTTTTTTGATTACCGCAGGAGTACGGCCCTGGCCTGTCCAGGTTTTGCTTTCGCCGTTCTCGTCGATATATTTATATTTAGCAGGACGAGCAGCGCGTTTTGCTTTACCCGTTGCTTTAGTTGCAGCCATAGTCTGCAGCAGTTCATTAGGATCGATACCGTCTGCAATCAGCATTTCGCGGTATTGTTGCAGTTTACGAGTGCGTTCTTCATTTTCCGCAGCGGCCTGATTATCTTCATCACGGCGCTCATTAACTACAACTTCTAATTTCTCTAGCATTTCTTCAAGAGTTTCCAGAGTACATTCGCGAGCCTGGGCGCGCAGCGTACGGATGTTGTTCAGAATTTTTAATGCTTCGCTCATTATACAAGTCTCAATTTAATAGGTGGGGGGCGTTTGAGTAATAATAGAATGCTCTACTGTATTCTGCAATAGCCAATTTGTTATGTTGACGGGAATTTACCATTTATAAGCAATATTATTTCACCGCCCGGAAATATAAGTCGGTTAAAATGTCAATTAAGTAAGGCGCAGTAAGGCAAATTCATTAGCCTTTAGTGCGGAGTGTCACAGGTTTTTAAACCTGGCTTTTATAACGCGTGCCGAGCCGTTACAAATATCAATAGGCTTAACGTATAACTGACGAACCGCTGTACCCGATTACCCTCTGCCAATTTAGCGATACGTGCCACACCTTTTGACTTTACGTGTGAAAAAGAGTCAGGCGCTTTATAAATGCACTTAATAGCTATTTGTTTAATAATTGTTTTATTCGGTCAGTTACGGGCACAGTGTCGCGCGCGGCCGGAGACAATGTTCTAATTAGGATGAACAGTATTCACAATAACCATTGTAAGTATCTGTAATTTTCCTGCATCATTATTGCTGCGCGGCAGCGCGAGGGGGCATAACCGTCCCTTCTCATCTGCACGTAGGCGCACTATTATCAGCGAGTATCCTTACAAGACGTTAGCACCGAGAGACGTTACCCGTATTTTATACTGTCGGAGTTTCGAGCGCATGGCTCAGCTTTATTTTTATTATTCTGCGATGAACGCCGGGAAATCCACTTCCCTGCTGCAATCTTCCTATAATTATCAGGAACGCGGTATGCGTACGCTGGTGTTAACCGCAGCCATCGATAATCGCTTCGGAGTGGGTAAGGTAAGCTCGCGTATCGGATTATCGTCGCCAGCCGAGCTGTATGGCCCGCAGACAGACTTACTCGAGTTGATCACCCAATCCCATTACCAGCAGACGCTGCACTGCGTCTTGATAGACGAGAGCCAGTTTCTGAGTCGTCAACAGGTTGAGCAACTGACCGACGTGGTGGATGCGCTGGATATTCCCGTAATGTGTTATGGCCTGCGTACCGATTTCCAGGGCGAGTTATTTAGCGGCAGTCAATATTTGCTGGCCTGGGCAGATAAACTGGTCGAACTTAAAACTATCTGCCATTGCGGGCGCAAGGCAATTCAGACCCTAAGGCTTGATGAACACGGTAACGCGCTGCACGATGGCGCGCAGGTGGTTATCGGCGGTAATGAGCGTTATGTTTCGGTATGTCGAAAACATTATAAAGAGGCCATGGCAAAGTAAGACGGTTCCTAATAACGTATTCTTAACAAAGCTGTTACGCGCCTATTATTTCACTTCACTAATAATTCAGCAAAATGATTAATGGCAGTAATGTTTATCGCAGAAAAAACCCGCCATCAGGCGGGTTTGTTTTTTTCAGGCGAAGCGCCGTTAATTTATAACACGGCTTTGGTTGTTGCAGGCGTTTTAGACGTTGATGCGATCTTGATCACCTTTTCCGCTTTCTCTTGCAGAACGATAGACGGTAAATCTTCGCTGAATTTATTCCCGTAATAGGTATCCATCAATATTTGTTTAAGTTCCGAAATGAGCGGATAACGTGGATTGGCACCGGTACACTGGTCGTCAAATGCATCTTCCGAGAGTTTATCTACTTTTGCCAGGAAATCGGCTTCCTGCACGCCTGCTTCGCGAATGGAGGTTGGAATGCCCAGTTCGGCTTTTATTTCTTCCAGCCAGTTCAGCAGTTTCTCAATTTTCTGTGCAGTGCGATCGCCGGCAGCGCTGAGCCCCAAATGGTCGGCGATTTCAGCGTAGCGGCGGCGCGCCTGAGGGCGGTCGTACTGGCTGAAGGCCGTCTGTTTGGTCGGATTGTCATTGGCGTTGTAACGTATGACGTTGGAAATCAGCATGGCATTGGCCAATCCGTGCGGGATATGGAACTCGGACCCCAATTTATGGGCCATGGAGTGACAGACACCCAGGAAGGCGTTGGCGAAGGCGATACCCGCGATAGTCGCGGCATTATGCACCCGTTCACGCGCAACCGGATTTTTCGCGCCATCGCGATAGCTTGCCGGCAGAAACTCTTTCAGCAATTTCAGCGCCTGCAATGCCTGACCATCGGAAAATTCGTTCGCCAATACGGAAACATAGGCTTCAAGCGCATGAGTGACCGCATCCAGTCCCCCGAAGGCGCAGAGCGATTTCGGCATATTCATCACCAGATTGGCATCGACAATCGCCACATCCGGGGTGAGGGCATAATCTGCCAGCGGATATTTCTGGCCGGTTGCATCGTCTGTGACTACCGCGAAAGGCGTGACTTCCGAGCCGGTACCCGAGGTTGTGGTAATGGCAATCATTTTTGCCTTCACGCCCATTTTCGGGAATTTATAGATACGTTTGCGAATATCCATAAAGCGCAGCGCCAGATCTTCAAAATGAGTTTCCGGATGTTCATACAGAACCCACATGATTTTCGCCGCATCCATCGGTGAACCGCCGCCGAGCGCGATAATCACGTCCGGTTTGAAGGAGTTCATCTGTTCCGCCCCTTTGCGCACAATACTCAGGGTCGGATCGGCTTCTACCTCGAAGAACACTTCGGTTTCGATACCGTGGCTTTTCAGCACGCGCGTTACCTGATCGGCATAGCCATTATTGAACAGATAGCGGTCGGTCACGATAAAGGCGCGTTTCGCTCCGTCGGTCGCCACTTCTTCAAGCGCGATAGGCAGAGAACCACGACGGAAATAGATGGATTTTGGAAGTTTATGCCACAACATATTCTCTGCTCGCTTCGCGACCGTTTTCTTGTTGATCAGGTGTTTTGGCCCGACGTTTTCAGAAATGGAGTTACCGCCCCATGAACCACAGCCCAGGGTGAGGGAAGGAGCCAGTTTGAAGTTGTAGAGATCGCCAATCCCGCCCTGTGATGCCGGGGTATTGATCAGAATACGGGCGGTCTTCATTTTGTCGCCGAAGAAACGCACGCGTTCCGGCTGGTTGTCCTGATCGGTATACAGGCAGGAGGTATGGCCGATACCGCCCATGGTGACCAGTTTCTCGGCTTTGTCGACCGCGTCTGCAAAATCTTTGGCGCGATACATGGCAAGTGTAGGGGAGAGTTTTTCGTGCGCGAACGGCTCTGACTCATCGACCTTGCTGACTTCACCAATCAACACCTTGGTATTGACCGGCACGGTAATGCCTGCCATTTCGGCAATTTTTGTCGCGGGCTGGCCTACGATATCGGCATTCAGCCCGCCATTTTTCAAAATGATGTCCTGAACCGCTTTCAACTCGTTGCCGACCAGCATGTAGCCGCCATGAGTGCTGAAACGCTCGCGCACGGCGTCATAGGCGGAGTCGACGACGATGACAGACTGTTCGGAGGCGCAAATCACTCCGTTATCAAAGGTTTTCGACATCAGAATCGAGGCGACAACCCGTTTGATGTCTGCCGTTTCATCGACGACCACAGGAGTATTGCCTGCGCCGACGCCGATTGCCGGTTTACCGGAACTGTAGGCCGCTTTCACCATGCCGGGACCGCCTGTCGCCAGGATCAGATTAAGGTCGGGGTGGTGCATCAACTCGTTGGACAACGGCACGCTTGGCGCGTCTATCCAGCCGATAATATCTTTGGGCGCACCGGCCTTCACCGCGGCCTGAAGCACGATATTGGCCGCCTGAATCGTCGCTTTGGCCGCGCGAGGATGCGGTGAGAAGATAATGGCGTTACGGGTTTTCAGGCTGATAAGAGCCTTGAAAATTGCTGTAGAAGTTGGATTGGTGGTAGGAACAATACCGCAGATGATGCCGATGGGTTCGGCGATGGTCAGGGTGCCGTAGGTTTCGTCTTCGGCAACGATACCGCAGGTCTTTTCATCTTTATAGGCGTTATAGATATATTCGGAAGCAAAGTGATTTTTGATGACTTTATCTTCGACGATGCCCATTCCCGACTCTTCAACCGCCAGTTTGGCGAGAGGGATTCGCGCATCGGCCGCGGCGAGGGCGGCGGCCCGGAAGATTTTATCAACTTGCTCTTGTGTGAACTCTGCGTATTCACTTTGCGCCTTTTTAACACGAGCAACTAACTCGTTTAGTTCAGCAACGTTGGTGACAGCCATGGTGTTCTCCTGAGAATGTTAAACTTTTTTAGAAAATATCCGGGCCAAATCAAAGTATAGTCACGGTGAATAATGCTGCCGTTTCCTTTAAAAACAGATTTTTATCATAAGGTTAAAATCTGGATTCCTATATTTTCTAAAAAAGCCAGGGTGCTTGTAGTCTGTAAGGTGACAAATGTTGTCTAAAATCGGTTTTAAACTGACTTTATCCTGTCGTTAAAACTTTCTAAATTTGTCGTCTTGGATAAAGTTTACGCGCAACGCGGGAGGGTGAATTTGATCCAGATCAAGGGTTTTTACGAAGCTGACACCATTCAGCTAAGCGATTGTTGCCGCTTTGGTATAAATGTTAGGCAGTGGTTGAAGTGAGTACGAAGAAAGTAAAATCGAACTAATCGGAAATTATGCGCTGGTTTATTTCTCTAAATGATTCCTGAAATCTGGTGGTTAATGCTAGATATCTTCATGGCGTGAGGGCAGTGAATCGAGTACATTAGCGCCAGCCAAAATCACTGTTATCTTCTTTCTTTTACTACCCTTATGCGGAGCACTGCGTGAGCCAGACACTGTTAGATTTTTCCGGTTACATCAAATTTTTTGTCGGCCTGTTTGCGCTGGTGAACCCGATTGGTATTTTGCCCGTGTTTATCAGCATGACCAATTATCAGGGCGCGGTAGAGCGCAATAAAACCAACCTGACCGCCAACCTGTCGGTCGCCATCATCCTCTGTACTTCGCTGTTTCTAGGCGATGGCATCCTGCACCTGTTCGGTATCTCGATTGACTCGTTTCGCATTGCAGGCGGGATTCTGGTGGTGACGATTGCCATGTCGATGATTAGCGGCAAACTGGGGGAAGATAAACAGAACAAGCAGGAGAAATCGGAAACGGCTATCCGTGAAAACGTGGGCGTTGTGCCGTTGGCATTGCCCTTGATGGCCGGACCCGGTGCCATCAGTTCAACCATCGTCTGGAGTTCACGCTACCACAACTGGGAAAACCTGCTGGGCTTTACTCTGGCGATCGCTTTTTTCTCGTTTTGCTGCTGGTTGCTGTTCCGCGCGGCACCGATGGTGATGAAATTGCTGGGGCAAACCGGAATCAACGTGATCACCCGTATTATGGGTCTGTTGCTGATGGCATTGGGCATCGAGTTTATTGTTGCCGGTGTGAAGACCATTTTCCCTGGCCTGCTGTAATCCTTCTCCATTCCTGGCTTTCTGCTTAAGGGCTTTTCGACGGGGAATACCTCGTCGATTCCTTTCCTCTCTACCGCGTCACTAAAAAGGCCTACGCGATCACAATTTCGCGAATTATTATCTAAACTTATAATGCGTCGCCTTATAATAGTGCATCTAATGTTTCCTGAATGTGCTTCTGCACCCAAATGTGGCATAAAATCCCATCCCGCTTGCAATATTTGTTAAACCGCCTATTTCTATACGTTTTCTTGGCACTTTACAGGCTTTTTTGCGACTTTTATTGCCCGTATTGGCGTTATATTAATCATATCAATCTATAGCACTTGTACATGCTCATTCGAGATGTTATTAGTGTTTACCACGCAGTTAACAGGGCTTTATTCTTAAAAGTAACCAAATATTAACGTATTGTGTCAGCCCGATTTTTACGCCGAAAAAGGTATTTATCAAAAGTTGAATATTTAAAATAATTTTTATAATCAACAGGTTGAGCAGGGTATTTTTAGGTTTAATTGAGCGCTGAGTTACCGTTTTTCGCCCTGAAAATGAAACGAATGTCACATTTTCGCAAAATTTTCGGCCGCGGAATTAACGTGTCTCTGTGTTGTTGAATGTCTTCCCGAGGGATAAATGTTTCGGCCTCCTGCCGAAGTGAGAACGGATCTTGCAAAGCTTTATCAGCTACGTACTAAAGATTGTCTTAAACCTCTATTCAAGGAGATATTCGCGTGACAACAACGGTGACTCGGCAAGCTGTTTTTCCCGTCCCACGGCGTTATTCCTCTATTGCCTTGGGGGCGGCGAATTCATCATTTTGTATTTCGGGCATGAGGGATTTTAACGTTACCACGTTATCTCCTTGATGCCGTCTTGTCGGAATTTCCTGTTCCGGCGCTCTGCCAATGCACATTTTATGCATTGGTAAGTCATTAAAAGCTGTAGTCACCGTATTTCCCACACGGTATGGGTAACACAACTTCCGTACGTAATGACAAGTACCTTTAGCAGGTAAAAAATAACAATTGGAGTTGATAGTAATGACCAACATCACAAAAAAACATCTTCTTGCGGCCGGTATTCTGGCTGCAGTAAGCACAGTAACCCCTTTCAGCAGCTTCGCCGCCGACGTTCCGGCCGGTGTGCAATTGGCCGCCAAACAGGAATTGGTAAAAAATAATGGTTCGGAAGTGCAGTCTCTCGACCCGCACAAGGTCGAAGGCGTACCTGAATCCAATGTCATTCGCGATTTGCTCGAAGGGCTGGTAAATACCTCGCTCAAAGACGGCAGCGTAATTCCGGGCGTGGCAGAAAGCTGGGAAAATAAAGATTTTAAAGTCTGGACCTTCCATCTACGCAAAGACGCCAAATGGTCGAATGGCCAACCGGTTACCGCGGCCGATTTCGTTTATAGCTGGCAGCGTCTGGCCGACCCGAAAACCGCGTCGCCTTACGAGAGCTATCTGCAATACGGCCACATTGTGAATATCGACGATATTATCTCCGGCAAGAAAAGCCCCGACACGCTGGGCGTGAAAGCGGTGGATGACCACACGCTGGAAGTGACTCTGAGCGAGCCGGTGCCGTATTTCGTCAAAATGCTGTCCCACACCGCGATGAAGCCGGTCTATAAACCTGCAATCGAGAAGTTTGGCGATAAATGGACCCAGCCTGAAAATTATGTCGGCAACGGGGCCTATAAACTGAAAGCCTGGACCGTCAACGAACGTATTGTCGTCGAGCGCAATCCGCAGTATTGGGACAACGCCAAAACCGTGTTGAATCAGGTGACTTTCCTGCCTATTTCGTCGGAAGTATCAGACGTTAACCGCTATCGCAGCGGCGAAATCGACATGACCTATAACAACCTGCCTATCGAACTGTTCCAGAAACTGAAAAAAGATATCCCGCAAGAGCTGCACGTCGACCCTTATCTGTGCACCTATTATTATGAAATCAACAACCAGAAAGCGCCGTTTACCGATGCCCGCGTGCGTGAAGCGCTGAAGCTGGGTCTGGATCGCGATATCATCACCAACAAAGTGAAAGCGCAGGGGGATATCCCGGCCTTTGGCTTTACACCGCCTTATACCGACGGCACCGATGGCAAGCTGACACCGCCGGCCTGGTTCAAGGAAACGCAGGAACAGCGCAATACCGAAGCTAAAAAACTGCTGGCCGAAGCGGGCTTCACGGCAGACAAGCCGCTTACATTCAGCCTGCTCTACAACTCTTCCGACCTGCATAAAAAGCTGGCCATCGCCGCTGCCTCCATCTGGAAGAAAAACCTGGGCGTTAACGTCAAGCTCGAAAATCAGGAGTGGAAGACCTTCCTCGAAACACGTCATCAGGGCAACTTCGATGTCTCGCGTGCGGCCTGGTGTTCCGACTACAACGAACCGACCTCGTTCCTCAACATCATGCTGTCAAACAGCAGCAACAACACCTCGCATTATAAAAGCCCGGCCTTTGACAAGCTGATAGCCGATGCGCTGCAGGTGAAAACCGACGAAGAGCGCGCGGCGCTTTACCAGCAGGCAGAACAGCAGCTGGATAAAGACTCGACCATCGTGCCGGTTTATTACTACGTGAATGCCCGTCTGGTTAAGCAGTACGTGGGCGGCTACACCGGTAAAGACCCGCAGGACAACGTTTACGACAAAGATCTCTACATCATCAAGCACTAGTCAGGCTCGGCAGCAGGGCGGTTACCCGAGCCGCACTGCTGCCTTATGCACGATGTAGAAACAGTTACAGGTTGAGCAAGGCAGGTACGAGCAATGTTGAAATTTATATTACGACGCTGTCTGGAAGCGATCCCGACGCTCTTTATTCTCATCACGATTTCGTTTTTCATGATGCGTCTCGCGCCCGGTAGCCCCTTCACCGGCGAGCGCAATCTGCCGCCGGAAGTGATGGCAAACATCGAGGCGAAATATCACCTCAATGATCCTATGTACAAGCAGTATTTCCACTATCTCGAGCAGTTGGCGCACGGCGATTTCGGCCCCTCCTTTAAATACAAGGATTACAGCGTCAACGATCTGGTCGCCACATCCTTCCCCGTTTCGGCCAAACTTGGCCTTGCGGCCTTTATTCTCGCCATCGTCCTTGGCGTCTCGGCGGGCGTCATTGCGGCGCTGAATCAGAACACCAAATGGGATTACACCGTCATGGGAATTGCCATGACCGGCGTGGTGATCCCGAGTTTTGTGGTCGCGCCCTTACTGGTGCTGGTATTTTCCATCATGCTGAAATGGCTGCCCGGCGGTGGCTGGCACAACGGCGGATTCAAATACATGGTATTGCCGATGGTGGCGCTGTCACTGGCCTACATTGCCAGCATCGCGCGTATTACCCGCGGTTCGATGATTGAGGTCCTGCACTCGAACTTTATTCGTACCGCACGCGCCAAAGGCTTGCCGCTGCGTCGCATCATCCTGCGCCATGCGCTGAAACCGGCGCTGTTACCGGTTATCTCCTATATGGGACCGGCCTTTGTCGGGATTATCACGGGTTCAATGGTTATCGAAAGCATTTATGGCTTGCCGGGCATCGGCCAGCTGTTTGTCAACGGCGCGCTGAACCGCGACTACTCGCTGGTGCTTAGCCTGACCATTCTGGTGGGTGCCCTGACCATCCTGTTCAACGCGATTGTCGACGTGCTCTACGCCGTTATCGATCCGAAAATCCGTTATTAAGGCTGGGCACGCTTATGATGTTAACCAAAAAGAAAAACAGCGAAGCGCTGGAAAACTTCACCGAAAAGATGGAGATAGAAGGGCGTAGCCTATGGCAGGACGCGCGTCGCCGCTTTATTCACAACCGCGCGGCGATAGTCAGTCTGGTGATATTGCTGCTGATTGCCCTGTTTGTGACCTTCGCTCCGATGCTGGCCCAGTTCCGCTACGACGACACGGACTGGAACATGATGTCGGCGGCACCGGACATGGCCTCCGGCCACTATTTCGGCACCGACTCGTCAGGGCGCGATCTGCTGGTACGCGTGGCGATTGGCGGACGCATTTCGCTGATGGTCGGCGTGTCGGCGGCGCTGGTTGCGGTGATCCTCGGCACCTTGTACGGCTCGATTTCGGGCTATCTCGGCGGTAAAACCGACTCGGCGATGATGCGTCTGCTGGAAATTCTCAACTCTTTCCCGTTCATGTTCTTCGTTATCCTGCTGGTGACTTTCTTCGGACAGAATATCTTTCTGATCTTCGTCGCCATCGGGATGGTGTCGTGGCTGGACATGGCGCGTATCGTGCGCGGCCAGACCCTGAGCCTCAAGCGCAAGGAGTTTATCGAAGCCGCGCTGGTCAGCGGTGTCTCAACCTGGAACATCGTGCTGCGCCACATCGTGCCGAACGTCCTCGGCGTTGTCGTGGTCTATGCCTCGCTGCTGGTGCCAAGCATGATCCTGTTCGAATCCTTCCTGAGTTTTCTGGGGTTGGGCACGCAGGAGCCGCTAAGCAGCTGGGGTGCCTTGCTGAGCGATGGCGCCAACTCGATGGAAGTTTCGCCGTGGCTGCTGTTCTTCCCGGCCGGATTTTTGGTCGTGACGCTGTTCTGTTTCAACTTTATCGGCGACGGGCTGCGTGACGCGCTCGATCCGAAAGACCGCTAAGGAGTGCCATGATGAGCACAATCGAACCTATTTCAGGCACGTCTCGGGCGATCGACAACGCGGGCACGCCGATTCTGCTGGATGTCAAAGACCTGCGCGTCACCTTCGGCACGCCCGACGGCGATGTCACGGCGGTCAACGACCTTAACTTCGACCTGCGCGCCGGTGAAACGCTCGGCATCGTCGGCGAGTCGGGATCGGGCAAATCGCAGACCGCCTTTGCGCTGATGGGGCTGCTTGCCAGCAACGGGCGCATTGGGGGTTCGGCCAAATTCAACGGACGCGAAATCCTCAACCTGCCGCAAAAACAGCTCAATACGCTGCGCGCCGAGCAGATTTCGATGATTTTCCAGGACCCGATGACCTCGCTGAATCCGTATATGAAAGTCGGCGAGCAGCTGATGGAAGTGCTGATGCTGCACAAGCACATGAGCCGCGCCGAGGCGTTTGAAGGCTCGATTCGTATGCTGGATGCGGTGAAAATGCCGGAAGCGCGCAAGCGCATGAAGATGTATCCGCATGAGTTTTCCGGCGGCATGCGCCAGCGTGTGATGATTGCAATGGCGCTGCTGTGCAGCCCGAAACTGCTGATTGCCGATGAGCCGACCACCGCGCTCGACGTCACCGTGCAGGCGCAGATCATGACGCTGTTAAACGAGCTAAAGCGCGAGTTCAACACCGCCATTATCATGATTACCCACGACCTCGGCGTTGTGGCGGGTATCTGCGACAAGGTGCTGGTGATGTACGCGGGCCGCACCATGGAATACGGCAAGGCGCGCGAAGTGTTTTACCAGCCGAGCCATCCGTATTCAATTGGTCTGCTCAATGCGGTGCCGCGTCTCGATGCCGAGGGTGAATCACTGCTGACCATTCCGGGCAATCCGCCCAATCTGCTGCGTCTGCCGAAGGGCTGTCCGTTCCAGCCTCGCTGCCCGTATGCGATGGAAATCTGCGCCGCCGCGCCGCCGCTCGAACGATTTGGCGACGGCCGCCTGCGCGCCTGCTTCAAGCCCGTGGAGGAGTTGGTATGAGTGAAGTCATTAGTCTGTTTCCTTCCAGAGGTGCGGCGCATGTCGATGAAAGAAAGGTGCTGCTCGAGGTCGCCGATCTCAAGGTGCATTTTGATATCAAGGACGGCAAGCAGTGGTTCTGGCAGCCGTCAAAAACCCTGAAAGCCGTAGATGGCGTGAGTTTGCGGTTGTATGAAGGCGAAACGCTGGGCATCGTAGGCGAGTCGGGCTGCGGTAAATCTACCCTGGCGCGGGCGCTGATTGGCCTGGTAAAAGCCACCGACGGCCGCGTGGCGTGGCTGGGCAAGAGTCTGCTCAATATGTCCGATGCCGAATGGCGCAACACCCGCAGTGATATTCAGATGATCTTTCAGGATCCGCTGGCCTCGCTGAATCCGCGCATGACCATCGGCGAGATCATCGCGGAACCTTTGAAAACCTACAATCCCCGGATGTCGAAGTTGCAGGTCAAGGAGAAGGTCAAGGCGATGATGCTGAAGGTAGGGCTGTTGCCCAACCTGATTAACCGCTATCCGCACGAGTTTTCGGGCGGACAGTGTCAGCGTATCGGCATCGCGCGCGCGCTGATCCTCGAGCCGAAGCTGATTATCTGCGACGAACCGGTGTCCGCGCTGGATGTGTCGATTCAGGCGCAGGTGGTCAATCTGCTGCAACAGTTGCAGCGCGAGATGGGTTTATCGCTTATCTTTATCGCTCACGACCTGGCGGTGGTGAAACATATCTCGGATCGCGTGCTGGTGATGTATCTCGGGCACGCGGTGGAGCTTGGCACCTATGACGAGGTTTACCATAATCCGCTGCATCCTTACACGCGTGCGCTGATGTCGGCGGTGCCGGTGCCGGACCCCGACAAGGAGCGCAACAAGACCATTCAGCTGCTGGAAGGGGAGTTGCCGTCGCCTATCAATCCGCCGTCGGGCTGCGTGTTTCGCACCCGCTGTCCGATTGCCGGCCCGGAATGCGCCGTGACGCGTCCGCTGCTCGAAGGCAGTTTCCGCCATGCGGTGTCCTGCCTCAAGGTCGACCCGCTTTAACCGCGAGACGCCGCCTGACAGACATAAAAAACCCCGCTGACAATGGCGGGGTTTTCTTTTGTGCCGAGTGGGTCAGCGTCTTACTCTTTCCACAAAATGTGGCACAGCTTGTGGTCTTTCTCGCGACACAGCAGGACACGGGCAAAGACATCGTTGATGGGTTCGCCGTCGGCATCGGCCAGACCAATCACCACTTCGGCAAAGAAGTCGGGATTCAGGTCAAAATCGACGTGCTCCACCCAGTCTTCGGCCGGATCATAGAGTTCGGCACCGCCACGCTCTTCAAATTGCAGGTTGAAGATCAGGATGTCCGCCGGATCCAGGTTATCTCCAGCCAGTTCGAGGAAGATATCGTAGGCTTGTTCAAGGGTTTCGTCTTCGGTCAGGCGATTATTCAGATCCATAGTCTTCTCATTCAATAGTTTGTGACGTGCAAGGCGGGATTCAGAGTCGCCGCCCGGCACAGGGCCTATTAGAACATTCTCGCTGCCGCTTTTACAGTAACGGACTGAAAAAGTAGAAAAGGCGTTCGACGATACGATGCCAGAACGGGCGCTTGAGCCATTCTTTTGGATCAAGCAGTCTCGAACGGGCCAGATAATCCTCCTGAACCACGGCCAGATCGCTGCCAAAACCGGCATCGTCAATGACCAGCGTAATCTCGAAGTTCAGCCACAGGCTGCGCATGTCCAGATTGACCGTGCCAACCAGGCTGAGCTGACCATCGACCAGAATGCTCTTGGTATGCAGCAAACCGCCTTCAAACTGATAGATTTTAACGCCCGCTTCCAGCAGTTCGTTAAAGAACGCGCGGCTTGCCCAGTCCACCATCATTGAGTCATTCTTCATCGGCATGATAATGCTGACGTCAACCCCGCGCTGTGCGGCGGTGCAAATTGCGTGCAGTAAATCGTCACTCGGCACGAAATAGGGCGTTGTCATGACCAGCTGTTCACGCGCCGAATAGGAGGCGGTGAGCAGCGCCTGATGAATCATGTCTTCGGGGAAACCCGGCCCCGAGGCGATAACCTGAATCGTATGGCCGCTCTCCTGCTCGAAAGGCATCTGATTGACCTCGGGCTCGGGCGGCAGAATGCGTTTGCCGGTCTCGATTTCCCAGTCGCACGAGTACACGATGCCCATCGTGGTTGCGACGGGGCCTTCCATACGCGCCATCAGATCAACCCACTGGCCCACGCCCGCGCCCTGTTTGAACAGCGCCGGATCGACCATGTTCATGCTGCCGGTGTACGCCACATAGTTATCAATCAGCACCACTTTACGGTGCTGGCGTAAATCCATGCGCCGCAGGAACACACGGAACAGATTGACTTTCAATGCTTCGACGACTTCGATACCGGCGTTGCGCATCATGGCCGGATACGGACTTCGGAAAAATTGCAGACTGCCTGCCGAATCCAGCATCAAGCGGCAATGTACGCCGCGTCGCGAGGCCGCCATCAGGGATTCCGCGACCTGGTCCACGAGTCCGCCGGGCTGCCAGATATAGAACACCATCTCGATATTGTGCCGCGCCAGTTCTATGTCGCGCATAATCGCCTTGAGCGTGTCGTCGCTGGTGGTCAGAAGCTGCAACTGATTGCCCTTGACCCCGGCAATGCCCTGACGACGTTCGCACAGCTGAAAGAGTGATTTCGCCACATCGCTGTTTTCGGTAGCGAAAATGCGATGCCAGCCTTTCAGGTCATTCAGCCATCGCGCGGTGGAGGGCCACATCGCCTTGGCGCGCTCTGCTCGACGTTTGCCCAGGTGCAACTCGCCGAAAGACAGATAGGCAATAATGCCAACCAGTGGAATAATAAAGATAATCAACAGCCAAGCCATGGCGGAAGGGACCGCGCGGCGTTTCATCAAGATGCGTAGCGTTACGCCGGCAATCAGTAACCAGTAACCGAAAACCATCAGCCAGCTGATTACTGCATAAAATGTCGTCATAGGGGCGAAGGATCCTGTTCGCGTGCAATTTTTGTGAGTTTACGCAGAGTGCGCTTAAGGTTAAACCTTTTAACTATTTTTATCTTCGTCTTCAATCGGCTAGCGCTGAAAGTATTGTCCGCAAACGTCAGTTTTTGCGCTGACGTGTAATTAAGCGTAGCTAAAACTCTCAATCAGGAGAGCGGTTGATCTATAATATTCGCGCTATTTGAACAGAGACCTTGGTAAAGGAATTTTTGTTGTATGAAACGTAGTAGAAATGAAGTCGCCCGCTGGCGTTTAAAGCGTCAGGCTCAGAAAAGAAAGAGCCGATGGCTTGAGGGCCAGTCTCGACGTTACCGACATATATACCGTATTCGAGCTATCCACTCTCTGCAGCACCAGCATCTTGCGTTGTACCATGTTATCCACGGATGGTGAGGGTCTGACATCAGGCGCGCAAGGCGCCTTTTTTTCGCCTGTCATTTCCGTACTAGCGGTCGTTTACTCGAAACAGTGCGCCACATTTCGGGCAAACCAGCGTCGCGTTCTTGCGCACCTTGGCACTGATTTGCTCGGTGGAAGCCTTGCATTCGGGACAGACGACTTTGGTGGATTTACTGGTCAAAAACTTCAATCCGTCGAAGAGTGACATAATGGCTAACCTCGCAGGTTGGGGTAAACAGTTTACCACGTACATGCCTGGCTTGGCCGTTAATCTTGTCCGACGCCTTCTTTATGCGGGAGAGCAGGTCAGGAAAAAAGAAGCAGGGCGCGCCTGCTTCCGTGACGGACTTGTATTTAGAGGGTCTGCTTGAAAGGTTTGACGGTGACATTTTCATAGACACCGGCCAGCACGTAGGGATCAACCTCGGCCCAGCTTTTGGCCGCTTCAAGGCTGTCGAATTCGGCGATGACCAGAGAGCCGGTCATGCCCGCATCGCCCGGTTCTTCACTGTCGATAGCCGGGAAAGGACCGCCTAGTACCACGCGACCCTGTTCTTTCAGCTTTAGCAGACGTTCAATATGGGCAGGGCGTGCAAGACGGCGTTTTTCAAGCGAGTCAGCGACATCTTCGGAATAGATCACGTAAAGCATGGTTCACCTTAATAGTGTATTTGCAAAAAAGGGTTGCAAAGAAAGTCTCGAGGGCAAGTCAGGGGTAAATGATGAAAAGCCAATGCCGATTTCAATCATCAAGCCCTCTTACAACACGTACCATAGCGAAACCCTGCGACGAGTGAAAGCACGTTGTTTGAATCAAAAGTGCAGTATTTGAGAATAGTTTTCATCTCCTTATTGAATATGATTGCTATTTGCATTTAAACTTGCGGATTCACGGGGAAATCGAATTATTATGCAGCCAACAGCGATGTCTTTATCTAATGCTATGCCGTTAAAAAAACAGTCCATCATTCGCAGAGTAACGTTGCCGGCCATCCTGTCTCTCGGGATCCACGGCGCACTTATCGCCGCGTTACTCTATGTCACCATCACCGACAGCGTGAAGATGCCGAAGCAGGAAGAGCATGTCATGAGCGTCAGCATGGTGAATCCCGAAGTGTTTACGCCACCGCCAACGCCGCAGCCCGTCGTGGAACCCGAGCCTGAACCCGAGCCGGAGCCTGTGCCGGAGGTCAAGCCTGACCCGGTCGTGACGCAGCCTGTCGAAGTGCCGCTGCCAAAACCCAAGCCTCAGCCCAAGCCAAAACCGAAACCGGTGAAAAAGGTTGTCGAAAAACCGAAGCCCAAGCCGCAACCGCAGCCACGGCCGGTCGAGAAGACCCAGCAGATGACCAAAGCCGAGTCGTCGCCGTTTACCTCGCAGAAAGCGCCGACTGCGCCCGCGCCTAAACCGGCCGCGCAAACCAGCGGCAGCAGCAGTGGTCCGCGTCCGCTCGACAGAAGCAAGCCGCAGTATCCTGCGCGTGCCTTTGCGTTACGCATCGAAGGGCGGGTAAAAGTGCAGTTTGACGTCGACAGCGACGGGCGCGTTGATAACATCCGCATCCTGTCCGCCGAACCGCGAAATATGTTCGAGCGCGAAGTGAAAATGGCGATGAATAAATGGCGCTACGAAGCCAAGGAAGCCAAAAACCTTACCGTTACGCTGGTATTTAAAATGAGCGGCGGCGGTGGCGTAGAAGATTAATTTAATTACGCCAGTCCCATGAATTAAATAAAGGGGTAAAACTACGGTTTTGCCCCTTTTTTTTAAAGTTGATTCATTGCGCGTGTTTTTTTATAGCGAACTCGATTTTATTGTCTATCCTCTAATTGATTGATAGTGAATTATCCTTTTTATTTCCAACTCCAAAGGACAAGTCATTATTAGTATGCCTTTTTATTTCGTATGAATACCGGCTGCCGCTTGCGATTGACTTAGCCTGGTCAACGAGCTGCTTTAACGGCCGTCTGCTGCTTCAAGTCATTAATTTATAGAGGAAATAATTATGACGCATAATGATCCCACTCTGTATCAGTCTCCGGATGGAGTCGTTACGGACGTTTATCGTAATAATAATGCGCGACGTATTTCATGGGGTGCAATTTTTGCAGGTGTAATAATTGCCATTATCACGCACATGCTTTTATCTCTACTGGGTACGGCGATTGGCGCATCAACGGTTGATCCTCTCAAGGAATCAAACCCGCTGGATGGCTTGGGAACGGGTGCATTAATCTGGATGCTGGCCAGCGTCTTAATCTCCTATGCGGTCGGTGCTTATTTCGCAGGACGTTTGGCGCGTCGTGAAGGCGCACTGCACGGGGTACTTTCCTGGGGTGTTGTTACGCTGATTTCAGCCTATATCTTCGTTACCCTGTTTAGCAGCGCCGTAGGTGGTGTGATGAATGTGGCGGGCGAAGGTCTGAAAGCGGCAGGTAGCGGGATTGCCAGCGCGATGCCGCAGGCGGGTAACATGGTCAAGGAGCAGTTGCAGAAAGCCAATTTCAACCTTGATGACCTGCAAAATGAACTGACCACCACACTGCGCCAGACCGGTAAACCTGAACTGCAACCTGAAAATCTGCAACGTCAGGCGCAGGACAGTGCCAACGCTGCCGAACAGCAGGCAGGTAGCCAGCAGGCACCTAGCCAGGATCTTCAACAGTGGTTTAGCGGCGTGATTCAGCGCGGCGACAGCACACTGCAGGCGGCCGATGTCGATGCCCTGAAAAATATCATCAAGGCACGTACCGGTAAATCCGATCAGGAAGTCGATCAGATTGTCGCCAAGGCGCAGCAGTCCTACCAGCAGGCTTACCAGAAGTATCAGCAGCTGAAAGCCGATGCCGAACAGAAAGCGCGTGAAGTGGCCGACAAGGCAGCGGATCAGCTTTCCAAAGCCAGCTGGTTTGCTTTCGTTCTGCTGGTTATCGGTGGCGTCGTTTCCGGTTTTGCGGGCGAGTGGGGTCGTCGTACCCAGCCTCATCATCTGGCCAACGGTGAAACCGTGCACGGCGACAAACACGTAAGACGTTAAGTCTTTAACCGTCGTCAAAAAAAATCCGCGGTCAGCACATCGACCGCGGATTTTCTCTTTAAGACCGGATAAACCAGAAAGCGGAATCAGTCGTCGAGGGAACCGGCAGAATCCACGCTGAAGTTACTGCGACCGTCCGGCAACTGACGCGACTTGCCTTCGTTGTCTACCGCGACATAGGTAAAGACTGCTTCGGTGGCGATGTAGCGCTGACCAATCGGCTCGGAAGAGACCTTCTTCACCCAGACTTCAACATTGATGGTAATCGAACTGTTGCCGGTCTTGATGCAGCGTGCATAACAGCACACCACATCGCCCACGGCGACGGGTTTCAGGAAGGTCATGCCGTCGACACGTACCGTAACCACACGGCCTTTGGCAATTTCCTTGGCCTGTATGGCCCCGCCCATATCCATTTGAGCCATCAGCCAGCCGCCGAAGATATCACCATTTGCATTGGTATCGGCAGGCATGGCGAGGGTGCGCAACACCATTTCACCATTGGGTAACTTGTGTTTTTCGTTCATACGATGGGCTTCACATTAAAGTCGAAATATCCAGATCTCCAAACCGCAGTTCGGAGATCTACGTCGGAAATAACTCTCGGTAACGCTATTTTTTTTGTTCTTTTTCTTCTTCAGGCATGTGTCTGAAGATATAAATACCGCTTAACAGCGTGAAGAGCAGGGTCAAGACGGTAAGGCCGAATACCTTGAAATTAACCCAGACATTCTCAGGTAGCCAGAACGCCACATAGATATTTGCAAGCCCGCAGAGCAGGAAGAAAATAGCCCAGGCCACGTTCAGTTTGCCCCACACCGCATCGGGTAACGTCAATTCTTTACCCAGCATTCTCTGTATCAGCGGTTTTTTCAATATTAGCTGACTGACCAGCAGCGCGCCCGAGAACAGGACATAAATAACTGTAACTTTCCATTTAATAAACAGGTCATCGTGGAATACCAGCGTCAGCGTGCCGAAGACGGCGACCATGACAAAGGTAATCAGCGTCATTTTCTCGACCTTGCGGTATTTGATCCAGGTCAGGATCAGCGCCAGCGCCGTTGCAGCAATCAGCGCACCCGAAGCCACATAGATATCGTAGAGTTTATAAAAGACAAAAAATACAATCAGGGGAAGAAAATCAAGAAGCTGCTTCATACTTCATTCCATATTGGAGGACGGCACCGACGACGGTGTCTCCTCGTCAACCGGTAAAAGAGCAACCCGTAAAAAGGGGCGTCGCGGCGCCCCTCCTGCGAATCACACGATAGGCGTTGCCACCTGACTACGCAGCTTGCTGTACAGGCGGTACAGATAAATAAGCAGGTAGGCGGAAATCAGATTGCTGACCGCACTCAGAACGATGGTGGCCACTTCCGGCCCCAGGAACTTGAGGTGGCTCACAGCCAGTAGAACCAGCATCTTCGCGGCAAGCCACAGCATGATGGCAGGCACGATAACGCGGGTATTGGCAAAGGCCAGTTTGGCACTGAGTTTGATCGACTTGAAAACACCGAGCTTTTCGGTCGAGACGATAATCGGCGAAAGCGACACCGCCACCGCGATAATCAGACCCGGCACGATAAAGAGTGTCAAACCAAGCTGGACCACCAGCGTGCACAGGAACATGAGCAGCAGAACGCGGGGCAGGGTCGGTGCCGATGCGCCAATCGCGCGCAGGGCGCTGGTGCGTGCCCCCGCCGAAATCTGCTGGATGAGCATCAGCATGCCGCCGACCAGCAACACATTGCCGACCAGCGCCGAGAAGGTTGCCGCCGCAGAGACCTTGAGCAGCACCATCTGTTGCTCGGGGGACATCTGCTGGATAATCTCCTGAATACTCATGCCCGCCGTATCGGAAAGCGAATCTGAACCGCTGGTCAGCAGGCTGAGCTGATCGGCATCGGGTGTAAAGGTGTGGTTTAAAATGACGGTAATAAATGCGGTCAGCAGGCACATCAGCAAAATGCTGCCCAGCTGGTTACGCAAAAAATTGAAACTGTCACGGTACAACGTACTGGCCGTGATAGGCATGAAGACTCCTAGACTATCTATTATTGTTTCCAAACCGCGATTGTACCCTGTAATTGCGCCGCTGGCATCCTGCCAGAGAGTCTTATCACGACCCTTACGAACTCTTACGCTTGATGAATTTTCAAGCAGGGGGCATTGCGGCCCTTTTTGCAATAATAACAGGATTTTTAAGAAGTAATTCCCGAGACAATTGCAACAAAAAAAGATTCAATGTTTAGATAAATAAATGAAAGATCGCTCTTTTTGCGTAAATTGGCTTGATTGTTTATTTTTGTAAAACTAGGATGCAGGGAGTTTACTTACCTTAGCTGCGAATATGAAAATTCTTTTAATCAGGCGTGACAATATTGGTGACCTTATCCTCACCACTCCTCTTATTGCGACCTTGGCAGGGCAAAAAAATACCACTCTGGACTTACTCGTTAATACTTATAATAAAGATGTTCTCGAAGGCAATCCGCATATTGGTCAAGTCCATCTCTATTGCAAATCACATCACCGCAAGGGCGGTCAATCGCTGCTGAGTGTTTATTTCCAGCGTTTCAAAACCATGATGGCGATTCGATTGGCGAAATACGATGTGGCGATCGTCGCCAGTACCGACAGGCGTCCCTTGCAGTGGGCCAGACTGTCAGGTGCGAAGCGTATCATCGCAACCGGCAAGAATACCCATGAATGGGTCACCGACTTTATTCCGTATCAGGAAGACCAGCATATCGTCCAGCGCCTGAACGCGCTCTCCGGCCCTTTGGGCATAGACGAGATCCCAGGCCCGCTCGAGCTTTACGTCGAGCCGGAAGAAGTGGCGGCGATGGCCGCAAAGTACAAGATTCACCGCGACAGGCCGGTTTACGGCATTCAGATAAGCGCGCGCAAACCGCAGCAGCGCTGGCAGATTGAAAAGTTCATCGAGCTTGCGCATCATCTTGCGTCGCGTGAAACGTGCCAGATTATCCTGTTCTGGTCGCCGGGTGCCGAAGACAATCCCGAGCATCCGGGCGATGACAACAAGGC